>Ga0163144_10014177_pt1 | contig 16568 bp, 8 predicted proteins | sample OliLak19BULKMAT1_FD_123175 | JGI IMG/M metagenome (GOLD analysis project Ga0163144, IMG submission 123175) | Freshwater microbial mat bacterial communities from Lake Vanda, McMurdo Dry Valleys, Antarctica - Oligotrophic Lake LV.19.BULKMAT1 | ecosystem: Environmental > Aquatic > Freshwater > Lake... | reverse complement strand
TGGACCTGGCCATTGCGTCGCTTTACGAGGCGCACTTCACGCGGCTTTATCGCAATGACGGCGGCAAGGGCTGGACCGACGTGACGTACGAGGCGGGCATTGCGGTGCGCGACGCGGTGAGCCTGTCGTGGTCGGACGTGGACGAGGACGGAGATCTGGATTTGCTGGTGAGCGACCGCGGGGGCGACCCGTATGGGCACCTGTTCACGAACCGCGCCGAGCCGAGCCATGGCTGGGTGGAGCTGGAGCTGGAAGGGACGACGTCGACGCGAGACGCGGTGGGGGCGCGCGTGACGCTGGCGGCGGGCGGGACGACGCAGCTACGCGACGTGCGGGACGGCGGCGGGCACGGCGGGGCGCAGCAGACGCACTGGGTGCATTTCGGGCTGGGGACGGCCGCAGGGGTGGATTCGGTGAAGGTGCGGTGGGTGGGAGGTGCGACCGAGACAATCACCGGGGTGTCGCCCAAGGGGCGCTATCGCGTGGTGCAGGGCAGCGGAACGGCCGTGAAGGTGCCGTAAGAAGCGCAGTCGCTCGCGGGCGAGCCACGACGTCGCTCGCGGGCGCACCATGACGCAGCGTCGCTCTCCCCTACCCCACGCGCGCGCTGGCCTTCCATTGGCGGGCCAGCGCCAGGGTTCGCGCGTTCTCGGGGACCCGCGTCAGGAAGCTGGTGCGCCACACCGGCGAGGCGATGCGGTCGGCCCGCGCCAGGAGCCTGTCGCGGGCCTTGTCAATGGCGACGCGGGCCGCCGCGTGGTGACCCATCTGCCCGAGCGCCACCGCGTGAACGAGCCGCACCAGGGCCTCGCCGTCCTCGATGCCGCCCAGGTCTTCGAGCATCCGCACGGCTTCTTCGGCGGGCTGCACCGCGTCGCGGGCCCGCCCGAGCAAGAGCCAGATGTCGGCGAGCGTGGCCAGGGCATGCGCGTGCACCGGCGGGTGCAGCGCCGACAGCGCGATCGCCTCCTGCGCCTGTTCCTCGGCCGCGGTCAGCTGGCCGGCCGCCGCGAGGATCGTCGCGAGGTAGATCCGCGAGCCGCCTTCGAGGCGGCGGTTTCCCTCGGCGCGATAGGCCTGCACGGCCTCTTCCTCCATGCGCTGGCCCTCGTCGAGCCTGCCCTGCCGCCCGAGCGCCAGGCCGAGGTTGTGCTTCGCGAAGGCCAAAAGCCCCGACAGGCGATAGCGATCGGCGATGTCGAGCGCCTCACGCAAGGCGCGCTCGGCCTCGGCGTATTCGCCCAGCTCGACGTGCATGAAGCCGACGTTGCCGCGCTGCGTGGCGACGGCGAGCTCGTCCCCGACCTCGCGAAACGCCTTTGCGGCCGCGGCAAATTCGACGAGCGCGGCGCCCGGATCGCCGCCGTAGTGGGCGCGGGCGGCGCGGGCCCGGTGGATGGAGCCGGCCACCTCGGGGTCCCGCGCCACGACGTCCGCGGGCACGTGCTCGAGATCGCGATAGGCGAGCTCGGCCACGGCGTGGCGGCCCGATTGCAAGAGCTGGAGCGCGAGGCGCGCGACCGCGATGGCGTGCGGCGCTGTCACGCCGTCGAGCGGAACGAGCAGCAGATCGTGGTACGAGCGCTCCAGACGCGCGTGGTCGCCGACCTGCCCCGAGGCCTGCGCGATCTCGCCGAGCGCGCCGTACCAGAGCGCGCTGCCGCGCGGCAGGTGGGCCATCGCGTCGATGGCGTGGCGCAACGTCTCGGCGTGGTCGCCCTTGTGCTTGTAGGCCTCGGCCTGGAGCAAGCGCACCGTCCCGAGCAGGTCGCCCGAGGCACCGAGCACGGCCGCGCGATCGGCCCACAGGAGCACGCTGTCGGGATCGCCGCCCTCGAGCGCCAGCTCCGCGGCGCGCGCGCTGTAGCCCGCCGCGCGCACCGGATCGCCGGCGAGCCGAAAGTGCTCCGCCAGCGTGCCTGCGTCGGCCTCACCGGTGCGTTCGAGCCACTGCCCTGCCCGCGCGTGGAAGATCTCGCGATCCGAGGCATCGAGCAGCTCGTACGCCGCCTCGCGCAGCAGATCGTGACGGAAGCCGAACTGGCTCTGCCTCGGGAACGGCTTCGCCCCGATCGGCCGCAACAGATCGCGATCGCACAGCTCGGTCATGGCGCTGCGGTTGTCGAGCAGGCTGCCGAGCTCCGTCGTGAGCGTCGCGCCCGTCATCACCGACGCCACCGCGCCTTCCCAGAACACGTTGCCGAGCACGCTCGCGGCCCCGAGCACGCGCCGCGCGCGCGGCGACAGGCTCTCGACGAGGGCCCGCGCGGTCGCCGGCGCGCTGCCCGTCATCGTGTCGCGCACCGGGCCGGTGCCGGCGCGCGCCAGCTCTTGCAAGTGGAACGCGTTGCCGTGCGACCGCTGCATCAACACTTCGAGCGGCACCGCGAGGGTGTCGTTCGCGTCGCCGGCCAGCGCCTCGCGCACGAGCAGCTCGGCCGCCTCCGGGGACAGCGCTCCCAGCTCCACCTGCGTGACGTTGCGCTCCCCGAAGAACGGCACCAGCCCCTTGAGCGCGGGACGCCCCGTCGCCACCACCAGCAGCGGGCTGTCCGCCAGGTTCTTGCGGGCGGCCTCGATGACCTCGAGCGAGGGCTTGTCCCCGTCGTCGAGATCTTCGAGCACGATCACGATCGGCCGCTGCGCGGTCTCCGCGGCGAGCCAGTCCTCGAAGGCGCGCCGGATCTGGGCGCCCATCAACCGCGCGTCCTGCGTCGCCGCGACCACGGCCATGCTCTCGCTCGGCCGGAAGCGGATGCGCGCCACCTCGCCGAGGAAACGCGCGATGCGATCGACGTCGGAGGCAGGCAGCACGCGCGCCAGCCGCTCCTTGAGCTTCCTCGCCTGCGCCTGCGGCGGCTCGCCGCCCTCGATGTCGGCGGTGCTACGCAACAGCCGCGCGAGCATGCCGAACGGCGAGCCCTTGCTCATGGAGTCGCCGCGCGCGGTCCACACCTCCGCCGGCTGCTCGTGCTCGCGCACCGCGAGCAAGAACTCGCGCAACAGCCGCGATTTCCCGAACCCCGGCGGCGCCGTCACGATCGCCGCGCGGGCCCTCGGGGACCACACGCAGTCGCCGTACACCGCCGTCAGCACCGACAGCTCGCGCTCGCGCCCCACGAACGTGGATCCGGGGAACGAGGCCCTCGCCGGCACCGTCTGCGCGCGCTCCAGCGAGATCTCCTCGCCCGGCGCGGTGTCGTCCTCCCCGAGCCGCGCGAGGTCGTCGCCGAGCGAGCCCATCTCGAGCGCCCGGATCGCGCGCGCCACTTCCTTTCCGTCCCGCGGCCGCTGCTCCGGATCTTTCGCGAGCATGCACGCCACGAGATCGTCGAGGGCCTGCGGCACCCGGCTGCGCACGCTGCGCACCCGCGGGGTCTGCCCCAGGATGATCTTCGCGAGCACCACCATCAGGTGCTCGCCCGAGAACGCAGCGTCACCGGTCAGACACTCGTACAGCACGCAGCCTAGCGCGAACACGTCGGCCGCGGGCGTCAGGTCTTTGGCGCCGAGCGTCTGCTCCGGCGCCATGTAGCCCGGCGTCCCGAGCAACATGCCGGTGCGCGTCGCGGGCCGCGTCGCCTGCCGCGAGCGCGCGATGCCGAAGTCGAGCAGCTTGGCCTGCTCGATGTCGCCGCCCACCAGGAACAGGTTGCTCGGCTTGATGTCGCGGTGAACGATCCCGCGCTCGTGCGCCGCACCCAGCGCGTCCGCCGCGCGCCGCACCAGCGCCAGGCTCTCCTGCACCGTCAGCGGCGCCTTCTGCATGCGCTCTTCGAGGTCGACCCCGTCGAGCCACTCCATGGCGAGCCACAGCGTGCCCGTGTGCGTCCGCCCGTGCGCCCGGTAGCGCACCACCGCCGGGTGCTCGATCTCCGCCAGGATGCGCGATTCGCGGGCGAAGTACGAGGCCGCCTGCTCGCTGCACCCCGACAGCATCTTCACCGCGACGGCGCCGCCGTCGATGCGATCGAGCGCACGGTACACCGCGCCCATGCCGCCCGACTTGGCCAGCCGTTCGATCTCGAAGCGATCACCGACCAGGTCACCGGGCTGCATGGGGGCGCGAAGTATCCACGGGAGCGCGCGACGTGTCCACGCCGCGGAAGGGCTCGCGGAAGAGCCTGCGCAGAAGCTGTGAAGAGCGTTCACCGCCGCCGCGGAAGCTCAGACGCCGAGCGACGTCTGCTGGATCAGGTGGTCGACGACCAGCTTCAGATCACCGGTCTCGTTGTGGACCTTGATCTGTTTGTCGGCGCTCGTGCCCTCGCGGAGGATGCCACGGATGCGGTCGAGCTCCTGGTGCGAGCCGAAGATGTCGGCCGCCTCGCCCACGAACTCGATCAGCTCTTCCACCAGCTCGCGCACCGGAATCGCTTCCTGCTTGCCGAAATCGATGATTTTGCCGTCGATGCCGTAGCGCACCGCGCGCCACTTGTTCTCTTCGATGAGCTCGCGGCTGTACTCGCGGAAGCCCAGGTTGCGCTTGTAGAGCAGGTACAGCTTGCCCATGACCGCCTGGATCAACGCCACGATCGCCATCGTGTCGTCGACCCGCGTGGTCATGTCGCAGATGCGGACCTCGACGGTGTCGAAGAAGGGGTGCGCGCGCACGTCCCACCAGATCTTCTTCGCGTTGTCCATGCAGCCCGTCTTCACGAGCAGGTCGACGTAGCGCTGGAAGGCGCCGTACGACTCGAACGCGCTCGGGATGCCGGTGCGTGGGAAGCGCTTGAAGATCTCGCTGCGCAGGCTCTTGAGGCCGGTGTTGCGACCGAGCCAGAACGGCGACGAGGTGGAAAGCGCGAGGATGTGCGGCAGGAAGTAGCGAATCTGGTTGGCCATCGCCATCGCGACCTCGCGGTCACGGATGCCGACGTGAACGTGCAGGCCGAAGATCAGGTTGGCGCGCGCCACGTCCTGGAGGTCTTCGACGATGCCCTTGTAGCGCTCGCCGTCGGTGATCTCCTGCGTCTTCCAGTCGCTGAACGGGTGCGTGCCCGCCGCGACGATGCGCATGCCGCCCTTCTTCGCCAGCTCACCCAGGCTCTGCCGCAGCTCGGTCACCTCGTCGCGCGCCTGCCGGATGTCCTTGCAGATGCCCGTGCCGGTCTCCACGACCGACTGGTGCATCTCGGGGCGCACACGCTCGCGGAGCAGCGCGTTCGAGCGCCCCTCCTCGAGCAGCTTCGATACGTACGATCGCAGCTCGCGCGTCTCCGCATGGACGATCTGGAACTCTTCTTCCACGCCGAGCGTGAACTGACCGTCGAGCAACCCTAGCGGGATCTCCATGGTGTCGCCTCCGTCTCGTTTCTCTTGCGGTAAGCGCGGCCGCGCCGTGCGGCCGCCCCCTCGTTACGCATCTTCCAGAACGAACGTGGGGACCGTCCCCGCGCCCGCTTGCACGTTGCACAGCGTCGACGCCGACAGGCGTGTGAGCACGCCCTTGGTTTTGCCGCGAAAAAGGTATGGATCGGACTCGATGAAGCGGCGCGAGAAGAACAGCTCGCCCGCCGCGCCGGTCTCCGGGAACATCGCGCTCGGGAGCTGGATGCGCTTCTGCACCACCGACGCATCGACCAGCGCCAGCTTCACCGCGCGCTCCCAGACGCTGTTCTCCAGGTTCGCGCCGATCAGCACGCCGCGCCCGCCGACCTCGTCGTTGGGTTTGATCACCAGCTCCGTGCGGTGCGACAGAAGCCACGGCACGAGGTCGATGGTACTGCCATCCGGCCCCGTCGTTTTCTGTTCTGCGATGCGGCGTGTCCACGGCACGTGCTTGCGTACGGCCTCCGCTTCTTCGGGCGTGTAGAGCTTGGCGATGCGCTCGTCGTGCAGCATCGCGAACAGCATTTTCTTGTCGAGCAGCTTGGCCCGAAAGCTGTTCACCACACACACGACGCGCGCCTTGTACGCCTCGATCAGCGCCTTGACCTCGTCCTCGCGCCCCAGGAGCTCGCTGGTGAGCAAGCGGCGATAGATCAGATCGATGACCTGCCCGCCCGCCGAGAGCTCGCCGTCTTTGTACTCCAGGTCGCGCGGATCGACGAAGCGCGCCGGGATCCCGTGCCGGTTGAAGCGCTCGCAGATGAGGTCGAACTCGGCGCGGGTCGCCACCTCTTTCCAGTCGACCACCGCCACGCGCGGCACCCGCGTCCCACCGAACTCGTGCCACGTGTCGAGGATGGCCCCGACCAGCCCGTTGCCCGCGTACATGGGCACCACGCGGCGCTCGCGCGCGAACTCGCGCATGGGCTGGAAGCCCTCGAACAGGTCTGTCAACCGGTCGGCGTAGCTCACGCCGAAGGCGCCCTCGGCGTTCAGATCGACGAGCGACAGCTCGTCGTTGTCGAGGATCGTGTCGAGCCGCGTCACCACCCCGAAGCTCTTGAACTCGGGGTTGATCTCGAGCAGCCGCCGCTCGCCGTCGGTCAGCGCCATCTCGTCGAGCATCCCGCGATCTTCGAGGATGGCGTCCTTGGCCTTGACCACCGCCGAGCGGAAGTGGCGAACCGCCTGCACCACCATGTCGTACTGCGGCCGGAGCAGAAACTGCGGCCGCAGGAACGAACAGATGGGCCTCCCCGCAAAGACGGCCCCGCGCTCCACCATGCGCTCGACGAGCGCCACGTGATCGTCGCCGCCCTTGTCGACGTAGGCGGTGAGGATCTCGTGGTAGCGGTCGATCGCTTCGTCGAGCGCTCTTGCGTAGGGGTGCGCGGTCGGGCGAGCAGGCGCCCCGGCAGCCGTCGTCATGCGGGTGCTCGATCCATCAGAGCCATCACTTCGCAGCTTGGCCCAGAAGCTTCGCCCAGTGGTAGCGATCGCGCGTGCGCATGCCCTCTTTGGCGGCTTTGACGGCGAACTCGACCATCCAGTCGACGGCGATGTTGAAATAACGCTCGCCGAGGTGCTCGATGTGCATGTCGGGCGCCGGGTTCGTGAAGTCGATCGCGTACGGGATGCCGTCCTTGATGGCGAACTCCACCGAGTTCATGTCGTAGCGAAGCGCCTGGTTGATGGTGACGGCGTCGCGGTGCATGCGCTCGTGCACCTCTTTCGGCAGCCACTCGTCGCCGTCGTGCTCGATGTAGCGGCCGCGCAGGCCCGTCGGCCCGATGAGCTTGGGGTTGTATTCGATCTGCAAAATGCGGTCTTGCCCGACGCAGATGCAGCGCACGTAGTGATCGAAATCGATGAACTCCTGAAGCGTCATCACGTTCAGGCCCGACGCGTCGTAGGCGCGCAAGAGCTCGCCCGGCGTGCGTACCACGGTCACGTCGCGCCAGCCGCCGCCGTCCGCCGGCTTGAGGATCGCGGGGAACTTCACGTGGTCGACGATGCCCTCCCAGTTGAGCGGAAACTCCAGGTTTCGCAGGCTGCGGTGCTTGTCGATCGCCGGGATGTACTCCTTCTGCGGCAGCATGTTGGTGCGCGGGATCGCGATGCCGAGCTGGGCCATCAGCGAGTAGCCGAAGAACTTGTCGTCGGCGCTCCACCACAGCGGATCGTTGATCACGAACGCGCCGCCGAGCACGGCCGCCTTCAGGTAGAACCGGTAGTGCTTCACCTCCTGGCTGATGCGGTCGATGAGCACGCGGTACGGCGACTCGTACGTCTCCGGTGTACCGCCGATCTTCGCGATCTCGGCCGAGATGCCGGGCACCTTGTTGGCGCGCGAAATGAACGCCTCAGGAAACGACTGCTCCCAACCAACCAAGATGCCGATCCGCTCCGTCATGCCTGTCCTGCTCCTTCGAGAAAACCAGTAGTCGCGGCGAATATCGCGGATCGTGGCGACCGTTGACAACAAACCTCGCCGCCGCCGGGATTTTTTACCACGACGATTTTTCCTTGACTCGGCCGAGGGCCCCGTGACAAAAGCCCGGGCCTCGCCGCCTTGGGCGGTCGCCGCTCGGGCGGGTAGCTCAGCGGTAGAGCGTCGGTTTTACACACCGATGGTCGCAGGTTCGATCCCTGTCCCGCCCACCGCGGGCACTGGTCGCCTGAACGCTCGGTAGGTGCCCTGGCCCGGCTCTCTAGTTCCGTCTCTGAAGACCATTGAAAACTGAAGCGGATTCGAGTACATCGGATCCACTACCACTTGGGGTGGTAGTTAAGTTGGTTATAACGCCGGCCTGTCACGCCGGAGGCCGCGGGTTCGAGTCCCGTCCACCCCGCAAATTCGTACGTCGAGTCAGCTCACGTGAAGACAGCTCACGTGAAGACAGCTCACGTGAAGGCCGCTCACGTGAAGGCCGCTCACGTGAAGGCCGCTCACGTGAAGGCCGCTCACGTGAAGACAGGCGCCGCTCTCCTCCCAGGTGAGCGGCGTTCGTCGCTTTGTCACCGCGATGATCTGGCCGTCCACGCCGGCGACTGAGTCGGACCACGAACCGTTCGGTCGACGCTCCACCAGCCGTCCGGCGAGCGGGGCGATTCCGTCGAGACTGCCGGCGACTGAGTCGGACCACGAACCGTTCGGTCGACGCTCCACCAGCCGGCCGTCCGCCGATCGGACCCATTCCGTCGAGACTGCCGGCGACCGGACGAACGCCGTCGCATCCGGTCGAGGCTCCAGGAGCCAGCCGAGCGCCGTCCCGTCCCGCCCGGTCGGGAGCGCTGGCAACCCGCCGAGCGCCGTCCCACCCGCTCGCGAGCGCGGGCGACGAGCCGCGGGCCCTCTCGCCGTTCTCCGGCGCCGCGCTCTCGACGTCCGCGTTCGGCTGCGCGGCGGCGGCGGATGGTAGGCTCGTCCGACGATGACCCCGAGCTTGTACCGCCGGCCCCTTCCCGTCGGGCAGATCCCGTTCGCCTCGTCCGAGGGGCGCGCCCTGTTCCGCGAAGCGCTGGCTCTCGGAACGCTGGAGAGCTTCTTCCCGCTCATCGAACAGTTCCACACCCAGGCGGACCCTGCCTTCTGCGGCCTCGGATCGCTGGTGATGGCCCTCAATGCGCTGGGCATCGATCCGGGCCGGTTGTGGCGGGGGCCATGGCGCTGGTTCAGCGAGGAGCTGCTCGATTGCTGCACGCCGCTCGACGCGGTGCGAAAGTCCGGCATTTCAATGGAAGAGCTCGCGTGCCTCGCGCGCTGCAATGGCGCCGACGCCGAGGTCTTTCGCCCTGGTACACTGGGTGTCGCGCCGTTTCGCGAAGCCGTCGAGCAAGCGGCGCGCGCAGCCGCCGACTCGGTGGTCATCGTGAGCTACTCTCGCGCCGGCGTCGGCCAGACCGGTGCAGGGCACTTTTCCCCGCTGGGCGGCTACCACCCGACGCGCGATCTGGTGCTGCTCCTCGACGTCGCCAGGTTCAAGTACCCACCGCACTGGTTGCCGCTCCAGGATCTGCACGCCGCGCTGTTCGACCCCGATCCGGTGACCGGTCGATCGCGCGGCTGGGTGAGGCTCCAGCGCCGCGACGTGCCGAGCAGCCTGGCCTATTTCGTCAGCCGAGTGGACGGTACCGATATCGGCACCACGCTCGATCGGCTGGTAACCACCACCCGCGCGTCATTGCGCGCTGCACGCCCTACGCAGCTATCGCACGTTCTCCAGGTCGCCGCGTCGAGCGCGATGGACGGCGAGCTCCTGCAATGTGTCGGATTGCGCGCGCCCGAGACGCCCGAGCACGAGCGCCTGTTCGAGTCCCTGCGCTGTGCCCTGACTGGCAGCCACGCCCACGAGGCGGTCGTCGCGTCCGCCGGAAGCCACCCGTCGGAGCTCGTGGTCGCGTGGCTGCTCGCCGCCCCCGCCGAGCTCTGGACCGACCTACCCTCGAGCCTGCATCACGAGGTCCGCGCCCTCCTCGACCCACAATCCCTCCCCGGCAACCTCGCCGCCGAGGTCGCGCACATTCGTGGCCAGATCGAGTTCTTGCTCGATCACACGCGTCAATCTCGGTCGAGCAGCGTCCTGGGCGCTCGAACGTGAACGCCAGTCTCAGCCGGAAAGCCGAGTCCATTGCGCTTTCAGGCCTCGGCTGATCGACTCCACCCGGCTCCGCGTTCGCAGCCTTCCTTCCGCGGCCTTCCTTCCGCGGCCTTCCTTCCGCGGCCCTCCTTCCGCAGCCCTCCTTCCGCGGCCTTCCTTCCGCGGCCCTCCTTCCGCAGCCCTCCTTCCGCAGCCCTCCTTCCGCAGCCCTCCTTCCGCGGCCTTCCTTCCGCAGCCCTCCTTCCGCAGCCTTCCTTCCGCAGCCCTCCTTCCGCAGCCTTTGAAAGAATTTGATAGACAAGGTTATTGCGATCTTGTTACGGTTCGGGATTTGTGAGCAATACCATCCTGAGCACCACCCGGCCCAGGGCGACCTTTGGAGTCGTGCTTGCGACGGTTGCGATCGGGGGGATGGGCTGTGGGGGTGACACGGGCGAGCTGGGGTCGCCGGGCCGAGAGGACGGAGAGCTGGTGGATAGTGCCCAGTCGGCACTTCAGACGCCGGTGTGCGTCACGGTGCGGCGCGGCGTGCTGGGAGACGTGAAAGACGCTTTTCTCAGCGGTGACTACCCTTTCTGGGCCACCGGCGGCGAAGGCAGTCTGTGGACCGGGCGGTCTGGAGGCAACAACGAGAACCGCGCTCTGTTGAGGTTCGACCTGAGCTTCTTGCCGAAATACGTGAAGGTCACGTCTGCGACCATGATGGTGAAGGTGTCGTGGAACGACCAGAACAACGCCGTCTTCGTCCACCGCGTGCTCGAGCCGTGGGCCGAGACCACCGTCACCTCGGGCAACTTCGGCGCACCTTCGGACTTCGATTCGAGCCCGGTGGGCAGCTTCTTCGCGGGCGACGTCGGGTTCAGGTCCGTGGACGTCACCGGGCTGGCGCGCGGCTGGGTGAATGGCACTCTCCCGAACTACGGGGTCGTGCTGTCGGAGCCGGTGGTCAATACACACATTTTCTGGTCCAGCGAGGTGAGCCTCGACGCGAGGCCGGCCCTCGGGCTCTGTTACGTCAACGGTCCGAAGCCGCACCGCGCGGCGGGTCTGGTCGCCGGCGGCGTGACCAGCGACAGCGCGAATCATCACTTCATCGGCACGCTGGGCGAGAGCCCCGGGGGCAACGGCGTGAGCGTGTCGAGCCATCACCGGTTCATCGGCGGAGTTGTGGGCGGAACGCAGGAGTAAGAAAAAAGCACCATGAAGACCAATCGAAGCTTTGGAGTCATTCGCCACACGGCGCTCGCGGCGCTCGCTGCCCTGGCAGTCCTCACGACCGGCGCCTCGGCGTCGGCGGCCGTCCCGCAACGGCTCACGCAGCAGGGTCGCTTGCTCGATGCACAGGGCAGCCCGTCCGAAGGAACCGTGAGCCTGCAGTTCACCATCTATGATGCCCCGACAGGCGGCAACGTCCTCTGGCAAGAGACGCAGAGCGTCGTGCTGGACGACGGGTATTTTTCCGCAAAGCTCGGCGAGGTGACCGGGCTGCCGTCGTCGGTCTTCGATGGGGCGACTCGCTACCTCGGAATGCAGGTCGACGAAGACGACGAGCTGCTGCCCCGCAGCGAGATCGGCAGTGTGCCCTATGCCTTGCTGGCCGGGGACGTGCGTGGCGCCATTCATCCGCTGTCGGTCAGCATCGGTGACACCGAGGTCATCGACGAGGCGGGCAACTGGGTCGGCTCGCCGACTGGCCTGGCAGGGCCCGAGGGTCCTGCCGGCGCAACCGGCCCGCAAGGTGCGCCGGGTGAAGCCGGCCCGGCGGGTCCTGCCGGGGCCATTGGACCTACCGGCGCGACGGGTCCTGCCGGCGCGACGGGAGCGACTGGTCCACAGGGTCCAAAGGGCGACACCGGCGATATCGGTCCGACAGGCGCGACCGGGCCCACCGGCGCAATCGGAGCGATTGGCCCTCAAGGTCTCAAGGGGGATACCGGCGACATTGGTCCGACGGGGGCAATGGGCCCGCAGGGGTCCAAAGGCGACACCGGCGCGACGGGCCCCACGGGCGCCACAGGATCTATCGGTGCCACCGGCGCTCAGGGACCCAAGGGTGACAAGGGCGATACCGGCAATACCGGCGCGACTGGACCGGCAGGCGCCACAGGCCCGACCGGCGCAACGGGACCCACGGGTGCCACCGGCGCTCAGGGACCCAAGGGTGACAAGGGCGATACCGGCAATACCGGCGCGACTGGACCGGTCGGCGCCACCGGCCCGACAGGTGCCACAGGCCCACAAGGGCCGGCCGGCGCGACCGGTCCGCAAGGACCTGCTGGCGGCAACCCGAAGACCACGCTCTTCGTCACCTCGACCAACGGCAACTACAGCCTCAAGTCGATCTTCGACTCGGCTCGCATCAACGGCTATGCCCCCGGCGTCTACGATTGTGTCCTGCGAACGGACAACGGCGCGCACTGGACTGGCCGTCGCTTCTCGGCGGCGGTGAACTTCTATTTCAACCACCCCGCCTATACCCACAAATACCACAACGTGATCGACATTCAGGCCGGTCCCTCGGGTTGCTCCGGCGGATTGACCAGCTTCGATGACGCGAGCGGCGCGTTCAGCTTCGTGTCCGGCACCTGCAGCCAGTCGATCCGCCTGGTCTGCACCGGCATGGACTGATCACGTCACCGCGGGCTCCGCCGCAAACGCGCGCCGCGGCACGATGTGCTCGGTCCGGCGGCACGCGGGTGACTGCATTGCGTTCCCTCGTCCCCAACCGCGGCCCGCCTCGGGCTTCCCTTCCCCGACAGGTTGCTGGAGCGGCGCCACGAAGGGTGGAGCGACCATTCACGCGATGAGCCGTGCGGGCAAGGGCCGGGGCGTTCCGCGATTCAAATTCTCGCTCCAACTATCGCTTCCGTGACGCTACGGGGTCATCAGCACCGTGAGGACCGGGCGCGCGTTCGAGAGGGACGCCGCGAACAGCGACGGTTGCTCCGGGTCGGCAAACACCTCTGCAAAATCCTCGGACGTCAGCCCGCGCGCCAGCCGGGCGGCGAACGTCTCGCGCAGCACTCGAACGTAGTGCTCGACGTCGTAGTCGCGCGGGTCGCCCGCGCTGCCGGCGACATCGTCATCGCCGTCCCGATCCGGCGCGAGCCCGGCTCGGCCTCCCATCGCCTTGTAGACGAACACTCGCTCGCCTGCTGGCCAGTGCGCTCGCCCGTTCGCCAGCATCGCCTCGTAGGGCAGCTCGCGACGGCGCCCGCGCGTCCCGAGGTACTGTGCCGGCGCCTTCGTCAATCGCACCCGTGACGCCACCTCGCGGGTCGGCACCGCCCGCCGGCGCAGCGCCATCACCGTCGTGGCGTACGCTTCGCGGACGCCCGGGATGTCGCCCGCCAGCAGACAGCGCACGGCGCGGCGCAAGAAGTCCGCGCCGAAGGGCTCCGCGCGGCTGGAACGAAACGCCACGCCGCGCAGCACGATCGGACCCTCGTAGGGCGCCAGCGCGTAGTTCTTCGGCTCGTGGGAGAGCATCGCCGCGTAGCGCCCGTCGAACTCCAGGTGGACGTGCGCGGGCAGCAGCGCGGCAACCTCGGCCACCACCCGGCGCTCGTCGGCCTCGCCGAAGCGCTCCGGCACCGCGAAGTACACGCCGTCCGTGTCGGCCTCGAGCAACGTGACGCCGCGCCCGGCCAGCTCGCGGCAGAGGAACCCCAGGAGCTCGCGGCCGTACCGGGTCACCTCGTTCGCGGCGTGAACGTCCGCGAAGCGCGTCAGGCCCACGGCGCCGAGGTATCCGTACGCCGAGTTCACAACGAGCTTCATCGCCGCGGAGAGCGCCTCGTTCGTGAAGCGCTCGTGCGATCCGGGCGCCGCGGCCCGCGCCCGCGCCTTGGCCGCGAGGCGCTGCTCGACGAGCCGGTCCACCAGCGCGAGCAGCACCCCGAGCCGGTCGCGCCGCGGACCGATGCGGTACTCGCGCATCAGCGAGGGATACAGGCTCGCCACGTCGGCCTTCACGATGCGCCGGGCAACGCCCGCGGCGAACAGGTGCAGCGCCGCGCCGCTGTGGGCCGTGCCGTCGCCGGCCTCGCGCGCCGGCAGCGCCGCCCCCGACCTCAGGTAGGCGCGCACCAGGAGCGGATCGATCACGCCCGTGGCGGCGCCCGCGTCGGCCAGACGCTCGTAGCGGCGCGGCGCCATGCGGGCGAGCGCGAAGGCCGCCCCGCCGAGCAATCGCGCGACGCCCCCGGCCTCGATCACGTCGTCGACGGCGTAGCGCCGCACCCGCTCCGGATCCGTACGAAAGACTTCGTAGATCCGGGCCCCGGGGACGTACTCCCGTTTGGGCCCGGCGAGGCCGAAGTGCCGCGCGACCACCTTGAGCCCGTGACCCGGCAGATCGCGCGCCGAGAAGTCGTGTCGCAGCACCGCGTCCATCGTGTCGATGAGCTCGCGTCCCGGCACGGTGTAGCGGGCGCGCCGCATCGAGCCGGGAGAGCGCTCGGACGCACCACGGTCAATCGCCGCGCCGCGCGCCGCCGGCCGCTGCCGCAATCCCGGACCGCCCGCCCGACCCAGCGAGAGCGGCACGCTCAGCCACTTCGCCCGCCGCGCGAGAAACGGCAGATCGAAGCCGTGCAGGTTGTGGTTCTCGATCACGTCGGGATCGAACGCCCGGATCTGCACGACCAGACGCTGGAGCAGATCGGCCTCGGATGCGTCGTCCTCCCCGGCGGCCTCGATGACGTGGGTCTGGCCATCCGGATCGCGCAAGGCGACGAGGAAGATCCGGTCGACCTCGGGATCGAGCCCGGTGGTCTCGAGATCGAGCTGCATGCGCCGCAGCTCGTCGAAGCCGAGATCGCGAAAGTACGTGCGCCCCGACGCCACGAGATATTGCTCCTCCGGTGGCAGCACGAGCACGGCGTCCTCACCGAGCTCGCGCACGTGACGCACCGGGCGTCCGAGCCTCCGCGCCGCGCCGTCGAGCACGGCCGAGGTGAGCGCGCGACCGTCCTCCGCGCGCACCACGTAGCGCAACGCGCCGGGCCCTTCGAGCTCCTGGTAGGTCACCCCGCGCGGCGTGGGCCCGTCGCGCTCGGGCCGCAGCCTGCCGCCCAGGTGCGCCAGGTCGTCGAGCGAGTCGAGCAGCAGCCACGGCCGGAAGCGCACGTCCTCACGCACCAGCGCGCGCGTCTCGGGCAATCGCCGCCACACGAACGCGCGGCCATCCGGCTCCGCCCACACCGAGACGATGCCCGGTGTGGGATCCCAGCCCCAGAGCCACTCGTCCTCGGTCGTGCTCACGTCCGTCACCCCGAATACCACGGCCGCCCGTCCACGAAACGCGCGCGTCACGCGAAGCCGCAGGTGTGGACGGCTGCACGGGCAGTGCAGCGGCGGGCGCACGAGGATCGTCCACCCACGTTTCGCCGCGGGCACGCTCCAGGACTGGAGCTGCGTGCTCCGCAAGGCGCACCAGGACGGCTCCGGGCCGGCCGGCGGACGGGGCGACGGCGTCACGCCGTCCACCCGGGCGCGAGGGCTCAGCGAGGCTGCGGTACCCGCCGCTGGTGGTAGCGCCGCGCGGCCATCGCGGCTAAACGGTCCGGCTTGAGGCTTCGCTCCACAGCGGAGAAGCAAGCAGACCATGCGAATACCCAGCAGCCTCGCGTCCCTGGCCGATGAAGGCATGATCGAAGAGGTCGTGCGCCCGCTGATGAGCGGCAAGGAGGCGGAGGTCTTCCTCGTGCGCTCCGGGGGCGAGCTCCGCGTGGCCAAGGTCTACAAAGAGGCGCAGGACCGCACCTTCAAGAACCGCGCGGAGTACACCGAGGGGCGCAAGGTGCGCAACAGCCGCGACCAGCGCGCGATCACCAAACGCTCGCGCCATGGCCGGGCGCAGGACGAGGCCGCCTGGCGCTCGACCGAGGTGGACATGATCTACCGCCTGCGGGCCGCCGAGGTGCGCGTCCCAACGCCCCACCACTTCATCGACGGCGTGCTGGTCATGGAGCTCATCACCGACGCCGAAGGCAACCCCGCGCCCCGGCTCGCCGAGGTGAGCCTGAGCGCCGACGAGGCGATCAAAGTCTTCGATCGATTGCTCGTGGAAGTGATCCGGATGTTGTGCGCCGGGGTCGTGCACGGCGACCTGTCGGACTTCAATGTCCTGATGGGCGCAGACGGCCCCGTCGTCATCGATTTCCCACAGGCGGTGGACGCTTCCAGCAATCAGAACGCGCGCAAGCTGCTGCTGCGCGACGTCGACAACCTGCAGCGCTTCCTCTCCAAGTTCGCCCCCAACCGGCAGCCCCGCCCTTACGCGCAGGAGATGTGGGAGCTCTACTCGTGCAGCCAGCTCACGCCCGAGACACGGCTGACCGGCCGCTATCGCGCGGCGGAGCGGCGCGCCGACACCGCGTCTGTCCTGGAGCTCATCGGGGACGCCAACTTCGAGGAGCGCAGCCGCCGTGAGGCCCTGGGGCTGAACATGCGGGGCATGGCACAACCACCCCGCCGAGGCCCGCCGGTGAATGCGCCCAGCGACCCGCGGAGCCAGGCGCGTCCGGACCCTCGCGGACCTCAGGGTGGCGGCGGGCCGAGCCCGCGAGGGCAGGCCGCCGGCGGCGGGCAATACCCGCGCAATCAACACGCGGGAGCCGGTGGGAAAGACCC
>Ga0163144_10014176_pt1 | contig 16568 bp, 14 predicted proteins | sample OliLak19BULKMAT1_FD_123175 | JGI IMG/M metagenome (GOLD analysis project Ga0163144, IMG submission 123175) | Freshwater microbial mat bacterial communities from Lake Vanda, McMurdo Dry Valleys, Antarctica - Oligotrophic Lake LV.19.BULKMAT1 | ecosystem: Environmental > Aquatic > Freshwater >... | reverse complement strand
TCATGGGGAGGCCAAAGAGACGATTGGCGATGAGCTGGGTATTCTTCATGCCGATTTCAGTCGCGAGCGTTTGGAGTTCCGAACCAGTGAGGAGTCGCATGTAGTCACCAGCGGCCCAGCCTTTGCCGACCTTTTTGGTGAACCAGTCGAAGCCGGCTTTTGGGAGGATGAGGTGGAGGAGTGGGATGCGGGTGTGGATCTCGACTGGGAAAGAGCGGTTCGGCATCGTGAGGTAGCCGCGCGAAGCTACCCGGTAGAGCTCGGCGAGAAACTGGTGCTGCCGCTCAGAGTCACCGACATGCTCGATAACGGCGTTGGAGTAGGCGATGTCGAAAGTATCATCGGCAAAGGGGAGGGCCGTGCCATCGGCGGACCGGACGGTAACTGATGGATAGCGGGCTTGGAAGGCGCTGAGATCGGCTTCGATACCGACCGCGGTAATCTTTTCCGGGTGGATGTAGCGGCGCTCGAGATAGTTATCAGAAGGCGAGTATTCGACGGCATTGATGCCGACATCGATGATAGTGTCATTTTCTCCTGGCTGTATGAGGTCGAGAAACTGGGACCATTTGCGGGACCGGCTGCGTTCGGAGATGCTACCGGCGACGAGTTCAATCCAGGCGCTCATAGGAAAGGGTAGGAGGAAGAAAAGATTTTCAGTATACTGAAAGACATGCGCGTACTCCTCATCAACAAGTTCCATTACCTGAAGGGCGGAGCGGAGCGAGCCTACTTCGATACTGCCGATATTTTAGCAGAAAACGGGCATCCGGTCGCTTTTTTTGCTATGCAGCATACAGAGAACCGGGCGACTCCTTGGGACCGTTTTTTCGTTTCAGCGGTAGATTATCATGATGTGACCGCCGACCCAGTGGCCAAACTCCGAGCGGCAGCGCGTATTATTTGGAACCGGGAGGCGGCGGCGAAGCTCGAGGCACTCATCCTCGAGTTCCGGCCGGACGTCGCTCATCTCCACAATATCTACCATCAGCTCTCACCCTCAATTCTCTGGGTGCTCCGAAAGCACAAAGTCCGTGTCGTTATGACACTTCATGACTACAAGCTCATTTCGCCGAACTACAATCTCTTGGTCCGCGGGAAAATCTGGGATCATACGAGCGGACTCCTCGCAATTGGTGGCCGAGCGGTCCAGGACTCGTATCTGAAGAGTCTCGTCTGCGCGTTCGAACAATGGGCGCACCGCTTCATCCATAGTTATGGACTAGTGAATGCCTATCTCGCGCCGAGTCGCTTCCTCATTGAGCGATTTCGTCAGGCGCATTTCCCGTATTTTATCAGACATGTCGTTCAGCCCATCCGGCCATTCCCACCGGTGCCGGTCTATCAAGCGGGCGAATACTTTTTGTATCTCGGTCGCCTTGCGGAAGAAAAGGGCGTGAGTACACTCATCGAAGCAGCCTGGAAACTGCAGGAAGGTGACCGCAAGACAGAAATTCGGATCGTCGGTACCGGTCCGGCGGAGGCAGCGCTCAGAGCGCAGGCCAAAGGTATTACATCGATCCAGTTTCTCGGCTATCAGACTGGCGCCGACTGGGAGCGCATCCTCGCTGGTGCCAAGGCCCTCGTTGTTCCGTCGTTTTGGTATGAGAATATGCCGTACGTGGTGCTTGAGGCTTTGTCACGGGGCAAGCCAGTGATTGCTTCGCGGATGGGTGGGCTTCCCGAGCGGGTGATTGATGAAACGAGTGGTTGGCTCTTCGAGGCCGGTGACGTAGCTGATTTGGTTCGAGCAATCCGTAAGCTCGATTTGTATCCGAGCCCGGAAGCACTGGCCGAGAGCTGCTACCGGAGTGTGTCTGACGCCCGGCCGGAGCGCTACTATGAGGAACTCATGAAGGTGTATTCCGGTCCGCGCATTGATCCGCCGCTCTAATACCCAGGTTAAGCGGGAAGCAAGGATTCCTCATGACCCTTATAATCAAGGGCCCAGAATGCAAATGCATCCTGAGCTCTTCAACTTTTTATAGTTTATTTTTCTGTGAGTCGGAGCCGGGAGTCGAGGATGCGAAAAGCGCTGCTATCTGGAAACGCGAGGATGGGATTGATATCAAGCTCTTCGATTTCTGGGAAATCCATAGCAACCTGTGAGAGCCGGGCGATGTACTCTTTTAATTTTCCGAGATCAATACTCGCTTCCCCTCTCGTCCCGAGGAGGAGGGGGAGGCTCCGGAGCTCGCTGAGCATCTCATCAATATCGGAGGGGAGGAGTGGCGCGAAGCGGAGCGCGATATCTTTGAAGGTTTCGACGTGGATGCCGCCGAGGCCGACGACCACGAGGGTGCCGAGCCCTGGTTCTTTTTTCAGGCCGAGGAGGATCTCACGACCGCCCTCCATAGCCATCTCGACGGCCATAGCGCCTTCAATGCGGGCTTCTGAGACATGTTCCTTGACGGTCGCGATGAGGTGCTCGTAGGCGACATCAGCCTCGCTCGGATCGATATGGAGCAGGACTCCGCCGACATCTGACTTGTGAATGATATCTGGTGAGGCAATTTTGAGCGCTATTGGAGTACCGAGGGAGCGAGCAAAGTCGAGCGCTGCCTCTGGCGACGTGACGAGCTGACTTTTGAGATAAGGGAAGCCGTATGCTGAGAGGAAGTCCATCGCACTCCGCTCGCCGAGTTGATACTGACCCTCGCTTCTATTGGCGGCGAGGACGGCGCGCGCCCGATCGGTATCGATGGTGAAGTGTTCCGGCTTTTCGTTTTTGAGCTGGCGTTGCCAATCACCAAACTGCGCTAAGACGCCGAGCGCCCGTGCACCAGATTCGGGGTAGAGGAGGTTGGGAATCCCCGCTTTTCGGAGTACGTTGTGTCCGCGCTCGAGGAGCGTAGCCCCGGAAAAAACAGTTACCATTGGGAGCTTGGGGAATGATTTTCGCAGATTCACGATTGCCCCTGCTGTTTTCTCTCCTTCCGTCATAGTCTGCGGAGTGAGGATGACGAGGATGAGATCGACGGCATCATCGGCGGCGACGATTTGGAGCGCAGCCGCGTATCGGTCGGCGAGGGCATCACCGAGGACGTCGACTGGATTATGAGTATTCGCGGCGGGTGGCAAGGCGCTCTTGAGTGCCCGAATCGTCTCATCACTGAAGCGAGCGAGTTCAAGCCCGCTCTCGATCGCGGCATCGGTGGCGAGGACGCCGAGTCCACCGGCATTGGTTACAATAGCGACTCGTTTACCGCGTGGAACGGGGTTTTGATCGAGAGTCTGGAGGAATTCCATGAGTGCTTCAAAGCTCGCTGCTCGGAACATTCGTGCCTGGCGGAAGAGTGCATCATAGGCGGCATCACTCCCGGCTACAGCTCCCGTGTGTGAGCTCGAGGCGCTCGTCCCGGCGGCGGTGCGGCCGGATTTCAAGGCGACGATTGGTTTCGCGCGTTTTGATTTCAGGTTGCCGCGGCCAAGGGTGATGAGGCGGGATGCGTCGGTGAGATTTTCGGTATACATCCCGATGGTCTTCGTACTCTCATCCTTGAAGAGATGTTCGAGGAGTGCTTTCTCATCGGTGACCGCTTTGTTGCCGATTGAGGCGAAGAGTGAGAAGCCGAGCTTGCCTTGGGTCAAATCGAGGAAGGCACTCGTGAGTGCGCCGGACTGTGAGAAGAATGCAACCGATCCATTGGCCGGGATGGATGAAGCGAAGGAGGCGTTCAGGTATCGGCTGGGATTGATGAAGCCGAGGCAGTTTGGACCAAGGAGTGTGATCTGGTATTCGGTCGCGATGGCAGTGATTTCAGCTTCGAGTGCAAGTCCTGCCGGACCGCTTTCTTTGAAGCCGGCACTGATGATGATGGCCGCCCGGACCAGGCGTTCGCCGGCTTCGCGGAGCACTGACGGGACGATCTTTGCTGGAACGATGATAATGACGAGTTCGACCGTGCCGGGGACGGCGTCAATCGCCGGGTAGCACGGCCGGCCAAAGAGTGTGTCGGTCTTCGGATTGATGAGGTAGACGGCGCCGGAAAAATCGCTTTCGACGAGATTCTTGGCGACGTCATTCCCGACGCTGCCGGGCGTAGTTGAAGCGCCGATAACCGCCACCGATTGGGGCGCAAAGAGACTGTACAGAGACATGTTTGTATTATTTCCTCTCCATACTAGCCGACCGACGGGGAATTGACAAAGTTGGTTTTCCCTGATAGTCTCATCAATCGCCCTCAATTCACTCAATACTCTCTTTATGAATGGAACGCGCGCACTCCAGTGGAAAAATGGTCTTTTGGCAGTCGCTTTCTTCGCGCTCATCTTGGGTCCAGTTGTCGTCCTTGGCGGCTCCAAATCAATCTATGTCGACAAAGACAACAAGGGCTCTCAAGATGGATCGAAAGACCATCCCTATAGCACCATCGGCAAGGCCGTGAAGAAGGCTAAGGGCTCGACGGTCATCTATGTCGCTAAGGGAACTTACAAAGAAAACATTACGCTTCCAAAGAATACCAAGCTCGTCGGCGGCAAGAAGACAGGGGATGTGGTCATCAAGGGCGATAATGATGAGCCGACGATCACAATGAAGGATGATACTGAAATAAATAAGATCACTGTCTCTGGCGGCCGACACGGTATTCGTGTCGAAGAGTATGCTGAGGCCAAGATCATCGACATGGTCGTGAAGGACAGTGCTCGTGACGGAATCCATATCGATCGGGGAACGCTTGCCAAGAAGGATCAGGTTTTCATCGAGAAATCCTCAATCCGCAGCAATCGTCTGGCCGGTATCTTTTCCGAAAAGCGTACCCTTATCGTCCTCGAGACGGACATCGAAAAGAACGGCGATGGCGTCGATCTCGTCGCAGGGGTCAAGGCCTGGTTCGACCAGAGCCGCATCCTCGACAATCGCGGATCGGGCTTCAAGCTCGTCCTCGATGGCGCTTCATTCTGGGCCAAGGACACCTCTATTCGTCGGAATGGCCGCGAAGGCGTCGAAGTGAATGCTTATGGCGCGACTGGAACCATTGGCTTCAAGAAGTCAACGGTGATCGATAATGGTCGCTACGGCTTGGCCAAGGCGGCTCGCGTCCCAAATGCGCTCTTCAAAGATATCCATCTCGAAAAGACCCGGCTTGAAGGGAATCGTCTCGGATCAGTCTCGGCGTCAATCCGAGTCCAATAATGCGCTTCAATCAGTGAGACCCTCATGGAAGACTGGCGAAAAGCCAGTTTTTTGCTTGTTTAAGCCAATATTTACCATTGACCAGAGGGGGGAGAATCCGTATACTTGAGTGTTCTCTCTGCCGCAGCGCTGATTTTTTCTGGGGTTGACAGAAGTGTTAATATTTGCTACTATACTACGTTAATCCATTGGCAAGGCTACCGCTATGAAAATCGCTTTCATCGGTCAGAAAGGTATCCCGACCCACTCTGGTGGTGTCGAAAAGCACGTAGAGAAACTCTCGACGCGCCTCGTTGCGCTTGGCCATGAGGTGACGGTCTATACTCGTCCTCACTACACGCCATCAACGATGGATAGCTTTCAGGGTGTTCGCCTTGTCTCTTTGCCGTCGATTGCCACTAAGCATCTCGATGCGATTTCTCATACGCTGGTGGCGACCGTACATGCGCTCTTCCAGGACTATGATGTCATTCATTACCATTCGATTGGACCCTCGATTCTCTCGATTGTTCCTCGTATCTTGAAACCGCGCTCCCGAGTTATCTCGACCTTCCATAGTCGGGACTACTTCCACAAGAAGTGGAGTATTTTCGCCAAGAGTTGTCTGAAAGCTGCAGAATTCTTCACCTGTAAAGTGCCGGAACGGACGATTACGGTGAGCCAGGACTTGGCCCGGTATGCGCGGGAATTCTACCACTGTGATGCGGTCTATATCCCGAATGGTGCCGAAGTGGAGATGCAGGCATCGACTGAGGCAATTCGTCAGTGGGAGCTTCGTCCAGGCCGGTATGTGCTTTCGGTTTCCCGGCTCGTCGCGCACAAGGGTATCCACTACCTGATCAAGGCGTTCATGGAGCTCGAGGATACCAATAAGTTGCCGAACAACTACAAACTCGTCATCGTCGGGGCGCCGGCCAATACGGCTGAATATGAGGAATACCTCCATACCTTGGCGGCTGGACGCTCGAACATCCTCTTCCTCGGCGAACAGCAGGGCAAGAACCTCGCGGCACTTTTCACTCATGCTGGTGTCTTCGTTCAGCCCTCAGAAAACGAGGGCATGTCAATGGCGCTTCTTGAAGCGATGGCGTACAGTCTTCCGGTTATCGTTTCTGATATCGCTCCGAACATCGAGGTCGTAAAGGGCGGCTTTGGCGCCGTCTTCCCGGTGAAGGATGTCGAAGCGCTCAAGCAAGAGCTCGCTTACTATGTCAATCGGCCCGAGGAAGCGAAACGTCTTGGTGAGCTCGCGAAAGTGCGGATCGATGATGCGTTCAGTTGGGATGCAATCGCCAAAAAGACGATTGAGGTTTACCAAGAAACAATCGATGCCCGCGCTCATCAGTATCAATGGACCTCTAAGCATGTTGCCTAATCTCTTCCGACAATCATTTTGGGCTGTCTTTGTCCCGCTCACCCTCGTGGCGGGACTTTTCTGGTTGAGTGAAATTCGTGGCTACCGCGCCGAAATGTCGCTCTTTGTCCTCCCCAAGACGGCTTTCGCGGAAAAGGCGGCAACAAACCTTGCGGCGCTCTCACGTGAGATCCCGTTTGCCTTGGCTGCTTACGCCTCTGAGCCGGCACTCGTGAGTCCGCTCATGGGTAAGACCGTCGCGGAGCGTCGTGCGCTTTGGAGTAAAGCGGTGCAGGTGGAGACGGTAGTGGGAAGTGATGTTATCCGAATCACGACCCGCGGGAGTGACCAGGCAGAGGCCCTCACCCTCGTTAAAGCTGTGACGGCGGAGCTCGTGCGCACTGCGAGCCGTTACTACAATCAGAAGACAGATGTCGATATTCGAGTGATCGCGGAGCCGGTTGCAACCCCGAGCTTCACTGCCTGGCCGCGCTTTCTCGTGGCGACATTCTCGACATCGATTTTCTTTACGGTACTTTTCTTCATTATCCATGGCCTGATTGATCGACTGTTTCCTCGAATCCATCTCGGCCATAATCGGGAGAGCGAATATACGATTTCTCCTGATACGTTCAAGCCGCGCGTTCCAGCGTACTGGAGTCATGAAGACAAAACAGCCACATCAGAGCCGAAGGCGCCAGTCGAGCCGGCTATCGACATGGCTGCTCATTTCCGTGAGGATATCCAGTCTTTTTCTCCCGCGTCACCGGAACCGGTTGAGCCGGCGCCAGTCGAAGCCTCTCCATCTCTGGCCTATGTGGCGGAAGCCGAATCGGTCGAGTCGAACGCTGAGGAGGTGTCGGCCAGAGAGCACGAAGCAATCGTCGCCGAACCAGTATCGGAGCCCATTAACGGCATCGAGCCTGAGCCGATGGCAACCGAAGCTCTGCCGTATGCTGGTTATGCGACGCATGCCGCTGCACCGGACAATCTGCCGATTTATGACGGACCAATCACGCCCTTGCAGGGCGCGCAGGCGAGGCTCTTGAAGCTCGACATCGATGCTCAGGCCGAATCCCTTTCCGCTGATGCGGCGATCGAAGAACTTGATCGAACTCTTGAACCTGAACCGGCTGCTCCAAAGACTCATGAACCGACGCCAGACGAGTATAAGCGCCGACTGAACGAGCTTCTGTCTGGTAAGATGTAAGCAGGGTCATTCTTTTTTCTTCACATGAAAGTTTTCCTCGCGATTATCTTCGTCGTCGCACTCATCACCCTCGCCGGAGGGTATTATGTCGTGACGCGGTATAGTGATGCCGAAAAGGGACTTTTCTCAAGCGAGTTTACCGGCGATCTCGGCACGCTCATGAAGCTTGCTGGCACCTTCATGAATACATCAGGTGAAGAGAAAGTGTTCCTCGTCCTTTTTCAGAACAACATGGAACTCCGACCGGGTGGTGGATTCATCGGGTCTTTTGGCATTGTCAAGGTGAAGGATGGATCGGTGACGGAATTCGCATCTCATGATGTCATCAATTTTGATGGCCGCATCCCAGACACTGTCCCGGCACCATACCCTCTCCCGGAAACGCTTGGCGTGAAGACGCTGAAGCTGCGTGATTCAAATATCTCTCCGGACTGGTCAGTCAATGCCGAGGCAGCCGAAGATTTCTATAAGATGGGCAAGGGGGAAGAGGACTTCGATGGCATCATTGGCATCACGACGAATGTACTGTCCTCATTCCTCTCAGTCGTCGGTCCGGTCGAAGTACCCGGGTATCCCGGTGAGTATGATGCTGAGACTGGCGTCCTCGATCTCGAATACCAAGTAGAACAGGCCTTCTACAAACAGGGAATTACCCGCGGCGAGCGCAAGTCAATCATGAATCTCCTCGGCAACCTCATCCTCGAGAAGGCTAAGGCACTCCCGATCACCGGCAAATACGAGCTCTTCCGGGTCGTTCTCGATGACCTGCACAAAAAGGATATCCAGATTTTCTTCAAAGATGAATCCTTGCAATCGGTCGTGCGCGAAGCCGGTTGGAGTGGTGAGGTGAACCGTGAATGGGATGCCGATTACCTCCTTGCTGTTGATTCGAATATGAACTCGTTCAAGACCGACTATCGGATGCGGCGCAAGATGGCGTACATGATTGATCTTCGTGGCGAGGCACCCAAGGCGAAGCTCGTGGTGACCTATGAGCATACAGCGAAAGAGAAAGACTATATGACGAAGGACTATCAGTCTTTCTCGCGCGTCTATGTGCCAGAGGGGAGCTGGCTTGAATCAGTGGTGGGCAATGCTAAACCGGCGGTCTTTGGCTCAGAGCTCGGCAAGAAGTATTTTGGCGCTATCATCCAGATTCCGCTCGGAGCGACTCGGACGGTGACGTGGAATTATGTCTTGCCCAAAGGTTTCGGTGCGGAGGGCTATGACCTCCTCGTCGAGAAGCAGCCGGGACTCAATGACGTGCCGGTGACTGTGACCGTGACCAACCGGAACGGGGAAACGACCGAAAAGAGTTTTATCCTCAACCGTCCTACTCAGTGGAGTGCGCTTGAGTGAGGTATATTCGTCCAGGGAAGCCTGAGTGCTTCCGGGTAGTGAAAAGGAAATCTGAACTGCGTTGTGCCCGCTCAACAGATTTCCTTTTCACTGCTTTTTGTGAGCAGTCTCAGTTCTTTCAATTCCTCCAACTTCTCTGAAGAAAGGTTCATCATGGAAGTAGAATTCCTGATCGCGCTCCATTCGTCGACGGTCGTCCTTATGCTTTTTTCGATCTGGCTGGATGTGCATGCTCGCCGTTTTGGCTTTGATCCTCATCGACTGCTCGAGTATCGTGTCGAGTGCGAGTACCGCCAGAGAACGGAAATCGGTAAGCTGGCCACCAAGCCACTCCTCATTCAGCATCACGAAAGTCAATTCGTTCGAATCGGCTGTCTCCTCACACCGATCCTCCTCAACGGCGGGCTCCTCGCCTGGTTGTATTGGACCGCTCAGTACAACCTCATTCCACTCATCACGGTGCCACTGATGATCGCGGAATTCCTGCTGGTTTGGTGGGTAGGGCGGCGCGCTCTCTCGCTTTATCAGCCGAATCTGGAGCTTTACCTGCGCCTCACCGAAGACAGGAACCAGACCGTCGTCGTGACGCTCAAGGACTATCTCTTCGCTCTCCAGCCCGATGAGTTGGCGATGGTTCGGCTCCTCACTGGCGGCCGGCTCATCACTGCGATTGTGGCGGCGCAAGTGGGTCGACCAGCCTATCAGCTGAAACTCTTTCTGCCATCGGAGACGCGCATCCCCGAAGAAGTATTCGCTTCGGCGGCGAGCATGGAAGCGGTTCGAATCTTCTATCAGCCCGTGCCCTTCGTACAAGGGAATCGAGTGGATGGCGTCTTTCTCGGATTCCAGCCCATTCCACCGGAACCGGATCCACTTCGGGCTCCATCAGCCGACGAATACAAACGGCGGTTGGCCAAGGGAGCCAACTGACCCGAAACTGCAGCTCGAAGGTCGTCAGTGCGTAAACATGCGCGCTGGCGGCTTTTTCTTTTTTTGAAAAAACGGCCGTGATAGTATAGGGGAGCACCACCGTGTCCATTTTTTGCTATGCGATTTGATCTCCTCTCCATTTTTCCTGAGTCATTTGAGAGCTATTTCAGCATCTCTATTCTTCGACGTGCGCAGGAAGCTGGACGAATCACGATCACAACCCACGATATCCGAACCTTCACGAATGACAAGCATCAGAAGACTGACGATACGCCGTATGGCGGCGGAGCGGGAATGGTGATGAAAATTGAGCCGATTGATCGGGCGCTCGAAGCCATTCAAGTGAAACCGGGAACACCGGGAACGCGTATCCTCCTGCTTTCGGCTAAGGGCCGACGTTTTGACCAGGCAAAGGCACGCGAGCTCGCTACCTATGAACGGCTCGTGCTTATTTCTGGTCGGTACGAGGGCGTTGATGAACGGGTGGCTGAGCACCTCATCGATGAAGAGATTTCCGTTGGAGATTTTGTGCTCACGGGCGGTGAGATTGGTAGTATGGTCGTTGTCGATGCGGTCGCGCGACTCCTGCCGGGTGTCCTTGGAAATGACGAATCAGTTACACTCGAATCTTTCTCGGTCGGTGAGACCGTGGAGTTTCCGCAATATACGAAACCAGAAAACTATCGTGATTGGTCGGTCCCGCCCGTGCTGCTCACCGGACATCATGGTGAGATTGAGGCCTGGCGTACCGCTCGTTCCGAACAAAACACACAGAAACGTTATGGCCAAAAACACCTTCCTCCGGCAACTTCTCGCGAATAAAGGGGAGAGCGATCGTTGGCTCAAGCTCTCCGTCTTTGCGCTGATTGGTATTGGTCTCGTCATGATCGCTTCGGCGGGCGTCTCGTACGGCAATGTCCGCTTCGGTGACCCGTACTATTTCTTCAAGGAGCAGCTTATCGGCCTCGCCGTTGGCACGGTATTCCTTTTCATCGCCGAGCGCATCCCGTACCAGCTCTGGCAGCGTTTTGTCGTTCCACTCTTCATCCTGGCGCTCATTCTCCTCATTCTTGTGTTTATCCCAGGCTTTGGGACGACAGTCTACGGTGCGGCGCGTTGGGTCGATTTTGGTCTTTTCTCATTCCAGCCGTCAGAAATCATGAAGGTTGCGATTATCTTCTACCTTGCTGCCTGGCTCTCGCGGCGGGGTGCCCGGACGGCCGGTGACTTTTACGAGGGTTTCATCCCGTTCCTCGTCATCCTCTCTCTGGTCGGCTTCCTTATCATCAAGCAGCCAGATACGGGGACGCTCGGTCTCATCTTCTGTATTTCGCTCTCTATCTTCTTCGCGTCGGGCGCCAATTTGCGTCACATTGCGGCGCTCATCGCGGGTGGCTTTTTCGCACTCTTCATCATCATCCAGCTCGCGCCCTACCGAATACAGCGCTTCCTCGTTTTCCTCAATCCGGATCATGATCCGCTCGGTTCGGGCTATCAGATGACACAGGCATTCCTCGCGATTGGAACTGGCGGCTGGTTCGGAGTGGGTCTCGGCCACAGCCGGCAGAAATTTAACTACCTGCCCGAGCCTGTGACGGACTCAATCTTTGCTATTCTCGCTGAAGAGACGGGACTCCTCGGTGGCGTAGCGGTCGTTTCGCTTTTCCTCTTTTTCCTCTGGCGAGGCATCCGAGTGGCGCGCTTGGCACCGGAAAAGTTTGGAGAGCTCTTGGCGGTTGGTATCATTGCCTGGGTAATCGGTCAGGCCTTCATCAATATCTCGGCCATCACGGGTCTCATCCCGCTCACTGGTATCCCACTCCCATTTATTAGCTTTGGTGGCACGTCGCTCGCGGTTCTGATGGCTGCAGTCGGTGTCTTGCTGAATATATCCCGGCACTCTACACTGAAGGCGTAAACCTATGGCGAAACGAATTGTATTGACGGGCGGACTCTCCGGCGGACACACCTTCCCCCTGATTGCCGTCGCGCGCGCACTCGAAACAGAGACAAATGGTGATGCAGAGTTCCTCTTCATGGGAAGTCGCGGCCAATTCGAGGAGCGGGCAATGCAGGAGGCGGGGATACCCTGCAAGTTTATCGTGACTGCTAAGTGGCGGCGCTACTTCTCATTCCAGAACTACGTCGATTTTCTGAAGCTGCCATACGCTTTCCTCCAGGCGCTCTGGTACCTTCTCTGGTTTATGCCGGATGCGATTTTTTCCAAGGGAGGGGCGGCCTCGGTTCCGATCGCGGTTGCGGCTTGGATTTATCGTATCCCGATCCTGCTGCACGATTCGGACTCGGTCGCTGGCCGTGCCAACCGATTTGTCTCTCGCTTTGCGGCGCGGATCGCGATTGCCTATGAGCATGCTCGGCAGTATTTCCCAGCAAACAAGATTGCACTCACCGGTAACCCAGTTCGGCCGGAGATTCTCCGGGGTGATGCTACCCGCGGCCGGGAAACGTTTGGCTTTACGGCCGATCGGCCGATTCTCCTCGTCATTGGGGGTAGTCTCGGGGCAGAGCGCCTGAACAAGAGCGCGGTGCGGATGGCGCCCGACCTTATCGCTGCCGGCTACCAATTGCTCCATTTGACCGGTGAAGCGCATCTCTCAGCCGTCCAGAATGAGGCGGTGAATCTTGGGATGCAGTCGGGTGCTGGCTATGTCGCGATTCCATTTCTTCCGGCGCATGAACTCGCCGATGCCTATGCCGCCGCGACTATCGTCATCTCACGAGCTGGTGCGGGGACGATTGCTGAACTCGCGGCCCTCGCGAAGACCGCTATCCTCGTCCCACTCCCGACCGCAGCCAATGATGAGCAGCGGACCAATGCCTATGAAATCGAACGAGAGCATGGCGCCGTCGTCGTCGAAGAGCACAATCTCGGTAGCCATCTCCTCATGAATATCATCAAGGACGTCATCGACCACCCGGAACGAGCCAAGACGATGGCTCAAGCGCTCAAGCGCTCGTACTATCATCCAGATGCGGCGGTCGTTATCGCTCGCGGCCTCATGTCCCTCTACTAAGACTCTTAATCGGTATGCGCATTACGGACTTCAGGCGTTGGCATTTCATCGGAATCAAGGGCGCTGGCATGACGGCCTTGGCCGAGCTTTTTGTTGGTTCTGGAAAACAGGTGACAGGATCGGACACAGCTGAAGTGTTCTATACCGACGCGATTCTCTCGCGGCTCAGCATTCGGGTTTCTTCACCCTTTGATTCGGCACATATCCCCGAGACGGCCCAAGCCTTCGTCTACTCGACCGCCTATACAGTTGAAAACAATGTTGAACTTGCTGCGGCGCTTGCGACGGGTAAACCGGTATTTTCCTACCCTGAGGCGCTCGGTGCTCTCTCGAAAGACAAGATGACAATCGCGGTTTGTGGTACTCACGGCAAGACGACGACATCAGCCCTTCTCGCGCTGACCCTCCGTGATGCGGGGGTCGACCCTTCAGCGATTATCGGGAGCGAAATCCGTGCTTGGGGCGGGAGCGCGCTCGTTGGTGCCGGTCCTTTTTTTGTGATTGAAGCCGACGAGTATCAGAACAAGCTTGCGCTGTATCAGCCATTTGGCGTCATCCTCACGAGCGTTGACTGGGACCATCCTGACTATTTCCCGACAGTCGAGAGCTACGAGTCGGTCTTCCATGATTTCATCGCCCGCATCCCGCGGCATGGCTTTGCGGTGGTTTGTAGCGATCATGCTCGGGCTGAATTTCTCACCCGCGAGCTCCCGAATCGAATTACCTATGGCTTCCTCGAAGGGGCGATTGTCCGAGCAGCGGACTATCGGGTCTTGCCTGAGAGCGAGCGAGCAGATGGCGCACTCCAAGAATTTTTCGTCGAGAGTGGTGGGCAGCGGAGCGGCCCATATCGGCTCCGTTTGGCTGGCCGGCACAATGTAGAGAATGCGCTCGCGGTAATCGCGACTGCTACTCATTTAAAGCTCGACCCAACGAGTATCGCCAGGAGTCTCGCAGCCTTCACCGGCACCAAACGCCGCTTTGAATTTCTCGGTGAGCGCAACGGTGCCCTCGTCTATGATGACTATGCTCACCATCCGGCAGAGATTCGCGTGACCCTCGCTGCTTTCCGTGAACTGTATCCAAAGAAACGGATTTTCGTTGTCTTTCATCCCCATACCTTCACCCGGACCAAGGCGCTCCTCGAAGAATTTGCCGAGAGCTTCGCGGCGGCTGAGGGCGTCGTCATCCTGGACATCTATGGTAGCGCTCGTGAAGAGCAGGGCGGCGTCTCATCCCAAGACCTCGTTGACCGGATCAATCAATATACACCTGAGAAAGCTGCCTATGCGGCGGATCGAAACCTGCTCGCCGAAGAGATTCGCGCTTCAATGGGACCCGAGACCTTAATTGTCACGATGGGGGCGGGCGATGTCTGGCAGCTCGCCGAAATGATTCTAAAAAACAAAACATGATACCTATCCAGAGAGAAGTCCCACTTGCTCCCTACTCTACCTTTCGAATTGGTGGGTCGGCGGACTTTTTCGTTTCGGTCACGACCGCATCAGAATTCATCGAAGCGCTTGAGTATGCAGAAAAAAACGACCTGAAGACCTTTGTTTTTTCGGGCGGGAGTAATCTCCTTATCGCCGACCGTGGCTTTCGGGGGCTCGTCATCCGGGTCGCCAATGCATCAATTCGGGTGATGGGACTGGAGATGTATGCGGATGCTGGAGCGAGCCTCCTTTCGGTGGTGACTTCGGCGAATGAAAAAGGACTGGCGGGGATGGAGCGACTCGCGGGAATTCCGGGCTCCCTCGGCGGGGCGATCCGCGGCAATGCGGGCGCCTTTGGGACGGAGATAGAGAGCATGATTGTCTCAGTGAAGGTCTATGACCGGAAGTCAGGAAAACTCCAGGAATTTTCTCAGCGGGACTGTGCCTTTGCCTATCGGACGAGTTATTTCAAGGAGCATCCTGAATGTGTCATTCTTTCCACGAAGCTTCGCTTTACAGAAGGAAATCCAATTGAGTTGAAACGCATCACTCGTGAGACGATGGCCAAGCGGGAGGCCAAACACCCACAGAGCGCTTGGTGCGCCGGGTCATTTTTCATGAATCCCGTCGTTACGGACGAGGTGCTCCTCAGTGAATTCGCCAAAGACACTGGTATGCCGTCGAAAGATGGTAAACTCCCCGCCGGCTGGCTCATCGACCATGCAGGACTCCGTGGGAAGAAGATCGGCGGCGCACAGGTGAGTCCGCTCCATCCGAACTACCTGGTGAATACCGGTACCGCGACGGCTGACGATGTCGTCATCTTGGCGTCGGTCGTGAAACAGCGGGTTCGCACCGAGCTTGGTGTCCAGCTCAAGGAAGAAGTCCAAATGGTTGGCTTTTAATCCTGATTTTTTAAACGAACACCTATGAAAGTGACCGTTGAAACGACTGTGAACGCGCCGCTCGAAATGACCTGGCAGGCGTGGAATGCCCCAGTGCATATTACGCAATGGTGCGCAGCTTCGGCTGATTGGCATGCGCCGCGGGCCGAAAATGATCTCCAGATTGGCGGGCGCTTCACGACCCGGATGGAAGCGCGTGATGGCAGCACAGGTTTCGATTTTGGCGGGGTCTACACGGCCCTCGAGGAGTACTCCAAAATTGAATACATGATGGACGATGGTCGGACCGTGCAGATTCACTTCAAGGCGGAAGGGGAGGGTATCCATGTCGTCGAAACCTTTGACACGGAAAATGAAAACTCGGCGGAGATGCAGCGAGCGGGATGGCAATCAATCCTCGACCACTTCAAGGAATACGTCGAAGGTCTGCCGAAATAGCGGAAGCAAAAAACGAGAGAGGTTCAGGGGAGCCTCTTTTTTTATACCTCAAAACTGATTTGACAGAACTCTCGGAAAGGGATCTTGAGAAGAGTAGAATGAAGGTACAAATTCTTTGTTTGTCTCCTTACCAATTTGGAGGTGCGTCATGTACGATGAGAGCCGCTACCTTTCTTGTTGCCAGTGTTCGGCCGTCGTCCTGCGGGATGATGCCGTGCGTACACCCGAGCTTCACGGCGCATTCTGCAGTGAGTCATGTGCCGTGCAGTGCATCCGAGAAAACAACCCCCCTCGTTCAGTCGACATTCAGCTTCAAGCCGGGGACCCTGAAATCCGAGCAGGACTACAGTTTGACGACCTGAAGTCGCGGCCGATCCTCGAGCAGGAATAGGGGTGGCCATGATGAAGCTGTCAAATCAAGCGGGGACCCGACTAGTCGGCCCTCGCTTTTTCTTACTCGCATGGTGTTAAGTTTCTTCAGAAATTTTTTTGTGTTGACTTTTTTTTGAATCGGGCACAGTATGGAAAGGTATTTTGTACAGGGTGGACACGTCTCTGCTTGGAAAAAAATCTTCCGAGGAGAAAAAAATAAAACCAAACATACAACAAGTACATCGTTTGACTTGTTGTTGATTTTTTTGCAGATGAAGTGTGCCAATGAGGCGCCAGGTAAAGAGAAAGTGTTCTCGTTAGTGTGTAGCAAGTTCTTTACGACGAAGACATTCCCATGTTTTCTGATCCCGCCCAGCTTTCTGCAGGACGAG
>Ga0163144_10014175_pt1 | contig 16569 bp, 15 predicted proteins | sample OliLak19BULKMAT1_FD_123175 | JGI IMG/M metagenome (GOLD analysis project Ga0163144, IMG submission 123175) | Freshwater microbial mat bacterial communities from Lake Vanda, McMurdo Dry Valleys, Antarctica - Oligotrophic Lake LV.19.BULKMAT1 | ecosystem: Environmental > Aquatic > Freshwater >... | reverse complement strand
GCGGGACCGTGCGACTCCCCCCAGGTGGTGACGCGAAACAGATGGCCAAAGCTGTTGTGACTCACGCGGCGTCGCGGGATGAAGGTCGAAACTCCCATCGACCCGCCAGCAGGCTCTTGATCGAGATGTCTTCGTCGAGATGCTCCCAATGAATACCACTGGGGGAGATAAAATAGTCTTCCCGCTCCTTTGAATTTCCATTGAGCAGACTGGGATACCAAGCGAGCGGCACCCCGATGGTTCGTCCATCATCGAGAGCCACCCACATCCGATCCTCGTCAAAATCGACTTTGGAAGCTTCAGGCAAAATATTCATCCCATGCCTTTTCGATTTCGTCGCGGCGCACGGTGACAATTGCCTGCACTTCGCGAAGTTCTCTAGCAGTTACTCCTCGATTATACGCCAAGCGGACTTCGGGATAAAGCCAAAGCTTGGCATCCGCGCCTGCCTTTGCAACGTGCACATGCACGGGTTCGCGTGGCGCCCCTTCAAAGGAATAGAAGTGAAACCGCCATCCGGCCTGCCTGAATATAACTGGCATTCCCTATGCCAGTGTCACATCCGGCGCGTCCTCCGCCTTCATGCCAATGACATGATAGCCTGCATCGACATGGTGGGTTTCGCCGGTGACACCGCTCGACAGGTCGCTGAGCAGATACAGTGCTGCACCCCCGACATCCTCGATCGTGACATTGCGTTTCAAAGGCGAATTATATTCGTTCCACTTCAGGATCAGCCGGAAATCGCCAATTCCGCTCGCCGCGAGCGTCTTGATTGGCCCGGCGGAAATCGCGTTCACGCGGATATTATCGCGGCCCAGATCGACGGCAAGATACTGTACGCTCGTCTCCAGCGCGGCCTTGGCGACACCCATGACATTGTAATGCGGGATGACCTTTTCCGCGCCGTAATAGCTCAGCGTCAGCATCGCGCCGCCGTTGGGCATCATCGCACTTGCCCGCTTGGCGACCGCGACGAAGGAATAGACGCTGATGTTCATCGTCATCAAAAAATTATCAAGACTGGTGTCAACATAACCGCCGCGAAGCTCATTCTTGTCAGAAAAACCAATTGCGTGGACGACAAAGTCGATCGTCGGCCAATGGGCAGTCAGCGTTGCAAAGGCTGCATCGAGATTGGCCATGTCGGCCACATCGCAATCAATAAAGATGCTTGCACCCAGCTGCTCACCCAGCGGCCGCACGCGCTTTTCCAGCGCCTCGCCCTGGAAAGTGAACGCAAGTTCGGCACCCGCCTCGCTCAGCTTCTTGGCAATTCCCCAAGCCAGCGAACGATCATTGGCGAGGCCCATGATCAATCCGCGCTTCCCGTGCATCAGTCCTGTCACCTTCGCGTCGCCTCCGACATTGCCGATCCTATGCTGGCCTTTACGCCTTCCTCGTCCGATTCCGCCAGTGCTGCATTGAGTTGCGCGCCCACAACGAGACCCAGCCCGACCATAAAGAAGAATATCAGCGCGATCATGACGCCCGCCAAACTGCCATAGGTCAAATCATAGCTCGTCAGATTGGCAAGCAGCGCTGGCAGCGCCGCAGTGACGCCAAGCCACCAACAGGTTGTCAGAGCTGCCCCCGGCCATTTCGGGTTGCCGCGACCCCGATAGGCACCCGGCGTCAATGACAGAAACACGAGATACAGCGCGCCGAACAGCGCCAGCGCGGGCGCGATCCGGCTCAGTGAAACAATCGCCGCCGCACCACTCGCCCCCGGCATCACCCGCAAGATGAACTGTTCGATTGCCACCATCGCCACTTGCGAGCTGAAGGCGACTAGCACGAGCAATAACGAGAGGAAGATCAGGGCAATCGCCCGCAACCGATATTCCCAGAAGGGCCGCACCGACTTCACGCCATAGGCGCGCCGCAAGATATCTCGGATCGTCTCGACAAAACTCGTCGCCGTCCAAAGCCCGACAATCGCCCCCAACCAGAGCAGCGAACCGGAACGCGCAGCAAGGACATCCTGAATTGGCAAGAACAGGACCTCTGAGACGTTGGGTGGTAATGCCTTCAAAAACGCATCAACCGCCTGCGCTCCAACGTCGGTATGGCCGAACAGGCGCGCGATCGCGGCAGCAACAATTGCAAAGGGAAAGAGGGTTAGCAGCGAGAGATAGGCCAGATTGCCCGCGTGAATAAACCCGTCGCTGAAGACCCCAACAATAACGCGCTTGCTGACTTCGCGCAGGTAGCTGCCCGGCCGCACCGACGCGAACCGACGGGTTAGCCGTGGGGCACGGCCTGGATGAAGACGCCGTTCCTCCGGGGATTCAGGCGATACATCCTGCACGAATGCTTAAACGTCCATTTTACCGCGCGGGTTCCATTTGTCTCTGTCGCGCCAATTCTGAACAAACTCGACAAGGGCATCATCATCGACCGGGAGATCGACCATCAAGGTAACCAACTGATCGCCGCGCCCGCCCGCCTTTTTGTGGAAGCCGCGTCCTTTGAGCCGCAGCACCTTGCCCGAACTTGACCCCTTTGGCACCGACAGCATCACGGCACCCTCCACCGTTGGAACGCGGACCGAACCGCCAAGTACGGCCTCACCGAGACTGATCGGCAGATCGAGCCGCACGTCATCGCCCATGCGTTCAAAAAAACGGTGCTGCTGCACCTCAATCATCACGATGGCGTCGCCAGCGCCGCCAAGGCCAGGCTCCCCCTTGCCCGCCAGCCGCATGCTCGTGCCAGTTTCGACACCGGCGGGAAGCTTGAGATCGATGCTGGCGCCGACGGCAAGTGTAATTCTTTGCGGAGCCAGCCGCGCAGCGTCAACAAAGGGCACGTTGAGTTTATATTGCGTATTTGCGCCTTTGGCCTGTGGCTTGCGGCCAAACCCGCTGGCAAAGCCGCCTTGCTTTCGCCCGCCAAACAAGCCTTCGAAAATGTCGCTGAAATCGCCCGTCTCACCCGTGCCAAAATCGAAATTCGCGGTATCGGCCCGAAAGCCTGAATTACCACCCGGATTTTGGCCCGGCGAGCCGCCATAACCAAAGGGCGACCGGGGGTTGCCATCACCATCAATATCACCGCGATCAAAGCGCGCGCGCTTTTCGGCATCAGACAGCAGGTCATAGGCGTTGGTCACCTGCGAGAAGCGCTCGGTTGCCTTGGGATTATCCTTGTTGCGATCGGGGTGCAGCTCCTTGGCGAGCTTGCGATAGGCCTTTTTGATTTCGGCCTCGCTTGCGCTGCGGGGGACGCCCAGAAGTTGATAGGGATCAGCCACGCGATTTCCCGGTTAAATTGATTACACGCGCCCTATTTGGGGGATGTAACCCATAATCGCAAACCCGTGTGTTAATCGCAGGGGGCGACATCTACGCTGACGACCATTTTTTGCGCACCCGATCCGAGTACAATACCATCAATAGGTGCGATTTCGGCATAATCCCGACCGATGGCAACAATGATGTGATCGCCTGCCATCCAGATGCCATTGGTCGGATCAACGCCAACCCAGCCAATTTGCTCGCCCCCCCACACCAAAACCCAGGCGTGGGTGGCATCAGCGCCCACCAACCGTTCCATTCCCGGTGGCGGCAACGTGCGGATATAGCCCGAGGCATAGGCCGCAGGGACGCCCGCTGCACGCAGGCCCGATATCATGATCTGCGCAAAATCCTGGCATACCCCACCCCGCTTCAAAAACGCTTCTCGTGGCGGCGTATCGACGAGCGTTGCTTGTGGGTCGAAAGCAAAATCGCGCTGAATCCGCCGCGCCAGCGAAATCGCCGCGTCGAGTATGGGGCGATCTTGCAAGAGATCAGTCGCACACCATGCCGCGATATCGGGATCAAGCGGGATCAGCGGCGAGGGAAACAGATAGGCGCTGGGGCCAGCGGCGGACACGTCCTGGCTGTTGCGCGCCGCGCGGCCAATTGCCGCCAAATCCGGATCGTCGGAACTCGGCATGGGCACCGCACGGTCAACCGTCACCCGCGCGACACTTTCAATCGTCAGCTGCCGCACCGGCTCGTCAATAACGAGCCGCACGACATTGGCGAGGCCGGCTTCGGCACGGGCAGGCGCGGTGCGCCCCGTTGGGCTGATTGTCAGCGCATAATCATCCAGCGTCTGCCCTGACCACAAAATTGGTTTCAGCCGCAAATTGCAACGGGCAAAGCGCACCTGCGCGCCATAATCAAAGCGCGTGACGTGTTGAATATGATACATCATGCCAGCGTCAGGCCGGGCGACCGCAGCGGCTCTCCTCCCTGCAGGAAGTAACGGCGCGAGATTGCTTCGGATAATTGGAACAGCCGCCGTTCAATCTCGCACAAGACCAGTTCATCAAGCGTGGCGGCAGAGGCTGTGCCTATTAACGCTGCGATCTTGGCAGCCTCAAGCTGCTGCTCCTCTCCCATCCCATCATCCGCCAAGACTGGCAGCACCGCCAGATGGCCGACAATCGCTGCAATCTGAAACGCAATCGCGCGTGGATTGCCCGGGTCAAGCGCGACAAGGTCTACAACGGGCAGCCGCGCAAGTCCGGAGAGATAACGCTGCCGATAGCTGATCTGGCTATCGGCCAGATCGAGCAACGTCGATAAATCATCATCGCTTGCCTGCGCCAGACCAAACACCCGAACCGCGCGCGCAACAGCACCGGCGCGTTCGATCCGGCGCCCCAGATCATGGAACCGCCAAGCTGCCGTGCGGCCCATATGCTCCGTCGACAGCCCGGCGAGCGCTGCATAGCGGCGCTGGAGCGACCCGGCCCGATCAAGCATTGCACCACCCGTCGGGAAAGGCGCGTCGAGTAGCCGCGTCATATCAGAAGAAAGCCGGTCGCGTGACACAGCGCCGATTGCGCGCGCGCTGCGATTGATCGCGCACACACTCAACCACCCACCGGTCTCCGCTTCCAAGGCCGTCCGCGCGACCGCGATCAAATCCGTCCTTCGCAGACTGGCCGGACGGGGCGCGGCCCCGGCGTCGCTCAAGATGCCCAGCAACCGCCCAACCGTTTCAGGCGCTAACCCGGCCCCGGCGTCGGCGGCGATAGAATTGCCCAGCATCGCGCGGATCACGCCAAGCAACGCCTCACCACGCTCGAGATAGCGACCAAGCCAGAAGAAGTTATCCGCAACCCTGCTCGGCAGGGTGCCCGGATTACGCCGGATATGGCTCGTTTCAGGCGACGTCAGCAGCGAGACTTGCGCAACCGGCGCGCCACCATGAATGGCGACATCGGCCGACCAACTGCCTTCGCCCATGAGCGACGCGCGTGGTTCAGGATGATCGCCAATCCGGGCAAAGCCGCCGGGCATTACGACCCAATCGCCATCCGCACCGCGCGCTGCGAAAACCCGCAAGGTAAAGGGTCGGGCGACGAGCCGATCCTCGGTTACAACGGGCATGGTTGATAATCGGACCATTTCCTGACCGACATAATCCTGCGGCCGAAGCGCGATATCATCAAGCAACGCCTCGCGCGCCTCAGCCGACAACTCGGATCCCATCACTGAAGCACCCGGCGGCAACCCCATAGGGTCGCCAGGAAATGCCGCACCAATCATCAAGTCCGACAGGTGTTCCGCTACATGGTGCCGCGCCGTTTCCTGCCCACACCACCAGGTGGCGATGTTGGGGATTTGCAAAGCCGCACCCGTCAACTGTTGGCACAGGGCAGGCATGAAGGCGGCAAACGCGGCTGATTCGAGCACGGCCGCGCCCGGTGCATTGGCCACGACAACATTGCCCGCCGCCATGGCATCGACCAGCCCCGCCACACCGATCTTGGAATGCGAATCGAACGCAAGCGGATCAATCATGCGGGGATCAACCCGCCGCCAGAGCGCATCGACCCGTTTGAGACCAGCTATGGTGCGGATGTAGAGTTTATCCTCAAGCACCGCCAGATCAGCGCCCTCGACCAGCAACAGGCCCAAATAGCGCGCGAGATGCGCCTGCTCGGTATAACTCGCGTTATAGCGCCCGGGGGTTAGCAGCCCAATTCTCGGCTCGGTCCGCCTGCAAGCGGCGGCAAGTCCAGCCCGAAAAGCTGCAAAGAATGGGGCGTGTCGTTGGACATTCAACCGATTTTGCAGCCCGCCCAGCGTCCGGGCGATCGCGAGCCGGTTTTCCAGCGCATAGCCAGCGCCTGCCGGCGCGCGCACATGATCGGCCAGCACACGCCAATGTCCGTCCGGACCAAGGCCGAGATCAATCGCGACAAAATGCAAATGATGTCCACCGGGTGGTGCCAAGCCAACCATGGGCCGAAGAAAGAAGGGGCTGCCATTGACCAGCGCCGCTGGAATTGCATTTGTCGCTACCAAATTTTGCGCGCCATAAAGATCAGCGACGATTGTCTCCATCAGCGCTGCGCGCTGGACGACACCTGCGGCGATGCCGGTCCAATCGGCTTCATTGAGCAACAGCGGAATGGGTGAGACAGGCCAGGGGCGTTCTTCGGTGTCGCCAATTATCCTGAAACCAATGCCAATATCTTCGGCCTGCCGCTGCACGCGTTCACGCGCATGCGCCAGATCGTCACCGACCGCGCCAGCCACTTCCTCGAACAATTCGCGCCAAGCCGGATCGCCGCCGCACATGACGTCGCCTGCAGCCGGGTTGCGCTTGCAATAGTCATCGATCCACCGCTGTGCCGTGATTGCTGGATCAAAAATGCTTAGATCAGACGCAGTCGCCATCAAGCTGAGATGCCGTAAAGACCAGTCAAACCCAACCCAATTTTGAGCAACTGCCATCGGTCAACCATGATCGCGCCCCTGATGCACCCCGCCACCACGTGACCACAAAGACCGCAACCGTGCAACCGCGTTCGTCGATCCCCTTGTCAATGGCGATCAACGGGTGACGAGAGGGTGCAGGCAGGATAAGGCGCTGGCATGACATCTGACCCGTTCGCGCTCTTCGATTGTTGGTATGCAGAGGCGCGCAATACCGAGATCAACGATTCAAATGCGATGGCGCTTGCCACCGCCGATGCGCAAGGGCGGCTTGGGCTCCGGATGGTATTGCTCAAGGGTCATGGTCCGGGCGGCTTTGTCTTTTACACCAACCAGCAAGGCCGCAAGGCTAATGATCTGGCCGCCAACCCGCGCGCTGCTCTGCTGTTTCACTGGAAATCGCTGCGTCGGCAGATTCGCATTGAGGGGCCGGTTTCGACCGTCGATGATACCGAGGCCGACGCCTATTTCGCCACACGAGGCCGCGATTCGCAGCTGGGTGCCTGGGCGTCGGACCAGTCGCGCCCGCTCGATTCGCGTGAGACTTTTGAAGCGCGGTTCAAGGTGGAGGAGGCGCGGTTTGAAGCCGGTCCGGTGCCCCGCCCGCCGCATTGGTCAGGCTACCGCGTCACGCCAGAATGCATTGAATTCTGGCAGGACCGCGAACATCGGCTGCATGAGCGGCGGCTGTTCACCCGCGCAGGTGAGGGCTGGACCGAAGGGCTGCTTTACCCGTGAGCGAGGGCCCCAACCACCATCATGAACGCGCCGCCCGACAGCACGCGCATGGCGCGCTGACGATGCGCGCGGCGATGGCAAGCGTGACGGTCGCGACATTGCTGATGGGGATCAAGGGCTATGCGGCATGGCACACCGGATCGGTCGCCATGCTCGGGTCGCTTGCCGATACCGGGCTTGATCTGGTCGCCTCGCTGATGACCTTGTTTGGCGTTCGGCTGGCCGCACAACCCGCCGACGCCAACCACCGGTTCGGCCATGGCAAGGCAGAAGCGCTGGTCGCATTGTTTCAGGTCGCGGTGATCGCCGTTTCGGGGGCGGCGATTTTTGTGCGGGCAAGCGAGCGGCTGGTTACCCGCCAAGTGACGGCTGACGCCGAACTTGGCATTGCAGCGTCAGTGATCGCGATCGCGGCCACGCTGCTGCTGCTCGCTTATCAGCGCTTTGTGATCGCTCAGACAGGGTCAGTGGCGATCGGTGCGGATCATATTCACTACCAATCTGATGTGCTGCTCAATATCGCGGTCATTGCCGCCTTGATACTTGACCAATATATCGGCTTGACCGGCAGTGACCCGCTGTTTGGTATTGCCATTGCGCTTTGGCTTTTCTGGGGGGGCTGGCGCGCGTCAATCGATGCGATCAATCAGCTGATGGATAAGGAATGGCCCGACGAAAAGCGCCGTCGCTTTGTCGAAAGCGCAAGCCAGCATGTCGAGCTCAAAGGCCTGCATGATCTGCGGACGCGCAGCAGTGGCTCGACCGATTTTGCGCAATTTCATATCTGGATGGACCCCCTAATGACTGTCGCTAAAGCTCATGATGTTATCGAGCGGATGGAGCATCAGCTAGCCGCCGAATTTCCGGGAACCGAGATACTCATCCATATCGATCCCGAAGGCCAGGTGGACCATCCCGGCAATGCGCTGGTCGAAACGGATGAATTCACCAGGCTAAAAGCGTCATCGTGATGCGCCTGCCAATCACCCAGATTGATGCATTTGCAGACCGTCCCTTCACCGGCAACCCAGCCGCCGTGATGCCGCTTGATGCATGGCTGGACGATGAAGTGCTGCTGGCGATTGCTGAGGAGAACAACCTGAGCGAGACGGCGTTTTTGGTGCCCGATGGCAGCGGCGAAAGCGATTATGAGCTGCGCTGGTTTACGCCGGCAGCCGAAATCGTGCTGTGCGGTCACGCGACGCTTGCCAGCGGCCATTATCTGCTGACTGGGGATCGGCTGCGGGATCGGGTGACGTTCCGGACGCGCAAGGCAGGGATGCTGTCGGTCACCCGCGATGGCCAAGGCTATGCGCTTGGTCTTCCCGCCTGGGCACCAAGCCCGAAAGCGATGCCGGAAATTGTGGCGGCATTGGGCGTGACCGGGGACGTTGAGACATTGTGGTATGAGACAGGCTATGCACTGATAGTGGTAGCGGATGCCGCCCAAGTGCGCGCGCTGGTGCCTGACCAGATGGCGCTGGCGAAATGCGGCGCGCTGGTTGCGATTGTCACTGCGCCGGGCGACACGAGCGATGTGATCAGCCGGGTGTTCACGCCCTATTATGGTATTCCAGAGGACCCGGTCACGGGGTCTGCACATGCCGTGATGACACCATATTGGGCAAAGCGGCTCGGCCAGGAGCAGTTCACCGCGTATCAGGCGAGCAAGCGCGGCGGGCATGTCGGCTGTACGCTGGTGGGTGACCGGGTCGTGCTGGGGGGTCAGTGCGTCACGGTGATGGAAGGCACGATGCTGGTTTAGCGTCCGGTTGAGACCCGCGCGGCCAGTTTCCCCATTGCCGTCTCGACCACATCCAACCGATCCTCACGGGTGTTGCCGAGCCGCACAAGGATGAAACTATGCGGCTTACCATCCTTGCCAACGCCTTGAAATGTAAGTACATACTGCCCGAGGTGCCCATTCATTGACGCAATGGCTGGACCACCTGCCTCCACCCCAAAACGGTTTAACCAAGTCTGCCCGCCATAAATGGATTTGGCGGGTGACGGCGTCTTCATAAAGGCCAGCCAGTCGGGCGCGATCACCTGGGTGCCGTCCGCGCCGGTGCCGTCGAGCAATAACCGCCCCATATGCGCAAAATCATCAAGCGAAAGGTGGATCAACGATCCGCCAATCTGCGTGCCGCCGCCATCAAACTCCAAAAACGCACCGCCAGCGCCCGCTGGACGATACAGCCGTGCCATCGCGAAATCCCGGTACGCTTTCGCGCGCACCACCGGATCGCGGCTGTCGGTTAGGGTGCGGGTAATGATCTCGGCCAGAATGATCGTCGTCAGCGAGCTATATTCAAACTTGCTGCCGGGGGCTGCCTCAAGCGGCTGCGTGATCGAGCGCGCGGCCATATCTTGCGTGCCGCTGGCGAACAGCACCTGATTGGTATCGGACGACTCGATCGGCTTGCCGACCTCGGTATGTCGCAGCCCGGAGCGCATCTGGAGCAAATGGCGCAAGGTGATGGCGCCGCGCGGATCGCCGGGTTTGCGCCATTCGGCAATCGGGGCGGGGGCATCAAGCGACAGTTTGCCGTCGCTCACCAGTTCGCCAATCAGCATTGCCGTCATCGTCTTGGCGGTTGACCAGCTGATAAACCGGTTGGCATCGCCATAACCGGGGGCGTAGCGTTTGGCGATCACCCGCCCGTCCTCGATCAACACCGCCGCGCGCGTATCGCCCTGGTCAGCGGCAAAGAGCGACGCAAGGATGGGATCAGTCGCCGCCGCTGTTGGCGTCGCGGTGGCCCCGGTAAGGGTGAGGACCGCAACGGCGATCAGGGCTTGCTTGCTTTGCATCAAGCCAACGATAGAGTGTGCAACGATGATGGCAAGACGGATTGGATGGGGCGTATTCGCGCTCCTGCTCGCAGCAGGCGTTGGCGGCTGGCTTTACGCGCGGTCGATCACGCCGATGATTGGACTGGGCGTTGGCTATGGCGCGCGCGTGGCGTGTGCCTGTCGCTATATCGGCAATCGCGATCTTCAAAGCTGCTACAAGGATTTTGAGCCCGGTATGGAAATGATCGGCTTGACCGATGATCCCACCACAAAAACGGTGACCGCGTCTGTCCCGCTGCTGGCATCACGCGCAGTGCGATTTGATCCGGTGCTGGGGTGTCAGGCGACGCCGTTCACGGGGACGCCGTTAAAGACGCATTGAGGTTAGGTGACTCGAAATGAGGGGTAATTGGCGCGGCCAACAACCCCGAGCCAGGAGCAAGCGATTGCTGCCTCGAAGAAGCGGCACCCCGGATCACGTCGTGTGTAACGAGTAACGGGGCACTAGGGCTCTCAGTTTCCACTATCAGAAGTCAGCCTTTGCTAAGCCGCGAGCGCCGCCGCTGCCCGCTCGGTGTCAGCAATCCAGCCGCCGCCGAGCACCCGGTCGCCTGCATAAATGACCGCCGCCTGGCCTGGAGCAACGCCAAATTCAGGCACGTCGAACATGAGTCGGCCACCTTCCAACCGCGCGGACACCGGCTTGGCGAGCGACCGCACCTTGGCAGTTACTGGCCCATCTGCATTGCCACCAAGCCAGTTGATCGCTGCCAATCGCGCCGAAGCCACCGCCAGGGCGCGTTTTGGCCCGACCACAACCCGGCTGGTTTCAGGCTCGAGCCGGATCACGTAAAGCGGCTCGGGCGTGCCGCCAATTTCCAGCCCGCGCCGCTGGCCGACAGTGAAATGGATGAGCCCGCGATGCTGGCCAAGCGTGACGCCAAACTCATCAACAATCGCGCCGCTGGTATCGGCATCCGGCCGTAGTTTTTTGACGAGACGGGCATAATCGCCATCGGGCACGAAGCAGATGTCCTGGCTGTCGGGTTTGGCGGCCACCCCCAGCCCGAGTTCGGCTGCAATCTCGCGCACCCGCGCCTTGGGCATGCCGCCGAGCGGAAAGCGCAGATAATCAAGCTGGGCTGCGGTAGTGGCGAACAAGAAATAGCTCTGGTCGCGCGCAGGATCGATCGCGCGGTGGAGTTCCGGCCCGGCTGGCCCCTGAATACGGCGGACATAATGCCCCGTCGCCAGACAATCCGCGCCCAGATCGCGCGCCAGCTTCAACAGATCAGTGAATTTCGGCCCCATATTGCACTTAATGCAAGGGATGGGGGTGCGACCAGAGAGGTATTCGTCGGCAAAATCATCAATCACCTGATCGCGAAAGCTGCTTTCATGATCAAAAACATAATGCGCGATCCCCAGCCGATCACAGACCGCGCGCGCATCGCGGATATCGCGCCCCGCACAGCAACTGCCCGCGCGCCCGACGGCCTCGCCATGATTATAAAGCTGGAGCGTGATGCCGATCACCTCCGCCCCGGTCTGCACCGCAAGCGCGGCAACGACCGAGCTGTCTACCCCGCCGGACATCGCGACCACGATACGTTTAGCCGCAATATCGGGCCCAAGTTGAAAATCTGCGTCTATCATGCGTGGCCGATACTGCCTTTGGCGCGCGCATGCAAAAGCCGATGAGCGCCCAAACAAATTTCGATCCACTTTACCGGGTCTTCAGATCGTTTCGCTATAATTGGTTGATTATGAGTCGTTGATGGAAGCCGTTTGGTGGATTTGAACTTTTCCCGTTTCGAACATGACACCAGCATTGCGCATCGTCCGCCTGATCTGGGGGTGATTCTTGTGGGCGTCGCCGCCCGGCAAGCGAGCAGCGCCACAGCCGTTTTGAATGCGCGTCAGCGCGTCACCAAACGTCCCGAACGCCTGCTCGATTCGGCGCAGGGTGCGTTCAACCGACCCGTCGCCGCCATGATGGCCGCGTGGCGCGAAGAATGAAGACGCCGTTTACCGCGCCGCTTCAATCGATGTTCAAGTACGGCCGCTAATGGTCGTTATACAGTTTTAGGGGGCCCCCGCCCCGATCGAGGTTGACAATGATCGAGAACCAGAAAATTCGTCCCGCAAAGGTAATCGGTCCGCTCGGGGAGCCGCTAACGGTAGACTCGCTCCCACCCCCCGGCACGACCCGTTGGGTCGTCCGGCGCAAGGCAGAGGTCGTCGCAGCAGTCAATGGTGGCCTACTGAATGTCGATGAGGTCTGCGCACGCTACAACCTGACGGTTGAAGAGTTTGCTGGCTGGCAGCGCGCGATTGACCGATCCGGCATGCCTGGCCTGCGGGTTACCCGCATCCAGCATTATCGTTCGCTTTACGAGCGTCAGCAGAGATATTGAAGGCTGTCCACAATTGCCGACCAGCCCCATTCTCGGGCCCATCGTCGGCCCCATCCCTGGCCCCAATCCTGACCCCATCCGTGATGCTGCTGGGTGCTTGCTATGCGCTGGGCGCAGCAGCGATCATGGTGTCGATCATCACCCTGCTTAAGGAGCGCCGCCGCCCTGCGCCGGACAACGCCGCTACGCCGCTACCCGCTTGCTATCCCGAGTCATTGCTGGCCGTTTAAGCCGCAGTTAAATCTGCCAAATATTGCACGATGATCAACCGACACGCATTCGCCGTGGCGCGTGGGCGGCGGGCAGGCGCGCCAACGTTCGCTGCTAAAATGCTTGATTCGAGAAAGATTTTCGCGTCGCGCATCGGCCATCTACCCTTGCGAACCCACCAAAAAATCGCCATGTGCCGGCATCCTTAGACGACCTATTGAGGTCGGTGCTATATTAATCTAATACAGCCCAGCACATACAGGGCGGCGCAAGCCGGTACGCGAGAGTGAATCAGATGAATTACGAAGCGGGAACGATCGGCAATAACGAGCGCCTGGCGCTGAGCGGGGACGGGGCGAGTGCGCCCAATCGCCGTTTCTGGATCATCGGGGCAATCGCCCTTGTTGTTATTCTGGCGATCGCCGCGTGGGCCTTTGGCGTTGGCCAGAAATCCGCCGAGCCCTTTGAAGGCGGTGGCAAGCAAGTGCCGATCGTTACGGTGGCAGTGCCTGGTCGGCAAAATGTTGATCGGCTAATTTCTACAACCGGGTCGATCGCGGCGCGCGTTGATATGCCAGTGGGTGTAGCAGGCGAAGGCGGCCTGATCACCCGTGTGCTCGTGCAACCGGGTGATTGGGTCCGGGCCGGACAGGTGCTCGCCTTGATTGACCGCTCGGTCCAGGTACAAACGGGTCAGTCTCTGGCAGCGCAGATCAGCGTGGCACAATCCGATTCAAGGCTGGCACAGGCCGAACTTGATCGCGCCGCGCCGCTGGTCGAACGCGGCTTCATCTCGAAGGCCGATGTCGATCGTCGCACCGCGACCCGCGATGCAGCAGTGGCACGGGTGCGGGTTGCCAAGGCGCAATTGTCCGAAACCCTGGCGCGCAATGGTCGGCTCGACATTCGCGCCCCGGCAGCCGGGCTTGTCCTTACCCGCAGCGTTGAACCCGGGCAGATCGTGAGTGCAGGATCGGGCGTGTTGTTCCGGATGGCAAAGGGCGGCGAACTTGAGCTCCGCGCGGCGATGGGCGAAGGTGAACTGGCCGCGATGCGGGTCGGCGTTACCGCTGAGGTCACGCCTGTCGGCAGCGACCGAACCTTTAGCGGTCGCGTATGGCAGGTTTCCCCCGTGATCGACCCTCTGACGCGGCAGGGTGTTGCCAGGATCGCGCTGGGTTATAATGCCGCGCTGCGACCCGGAGGCTTCGCTGCAGCGACGATCACGGCAGGCGTGTCGCAAGTGCCCCTGTTGCCGCAGTCTGCCGTGCAGAGCGACGACAAGGGCAATTATGTTTACGTTATCGACAACAAGAATCAGGCGGTGCGCCGTTCGGTGAAAGTCGGCCAGGTATCCGATCTTGGCGTGGCCATCGCTGAGGGCCTTACCGGTTCGGAACGCGTTGTGGTAGCAGCAGGCGCGTTCCTGAATCCCGGGCAAAAAGTAAAGCCCGTCACCGACAAGAAGCAGGGCTGATCGATCATGGGCTTTCGCAACATCTCTGCCTGGGCAATCCGGAACCCGGTGCCACCCATCGTTTTGTTCATTGCACTGACGATTGCGGGGATCGTCTCGTTCATGACCATGGACGTGAACGATAGCCCCGATATTGATTTTCCGGCAGCAGAGATCGTTGTTTCCCAGCCGGGCGCTGCGCCAAGCGAGCTCGAAAAGCAGATCACCCAAAGGGTGGAATCAGCCGTGCGGAGCATTGCCGGGATCGACGAAATCAACTCGACAATCAGCGAAGGAACGAGCCGGACGTTCGTGCAATTTGCGATCGGCACTCCGATTGACCGGGCGGTCAATGATGTGCGCAATGCCATCGCCCAAATCCGGGGCGATCTGCCCGACGGCATCCTTGAGCCACAGGTGCAGCGGGTCGATATTTCCGGCGGAGAAATTGCTTATTTCTCGGCCTCTACAACCGACATGACGCTTGAGGGGTTAAGCTGGTTTGTCGATGACACCGTCGCCAAACGACTGCTGGCGATCCCTGGAATGGCCGCCGTCAGCCGTAACGGCGGCGTAAAGCGCGAAATTCGCGTCATTCTTGATCCGGTCAAACTCCAGTCATTTGGCTTGACAGCGGTGCAAGTCAATCAACAGCTGCGCCAGACCAATTTGGACGCCGCGGGCGGTCGCGCTGAGATTGCGGGTTCAGAACAATCTGTCCGTGTGATGGGCAATGCTGCAACCGCTAATCAACTGGGCGAGACCCAACTTGCAATCGGCGGCAACCGCACAATCAAACTGACCGATGTGGCGCAGGTCAAGGACCTGTATGCAGAGCAGCGTTCGGTCGCGCTGATGGATGGCCGCCAGGTTTTGGCGTTTAGCATTGAGCGTTCAAAGGGCGCATCTGACGTTGCGGTTTACGACGAGTCGGTAAAAGTATTGAAGGATCTTGAGGCAAAGAACCCCAAGGTTAAATACACCCAGCTGTTTACAAGCGTTGACTACACCAAGGCGCAGTATCATTCCGCGCTTGAAGCGATGTTTGAGGGCGCCATTCTGGCCGTCCTCGTTGTGTTCATTTTCCTTCGTGACTGGCGCGCCACGATCATTTCCTCAATCGCGATCCCGCTGTCCGCAATCCCTGCTTTTTTCTTCATGGATCAGCTCGGCTTTACGCTCAACTTCCTGAGCTTGCTCGCGCTGAGCCTGGTGGCCGGGGTGCTCGTCGATGACGCGATCGTGGAGATTGAAAATATTGTGAGACATATGCGGATGGGCAAATCCGCCTATCAGGCATCGATCGACGCAGCTGATGAAATCGGTTTGGCCGTGCTCGCCACCACCATGTCCATCGTCGCGGTGTTCCTGCCCGTCGGTCTGATGCCGGGCATTTCGGGTCAGTTTTTCAAGAATTTCGGGCTGACCGTGGTTGTCGCTGTACTGCTGAGCCTTGGCGTCGCGCGATTGATTACGCCAATGATGGCGGCCTATTTCCTGAAAGCCAAGGGCACCGCTGAACATGGCGAGGGCTGGCTCATGGACGTCTATATGGTCGCGCTGCGCTGGTCGCTGCTCAACCGTTGGAAGACGGTTGGCCTTGGCGGGCTGTCGTTTCTGCTGATGATCGTTGCCTTTGCCGGTCTGCCCGGCATTATCAAGCCGATCCCGCTTGCTTTCCAGCCGACGATCAATACCGATTTCAGCCGCATCCGGATTCAAATGGCACCAGGAACGACGCTTGAGCAGACCAAGGCAGTCGCAGAAAAGGTCGCGGCGATCATCCGGCCGGCGCCCGATGTGGCCGCCGCCTTCAGCAATATCCAGGTTGGCAGTGCCAGCGTCTTTATCACCCTGAAACGTGACCGCGAGCGCAGCAGTGTTGAATTTGAGCGGGCTTTTGCGCCTGCCCTTTCGCAGATTGCCGACGCGCGGGTCAATTTCCAGTCGCAGGGCGGCGGCGGCGGTGGCGGTTCTGGACGTGACATCACTATCACGCTCGGCGGCAGCGATCCTGCGCAGTTGACCAAGGTTGCCAATGATCTGGTAGAGCAAATGTCGAACTTGTCGGAAGTGCGCGCGCCGCGCGTGAATGGCGATCTGCAACGACCGGAAATCACCATCAAGCCCCGCATGGATATGGCCGCCAGCCTGGGCGTGACCACATCGGCGCTGAGCCAGGCGATCCGTATCGCCACCTTGGGTGATATTGATCAGAACGCTGCGC
>Ga0163144_10014172_pt1 | contig 16571 bp, 16 predicted proteins | sample OliLak19BULKMAT1_FD_123175 | JGI IMG/M metagenome (GOLD analysis project Ga0163144, IMG submission 123175) | Freshwater microbial mat bacterial communities from Lake Vanda, McMurdo Dry Valleys, Antarctica - Oligotrophic Lake LV.19.BULKMAT1 | ecosystem: Environmental > Aquatic > Freshwater >... | reverse complement strand
TGACAGGCCTGGGCACCGAAGTGGTGATCGTCGGTGCCCGCAACCGGTTGGAAGTCCGCGACCGCAACGCCTGGACGGCCACGATCCCCGAGAGGTTCGCCCGTTTACCCAGCCTCGTTGCCAAAGTGGAATCCCAACGAAAGAACGCCCCGGGTTCCGCATGACGCGGAGACGACCCTTCAAGGACGAATCGTCCACGCCACCGACCCGCAACGGTCGCCCTGGCGAGCCCGGAATCGACCGATCGGCTGTGATGCACGGATGCGCTTCACACCCGATTCCAAAATCCCCCACCTCACCCTTCACCGGGCGATGTGGGATTGCCCTCCGAAAGTTTTCGTGCCGGGAAAGCCCGAAGGACTTGGCCGTCTCCATTCGCTCGCCGCTTCATTGGTCGTAGACGCCACACTCGCCGCAAGGACGCATCGAGTGTGAAGGTCTACGGAAGCGTCCACGAGCGAACGGAGTCACCCGACACGATTTCCTCCCCCCGCGCTTCGTCCGAACACCACCGGCGAAGTGCTTTCACAACGCCCCCCCGCCTTTGCCGGAGCCCGACCCGCGCTCCGCGAAGGTCGGGGGGCCTTAAGGCCACCACCACCGCACGGCGGCCACCACCACCGCACGGCGGAGTCTTCCACCACCTTCCAATCTGACTCTGTCGCCCCGCTCACCCCGCGCCACAACCACGCGGGGCGATGCGGGTTTGCCCGCTGGCCTTCCACTCAGAACGTGAACCGCAACGTCGCCCCAAGGAATGGCGCAGCGTCCGCGTCCAACTCCTCGATCTCGTCGCCATCCTCATCATCCAGCACGAACTCACGCCCGAAGATCATGCCCCCGCGGAGCGACAGCGCAACCTGCGGATGCGCCTGCCACGAAACCCCCACCGTAACCGGGATCCCCGTGGATTCGCCCACCCCGTCGGGCGCAACGTCCTCATCATCCAGCCGAAAGCGGTGCGACTGATACCCGCCGCCCGCAAAGATCACAACCGTTTCCGTCGCCTGATATTGGATCCCCGCACCCGCCCCCACACCAGAACCCGTACCGATGCGTGAACTGGCCGACCACTTGTCCGCCATCTGCCACCTAAACGTCACGATCGGCAGGATCAGTGCGTCATCTTCCAGTTGCGAAATCACCACCACCCCAGGCCCCGCCCGAAAGCGGTCATTGAAGACGTACTCAAAGCCCGCCCCACCACCAAAGATCAGTGACTCGCCAAAATCGGCGTCCTGCTCCCCGCTGCTTCGCACAAACGCACGACCGCCGAAACTCCAACGCTCGTTGTATTCATGGGCAAATCCGAGCCCGACCGTGTGCTCCAAAATGGTGTCCCAGGGGTCAAGCGCCCCGAACCCCTCATCGCCCCCGAAATCATAAAAAAGACCCGACGTCCCCACCGAAACCGCAAACAGCGACCGATCCCCGACAGGAATCCCGACCTCGAAATCAGCGCCCACACGCGATGTCTGCACCGTGCCGTTGTCGTCGTCAAAATCCGCCTCGCCCGTCGCATCGCCCCACAGTTCGATCGCGGCCGTCACCTGCCTCTTCTCCGCCTGTTCAACCACCTTCGCCGCATCAGACGGAGCCGTCGCCTGCGCTGCCGCGGCGTCGGGCTGGACAAGGGCGAGCAGAGCAAGATGCGTAATCAGGGTGAACATGGAGGGGAGATCCTCAAAAAGGGGCGATGGTGCAGAAAGGCGTGAAGCGTACCCGCGCTGAGCCATCGACCGCTGGAGGTGCCCACACCCTCCGCTCCCCACGCACCTTCGCAGCGATGCGCGACCGTCGCCCCCGATGCAAACTCGTTTGCAGGTTTTTACCCAATCAACCACGCACGAACACCCATGAACATCGCTGCACCCAACGCTACCGCGGCCGCGGCCGCCCAAAGTGCCCCCTGGCCCCTCCGAAGGCCGGGACGCGCACTTTGATCCTGGGGCGTCGGACCGGCTCGATCTCGCGACCGGGAATCATGCTGGACCAACGCGATCACCAAATTCGCCTCAAACGGGCTCAGGCCCGCCCGCCCAGCACCCGCCACCAATCGCCGCCTTCGTTCCGGCGTCAGAACCGCCGCAAACCCACCCTGCAACTGGAGTTGGACCGCCGATGCAAATCCCTCCCGCGCCGCAGACCGCGCCGAATCGTGGTTCTCGGCCTCAATCTCGGAGCGCCGCGATGAAAATGTCGGTATCGCATCGGCTCGCCCGATCCGGAGCGACTCGCCATCCGAATTGAAACTTTGGACAGGGTGCACCACTATCAAGGTACGCTTGGACGGCCCATTCGCCACCAATTCTGGTTTTTTAGTTCGCAAGTATGTTGAAAATTCGTTAGAGTGACGACCTTGGTTGGGAGTTCCACCGAAGCACCCTTGTCAACCGCCATTTCCACAAACCCGGTTTCATCCCAACCCGTTCAGGTTACCCCTGCTCCAAGTGTTATGGGACCAATCCACCACGAACCCTCGACACTCCCCGAACTCTCGTCTCCATTCGATTCCCCCAAGACGCTGGCCAAGATCCAAGCTCTCTCCCGCCGCGGCAAACTCCCGAATTTCGCCGCGAAGCCGTCCGACTCCCCTTCCATCGGCTTCTCAATCTCTGCCTTCGGCCACCCGTTTGATCACATCCTTCGAGCCACCATCGTCCCGACAACCACCGGCTCCTCCATCACCTTCTCACTCACGATGGCCCGCCGCGTTCCCATCATCATGGCCGTCGTCATCCTGCTCACCATCTGGCCCGGTGTGTGGCTGACCGATTCAATGCTCACCACCTACTTCAGCGGCTATGACTTTGCAACCTGGATGTGGTACATCCCGATCACGGTCGCACCCATCCCGTTCATGTGGCGCAAGTGGCATCAGCGCTCCGTCGCCGAGGCCAAACAGCACGCCGCTGAGTCCATCGAGGTCGTTCGTTCCTGCCTCATCGACTCAGGACCCGCGACCGCCTGAAGCCCACCGCCCGACGTTCGGCGGTTGCCGTCTCTAAGGTCGTACCCTCAGCGCACCATGACTCCCCCGCTGCTCCCGCCACGCTCGCTTGTCGGCATGATTCATGTCGGCGCTCTGCCCGGTTCACCCTCCAGCCGCCGCGCGGTCCGTGAGATTGTCGCCGCCGCCGCCCACGAAGCCTCGGTGCTCGCCAATGCCGGGTTCGAGGCGTGTATCGTCGAGAACATGCACGACCGGCCCTATGTCAACGCCCCGCACGCGGCCGCCACCATCGCCACAATGACGGCATGCACCCACGCCGTGCGTACCGCCGCCCCGGGCCTCGTGTGCGGTGTGCAGGTCCTCAGTTTCGGCCACATCGAGGCCCTCGCGGTCGCCCTCGCCACCGAGTCATCATTCATCCGCGTCGAGAACTTTGTCTACGCCCACGTCGCCGATGAAGGGCTGCTCGCCAACGCCGCCGCCGGAGACCTGCTCCGCACCCGCAAGAACTGGGGGGCCGAAAACATCCGCGTCATGTGCGACATCAAAAAGAAACACGCCTCGCACGCACTCACCGCCGATCTCTCAATCGCAGATGCGGCCCACGCCGCCGAGTTCTTCGGTGCCGACGGATTGATCGTCACGGGCCTGTTCACCGGTTCTCCGGTCTCACAAGCAGACCTCACCGCCACCCGCGCCGGTTCAAGCCTGCCGGTGTGGGTGGGTTCCGGTGCCGATGCTTCCCAACTGCCCCACCTCTTCCAGCACGCCGACGCCCTCATCGTCGGATCGTCCATCAAGCACACTGGCGTGTGGGACCAGCCGCTCGATCCCGCTCGCTGCGTCCAACTCGTCGCAGCACGCGACGCCTTGGGCAGCGCCCGCTGACAGCCGTCCATCCGCCGCGGCTAGTGTGGTACGCTTCGCCTTCCAAGCATGATCCCCTTCACCGATCCACCCCGCTGGCCCCATCCGCCAAACACCGCTCGTTTCGCCTCGACCGTGCGAACCATCGACCACGCCGGCTGCCGCATCGGCCTGCTCGGCTTGGCCGATGATCTCGGCGTCCGGCTCAATGGTGGAAGGCCCGGCGCCGCATCCGGTCCTGAGGCGTTCCGCGCGGCCCTCGCCAAATACGGCAGCGCAGCACCCGACAGAGTGGACTGGCCGATCGTCTTCGATGCCGGCGATATCCGCCCGTCCGAAGGAACCTCCGAAGCCTCGCTCCTCGAAACCCACTCACGCATCACCGGAGCGACCGTCGCCCTGCTCGATGCGGGCCTCTTCCCCATCGCCATTGGGGGCGGCCACGACCTCACACTGCCCTTCGCCAAGGCCGTCTTCGAGCACCCCCGCAACCAACGCGCGAGCCGCGAAGTCGTCTACTTCGATGCCCACCTCGATGTCCGCGATGGCGTCGGTTCGGGGATGCCCTTCCGCAGACTCATCGAAGACTGCGGCGTCTCCAGGCTCCACCTCGTCGGCGCCGATCCCTTCGCCAGCTCCGCCGCCCACACCGCCTGGTTTCGCGCCCGCGGCGGCCGCCTCCTGCCCCACGACGACGGCGGCAACCCAACCGCCGCACGAATCGCCTCGTTCGACCTCGACTGCCTCGATGCCAGCGTGGCTCCAGGCGTCAGCGCGCTCAACCCGTGTGGACTGCGGATGGACACCGTCGAACCGATGGTCCGCACCCTTGGTGCCAACTCCAACGTCCGCTCCTTCGACATCATGGAACTTTGCCCACCGCACGACGCCGACGGCCGCACCGCCCGGGTCGCCGCCCGTTTGTTCCTCGCCTTTCTGGCGGGTTTCTCGGAGCGATCCGCATGATCGACGCTCCGACGCTTGTCATCACAAGGGCCAAGGCACTCACCCTCGAGGGGCCGCCCGGCCCCCGCTTTGGGGCCGCGATGTCGACCCTCCGCCTCAAGCCCGACTGTGACATCTTCATTCGGTCGGGCACCATCGTGGCGGTCGAACCCTCCGGCACCACCACCATCCCCAAGTCCGCCACCACCATCAACGCTGCGGGCCGCATCGTCATGCCCGGCTTCATCGACTGTCACACCCACGCCTGCCACGCCGGGTGCCGCATCGATGAATGGGAACTCAAACTGCGGGGCGTGCCCTATCTCGACATCCTGCGGGCCGGCGGCGGCATCATGGCCACCGTTCGCGCCACCCGTGACTGCTCACCCGACGACCTCGACAGCCTCACACGCCATCGCCTCCGCGCCATGCTGTTCGATGGGTCAACCACTGTCGAAGTCAAGTCCGGCTACGGCTTGACGGCCGCCGCTGAACTGCACATGCTGCGTTCCACCGCGCGGCTGGCCCACGACACGTCCGTTCCCCTCCCGGATATCTTTCCGACCGCTCTCTTGGGTCACGCCATCGAAGGCGAGCACGACCCTTTCGTTCACGACACCATCCACCACACCTTGCCCGCCGTCACCGCCGCCTTCCCCGGCATCACCATCGATGCCTTCTGCGAAGTCGGATCTTGGACCCTCGCCGATACGCACCGGCTCTTCGATGCGGCCTCGGCCGCTGGTCACCCCTTGCGACTTCACGCCGACCAGTTCAACAGTCTCGGCGGCGTCACCCTCGCCATCCAAAAGCACGCCCGCAGCGTCGATCACCTCGAAGCCTCAACACCCGACGATCTCGCTCGCCTCGCCGCCTCCGCCACCATCGGAGTGGGCCTCCCCATCTGCGGATTCCACTTGGACGGCCGCTACGCCAAGTTGCGCACGCTCATCGATGCAGGCGGTGCGGTGGCCATCGCCAGCAACTTCAACCCCGGTTCGGCCCCCTCGTGGTCAATCCCCCTCACCATGGCCCTCGCCGTCCGCCACTCCGGTCTCTCACCCGCCGAAGCCATCAGCGCCGCCACGGTCAACGCCGCCGCGGCTTTGGGACTCGCCGACCGAGGCCGCATCGAACCCGGCCTCCGCGCCGACCTGCTGGTCCTGCACGAGGCCGATGAACGCAGCCTCTCCTACGCCTTCGGTGGCGACCCCATCGCCCATGTCGTCTCGGGCGGAAATGTCGTCCGTTGAAACCCTCCCCCGCCGATTCCCAAGGCGTGCCCGTCAGCCCACGTCTTCCCATCCGCCATAACGTTCTCCCCGGAGGTTCGTAAGACTCGCAATGCTGACGCCCATGACAACCGGGTTTATCGGGCGGCTCCGCGGCAACGACCAAGCCGCGTGGTTTGAATTGTGGGAAACCTTCGGCCCCGTCGTCCGTGCCCAACTCATGAAGTGGGGTAAAGGCCGCATCGGCTCACAGACGGTCCAGGACCTTTCCCAAGAAACCCTCGCCGCCCTCTCCGAATCCATCGACCGCTTCGATCCCAGCCGCGGAGCCCGCTTTTCCACATGGCTCCTCGCCATCGCCAAACACGTCCTGGGCGATGAACTCGACCGTCGCGGCGCCCAAAAGCGGGGCGGAAGCCGCAAGGCAACCGAGTTCGATGAATCTTGGATGGTCGCCTCCGGCGACGCTGCTCCCGACGCTCAATACGAGGCCGCCGTCTTCCGCGCCAAGGTCGAAAAGGCCATCCGGGTCACCCAGCAGGAAATCGAATTCGCAGACTTCTCGATCTTTTCCATGAGAGTTCTTGAGGGAAAACCCGGGAAAGAGGTCGCCGCAGCCTTCGGCGTTTCCGAGCCCACCGTCAGCCGCCGCCTCGCCAAAGTCCGAGAAATCCTGCGGGTCCGCCTTGCCGAGGTCATCGCGGTCTACTCCTTCACCGCCGAAGAAGCCGCAGAGCCCGCGCGAAACGGGTTGTCCCTCACTCCCAAACAGGAGGCAGCCGCCGCCGATGCGATGTTCGACGAGGCCATCGGTGAGATCTACCAACGCCAGATGGAACTCCGAAAACTCGACCAAGCAACCCGGCTGAAGTGACGGGCCCGACGTACGAGAGTTCGCCGGGCAAATCCGTCCGATCCATCCCGTGAAGGCCCAGCAGCCAGTTGTTCCCGTCCAGGGGAGTTTGTGTTATGAGCGGTCTACTCGCAGTTCTAGGTGTTCTCGCGGCGATCCTCGTCGGCGTGTTCGCCATCGTCTATCTCGTCGTGCCGATCTTCAAAGGCCTCGGTTGGGTCCTCGCTCAGGCCGGCCGCTTCCTGCTCAACACCGTCACCGACATCGCCCGCCTCATCGGCAGCATCCTCACCGGCCTCGTCTACATCCCCATGGTGATGGGCACCTTGGTAATCGGGCGCTGGTCGTCGTCGTCCCACTATGGCCGCGCCATCCAAGACGAGTTTGTGGCGGGCTGCAAATCCATCTATCGGCTCTTCGTCGGCAACCCCCTTCGCCTGGTCGGCATGGGCGGCGTGATGGAAGGTGTCGAAAAGCGCGTCCCCGCGGTCTTGGCTGCTGCACCCGGTGCCGACCGCCCCCCGGCCCGCGCTGGGCAGTTCGAAGGTTACAAAATCATCGGCAGCCTGCCCGTGGGCGGCTCGGGCGCCAAACTCTACATCGCCGATCCCGATGACCTCAAGCGCGCAGCCCTGGCACGCGGCGGTCTCGTCGATGTCGAACAAGTCGTGATCAAGAGTTTCTCCCTCAAGGACGGCAGCACCCTTCCGCAGATCGTGCGCGAAAGCCGCTCGCTCGATGCCGCCAAGCGACTGCAACTGATCCTCGATTATGAACTTGCCCCCGAGCGGTTCTATTACGTCATGCGCTACGTCCCGGGTGAGAACCTCTCGCTCGTCACCCGCCGCCTGCACGCCCAGAGCGAGGCGGCCGGTCTTTCAACACCCGCCCTCAAAGCGGCGCTCTCCTACACCTACGACCTCGTCCGCACCCTCGATCAATACCACAAGGGCGGCCTCTGGCACAAAGACGTCAAGCCCGACAACATCATCATCGATGCCCGCGACGGCCGGGCACACCTCGTCGATTTCGGCCTCGTTTCAAGCCTCCGCAGCGCGATGACGCTCACCACCCACGGCACAGAATACTTCCGCGACCCCGAAATGGTGCGGATGGCGCTCCGGGGCGTCAAAGTCCAGGATGTCGACGGCAGCAAGTTCGATCTGTACGGCACCGGCGCGGTCCTCTATTCACTCGTCGAAGATTCGTTCCCCGCCCACGGCGTCCTCAGTCAGTTCTCCAAGCGCGTCCCCGAGCCAGTCAAGTGGATCATCCGCCGCGCCATGACCGACTACGACAAGCGCTACGCCAACGCTTCGGAACTCCTCGCCGACCTCTCCACCGTTCTCCAATCCGCCGATCCCTACACCCTCCGCCCGATCGACCTCCCGAGCATGAGCGCCGGCCCGTTCGCGCCAGCCCCGCTTCTCGACGCCGAGCCGGTCAACCCCGTCCCAGCCCACTCTCCCTACCGCCAGCACGCTGCGCCCGCTGCCGCCGCCGTCGCCATGGCCGGTATGGCCGCGTCCCCTTCCGGTCGAATGTTCCCAAAACTCCGAGTCCGCAACTGGTGGACCGGTGAGTTTGTGCAAGATGGCACATCACCCGTTGGTGCTTCTCCGCATGACCAAGCCTCGCGCTGGGTCGGCCAAGCCGCCGCACAAGGCACCGCCGCCGCCGAAAAAGCCGCCCGCGCGGCAGCCGAAGCCGTCAACCGCGCCTTCGGTCAGTCTTACGCCAAAACCCCCACGCCAACCCCCTCCCCAACCCCCATCCCTGCCGAGCAGCACGTTCCCAGCACCGCAAATCCCTCCGACCCGGCCGCCCGCCCCGCCCGCAAGTCCGCGGCCGCCCAGTTAGAGTCCGCCCGTCTCCGCGTCGCCGCGGCCCAAAGCCGGGCCGCGAATCGCACACCACGTCGCAGCGCCCAAGGCAAGCCCTTCAAGGCCGGCGTCAACGCCGGAATGGTCTTCGCCATCGCCACCTTCTTCGGCGCGGGCGCCCTCATCGCGTCCTACTTCATGGCCGACAACAACGCAGATCTCAACGCCCGCTCCGAGTCATCCGAGCCCATCATCTATGGCGGCACCGGCCCGCGCGATGAGCAGGCCGTCTTTGAGAACGCCGAGCCCGCAGAACCCCAGACCCGCTTCGGCCGCGTCTTGCTCGTCAACGACCTGCCCCAACCCATCGATCCCGCCGCCGCCGCCAACATCTCGGCCCTCGCGGCCAACCTCGCCCACTTGGGCATCGAAGTCGTAGACAATGGCGGAACCATCGACAGCCTCGCCGCCCTGCGCCTGGCCGTGGGAAGACTCCCGATCGACGCCGATGCCGCCGGCAACGCTATCCATACCTGGCTGAACGCCAACCCCAGCGCCGCCGACGGTGTCCTCTGGCTGGCCCGCGGCAACGCCCCCGAAGGTGAGTTCGATCTGCACGCATTCGTGCGCTCCGATGCCGCCGCAGATTCGCCAAGGCTGGAACGCGTGCAATCAGCGGTCTCGCAGGCGTCAAGCGGCCGCTGAAGGGCCTTCACCACAACCGCTGGCAAAGGTTTGTCGGCTCAGGCTCACACGTCACTTCTCGACTTCTGCCCCCACCCTTGCCCCCACCCTCGCGCCTATTCCAAACACAATCCACTCAACCATCAGCAATGCCGCGGCAGCCGCCACAAACCACGACCAGATTTCCTTCTGTGATTCACGGCCGCCTCGGCCACCCTCTGAATCTTCGTCAACCACGCCAAGCGCCGTACCCGAGCCTTCTTCGAGCGCACTCTCGCCCCGGTCAACCACGTTCACCGCGATTCGTGATTCGCCCTCGCCCACGACGCCCGCTCGCCGCACACGCACAGGCCCATTCCCGACATCCACCACTGCCCCGGCTTTGAAGGCACGGGCCGCCTCGCCAGGCTCGATACCCGCCAACCAATCCACGGCCCGCGAAACGAACACCGGAAAACTCACATCCAGCGGCCAGTTCGTATCGGCGGTTACAAACGCCACCCCGATGCGCCGGCCCGCGTTGGAAGCCCCGTCTATCCGCCCGCCCGCGCGGCCATCCGTCCGCCACACCAGTGGCCGCGAAAGCGACCGCGCAATCACGATGGCATCGGCCGGTGCCGCTTGCCGCGGCACACCGAACACTCCATCCAAAGACAGGTCCGCAAGCAAAGGTTCCTCGCGATCCCACAAGACGACCGCCTCGCGGTCTGGCTTCACATCGCCCGAAACCGCCCGCCCACCGAACACCAGTTGAGGAACCGCCACCGCTGCGGGAAGCACAACGCCATCCGCGACCACCACATCCACCCGAGCCGCGAGCACCCGCGCAGCAAGGTCTGCCCCAGCACTCATCACCTGCACATCCGCCCTAGGCAGGGCCCGCAAAGTTTCCTCGAGCAACCAACCCGGATCGCTCGATACGCCCGCCGCGACCGGGCCGCTCGCCCGGACCAAGGCCACCCGCACACGCTTCTGCGGAACAATCACCATTGACGCCGAATCGTCGCTTGGCAGGGCATCACCACCGGGCAAGGTTAGCGTCAAAAGCCCGCGCGCCGCCGCCACCGTCATCACCTTCCGGGCCGTTCGGGTTTCACCCATCGACACCGGAAACCGTTCGATCTCCGTACCATCAAGGCTCAACACCGCCACCACGCTCTCCCCTTCGCGTGTCGCGGCAAACTCCATCAGCATCCGCACATCACCGGGCGAATCCGCGCTGCGGCTCGCCGCAAAACGGACGATCCCGATGTTTCGCGCCATTTGGTTTCGCGCCATTTGGTTTCGCGCCACCGAACCGCTCGTTACGCTGCGATGTTCAACCGGGTAGCCGTTGAGCGCAGGATCGATCGCGCTGCGATCGTCGATCAGCAGCACGCGGCGAGCCCGCTCCGCCTCCACCCCCGAACCCGCGAGCAGCCCATCCAAAATCGGGGTAAGCAACCCGATCCGCTGGGCTTCATCCGTGATCAAGAGCGAACCCAACGCCGATCGCGCAGCCGCCACACTGTCCGAGAAGCCCTGCACCAGTTGCGGCGCACCATCAAGCCGGATAATCGCAACCCGCCCCCCGCCACCCGTCACCCGCTCCGCCTCCGCAACGGCCTCTTCGACCGCCAGCGCGAAACGAGTGGAATCGGTCGCGCTCCCGGCAGATGAGTCTTCCGTCAACGCACCCATCGACGCCGAGCAATCAATCACCATCACGACATCATCCGAAGCGTTCGACCCGTTCACAAGCGGCCGCCCCGCAGCGAGCGCGAACAGCCCCAGAATCAACAGATGCAGAAAGAGCAGCCAACTCGCCCGCGGCAAGCGAAACGGCTCCGACGCCTGCGTGTCATCATCAATGGTCGGCCAGTTCCGCACCGAACTCACCATCACGATCCGCCGCCGCGAACGCAACGAATACAGCGCAATCAGCACGATGCCACCGATGACGCCGATGAGGGCGGTGGTGAGAGGGGCGAGAAGTGTCATGGGCCGGCGACAGATCCCGGCGTGTGCACAGGTCCGGAAGCGCCATCGGGAACGACTCCACTTTGGCTATGGCCAGCCGATCTGGGATTCGGCCGCTGCACGTCAACAGCCCGATCCTCAAGAAACCCCAGCCCCCAGATGAACGTCTCGCGCGAAACTTCGCGGCTCGCCCGCGGCTTGGTGGCCCCCGCTTCGATGAACATCGCCTTCGTCTCTTTCAGCAATTGCGGAAACTCTTCCCCCTCCAGCACCTTCATCAGCAACCGACCACCCGGCCGCAGCGCCTTGGGCAGAAACTCAAGCACCCGCCGACACAACCGCACCGAGAGAAAATCATCGCCATGACCGCTGGTATTGGGCGCCATGTCCGAGAGCACAACGTCAAACCGGCACATGCCACCAAGGTCCGCCAGGAAGGGCGAAAGGTCCAGTGTGAAGGCGTCCGCCCGCTCGACCCGCACCGTTGGGCCAAGCGCAATCCGCACCTCCTGAAGGTCAACGCCCAGGATCATGCCGGTCTCGCCCATGATCCGCTCCGCCGCCTGCAGCCAAGATCCCGGAGCACACCCCAGGTCGAGCACACGGTCACCGCGCCGGATCAGATTCTTCTTTTCGTGCAGTTCAAGGAGTTTGTACGCCGAGCGTGCCGCAAACCCCTCGGCCTTGGCCTTGCGGAAAAACTCATCCTGAAGTTTGCGGGGTTGCGGCATGGGGCGAAGGGCGACTGCAAGGCCAAACACAAGACCAAACTAGTGCGGCAGTTCCTTCACCGCGTTCCGGTTCCAGGACGGCACCCGTAGCGTGATCGGGCCGTCGCCCTTCACCACGCACTGGCACGAAAGCCGGCTGTTGCGCTGCAGGCCCGGGGCCTCCTCCACACGGTCTTCCTCGGCCTCGGTCGTCTCGCTCAGGCTGGCCATCCCCTCTTCGATATACACATGGCACGTGCTGCACGCACACACGCCCCCGCACGCGTGCTCGATGTTGATGCCATTGTCCATCGCCAGTTCCAGAAGGCTCTGCCCCTTGCCCGCCTTCAACTTCAATTCGGAAGCATCAACACCCAGACCCGCGGGGTCCTCGAGCGCAAAAGTCACCGGAACTTCAGGGGGGCCATGATCCGAGGGTCCGTGCTTGAGACTCATGCGATTCCTTCTACGGAGTGCTGTTTCCAAGGGGGCATCAAACCCCGTGATTTGAGGGTAGGATGACAAACCCGACTCTTAGCCCCGCCGCCGAAACCCACCACCTAAAGTTCGACCCCATGCCCGATCCCGCCGAAACCGGCCCCAGCGACCACATGCTCGATCTCTCGGTCGTCGCCCCCGCCCACAACGAAGAAGCCAACGTCGGCCCCCTGGTCGAGCAGATCGACGCCGCCCTCCACAATTCCGGCATCCGCTACGAGATCGTCGTCATCGACGACGGCTCCACCGACCTCACTCGCGCCCGCCTCCTGGCCCTCATGCAAACCCGCCCCTGGCTCCGCGTGGTCGCGATGTCAAACACCCCTCCGGGCAAAGGCAACGGACAATCCGCGGCATTCCACGCCGGTTTCCGCGCCACCAAAGGCCGCTGCATCGCCGTGCTCGACGCCGACCTCCAGAACGATCCCGCCGAAATCCCCGCCATGTTCGCGGCTATGCACCAACAGAACGCCGGCCTCATCCAGGGCGATCGCTCCCACGCCCGCAAAGACAACCTCGTCCGCCGCATCGGCTCCGTCGTCGGCCGCAAGTTCCGACTCTGGCTCTTGGGCGACACCATCCGAGATACCGGCTGCTCACTCCGCATCATGAAGCGGGAGGTCGCCCTCGGCCTCCCCCTCGAGTTCCGAGGTATGCACCGCTTCATCCCCGTCACCGCCCGCCACTTGGGCTACAAAGTCGTCGAAATGCGCGTGACCCACCGCCCCCGCATCGCCGGCGAAACCAAGTACGGCTTCGGCATCTGGCAGCGCGCCATCCCCGGCCTCATCGATCTCCTCGCCGTCCGCTACCTCCGCAACCGCCGCCGCCCCGTCGCTTCAACCGAAGTCACGGCCCCCGCCACTTCAGCCGCTCCTTCACGCCCCCCACAGGCCCATGCCCCGGTCGCCTCAGGGGCACCCGCTTGAAACTCGGACCCCCCGCCGCCATGGTCGCCGTGATCGGAGTGTCGGTGTGGCTGGTCCTCTCACTCCAAACGCCCTCTTCGCCCCCCACCCCCGGGGCCACCACCTTCGAACTTGTGGTCGCCAATCGCAAGATCAAAGTCGAACAGTTCAGCACGCCAGATGCCCCCGAAGGCGTCTATTCCTACCGATTTCGAAACCACCCCGATGTCCCGCCCACTTCGCTCACGGCCGCCGAGTTCGAGCGAACCATCGCCGACATGGGCGGCACCACCTCCAGGCCCGTGCTCCTCCGCGCCTTCAACGTCACCGGTTTCAACAGCCTGCTCTGGGTCGGCCTCGGCTTGGGCGGCCAACTGCTCTTCAGCGGCCGCATGATCGTCCAATGGCTCACTTCCGAGAAGCAGCGCCAATCCGTCGTCCCGCCCGCCTTCTGGTACATGTCTCTCGGTGGTGGCCTCCTTCTGGCAGCCTACTTCATTTGGCGGAAAGACCTTATCGGCGTCCTCGGCCAATCTTCGGGCCTCGTCATCTATGCCCGCAACATCCGCCTCCTCTACAAGAACCGCAACGGTCTCCCGCCCGACCCCGTCGAATCCCGAAGCCCTTCGCACCCCTGATGAATCCCCGAGAATCCGCTTTCATCGATCGTTTTCCAAGATTCTAGTGGCACATTCTCCGGGCTTGGCGCACACTAGTGGCGCATGGAACTTCTACTCGATGGGGAGCGGCTCGCCGTAGCCGCCGGACGCAATACGCTGGCTGAAGCCCTCAAAACGGCGATGGACGCCGCCCGCACTCGAGGCCGCATCATCACCGAGGCCACCGCCGACGGCCGCCCGATCGATGATTCCATGCTCGAATCCGGGGCCACCGCTGCCCTCATCGAGATCAAGAGTGCCATCCCCGGCGAACTCGCTCGCGACACCCTCCTCCAAACCGCCGACACCCTCGAAGCCATCCGGGTCCAGCAGCAGGCGTGCGGCGAGGCCTTCGCCAAGGGCGATGAATCCACCGGCGTCGACCACCTCCGAGTCGCCCTGATGGGCTGGCAGACCGTGCGCGACGTCATCGAGCAAACTCGCACCCTCGTCGGCGACCGCTGGTCCGGCGTCGTGGTTTCGGGTGTCCACGGCGAGGCAACGCTGGAGCATGCCGTCGGCCAACTCGCCATCGCCCTCCGGGCCATCAAGTCAACCAGCGAAGCCCAAGACTGGTCGGGCCTGTCCGACATCGTCATGTACGACATGGACGTCCTTGCCGAGGTCTTTGTCGGTTTGCTCGGCGCCCTCGCCCAGCGGTCGGCCCAAGCGTGATCCCACCGTCGCTTCAATCCGGAGCGGGGCTCGACGAACTCATGTCGCGGGCCAGCGATGCGCTCGTCCGCACCGAATACTTTGAGTGTGAACGCCTCTGCCTTCGTGCCATGAACCGTGCCCGCGCCGCCGCCGACTTCGAGCGCATGGCCCGCATCTGCATGCCCCTGCAGGAATCGCGCCGGTGGATCCGCCAAACAGGCCTCGATGCCGGCTTCCAAGCCATCGTCACCGCGCCGGCCCGCATCGAACTCCCGCTGAAGCCGGGCTGCTACCTCCTCGCACCGCCTCTGGTGGGCATCGAGGCCGCAGGGTTCCGGGCCCACGCCTCCGGGCGGCGGGTCGCGGCGTTCGTCCTCGCGCGCGAGCCGACAACGCGGGCCGGAAAGTGGCCGATCGTCGGGGTTGGCGGTGGCGACCCACTGCCGGTGGTCGTTCGGCTTCAGACGGTTCCGCCGCCCGCCGACCTGCCCGACGCCGGGTGGTTCTCAACCGTGCAGGAAGCCCTGGGCGACGCCGCGATTCAGCGGGTCCGGCCCGAGTGGCCGCCCGACCATCGCGTCGATGACTTTCTTGAATTTCTGGAAGCCGTGCCCGACCACGAGAAACTGTTGCAGGCTCTCGAGGCCGCCAGCCGCGAGGCCTGCACGGCCGGTGTCAGCCCTCTGCCGCGCCGCCGCGGCAAGGACGATCCGCTGTGCTTCTGAATGCCCGCGTGAGCCGAGCCCCAAAGAGATTCAGTAATCGTTCGAGTTTCGGCGATTGCGATCACCGATGAGCCCGCCGCCAACGGCGCCGCCGATGGCACCGATGACCGCGCCCTTGCCCATGTCACCGGTCAAAGAGCCGATACCCAAGCCAGCGAGCGCACCCAAGGCAGCTCCAGACGCTCCGCCTTGCAGCGCGTTATCACAACCGGCGAGGGCGGTCGCGCCCAGGACGAGAGCCGCCACCAAACCACCGCGCGAACCTTGACCAGAGCGTGACACGTTGCCAGATTTACGACCGAACATGACTCCTGCTCCTTGCCCCTTCGCCAACAGGCTTTGGGGCGCACTTCCAACATCCCACCCTGCGTCCCGAACCTCCTTCATTCACCCACCCCAACAAGGGGGGCGATGGGCCGGACCAAGGCGGGTTAAGGGCCGAACTAACCTCTACTGTACGACGGACAGAGCCATCGGTTGGTTCCCTATCGACCCGAACCACCGTAACCTGTTGCTGCACACTCGGTTACAGCACGTTCTCGGACCTCATTCCCGGATAAATTCGTAGTCAGTTCCAACTGCAACCCTTCGGCCAATCCTTTGAACCCTGCCGCGTGGCCCGCCGGATCATCGTCGAGAGGTCCGTCAATTCCTTCATCAACATTTCCGACCGCCGCATGACCGAGCCCTGTTCCAACAAGCGATACTTAAGATCCGGCGCAGTGACGATCGCGAACGACACCAGTTCCATGACAACATGCGTCGGGATGTCGTCGTTCTGAACAAACTGCAGCAGTTTGTCGGAGACGTGCATCTTCGCAAGTTCGCCGTCAGACAGCATCGCATCAATGGCCGTCCGGACGGCCGAAAGTTCGCCCTCATGGATCGACCGATCCTCTTCCTCGAGCGGCTCCATCACCGCTTCGCGATACAGGCGTCCCTCGGCTGGCATCGATTCCCGCAGAATCTTGGCCCGGCAGATGCCCTGCACGATGATCGCGTACCGACCATCCGGCAGGCGCTCGTGCTCCATGATCTGCCCGACACACACCGCGGGCCGCAGTTTCGGACGCCCGTGATACTGCTGCTTCCACCCGT
>Ga0163144_10014171_pt1 | contig 16572 bp, 14 predicted proteins | sample OliLak19BULKMAT1_FD_123175 | JGI IMG/M metagenome (GOLD analysis project Ga0163144, IMG submission 123175) | Freshwater microbial mat bacterial communities from Lake Vanda, McMurdo Dry Valleys, Antarctica - Oligotrophic Lake LV.19.BULKMAT1 | ecosystem: Environmental > Aquatic > Freshwater >... | reverse complement strand
GCGAAAAAGGTTCATCCCCCGGAAAAACCGCGACGCCAGAATGCAATTTCGGGGAAATATCAAAGACTCTCCCCCACTCACTTGCTTGAGTTTTCATGACGCCCCTATATTCTTGCAACCTCATCTAAGCTCACACCATGCAAAATCCCTTTGTCAACGAATGCGCCAGAGTGCCATGATTGCGGCCAATCGAGATAGGAAATCGCCAATGCCAAAGAATACTAGCGCAGAAAACCAAACCCTAGCCAAACGCCTCTGGGAGGCCCGCGCAAACTCAAAAGCAATTGCCCCGTTAGGAATAGAATTTCCGTCTTTAGATGCGGCCCAAGCCTACGAAGTTTTGTGGGAAGGAATTCGCCTACGGGAAGATCAGGGCGAGCAAGTCGTAGCCTACAAAATGGGACTCACATCCCGCGCCAAACGCGAACAAATGAATTTAAAAGATCCAATCTACGGCGTCCTAACCGACAAAATGGAATACGACTCCGACCACCCGTTTGCTTTGCAAAGCCACATCCACCCCAAAGCTGAACCCGAAATCGCCTTCCACGTCAGCCGCCCATTCACAACGGTCCCAACCCCCGAAGAAGCTTTTGAAAACTGCGACCTAGTCGCGCCCGCAATCGAAATCCTCGACTCCCGCTACGAGGGCTTCAAATATTTCTCCTTACCCGACGTAATCGCCGACAACGGCTCGTCATCAAGCTACTTAATCGGCGAACCCACTCGCCGCGATCTCATCCCAGATTGGCGCACACTAGCCGAAGTAAAAATGGACTTCCTAATCGACGGCACACCAACCCACCATGCCTTATCATCCGAAATCTCGGGCAATCCCCTACTCTCAGTAGTAGCCCTCTGCGAACTCTTCCTAAGCCAAGGAAGAACAGTCCCAGCCGACGTGTGGATCTTAGCCGGCGCCGCCACCCCAGCTGTAGCTCTCAAACCCGGAATGGAAGTAACTCTAAAAACAACTCTCTTCTCCCCAATCGGATTCCACGCGAAATAAGCGCATCACTTTTTGCATTACCGGCGAGGCGAAGCAACCTACAGGCTCCGTTTGTCGTCGTTACGGACCAGACAAATTACATCGGGCTACGCAGTGCCGCTCCCGCACGGCCGTATCGCGGGCAAAACAAAAATCGAAGCTTCAAAACCCCTTCCGCGATCCGAGCGTGAGACAATCCGATAGAAACTAAAAGCCCAGCAGGCGTGCCGTGCGGGAGCGGCACTGCGTAGCCCGATGTAATTTGTCTGCCCTTCTTAACGACGACAAACGGGGCCTGTAGGTTGCTTCGCCCCTCGCGCGAAAAAAAAAGGGCAGGCTTTCGCCTACCCTTTTCTCAAACTCTTTCCGAGACTCTTAGTAGAGAATCGAAACGTTTAACAAGTTCACGTTGAACGCAACTTGTCCGCTTCCAACTTTCGTGAAACCGAAAGAAGGACGGTAAGAGATGTTGTCCCATACCTTCATGCGCTTGCCGAGTTCAGCACCGAATTGGAAATCGGTGTTGGACGTGCCGCCAGCAGGTTTCACCATTGCGAAACCAGCACCGACGAACAAGAACATAGCATCGCTAATGTCGCCAGATACTGCGTTCATGAAGTTGAACGTAGGTCCGACCAACAAGCCGATCATGTTACCGGTAGCTGTGCCGTTGTTTGCGAAGTTGACGTTCACTTTTCCGCCTAATTGGATCGGATCCATGAATAGATGGTGGTAAGCAGCGTTGGCACCGAATGCCCACTTGCCTTGACCAAAATCAAATCCGCCGCCAGTTTGCGATGCGCCACCAGCAGTTCCACCGAATACAGATTCACACTGAGGCGAGGTGCTTGTGCTAGCAGCCGCTCCGAATGCGCTTCCCGCAACAACGAAGGCAAAAGCCAAGACGCTTGCGTAAATGCGATTTTTCATAACACTCCCCATTTAAATGTTTAACTAAGTAAGTACTGCTCTAACTGCATAGAATTGTAGCAACGGATTTTGAAAAACAACAATGATTTTCGACAGTCTCTGCTCTGTGCCACGATTTCACAGACGAGCTGCGTCAACAATCATTCCCATTCGATCGTTGCTGGAGGCTTGGAAGAAACGTCATAAACGACGCGATTTATGCCGCGAACTTCGTTAATAATGCGGTTCGCGACTTTACCTAAAACCTCTTTTTCAAATGAATACCAATCCGCAGTCATGCCATCGCGACTCGTCACTGCGCGCAGTGCTGCAACCGATTCGTACGTGCGGCTATCACCCATTACGCCGACTGCTTGCACTGGTAATAGGACGACAAAAGCTTGCCAGATTTTTGAGTACGTTCCGCTTGCCCGCAATTCTTCAGTGAAGATCGCATCTGCTTTGCGAACAAGTTCTAAGCGCTTGTCGGTGATGTCGCCGAGAATGCGGACAGCAAGTCCCGGCCCCGGAAAGGGATGACGCTCCACTAAATCGTGCGGCACATTCAGCTCACGTCCCAGTGCGCGCACCTCATCTTTAAACAATTCCCGGAAGGGCTCTACCAATCCCAATTTCATGTTCTTTGGCAGCCCGCCGACATTGTGGTGCGTCTTAATAACGTGGCTTGGGCCTTTGACCGAAACGCTTTCAATCACATCCGGATAGAGCGTTCCTTGGGCCAAGAATTTTACTTTCCTGAGCTTCTTACATTCCTGATCGAAGCACTCGATGAAAGTGTTGCCGATAATTTTGCGCTTCTTCTCTGGATCGGTCACGCCTTTGAGACGTTTTAAAAACAGAGAGCTTTTATCGACGACACGTAAATTCACACCCGCTGCGTGCAAGGCTTCCTTCACTTGCTTTGCTTCGTTTAATCGCAGCAGACCGTTGTCGATCAAAAGTGGATGGAATCGCTTGCCCAGTGTCTTGCCGAGGAAGAACGCCAGCACAGTGGAATCCACTCCGCCGCTTACGCCACCAATGACATCTGCGTCACCGACCTGCTCGAGAATTGCTTTTGCCTTGGTCTCGAGGAAATTCTCCATCTTCCAATCAGCAGTCAGCTTGGAAATTCCAAACAAGAAGTTCGACAGAATCTGAGTACCAATCTGCGTGTGCGCTACTTCCGGGTGAAACTGCACCGCGTGGAATTGATCCATTTGAAAAGCAACAACAGGGCAACCCGCACTGCGCGCCGTGAGTGTCGCACCTTGAGGGATTTGCTCGACGCTATCGCCGTGACTCATCCACACTGGCAATTTCTCGCCTTTCTTAAATCCAGCAAAGAGCCCAGAATTCTGCAGCACTTCTAATTCGGAGTGGCCGTACTCTCTCGTCTTCGACGAATTCACTTTGCCTTTTTGCAAAGCCGACAGCAGCTGCATGCCGTAGCAAATTCCTAAAACAGGGATACCGCGATCAAAAACGTTTTTAGCAATTTTAGGAGCAGCTTTTTCGCTAACGCTCGAGGGACCGCCGCTAAGAATCAAAGTGCGGGGCTTCTTCTTATCCAGATCCTTTATAGAAATACTGTAAGGCTCAATCTCGCAATAAACGCCGAGCGAGCGCACAGCACGCGCGATCAGCTGCGTAAACTGCGAACCGAAATCGAGAATAACGACCGGCACGCTTTCTAGATAAGACGGGTTAACGCCCGAACTATCAGTTTGTGTTTGGTCGGTAGTTGGGCGCTTCTTTGGTGATGAATACGTCATGGACATGAGACTCCCGTAATCCCTGATTGGAGATGCGGATAAACTCGGCCCGATCTCTTAAGTCGCCCAATGTACGGCAACCTAAGTAGCCCAAGCCGGCGCGTACGCCTCCAACAAGCTGGAATAATGTTTGAGCAAGCTCTCCACGATAAGGCACCATTCCTTCGATGCCCTCGGGTACTAAGGAATCGGGATCGACGCCAGATTGTCCGTAACGATCGCGGCTACCCTCTTTCATTGCGTCCACTGACCCCATTCCGCGATACGCTTTGTAAGTTCTTCCTTGTAAAAACACTCGCTCGCCTGGCGACTCGTCGGTGCCGGCGAATAAACTTCCAATCATCACCACGTTCGCTCCAGCGCCTAACGCCTTCACGATATCGCCGGAATACTTAATTCCACCGTCGGCGATGAGGGTTCTGCCGTACTTTTGAGTAATCGGCGCACAACGTAGAATTGCAGCGAATTGCGGAACGCCAATTCCTGCAACTACACGTGTGGTGCAAATCGATCCAGCGCCCATGCCGACTTTTACTGCATCGGCTCCGGCCTGACATAAAACTTCAGCACCCTCTGCGGTTGCGACGTTTCCGGCGGCAACACCGAGCTCGGGATATTTTTGCTTAATCCACTTCACGACATCGACGACATTCTTCGAAGCTCCATGAGCAGTATCGACAGCGATGAAATCTACTCCTGCAGCTTTCAGTGCATCCACGCGTTCGCGGCTCTCGGGTCCTGTTCCCACAGCAGCGCCCACTCGCAAACGTCCTTTGGAATCGCGTAATGCGTTTGGATGAGAAATCGTCTTTTCAATGTCTTTAATTGTAATGAGACCTTTTAAATTCTTTTCCGCGTCAATGATGGGAAGTTTTTCGATACGGTTTTTGTGCATCAAGCGAATCGCTTCATCCATCGTGACGTTATCGCTAGCCGTAATCAGTCGGTCGAAAGGAGTCATCACTTCCGAAACTGGACGTCCCAAGTTTTCTTCAAAACGAAGATCGCGGTTGGTAACAATGCCGACTAAGCGTTTGCCTTCGGTGCAAGGCAGCCCGGAAATTCCGTGCTGCTGCATCAACGAAATAGCTTGGTTCACGGTTTGATTCGGGCGCAGAGTCACTGGCTCCAGTATCATTCCGCTTTCACTTTTCTTAACCTTCTCAACTTCGAGGGCTTGCTTTTCGACGGTAAGATTGCGGTGAATAACGCCCGCCCCACCCATCCGCGCCATCGCGATGGCGGTGCGGCTTTCGGTGACCCGATCCATGGCAGCTGAAATCAGTGGAATCCGTAAAGGAATTCCTTTCATCAACAAAGCGCTCACGTCCACTTCTGGAGGTGTCACTTCGGAATAGCGCGGGAGAAGCAGGACATCGTCAAATGTCAGCGCCTCTTCCTGAACTAAGAATTTTGCCGGTGTATTGGTTGGGTCAGAGTCGACTCGTAGGGTAGCCATAGAAGTCCTTACCTTCTTTGACTGGGCGAGGTCAAGAGAGGCCGCATTCCCGTGTCTTTCCAACAGCTTTTGTCATATACTCCTGATAGGGGACTCTTCAGGCATATGCGGGCACATAGCACTTCTGCATCTTCACCACCGGAATTAACGGTGTTGATCCCATGTCACAACGCCTCCCAAAAAATCGAAAACGCTGTTCTCGAGTGGGTCGCGGCCCTAGAACAAGTCACACCGTTTGAGATTGTGGTGATCAATGACGGTTCTAACGACGGTAGCGCCCGTATTTTAGATGCTCTTCGCCGCGATCATCCACAACTCAGAGTGATCCACCAGTTACACACTGGCGAAGCGCAAGCTATTCGTCGCGGCTACGATATTGCTCGCGGCACATACGTTTTAGAATTACCTCTCACGGGCAGCTTTGAGCCCCGACACTTTTGGCCACTCTGGGAGCGCCGACTTTCGTATCAAATGCTAGTCGCCTTCTCCGATCAACCAAACGCTAAACGCCGGCTCACCGAGTGGCCAGGACAGCTGCTCGAGAAATGGCTGCATTTTCTCTTCGGTATAAAACTGCGTTCGGGACTTTCTCAGTATCGTCTCTGTCGGACGCACGTTGTGGGCCCGATGATGAAGCGGTTACCGCTTCCTTACGATTCTGTTGGAACTGGCATTTGCTTGCTAGTCCACCGCGAGTATCCGTTCGGCATTCGCGAGGTCCCAGTACCTCTGGCTGATACAGTGAGTCGTACGCCTGGTACCCGAAGAGCCTTGCTCATCGGCCTTGAAGCACTCCAACTATGGTGGGCCACTCGCCGCCCATGGTTCCGACGCAGAAGGTCAAAAACCGCTTAGATTCCAGCATCAAGTCCCAGCGTTTTCCTTCCGATATTTATTGGGTGAAGAAAGAAAAAGCGATCAAACCTAAAAAAGCCGTGAAATCGACGAAACCGGCGAAGCCCCGTAAGAAAAAAGACATGCCTGAATTGTGCATGACTCGGGACTGCACGCCAGAGACTCGTAAATTTTCGGGACTTTGCCGCAAATGCTATCTGTTCAATTGGAAGGGATTAAAGAGCGTCGAGCAAGAAAAGGCTCAGCGCCGCTTGAACGCCTACGTCGAACGCATCACCAAGAAGTATCCTGAAGACTACATCGAACGTATTCGGGACGGCTTAGAGAACGAAGACATCTTCAATAAGATGGTCGCCGAACTCGAGTTGGAACAAGAAAGTGAAAGCGAAACGGAACGCGAATTCCTCGAGAAGTTCTCCCGCAAAATCCGCAACGAAGATTAAAGATCATTCTTTCGGAACAGGATGTGTCGCTCTACTGGCACACCTGTTTGATTCTCTATTTTCATCCACTGCACATCATGACTGGCGCTACTGCCATGCACTAGCTCCCAATCCGTAGTCCCTGCTCTTAACTTCCTCTGCTCTACTTTCTTCTCGTAATCCGAATCCTCTAACCCCAAAGCCGGCAATCGAAACAACGTCGCCACAGCGTCGACTGAGGTTTTTACTTTGAGAACAAATTTGCCCAAATCTGGAAGCGAGAGAGAAGGAAATTCGTCAGGTGCAGTGGCAGCGGTGAAAGTCGACGTGAGTAGCGGCAAAGGGTGACTCACCTCCCCTTTCTCACGTTCAGGCAGCGGCATCGTCGGATCGCCTAGTAATGTAATATTCAAATACGACCAACGGTCACGATCTTCGGGCAAACTCGAACCATGTTCCGCTACGTATTTTTTCATCGCAGCAAAGTAGAAATCCCCAAGCCGGCCTTTTTTTTCGTCGTGGTAACTTTTAAAGAAACTTGCGATTAATTCCACGCCATAGTCGCTTGAGGTAATTTCCAAATTGCCTGAATCGTCGATAGAATAATCGGGGCCGCCAATCGCCAAACGATTAGAACCCAGATAAGCAACCGCTCCGGCGGCTGACTGCACGAGTCCCACTCCCACCGATCGCAAAGAGGGATCCGAATATTTAAAAACCTTATCCCGCTGAGCGATAACGTCGATATCGAACGCACCATTGGCACAGGCGATAGAGGCAGTGACGGGCGTCAGCGCGCCGCCGGTCGGTGCTACGGCTGAATCAAATTTATTCGACGGGATCAGCCATCCTTCCACCGCCATCTGACTGCCATCGCCATGATCAAACATCGCACTCAGCACGTTGCGTTCTTTACCGCTAAACGCATCGACTACGGTGGCGAAATCGTAATTTCCTAGAGAACGAAACTGTTTCTTCACTCCGCGCCAAGATACGTCTTTGATCGAGAGCAATAGCAACGACGATAACTCGCCATCGTAGGTGTGGCCGGCAAAAGGTTTACCGCCAAAGAGCGAAAGCTCACCCGACGCATTGGGCGCATCGGTTTCAAACCGCTTCATTTTTTCTAAATAGCCCGCGATGGCTTTGTCGGTGGAAAAAGGCAATCTGCCGACAGCAAAATGGGGATTGAGACATTTGTCATTGCTGCCGTAGCACTGATCAGTCGCGAGCCACCCACCCTCCTTGGCCATTCGCAAAACTGCGTAGTAGCTCGGAGGAACTTGCTGCGCATTTCCCAAAACTGTGACGTAGCGAATACGCGTAGGCGCAGATAACCGCATCCAGCCCTGTAACTTCGCGGCCAACTTTTTCGCCAAGCTGAAATTGTAGCCCTTCCCTGTCGCAGCATCGTAAGTCTGAATCAGGCGATCGCCGCTACGATCCGTGGCGTATCCTTCTGGTAGGTCTTTACCGTCGATCTCAGCATCGCGTGCAGAGACATCTTCGACGTACATAATGGCTGCTTTTACTCCGTGGCGCAGTTGCTGAAAATCGCGCAGGCTTTCGGCGCCGGTTTTTAGTGCGCGTGTGGTGACGATGAGAGAATCGGCCTGGCTCCATTTCCAATCGCGGATGGCGCGCACGGCTTCGGTCCAGGTAAAGAGCTTCACCCGCGCCCGGCGAATCGACAGAATCTCCCGGCGCACCGGGTCCCATTGAAGCGGCAGAAGGCGAATCGCCAATTGCCCGCCACCTGCCTGCGCATCAATCAAACGCCCGGGATAAACTTGCCCGCGATTTACCGGCGGCCAATTCTCCCAGCTGTCCTCCGGATCCATCGACCAAATCTTTGAAGGAGGTGCCGTCCACAAATCAGCGCCCACGCGCTTACTCTCTAGCGGCTCTATTTCCAGCCGCACCTGCGCGCCGGGCGCTATTTCAACATTCCACAAGTAGGTAGGGAGTTCGGGGAGCGTTTCCCGCCTGAGCGGCCAGGTTTGAAGGGGCGGTTGGGGGGCGCGCGACCGGATCACGGTGTGGCCGTCCTTTAGAGGAGTGAGATCCCAGTCGGGGAATTCCACCACCCACTCCTGGAGTATTTCAGGGCTGGTCAATGGGTGGGCAGAAGCACGCTCCCGGCTCCATTCAGTCTTGAGTCCGCTAGCGGATTGCGCAGAAGCGGCCCAGAACAATAGTAAGAAAACCCCCAGCCAACTCTTGGACATATGGTTTTTCTGCTTTTTAAGAGAAAGGCGCTTCCGGTAGAACCCGGAAGCGCTTGAAATACCCCAACCCAGACTCGACTCTAGACCGCTCGGCCTGAAACACAAAAGGGCTGCGGGTGTGCGGGTGGATATTTCTTAATTTTTGTTAACGTCGCGTCAGAGGTGGCTAAGTTACTAAAAACCCTTGCCGTTTAGTGAGTTCTGCCGCTATACCAACACACCTATGAGAGTCGCAATTCTTGGCCGCAAAGTCGGCATGACGCAAGTTTATGATGAAGCCGGAAACCTCGTTCCCGTTACGGTAATCGATACCAAAGGGTGTGTGGTCAGCCAGGTGAAATCGAAAGCCAAAGAAGGCTACAACGCCATCCAGTTGTCGTTGGGAGATCGCAAACCGCAGAACGTGAATAAAGCCACGGCGGGGCATTTCAAAAAAGCCAACACCGTCGCTAAGTTTACGGTGCAAGAACATCGCCTAGAGGAAACTGACGAAGTTACCGGCATCTCTGCTGGTCTCGAGTTGTCCGCGGGCATGTTTGAAAAAGGCGACATGGTCGACGTCATCGGCGTCATGAAGGGCCGCGGTTTCGCGGGCGTCATGAAGCGCTTAGGCTTCTCCGGTAAGAACGCCACGCACGGTACTTCGAAGTATTTCCGTCACGGCGGATCGAACGGTTCGAATACTTTCCCGGGTAAAGTTTGGAAGAACAAAGGCATGCCCGGTCACATGGGTAACTGCCCTCGCACTGTCCAGAATTTGAAACTTGCTGACGTTCGCGCAGACGAAAATCTGCTCTTAGTCCGCGGTGCAATCCCAGGATGGAAAAACGGCACAGTCCTAGTGCGCGCTGCAATCAAGCGCCCAATGCCAAAGGGCCGCAGTTTCGCAGCTCCAAAAGCGGCAGAAGCTCCAGCAGCTGAAGCAGCTCCGCAAGACCAAGCGTAAACGTCGTTGCGAGGCCAAAGGCCGAAGCAATCTATAAGTTTTAAGAGTCCCTGCCCTAGCCGGCAGGGACTTTTTTTGGTGCCCATCTACTTTTCGGCCGAAAAGGAAGCGGGTGTCCCCAGTCTTTGCGAGCGAAGCGAAGCAATCTCGGCGCACCTGTCCCGGACAGGTAAAAATCAAATTCGAGTAAAGGCGCAAGCGGCGATGGGGTTTTCGCAGTTTTCGAAGTCCGGTGGGGCGGTGGGCAATTCGACCGATTTCCAACGGACCGAGAATACCTCGCGCATTTCCTGCTCTAGCCGCTGCTGGTCGGTTTGTTGCCAGTTGGTTGAGAAGAATAGTGTGCCGCCTGGAGCGACTGCATCTGCAGCCAACTCCCACAACTTGAAACGATCCTCTTTCAACGAGAACACACCATCTTTCTCACTGCGGGAAAAGCTCGGTGGATCAATTAGAAGCAAATCGTATTTTTCGCCGCGCTTTTTTGCAGTCGTCAAAAACGATAGCGAGCCATTGCTAAAAAATCGGTGAGGTTCGATCGGTAGACTATTCAACGTAAAGTTCAGGCGCACACGTTCCATCCAACGCTTGGAAACATCCACGCTCGTTACTTCACGGGCACCGCTAGCTGCGGCCATGACGGAAAAAGCACCAGAATAACAATACAGATTGAGCACGCGCTTCCCGGCCGAGCGCTCTCGCACCCAGGTGCGGTTATTTCGTTGATCCAAAAAAATTCCCGGTGAAAAACTTTCGGTCGGATAAATATGAAAGCGCAGGCCGTTTTCAGTAGCCACTGGACCAGAGACCGCAGCGCCGCAAAGAAATTCTAAATCCTCTGCCGCCGCTTTCTCCAAAGATACCGACGAGCGATTAGCCACAAACCGACGCAGAATTACCGCCGATATTCCCAGTTGCGAATTCAAGGCAGGAGCAATCGCCGAGCAGAACTCTTTCGCAAACTCCCAATCAAATTCCGTCTCACCCTCGCGCCATTGAATCCAGGCCACAGGTCCGAAGCGATCAACAATCCATCCACGGATACCATCGGCCTCGCCACTAAAGACTCGGTACGCATCGGTGCGCTGGTCGACAAAAGACGCAAAAAGTCCGCACCGCTTTTCTAAAGCATAGAGAAAATTCTGAGTTAAAGCGGGAAGTGACGCCATTGCTCCATCCATTCCCTACCCTCGACAACCACTTGCACCTGAGTGTTTTGCGTTGGGTGAGCGAAAACTAATCGGTGCGCCATCAACCCAATTGAGGCAGGGCGATCATTTCCCAATTCCCCATAAAGCGAATCGCCTAGAATCGGATTACCCAAATTAGCCAAAAGCGCTCGGATTTGGTGCTTGCGTCCGGTGCCAAGTGCAACTTCTACCAACGCGCGATCGGACAATTGCTCCTGCAATTCAATCGACATTTCGGCGCGCACTAAGTCGCTACCAGCCGCCGCATATACATCCACTTTGGGCTCTGCCTTTGGAGTGAGATACCCCACCACTTCCCGACGGCCGGGCGCCACTTTTCCAGCGACCCAAGCACGGTAGATCTTCTCCACCCGACGAGAGCGAAACTCCTCGGACAACCGCGAAGCGCCTTTCGAAGTCCTCGCAAAGAGAAGAACTCCCGATACAGGGCGATCCAACCGATGCACTAAGCCTAGGAACACATTTCCTGGCTTGGCGTATTTGTCTTTCAAGTAAGCTTTCGACCACGTCATCGCGTCGGGAGACGGGCTATCAGAGGGCTGCGTTTGCCAACCAGCAGGCTTAAAGATGGCGAGTAGGTGGTTGTCCTCAAATAGGACGTGCGGTGGCCCCAAGGGGGACACAGTTGACACCGTTTGAGAGGTCGATTTATCTCGCCGCACACTATCCTCAAATTAGGGAGCCGTTCCAAAGTGACTCGCCAAAAAGGCCGATTTAGTAACAAGAAAAGCGGTAAGCCAAAGGCTTATCCCTCCGGCGGTCGCCCCATTCGAGGCGGATCCGCTGTTACTGCGCACCCAACGCACTCGCGGCCCGGGTCGGGAGGGGCTCCGTCTTTAGAGAAGATGGATGCACTTTTAAAACGCAGTGGAATTACTCTCGAACCGACAGCCTTAAAGAACTTGTGGGCTTACCACAATCTTTTGCGCGGCCACAACCATGACCGCGACCTCACCCGCATCGTCGGATTTGAGCCAATGGTTTTAAAGCATTACGCCGATTGCCTGTGGGTTACCCGGCTCACCGACCTGCCCGCGTCGGTTATCGACGTAGGAACGGGTGCTGGATTTCCGGGCATTCCCTTGAAAATCCAAAACCCCGGCGTGCGCTTTGTACTCGCTGAACCCCGCCCGCGTCGGGTGGAGTTTTTACGGATGGTGATTCAAAAGCTATCCCTGCCCAAGGCTTCGGTGTTTGAACACCGAGTCGTTAGCCGCAGTTTCCAGGAGCCTGTCGATGGAGTCATCACCCGCGCTCTTGAAACGATGGATAAGACTTTCTTGCGAACATCTGCCTGCACCAAACCCGGCAGCCGCCTGATTTTCATGAAGGGCCCGAATGCCGGTGACGAGATCCGCGACGTGCAAAAGCGCTTTAAGCGGTTTTTGAAATTAGTTCAGGACGAGAAATACACGATCCCACACACCCCGCATGAGCGCCGACTTGTGGTCTGGGAACGAACGGAAGAAGCGTTACCCTCTTCCACTGTTAATGCTGAAATTGAAGAATCCGAAGGCTGCGGGGACTAAGCTTTCCATTTCGCAAATGCGATTGGGCTGCCTGCGCGTTTTGCTGCGTCTTCGATCCGCAGAAGTTCATTGTACTTTGCTGTGCGCTCGCCACGAGAGAGCGATCCCGTTTTAATCTGACCACAACCCGTGCCCACCGCTAGGTGGGAGATGGTGGTGTCTTCGGTTTCGCCCGAACGGTGTGAAGCCACGCAACGGTAGTTGTTATCAAATGCTGTGCGCATGGTTTCCAAAGTTTCCCACAGTGTTCCGACTTGGTTCACTTTGATCAGCACTGCGTTGGCAGCTTTTTGAGAAATTCCTTTTTCAACTTTCGGCTGTTGGGTCACAAAAAGGTCATCGCCCACTAATTGGGTGCGGCTGCCCAATTGCGACGTGAGCTTGGTCCAACCTGCCCAATCGTCCTCTTCCAAACCATCTTCAATGCTGATGATGGGATATTTCTCAATCAGACGGGCATAAGTCTCAATCATCGAATTGCCGTCGACAGAGGCTGGATTGTTAGGATTTGGGTAACGGTATTTGTGCGCAGTCTCGTCGTAAAATGAACTAGCAGCAACGTCGAGCGCCAAAGAAATCTGGCTACCCAGTTTGTAACCCGCAGCTTGAATAGATTCACAGATCACATCCAGCGCGTTTTCGGAACTTGTCACCGCAGGAGCAAAACCACCTTCGTCACCGACGGAAGTAGCTAGACCCGCTTGGTGCAGCTTTTTCTTCAGAGCATGAAAAACTTCACAACCAGCTCGCAAGCTCTCAGAGAAAACCTCAAAGCCGTGCGGCACAATCATAAATTCCTGAATCGCCACACCGTTGTCGGCGTGCTGTCCTCCGTTGACGATATTCATCAAAGGAATCGGCAGCGCCAAAGGCCGCTTAGTACCCGTCCAGCCTTGAATGATTTTATAGAGCGGGGCCTTCTCACTTGCAGCGACTGCATGCGCATAGGCCAGCGAAACCCCGAGCAGTGCATTCGCACCCAAACTCGATTTCTGCTCGGTGCCATCGATTTCCAACATCGTCTTATCGAGCGCCTTGATATCGGCAAAAGTCTTTCCAATCAGCGCCGGAGCTAATTTCTTCTCAACGTTCTCAACGGCCTTGCGCACGCCTTTGCCGAGATATCGACCCTTGTCGCCATCGCGCAGTTCAAGCGCCTCGTGCTTGCCCGTAGACGCGCCTGACGGCACCATGGCTCGCCCAAACGCGCCATCCCCTAAAGTCACTTCCACTTCAATGGTGGGATTCCCACGGGAATCTAAAATCTCACGAGCCAAAACGCTGCTAATCCGAAACGACATCTCTTCTCCTCGATCAAAAAAAAGGAACCCCGTTTTTCACATTCACACCTCCCGATGGCAACAAGGGATTGCTTCGCCGCTCTGCTCCTCGCAACAACTGACTTTTCCAGGCGTTGCGAGGGGCAAACAACAAAAAGGCACCCGTCCCGCGCCCGACCAGGAGCGCAAAACGGATGCCTTTTTTACTTCCGGGAGGAAGTTAAATACTTAGGAATCGCCCTTTTCTTCGCGGAACTCCGCTTCGATAGGCTCATCTTCCTTCTTTGCCTGTGCTCCACCAGCGTCTCCGCCAGTGGGTTCACCAGGCTGGCCACCTTGCGGGGCCGCATTCTTATAGAGCTCTTCGGCCATCTTATGAGAAAGCGCAGTCAGCTTGTCCTGGACGGACTTCATGCCTTCGGCATCGTCCTTCGCAATGACTTCCTTACCCTCTTTCACGAGTGCCTCTAAGTCGGTCTTCATCGTCGCCGAGAGTTTCTCGCCCATATCTTTGAGCTGCTTCTCGGTGCCGTAGATCAAGTTATCGAGATTGTTCTTCAGAGTGACGCGCTCTTTTTTCTTCTTGTCGTCTTCTGAGTTGCTCTCGGCATCTTTGACCATTTTTTTGATTTCATCTTCCGACAAACCACTGCTCGCGGTGATCTTGATGGACTGTTCCTTACCGGAAGCTAAGTCCTTCGCAGCTACGTGCACGATACCGTTTGCGTCGATATCGAAGGTTACTTCGATTTGTGGCACGCCCCGCGGCGACGTCGGAATTCCAGTTAACTGGAACCGAGCCAAGGTACGATTGTCGTAGGCCATCTCGCGCTCACCTTGCACAACGTGGATTTCCACGGTGGTTTGGTTGTCTTCTGCAGTCGAGAAAATCTGACTCTTGCGAGTCGGAATAGTCGTATTGCGTTCGATCAACTTGGTGGTGACATGACCCAAAGTTTCAATACCCAAAGACAGCGGAGTAACGTCTAACAGCAACAGGTCTTTTACCTGGCCAGTAAGCACTCCACCCTGAATCGCGGCGCCAACAGCAACCACTTCATCTGGGTTCACGCTCTTATTAGGCTCTTTGCCGAAAAAGTTTTTCACAGCTTCTTGGATTTTTGGCATCCGCGTAGAACCACCTACGAGTACAACTTCGTCGATGTCCTTGGCGGAAAGTCCGGAATCCTTAAGAGCTTGGCGACAAGGCGCAATCGATCGCTCGATTAAGTCTTCCACCAATTGCTCAAACTTGCTGCGCGACAACTTCACTTGCAAATGCTTCGGTCCCGAAGCATCGGCGGTGATAAACGGCAGATTGATGTCGGTTTCCATCGCGGATGACAATTCAATCTTGGCTTTCTCTGAAGCTTCTTTCAGACGCTGCAATGCCATTTTGTCTTTGCTGAGATCAATGCCTTGGTCTTTTTTAAATTCAGTGATCAACCAATCAATTACGCGTTGGTCGAGATCATCGCCGCCTAAGTGCGTATCGCCGTTCGTGGCTTTCACTTCGACAACGTTGTCGCCCACATCCAGAATCGAGACGTCAAACGTACCGCCCCCGAAATCGTAGACCACGATCTTTTGTTCTTTTTTCTTATCCAGACCGTAAGCAAGTGCCGCAGCCGTAGGCTCGTTGATGATGCGCTTCACATCCAAACCAGCAATTTTGCCGGCATCCTTGGTTGCTTGGCGTTGGGCATCGTTGAAATAAGCTGGCACCGTGATGACGGCTTCCTTCACTTCTTGGCCCAAATAGTCTTCAGCGCACTTCTTCAATTTCTGAAGAATCATCGCCGAGATTTCTGGTGGCGTGTAAACCTTGCCGCGAACGTCGATCCCGACGCCGCTGCCGGTATCCGTTAATTTATAAGGTACGCGTTTGGATTCTTCGCTGACTTCCGCGAGCCTTCGTCCCATGAAACGTTTTGCGGAATAAATCGTATTTTCAGGGTTCGTGATGGCCTGGCGTTTTGCGACCTGGCCAACCAGCCGGTCCCCGTCTTTGGTAAATGCCACAACTGATGGGGTCGTCCGACCGCCTTCTTCGTTGGCGATAACCTTGGTCTCGTTACCTTCCATAACCGACACGCAGGAATTGGTGGTTCCTAGGTCGATTCCAATAATTTTGTTCATAAGCTTCTCCTCTTCAAACTTGGACAAATCTTTTGTTACGCGCAATATGGGACCGGTCGTTTCTAAGTCAACCACGCCCGATTAAAAAAACTTTTTTCAAACCGCCTTGACTCTACGGTGGCCATCCCTAGATTCCCCTTCGGATTCGGAGATAGGACATGCCCTTATATGAGTACGGCTGCCAAGCGTGCGGCAAAAGGTCTGAAATTGTTCAAAAATTTTCAGATCCAGTTGAGAAGGTTTGTCCGCAGTGCGGCAAGCCAGCACTGGAGAAGTTAATCTCGGCCACTAGTTTCACCCTCAAAGGGGGTGGTTGGTACGCGACGGACTATAAAAAGCCGGCCTCGGAAACCAAAGCCCCTGCGACGACCGTGCCCATAACTGGAACAGCGCCGGCAACCCCATCGGGACCGGCCTCGAGTTCGAGTACCGGGAGCAAAGGCGACGGGGGTTCGTCCACATAAGGCTTTTTTTTTGGCAAACTGGGGGGTTTTTCCGGTATAAGCGGGAAGCTTTTCAGTAGTTTTGAAAGTTCACAAAATAGAAAGAGAAAGGGATCACCATGAATATTCGACCTTTACAGGATCGATTAATCGTAAAGCGCTTCGACGAGGAAGAAAAAACCAAAGGCGGAATTATCATTCCAGATAACGCCAAGGAAAAGCCTCAGCAAGGCGAAGTAATCGCTGTTGGTAATGGCAAAGTTCTCGAGGACGGCAAAGTGTTGCCACTCGAAGTAAAAAAAGGCGATCGCGTTCTTTTCGGAAAATATTCCGGAACCGAAATCAAAATTGATGGAACCGAATACCTGATGCTCAAAGAAGACGACAT
>Ga0163144_10014170_pt1 | contig 16572 bp, 15 predicted proteins | sample OliLak19BULKMAT1_FD_123175 | JGI IMG/M metagenome (GOLD analysis project Ga0163144, IMG submission 123175) | Freshwater microbial mat bacterial communities from Lake Vanda, McMurdo Dry Valleys, Antarctica - Oligotrophic Lake LV.19.BULKMAT1 | ecosystem: Environmental > Aquatic > Freshwater >... | reverse complement strand
CTCGGTTTCGAGGAACTCGCCGAGATCGGGGCTGGAGTCGGTCACGGCGGCGTGGTGGCGTTTGACGAACACACGTCGATTCCCGCGCTCGTCGAGCATGTGTTCTCGTTCGGCGCCTACGAATCGTGTGGAAAATGCACGCCGTGCCGGAGCGGGAGCGGACGCATCGAGGAAATTTTCACCAATGCCCTTGGCGGCGACGCCACGAAGGCGGATTTGCAGGAGTGCCTGGAACTCGTCGTTGCGCTCAAGCTCTCCAGTCTGTGCGGCCACGGCACCGGACTCGCGCGTTTTGCCGAGTCGATTCTGCGCTATTACCCCACGGAGATTGAGCCATGCTTCAAGTAAACATCAATGGCCAGGCCCATCAGTTCGCCGACGGCCTCACAATTAATCAGGCGCTCAAGCAGCTCGCCGTCGAAGTGCCGACTCTTTGTCACGACGACCGGATTCAGCCCTACGGCTCGTGCCGTCTCTGCACCGTCGAGGTCAAGGGCATGGCCGGGCTCGCCACCGCGTGCAACACGCGGCTTCGCGACGGCATGGAAATCCAGACGCATTCCGACACCGTCAACGGTGTGCGCAAGACGTTGCTTCATTTGCTCGCGAAGGATTATCCCGCCGAAGCGGTCGCGCAGTTCCCGGACAAACAGTTTCACCGTTACCTCCGCGAATATGACGTGAAGGCGCGCGGTTCGCGCAACGCGCCCCAGCCCGCGGTTCCCTTCATGAAGGACACCACGCATCCCTACATCAACGTGGACATGTCGCAGTGCGTGACCTGCTTCCGCTGCGTGCGCATCTGCGAGGAAGTTCAGGGCCAGTTCGTGTGGAAGGCGTGGAATCGCGGCGACCAGACGCGCATCGGTCCGGTGCGCGGTGTGACCTTGCAGGACGGCGGCTGCGTGAGTTGCGGTGCGTGTGTGGACACGTGCCCCTCCGGCGCGCTGGAAGATCTCACGTTGCTCAAGCGCGGTGTGCCGACCGATTGGACGAAGACCATCTGCTCCTACTGCGGCACCGGCTGCGAAGTAAACGTCGGCACGCGCAACGGCCAGATCACGACCATCCGGCCTTCAGATGGCCCAAGCAATCACGGCCACACCTGTGTGAAAGGCCGCTACGCCTTCGATTACATCACCGCCAAAGACCGCCCGACTTCGCCGATGATCCGGCGCAACGGCGAATGGCAGAAGGTCAGTTGGAGCGAAGTGAATCAGTTTATCGCCGACAAACTGCGCGAGGCGATGGCGAAGCACGGACCCGACAGCATCGGGGTGTTGAGTTCGGCGCGCGGGACGAACGAGGAAAACTACGTCGCGCAGAAATTCGCGCGAGTTGTAATCGGCAGCAACAACATTGATTGCTGCGCACGCGTCTGCCATTCGCCCACCGCCGCCGCGATGAAGATGACGCTCGGCACCGGCGCCGCGACCAATTCCCTCGACGACATCGCGCTCGCCCGCACCATCCTTGTCGCCGGCGTCAACCCGACCGAAGGGCACCCCGTCACTGGTGCGCGCATCAAGCAGGCCGCACTGCACGGTGCGAAGCTCATCATCGTGGATCCGCGCGAGATTGAATTGTGCGAGTTCGCCACGGTGCATCTCCAACTCCAGGCGGGCACGAATGTGGTTTTGTTCAACGCGATGGGTTCGGTCATCGTCGAGGAAGGGCTCGTTGATGAGGAGTTCATTCGCACGCGCCTGACGGAGTTCAAAGAGTATTCCGAGTTCGTCAAACAATTTGCACCGGAAAAGGTGGGAAGGATCTGTGGCGTGCCGGCGGCGAAGATTCGCGAGGCCGCGCGCCTGTACGCGACGAACAAACCTTCGCTCTCCGTCCACGGCCTCGGCATGACCGAGCACATCCAAGGGACCGAGGGCATCATGGCGCTGGTCAACCTCGCTCTCCTCACCGGCAACATTGGCAAGCCCGGCACCGGCATCAATCCGTTGCGCGGCCAGAACAACGTGCAGGGCGCGCCGCACATGGGCTCCGAGCCGAAACTGCTCGCGGGCTACGTGCCGCTCACCGAGGCGCGTGAGCGATTCGAGGCGGCGTGGCAGGTGAAACTCCCGACCAATCCCGGCATCAACATGCTGGAGATGATGGACGCCGCCGCCGCGGGCAAGTTCAAGGTGCTTTGGTCCATCGGCTACGACATCCTGATGACGAACCCGAACATGCACTACACGCGGCGCGCGATGGAGCAACTCGACCTCGTGATCGTGCAGGACATTTTCCTCAACGAAACCGCGAAAGAATTCGGCGACGTCTTTCTTCCTGCGGCGAGTTCGTTCGAGAAGGACGGCACCTTCATGAACGGCGAGCGGCGCATCCAGCGCGTGCGCCAGGCCGTGCGACCAGAGGGCGAGGCGCGCTCCGACTGGGAGATCGTCTGCGACATCGCCAAACTCATGGGCAAGGGCGAGCATTTTGCCTACACGTCGGCCGAGGAAATTTGGAATGAGGTGCGTTCGCTCTGGCCCGAAGCCGCCGGCGTCAGCTACGCGCGCATGGACAAGCTAGGCGGCCTACAGTGGCCATGCACCAACGAAAACGACCCAGGCACGCCCACGCTGCACGCGGACCATTTCACCCACGGCAAAACCACGGCGCTCCGGCGCATCGAATACGTCGCGCCGCCAAAGCTGACGACCAAAGAGTTTCCATTTCTCCTGACGACCGGGCGCAATCTTTATCAGTACAACGCCGCCACGCAAACCGCGCGCACACCCAACGACGGCATTCATTCCACCGATTACCTGCAACTCTCGCCAACCGACGCCACCCGCCTCGGCCTCGCCGACGGAGAGATCGTCCGCCTCCGCAGCGAACAGGGCTCCGCGGAGTTACCGGTGAAAACCAGCGACGCGGTGAAGGAAGGCGAAGTCTATACCACGTTTCACTCGACGCGGGTCTTCCTGAATCAAATCACCACCTCGCACCGCGACCGCTACACCAAGACGCCCGAATACAAGATCACCGCCGTCCGCATCGAGAAGCTCGAACCGGTCGCGGTGAAGTAACGCCTGACCCTCCGTGAAGATCGGTATTCTCCAGGGTAGGGCGCGTCAGTCCCCTGCGCGCCGGGCATGGCTTGCAACCCGCGGCGGGCAGGGGACTGACGCTCCCCACCTCGGCATAGGGCATTCTGCCGATCGTCATTGGAACGCGGCATCAGTCTCCATCATTTCCGATCGTCTCGGTTGGGCAACCGGCCCTCGCTTCTTCTGCGATGAGGATGTCAGCCGCTGATATCGGCTGTCGCCATACATAAGTGCGGCCATCTTCCTCGTTGCGCCTGAAAAACTGCGGCGCAGTTTCGCGGCACAGGTCGCAGTCGATGCAGGTGTCGTCCACGTAATATTTGCCCGGAACATTCTCCGGTAGTTTGAGATTTTTATCGGCCATAGGTTTCCTTTCGTGGACCAAATCTAGCGGTGAATCACTCTTGCGTGAAATTCATTAAAGAAATACACCTATGAATATTGTGAATGACTATCTTGCCACCGTTCCATTCGATATCTACGAACTGTTCCTGTTTCATTTGGTGGTCAAGCATCGCAGTTTCACGAAGGCCGCCGAGATTGCAGGATTGACGCAGAGCGCCATCACCCGCCAAATGCAGGGGATGGAAAACAGCCTCGGTCTTGATCTGATCGAGCGCACGACCAGGTCGGTTCGCGTTACTCCGGCAGGCGAATTCCTGTTCCATGAATCCTTCAAGATCCTTGGGGACATTGAAGCCTCCCTGCAACGTCTCCGGCAGGACTTTACGGACGCCCCGAAGGAAATTCGGGTGGGGGTATCGCAGACGATCGGCCTGGCCTATATGCCGGGGTTCTTTGCGGCGAATCAGAAAAAATGTCCGAATGTCACGTATCGCGTGACCCATCAATCGAGCCAGGAGATTTTGAGCGCCCTGGAAAACAACGAATTGGATATTGGTGTGGTTTGCCCGCCCGTGCGCCTGCCGAAAACGCTGAGAATGACGCATCGGTTTGAAGATGCATTTACTTTAATCGCTTCGCGGAACGATGCCCCGCCGAAACAGCTTCACAAAAAAGAATTGGCACGCTGGATGGAGAGACAGCGCTGGCTCCTGATTAACGAATCCACCAACACAGGCCAGCGTTTTCGAAAGTGGCTTTCATGCGAGCAATGGCTGGTCTCGCCGATGATGCAACTGGACAACTTCGACCTGATCATCAATCTCGTGGCCCTGGGAATGGGGGCGAGTTTCGTTCCCAATCGCGCGCTGGCGTTATACGGAAACAAACGGTCCATCCAACGCATCGCGCTCCCTCAACGTTTCAGGCGCGAACTGGTCGTGGTTGCCCGCCGTCATCGAAAACCGGCGGCGCACCTGAAGGAATTTATCGAGAACATTTTGTTCTAAAAAGTTTCGGGGGCGACTTTCGAAACGGCTTGCCGGCTGATGGCAAACCCGCCCGGAGCCTCGTGAAGATCGACATGCTATTTTGCCACTGACGCTGCCTTCACCACTTCCGCCACCATTTCGTCACTGGTCCATTTCGCCTCGGCGATGATGCTCTGAACTTTTCCGTTCGCATCGATCACGGCGGTGCGGACGTTGTGGCTGATCGAGCCGCCTTCGCGCCAAAACGTCTGGCCGAACTGTTCGGCAATGGCGGTGATGTCAATCAACTCGCCGGTTAGGAAACTCCAGCGTTTCGGATCGGCGTTGTATCGCTTGGCGTAATCATTGAGCACGGCGACCGTGTCCTTCTCCGGGTCGAACGAAATGGTCAGCAGATGCCAGTTCGTGGGCGCGCCGGGCATGGCTTTCAATTTCCGTTCCGTTTCCGCGAAGTTTTGGGAGAGACGCGGGCACATCGTGGGAAACGGGCAGGTTGTGAAGATAAAGTCGATCGCCAGCGCCTGGCCTTTGAAGTCGCTCAGGTTGACCACCTGTCCGAGCTGATTCGTGAACCGGTATTCCGGCAAAGCGTCCCCAACCGCCAGCGGTTCGACGTCCCGCACCCGGCGAAACGTGCCCCGCGTGGGCGGCTCGGCTGGCGACACGTTCAGCCTTTTCACCTGATCGATCCAGCCATCGTCGTCGGTCACGATCATCCGGAAGGAGATGGCGTCGCCCGGCGCCAACCCGCGCAGCTCATTGGTGTTTCGCGTTTCGAAGTCCATCGTCATGGCCGCCATGTAACCGGGAATTTCCTCGTGCTTGATCGTGGCGGTTTTCCCGTCCGGCTTGATTTCCTCGACGACGCCTTTCACCTGGAAGATTTGTTGGTTCGTGTTGCCGGATTTTTCGGTCGAAAAGGTTTCGGATTGTTTCCCGCAGGAAACACAACAGGCCGCCAGGCCGATAACGAATATTGCGCTCAGAAATTTCATCGCATGAATTTTCGCTCCATTCACCCGGTCTTGGCAAGTGCGGGTTGGATGGCCCTGCTTTCAGGCGTGTGACTAAACGCGGGCGAAGCTGGACCGCGGCTGTGTCGCAGACCAGCCGCAGCGCGTCGCAATGGTCAGGACTAAAGAATTCTCCACGACCCGCTTGTTCTACCCGCTGCGGCTGGTGCTCCGCACACAGCCGCGAATCCTCCTTTTAGCTCACCCACCGTTAATCACACCCTGCTTTCGGCCGAGACCGAGCGATCCTTCATTCGGCGTTCGGCGTTCGGCGTTGGATGTTGGCTATTGGATGTTCTTCGCTAACCGTCGATCAGTTCCTATTCGTATTCGCCAGAGGCAGGTGCTACCCGGCTTTCTCCATCCGTGCCTTGCCAGAGCTTGCCAAACCATGCTTAATCCTTGCGTCATGTCCACGTCGTCATTGCCGAGCCAAAGCGCCGAAGATTATCTGGAACGCATTCACGAGTTGATCGAGGAGAAAGGGTATGCCCGCGTCGTGGATATTGCTTCGTCGCTAGAAGTCCGTCAGGCCTCCGTCACCAGCATGGTCCAGCGCCTCGATGAACTCGGTTATTTGAACTATGAAAAGTATCGCGGCCTGATTCTCACCGACAAAGGCCGCGCCGTCGCCACTCGCATTCAAAAGCGGCACGAGACGCTCTCCCGATTTTTTTCGCTCTTCGGCCTGAACGAGGAAACCCAGCGCCACGACATCGAAGGCATCGAGCATCATTTGAGTCCGGAGACTGTGGAGATCCTTTCCAGCCTCGCGCAGTTTTTTGAAAGCAATCCGGAAACGCTGAAACAGTTTTTGAAATCCCAGAAAGCGCGGAAAGAATAACTTTGTGGACCAGGAAACCGACTCGGATGCCATAGAGGAATTGCCGGCCTGGCCGTGGCTGCTCAGCCGCGCAAAATCGGAAGTCGAAAACCTGATTGCCGGTTTGCCCGAGGAACTTCGCGAGCCGGCGAAGCGGCTGCCGGTTTATTACGAGCCGAAGCCGGATCCCAAACGGCACCGTGGAATCGAGCCGGATACCCTGGGGCTGTTCGTGGGAAATCCTCTCGCGGAAACGCACCTGGCCCACGGCGACGTTGCGGCTCATATCATTCTGTTTCTCGAAAACAACTGGTTTGGCGACGAGGCGGAATACAAGGAGGAGGTGCGCATTACCTATTTTCACGAACTCGGGCACTACCTGGGGTTGGAGGAGGATGATTTGGAGGATCGCGGGTTGTAGATCCATTCAGGAGGGAAGCCACGGATGGACACGGATGGGCACGGATGGAAAACCGAAGCGGACTTTTTTGTCGAAGCGAAATTCCTTTTCTGGGAACACCCTCGTTAACCCAAGCTTCGATTGGAGCCTTCTTGATCCGTGTTAATCCGTGTCCATCCGTGGCTCCGCTCAATTATCTCCTTTTAGTAGAGGGGTTCGTTTGACGGTTTTGTGAGATTCATCGAGAACGGAATTTCTTTTCCCGTTTTCGGATCAACTGGAACGGTTTTCAGATACGCTGGGACAAGATCGGAAAAACTTTGCGGGCGGCGGCCGTTTTCGATCTCGAAGAGGCGGGCCGCGAAAATGACGGAAAGCTGTCTGGATTGCAGAGGCAGCTCCATCATTTGTTTGTGAAAACTTTTTTTAATTCTTCGGCTCTGCCCGCTGAAAATATCTTCAATTCGGATTTTAAGTTGGAGCCCTTGCTGCCGATCCCATGCTCGTTCGTAGACGTCCGCCTGATCCAAACTCTCCCGCTCGGAATTTAAGGTCTCCAATTTCTTGATGGCGTTTCGATAGAATTCCGGTTCATCCACCTTTGAGATGACATTGGTCATCGCGCCCATTCCCATGATTTCACAGGCTCGCGAAACCATTTTATCAATGTAAACACCTCCCTTGCTGGAACGGCAGCCGTATTCGATCAACCTCAAAAAAATCTCTGCGGCGTCCTCAAATCTGTTCTCCCGTTCTGCCAAATTCCCTTCGACGCGCAGTAAATGTGCGTTGGCTTTGATGGCCATCACGTCGGTGGTGTGAGCCGCGAATCCAGCCGGACCGGGTCCAAACGAAACGACGCAGGTTTTCTTCAAACCTTCGCGAATTAAATTCAGGGAGGTCTGATTTGACTTCACGTAATCCTGAAGTTCCTCCAAAGATAAGTCGCTCGCATAAGCAATGGATATCTGGCCCGCCCGGACAAAGTCGTCATATCCATTTGGGCTTGGAATCATGCGAACTGTCGGCTGTGACCAATTTAGGACAGCAGCTCCGATCAACACGATTACAGTCCCAACGATTGCGAAGAGGATGATTTGTTTCTTCATGGTGCCTCGCTCGCCGCTCGCGTTTTACGGAAACAGCCCACGATCTTCTTCGCCTCCTGCACGCGCTTGACGCCGAGGCTCACCGCGGCCAAACGCATCGTGATGTTTTCTTTCCGGCTCATTGTGAGCGTTTGCGTGAAGGCGACACTTGCCCGGCATCACAATACAATATAAAATAATGTCATGAAGTCAGCCGCAATTATCGAGGAGATAAAACAATTGCCGCCGGTCGGTCAGGCCGAAGTCATTCAATTTGCTTTTGAACTGGCTCGAAGTCGTCCGCTGACCGCCACGGAATTGGGTGAACTGGCCGACAAGCTCGCCGCATCAAACGATCCTGCGGAAATCATTCGATTGAAGTCTGCCATGACGCGTGGATTTTACGGCGAGTGAGTCATGCCAAAAATTCTTCGCCGGAATTTACCTCGCCAGTTGTATGCGCATTTGCTGGAACGCATCCAACAAAGACAGATTTCAGGAACACAACTTTCGTTGCTGATCGAATGGCTGGATACTCAGCCTGAAGTTCCCAGCGGAAAATGGTTCAAAAGATTTTCAGGCATGATCGTGTGTGGCGAAGGTGAGTTGGTGAAAACGTTTCTAGTGCCGGGACAAATTCCATTTGGCGAAGAGATTTAACAGGTCGGAGAATGTCGCCGCTACGGAAACAGCCCGCGAATCTTCTTCGCCTCCTGCACACGCTTAACGCCGAGGCTCAACGCGGCCAGACGCATTGTGATTTTATCTTTACGGCTCAAACCGAGTGTTTGCGTAAAGGCCTGTTCCAGGATGCGGAACAATTTGTCCATCACTTCGGTCTCCGTCCAAAAGAAGCTCTGGAGATCCTGCACCCACTCGAAATAGGAAACGATCACCCCGCCCGCGTTGCAAAGAATATCCGGGATGACGAATATCTCCGGACGCTCTTGCAGGATCACATCGGCCTCCGGTGTGACCGGGCCGTTGGCGGCTTCGGCCAGGATGCGGCACTGAATCTTTGCGGCGTTCTTTTCCGTGATCTGCCGTTCGAGCGCGGCCGGTACCAGGATATCGCATTTCAACTCGAGCAATTGGTCGTTGTTGATCGGCTCGGCCTCTTTGAACCCGATGACGCTTTTCGTCTCCGCGACATGTTTCTCCAGTTCCCAAAGGTTGATTCCCTTCGCGTTGAATAATCCGCCGAACGCGTCGCTCACCGCGATCACCTTCGCCCCGTATTTAGCGAGGGAAAAGGCGGTGACCGACCCGACATTGCCGAAGCCCTGCACCACGGCAGTGGTTGAGCCCGCGGCTAGATCCATGACGTCCATCGCGCGATTGATGAGATAGGCCACGCCGCGCCCGGTCGCCTCGCGCCGCCCGAGTGAGCCACCGAGCGAAACGGGTTTTCCGGTGACGATGCTCGGAACAGTGTATCCCGTGTGCATCGAATAGGTGTCCATCATCCAGGCCATGGTTTGTTCGTTGGTGCCCATGTCGGGTGCCATGACGTCGATCTGAGGTCCGATGAAGGGAATCATTTCCTGCGTGTAACGGCGCGTGAGCCGCTCCAGTTCGCCGGAGGACATCTTTCCGGGATTGCAGGCGATCCCGCCTTTGGCTCCTCCGTAAGGCAAACCCGCCAGGGCGCATTTCCAACTCATCCACATGGCGAGCGCGGCAACCTCTCCCAGCGCGACATCCGGGTGGTAGCGCAACCCGCCCTTGGTCGGCCCGAGCGTGAGGTGATGCTGGACGCGGTAGCCGGAAAAAACTTTGACCGAACCGTCGTCGCAGCGAATCGGCAGGGCCACGGTCATGGAACGCTTGGGAAACTTCAGGCGCGCGCGTTGGTCCTCGCGAATCTGCAAACGGTCAGCGACCAGATCGAATTGCTGGCAGGCCATGTGGAAAATCGGGTGATCATAAATTTCCATGCCCGGAGAGTAGCGGGGTTCGGCGCGAACGAGAATGGCTAAATGCGCGCCGGATAGGATTGCCACCCCTGGCGCGCCGTGTTTCAATCGCCGTCGAATCAATCTGAGGGAAGTGTATGGCGGAATCCAATCAAGACAAGGCGCTGACGCGACATCCAGGCGCGCAATTCCGCACCACGCGCTGGAGCGTGGTGAGGAATGCCGCGCATGAAGATGAGGCGCACCGCGGGCGGGCTCTGGAAGAGTTGTGTCGCACCTACTGGTACCCGGTTTATGCGTTCGTCCGCCGGCAGGGTTATGAATGGGCCGACGCCCAGGATCTGACCCAGGGGTTTTTCGCCCACCTGCTCGACCGCGAAACCTTTGCAGCGGCGGACAAACAAAAGGGGCGCTTCCGCTCCTTCCTGCTCGGTGCCTTGAAAAATTTCCTGGGCAGCGAGGCCCGCAAGCAGGGGGCATTGAAACGCGGGGGCGGGGTTCAGATTCTGCCGATCGACGATTCGGCCAGCGAGGAGCGCTTTCAACTGGAACTTACCGATGAGATCACGCCCGAAAAGCTCTGCGCGCGAAGCTGGGCCGACGCGTTGCTGGGCGAGACGCTGAATGCTTTGCAGCGCGATTTCGAGCGGGTGGGCAAGCTGGACCTGTTCGAAGCCTTGCGGCCCCACCTTTCCGGCGGCCCGGCGGCCACTCCCCGTTCGCAACTGGCTGAGGCGCTCGGGCTCAGCGTCGGCACCGTCACCACTTCGATTTATCGGATGCGAAAGCGCTACGGCGAACTGTTGCGCCTGGAAATCGCGCACACTGTGGCCACTCCAGAGGAGATCGACGACGAAATTTCTTTTTTGTTTTCAGCGATGGAATCGTGAGACGATGGGCGCGTGGAAAAGACTGCTGCCTGCCCTGTTTGTGGTTCGGCCCTTCGGCCCTCGCCCCTCGGCGGGCATTGCCCAAGGTGCCTCTTGGGCCTGGGTCGCGGGATCGAGCGCGAGGAGATCGCCGGCGCCAACGAGCCCGCGGACGGGGTGGATTTTCTGAGCCAAAGCCAGGCGCGCGATTTTGGAGATTACGAACTGCTGGAAGAAATCGCGCGCGGCGGAATGGGGGGTGGTTTACCGCGCGCATCAGATCAGCCTCAACCGGCCGGTGGCGTTGAAAATGATTCTGGCCGGCCAACTGGCCACACCCGATTCAGTCGCGCGCTTCCGCCTCGAAGCCCGCTCGGCCGCCAAGCTCGATCATCCCCATATTGTTCCCATTTATGAAGTGGGAGAACACGAGACGCAGCATTATTTCGCGATGAAACTGGTTGAAGGCGGCAGCCTGGCGCAGCGCATTGAGGACTACCGCCTTTTCCCCCCGAAAACGGCCTCCGGCAAACGAGGTTCTCCGCAGGAGGTCCAAATGAGAATCGCCGCCTTAATGACCAAGGTGGCCGGCGCTTTGTTTTATGCCCACGATCACGGAATCCTGCACCGCGATTTGAAGCCGGGCAACATTCTCCTCGATGCCAAAGGCGAGCCGCTGCTGACCGACTTTGGCCTCGCCAAGCGGACTGCGGGCTCCAGCGGCCTCACCCTCTCGGCGGCCGTGCTCGGCAGCCCCAGCTACATGGCGCCAGAACAAGCATCGGGCCACACTCGCGAGGTCACCACCGCCGCCGACGTTTACGGAGTCGGCGCCGTCCTCTACGAATTGCTCACGGGCCGCCCGCCGTTCGTCGGCGAAAGCGCCATGCAAACCCTCCGCCAGGTCATCGAAGACATTCCAGCGCGTCCCTCGCAATTGAACCCTTCCGTCTCGCGCGACCTGGAAACCATCTGTTTGAAATGCCTGGAGAAAGAGCCCGCCCGCCGCTATCGCTCAGCGCGGGTCGTGGTGGAAGATCTGGAACGTTTCCAGAGGGGCGAGCCCATCGAAGCCCGGCCAGTAGGGCCCGCCGAGCAGTTGTGGCGGTGGTGCAAACGCAAACCTGCCATCGCGAGCCTTTCCGCAGCGGCAGCGCTGGCGGTCGTCATTGGTTTGACGGGTGCTTTGGCAATGGCGGCGCGCAGAAACTTCGCGGAAGGAAACTCTGGCATCGAATCAACAACTGCGTCGTTCCCTGGATCATCTGGAATGGCGGAACATCAATAGAGTGCTGGATCAGGATTACGCTGGCAGAGCGGTGGCTCATCTTGCGGATCGTCTCCGCAAAAATCCCGAGAGTTGGCAAGCGGCGACTTATGCAATGTCCATTTTGGAGCAACGCGCCTTTGCCATGCCGACTGGATTGGAGGTCGAGCTTCCGGAGGGATTGCCGCGTGCTTTGCCAGTGATCAGTTCGGATGGAGCGCTTTTGGCCGTTGCAGATCGTGATCAAAAAGTTCGAGTTTATGACGCGGGGAATGGGCGCGAACTCTTTCCGCCACTCGTTCATGACAGCGAATTGGTGCGCCTGGCTTTTCTGGAGAACGCATCCGTTTTGGCGAGCGCCGCTGGCGACGGCTCGGTTTACTTTTGGGACGCAGGCTCAGGCAAACTGCAACACAACCTGAAGACGCATGCCAAACCATTGCGCGGGATGGCTGTCAGTGCGGACGGTAAAACGCTCGCGGTGGCGGGCGACAACATCGTAGAGGTTTGGCGCGTGAGTGATGCGCTCGCGGGCCGCCCTCCGTTGCGTATGCTTCCACATTCGTTTCAGGTGGGTGGTATTTTGTTGAGCAGAGATGGCAATCGCACTTTGAGTTGAGGAGTGGAGAGTGATCAGCCGCTTTCCGTCTGGAACACCTTTTCTGGCGCGGAAATTTTCGTTTCACCCAAGGGCACTCCAATCCGATCGGCTGCGATGGACGCGACGGGGGCGCGAGTTGCCGCCATCGTTGAGCAATTTCAAGTAAAAGTGTGGGATAGCGTTTCTGGTCAGGAAGCGAGCGTGATCAATAGCGACTATTCGATGATTGATCAATTGGCCATTACGGATGACGGCGACCGGGCGGCTTTGGCTTTTCGTTCCGGCTTCGCACAAGTCTTTTCCATTGACCGACAACTGGCGGTATCGAAGGAAATGCGGCATCTCTACAATATCTATACTCTGACGTTGGATAAGAATCGTCACCGCCTGATCACCGGCTCACAGGATCATGGCACCCGGGTTTGGAACCTCGCGAGTGGCCAACCGCTCTCGGAGCCGATGCCGCATCCCGGGCCGGTGAATTATGCGACGTTTGCGGCCCAGTCTGACCGGGTCCTCACGGTGGCGAGCGATTCCGGCCGACCGACAAAGCGCGTTTACACGTGGGATTTACGGCATTCTGTCGCACCAGTCCGATTCCAACCTTCTGGTGCGCGGGATTTGAACATGGTGCGTCTGAGTCCCGATGATAAATACGCCATCCTCGGAGTGTGGACTCCAAAGAGAGCCATGTGGATATATGATGTCGCCACCAGGCAGGCGGTTCTTGGTCCGGAAGAAATCCTGGGCGACGGTTACGGCATCGAATTTACGCCGGACATGACGCGCATGGTTGTGGCCACTGCAAACGGATGGTTGCACGGCTGGACCGTGGGCGACTGGCGTCCGCTTTGGAATCCGATTCGCGGATCCACCGCGATTCAGCCAATGGCGATCTCACCCGACGGATCGATTCTTATCACCGGCGGGCCGGATGGATTTCTTCGACTTTGGGACACGCGAACATGCCGCCTTGTTCGTCAAATAGATCAAGGGTCGTATATCAAGGGTTTGCGTTTCTCTCCGACGGGCGACCGCATCATTGCTGGCTCAGCCAATGGCATCGGCATTATCTGGGACGCGCGAACGGGCGAGCGCCGCGCCACGCTGGAGGGTCATAAGGCTGAGATTCTTTCCGTCGAGTTCAGCCCGGACGGGAAGAAAGCGTTGACCGCTTCCTACGATTCAACCGTTCGAATCTGGGATGCCGCGACAGGTCGCCTGATAACGCCGCCTCTGCAACATCAGGGCGAAGCATCGCACGCCTCCTTCAGCCCGGACGGACGAAAGGTCGCCACGGCCGCGCGGGACGGCACTGCGCGCATCTGGGATGCACAGACCGGGCAGCCGCTGGTCGATTGGATGCGCCACGAGAATACCGTGCAATCCGTGGAATTTCATCCCGACGGCAAGCGATTGCTGACGCTTGACCACGCAGGCTTTCGCCTCTGGGATGTCGAAACAGGCGAACCAATCATCTTGCATTACGCCGACCCATTAACGAGCGGATTGGGAGTTGATTCACCCACCACGCGGGAAATTTTTTCTCACGATGGAAAGCGCATCTTCCTCGGATGTGCCACTGATGCCGGAAAGCTGTGGGACATTCCGAATCCACCGGCAGGCGTCCCGGCATGGTTTCCGGACTTTCTGGAAGCAGTCGTGGGCCAGCGCCTCGGCTCGGCCGGAGAATATTTGCCAGTGCCCGCCAGACGTTTTCCCGACCTTCGGGCGCGCGCTGCTTCGTTCACGGATGATGATTATTATCAGGCTTGGGTGCGTTGGTATTTTGGCTGCTCCAACGAACGCCCCCATTGAGAAAAAGATGGGTTTCGTTTTTCGGGTCAAAAGATTTTTCAAAATAGTTTGTGAGGTTTGCCCGCAAACCGTTGAGGAAGGAGTGAATGAAAAATCTAATCACAACTTCCCTACGGGCCCGACGCGTGCCCTGTCTTCTCGCGTTGGCGTTGGGATTAACGGCTCCCACCCTTTTTGCTCAGCCGTTCAACATCAATCCCACGAGCCGCGAAACTTCCCGTGTTTTCTTCAACACGGTTTATCAGGCCTCGGAAAATGTTCCGATTAATTGGACTGGGAACGCCGCCACCTGCACACCCGGCACTGTTTCCCAGGCGTATCTTGATGCGACCGCTCTGCGCATCAATTATTTCCGCGCCATGTCTGGCGTGCCGGCGATCACGCTGACCGCTTCCAACAATTTATTTTCCCAGGCGACCGCGCTTTTGATGAGTGCTAATCGAGACATTGAACACAATCCACCCATGAATTGGACTTGTTACAATCAGGTTGCCGCAGATGGGGCGGCGGCGAATCTCAACATCGGCAGCACCGGACCGAAGGCGATTGACAGCTTCATGCATGATGGAGGCGACAACAACGCCCGGGCGGGCCACCGTCGTTCCACGATGGGTACGCGCCAGCTTACCATGGGTTCTGGCAACGTTCCCGAAACAGAAGTGGGAGATTATCCCGCCACTGCCGCATTGTGGGTGCATGACGTGAGAGCTGCGCAACGCCCGGTCGTGCGCGATGACTTTGTTGCCTGGCCACCCAAAGGTTTTTCACCCTATCAAGTCGTTTACCCGCGCTGGTCGCTGGATTACACGAATGCAGATTTCAGCGCCGCCACGGTAACGATGACCCGGAACGGCGCGCCGGTGCCAGTTCAAATCAATTCCCGCGAAACAACCTCTGAGCCGGGCATCGTCTGGATTGTCAACAATCTGAATAACAATGCGAATTGGCCACGACCTGCCGCAGACGAAACCTACACCGTCACCGTTGGTAATGTGGTCGTGAACGGCACTCCTCGGATTTTCACTTATGACGTCACGGTTTTTGATCCATCCATTCCCGGCCCGGATTACATGCCGCCAGTCGTCACCGGTCCAGACACAGCCACGCTGAATCAAAACACTGCCTACAATTTCACTGCCGTGCCGAATGCGACTGCCTATCAGTGGCGGACCACGAAGTTGACACCGTTGAATCTGACCGATGGCGCGGAGGCGGGACTGGCAAATTTCACGGCGAACATCACGGGCGGATACAATCCGGTGGTCACAAACGTCAAAGCTACAGGTAACGCGGGATTCAATTTAAGATTGCCGGGCGGCGAATTCGCACCGCAGTCCCTCGTGTTCAATCGGACGCTACAGGTCGATCCCAATAGTCAGATCACTTTCAAAAGCCGTCTTGCGCTGGCGGCTTCATTGTCGGCGCGGGTGGAAGTTTCTTCCGATGGTGGGCAGACCTGGACCGCGGTTTTCACCCAGGCCGGAATGGAAACGGGCGAGGCCGTCTTCACCGACAAAGTCGTGCCGTTGGCCACCCATGCCGGGAAACAAATTCTACTTCGCTTCAGTCTGATTTATACCGGGGGACCCAAGTTCAGTTGCTGTGACCCGCTCGGTTGGTATTTCGACGACATCGCTTTCGTCAATTTGAACGAGGCGCTGAATCCTGTCGTCGCCAATGTTCCAGCCGGAACGACGTTCAACTTCAATCCCACGGAACAATCAGGCTTCGCGCTTGCTGTGCGGCCGCAGGTATTTGGAAATTACTTCAGTGATTGGGGACCGGTGAAACGCGTCACGGCCGGAACTCCCCTACCGCCCACGGCGCTGATGATTGGCACACAACCGCAGGGACAAACCGTCAATGTGGGAGCCAATTTGAATTTCAACGTAACGGCGACTGGCACCGCTCTATTGACCTATGGCTGGCGGAAAGATGGAGTGCCATTGACCGACGGCGCGGGAATCGCCGGTTCCACGACTGCCACCCTGATGTTACAAAATGTGCAGGCGGCGCAGGCCGGAAGTTATGTCGTCGGTGTGACCAATACCTCTGGCAACGCGCAAAGCACTCCAGCAGTCCTGGTCGTAAACCAAGCGGCCACTTTGTCTTCAGCCCTCGACACGACCGGGCTTAACTGGGCCACGGCTGGAACTCTCCCATGGGTCATCCAAACGACCGTGACGCACGATGGAGTCGATGCGGTCAAGAGCGGGACCATCACGCACAGTCAACAAAGCACGATGGAAACGATGATCACCGGCCCTGCCACAGTCGCGTTCTGGTGGAAGGTCGAGTCCGAACAAAACTACGATTTCCTGAGTGTTGAATTGGACGGGACGATGCAGTTTCGCATCTCTGGGAATGTGAATTGGGAACAAAAAACTGTG
>Ga0163144_10014169_pt1 | contig 16572 bp, 14 predicted proteins | sample OliLak19BULKMAT1_FD_123175 | JGI IMG/M metagenome (GOLD analysis project Ga0163144, IMG submission 123175) | Freshwater microbial mat bacterial communities from Lake Vanda, McMurdo Dry Valleys, Antarctica - Oligotrophic Lake LV.19.BULKMAT1 | ecosystem: Environmental > Aquatic > Freshwater >... | reverse complement strand
TTAGCCCACAAGTGTGACCCCACCCCACGGCCACCGTTGCCCAGCTTTCGTCGTCCCCGACCCGCTTCGGCGTAGCTACCGATTCGGTGGAGCCCGAGCCAAGACCTCGCGTCGCGCCAGGGCGTTGTCGAGCAGGCACAGGCGCACGAGCTCCGCATCCTCCGCCTCGCGGGGGTCCCACCCAGGCAGCGCCTGAAGCAGTCGCAGGGGAGCTTCGCGAGTCTCGGCCATCCTTCCAGAACAGCAAGGTTCACCCATGGTGTCCAAACGGTTCGTGAAAATCGTAGGTGGGTCCGTAAAGTGGCGGGTCCTGCAGAAAAAGGACCTCTACGTACTCGTCGGCGGCACAATGTACGTTGAAGAGATGGCTTGCAGTCGTCGGTCCCTGCCGCTTCAGGTCGCTTTGCTTGTGGCACTTGGTGGGTGCGGCTCCGACCTACCGGGCTTCAGCGACGCTGCCTCCGGTGCATCGGGGGTGACGGGGGGGGTGGCGTCGTTGGGCGGGGCTGGCGGCCGCGCCGGGGTGGGTGGGTCTGCTGGCGCAAGCTCGTCCGGCACCGGTGGCGGACTTTCCTCCGCGCTCTGCGAGAGCGCCACGCCACCTAGCTCCGGGATGATACTTTGGTTGCGTGCGGGGCAAGGCTTGGTCATGCAGGCCGAGCGCGTCGTCGAGTGGGCCAACGCTGCAGGCGGCGAGGCGGCCAAGAAGCAAGACCCTAGGCATGCCCCACGTGTGGTGGAGAACGCCCTGCAGGGCAAACCCGCGCTACGCTTCGAGCCAAGCGACGGCGGCGAGGTCGAAACACTCGAGCATACGCTCGATATTCACCAGCACTCGGGCAACACCGCGTTTGTCGTGAGTGCGAGCCCCGAGTTGGTTCGACCCGGCGTGGAGTGGTGCAAGCGCGACGAAGAGGTAGGCTGCAGCGCTACTTACAATCCGGTTATCTACTCCCACGGCCTCGCTGACTGGCAGGGCTTCTTGCTCTCGCCTCGCCAAGAGGTGGTCGGCTACCGCTACGGCAGTGAAGAGAAGGAGTACTGCTTCGATACGCTCGGCGAACCGGACCCCTGCGTCATGTTCTACCGCGAGGGTAGCGTGGGCGGAGCGTTCTCGCTCACGTCGCTGCGCTTCGACGCTGGCCACATCGACTTGTATGTTGCCGGCCGAAAAGTCTACGAACGGAAGGCGCTGTCAGAGCGAATTCTTCACCAAGGCACGTTGCTCGAGATCGGCGGTACCAACCGTTGGCGAAGCGATGCGCCTTCGCTCGTTGCCGAGGTCTTGCTCTACGACCGCGCGTTGAACGATGCAGAGCTGCAAGCTGCGCACGTGTACTTTGGGTGCATGTTTTTCCCCCTCATGTAGAAGTACCGAGTAGAGGTACCGAGTAGAGGTACCGAGCGGCGACAACCCTGAGCTTTCTGGGTAGCTACGCAGCACGGTTCCGCCGCGGCTGAGATTTTCGTCGCGTCGGCGGTGATAAGCCCGGGGTCGCGTCGATTGTTGGACCGTGGGCGAGGTCGTCTCGAACTACCCGAGCAATGAGCAACGGGTACATCAACGTTTGGACCAGCATCCTGCCGATGTTTGGCGTCGGCGCCTTGCTGGCCGGCTGCACCGGCTCGCTCGAATCGGCCGTCGGCGGCAGCAATGCCGACCCTGGCGACGGTGCAGGCATGGCATCGGGCGCGGGTGGCGGCGCGGTGGTCGCTAATGGCGGTACGAACGGGATCGCTCCACTGGCTCAGCCGCTGCAGCGCCTGAATCGGCGGGAGCTGACCAACACGGTGCGCCAGCTCTTCGCCGACCCGGCCTTGGATCCCACTCGCGGACTGCCCGAGGAAGCACCGAATACGACTGGCTTTCCCGCACCATCCACCGTCTCTATACTGGAAGCGCGAGCGCTGCTTCAAACCGTAGAGCGCATGGTGGAAGGCGTTTCGGGGGCTCCTGGCCCCGAACGTTACGACGCGCGAGCGTTTCGAGAAGCATCGCGATGCCGGTGCCGCCTGCGTGGGCTGCCACCAGGTCCTCGATCCGCTCGGGTTTGCGTTCGAGCACTATGGCGGCATTGGTGAATGGCGTGATCTGGATATGGGCAAACCTGTCGACTCTTCGGGAGTTGCCAACTTGCCGTCAGGAACTCAGGTCAGCTTCAAAAGCGCGCTGGAGCTCATCGATGGACTGGCGGCTTCGCCTGACCTAGCGAGCTGCGCTACCACCAATTGGCTGCGCTACGCGCTGGGTCGGATGGAGGCGCAGGGCGACGACCTCGAGGGCCTTCGCCAAAGGTTTGCCGGTGCGAACTACGACTTACGTCGGTTGATCGCGGACGTCGCCGTTTCTCGTTCCTTTACCCATCGCGCGTTGTCGAATGGAGAAGCCCTCTGATGTCGAAGAACCTAACCTTGAACCGGCGCAAGTTTCTGGCAGCCATCGGCGCCGGAGCGGCTCTATTGCCGATGTTGGAAATCGAGCGCGCGGACGCCTGTTTGGCGACGGGCCCGCGCCGGCTGTTGATCGTGTCGTGGGCCAACGGCTATCCGGACTGGGACTACATCGAAGGCGGAGTGACCAACTTCACGCTGCCGGGCTGGATGTCCACCAAGGAACCGGACGCCGGCGTTTCTATCGCCGACTTGCGCGGCGACCTGCTCTTCCTCGAGGGAATCGCGCTGCAGAACTCGCGGGATTCGGACAAGGGCGGCTCGCACGAGGCGCGCGTGGGGCTCTTGAACGGGCCCCGGTTCGCTAACAACCGAGACAGCGCCGAGGCGGCTGGCGGTCCCAGCATCGATCAGTACATCGCCTCTCGGCTGAGCGCAGAGGGCGCGGACACCGCGCGGAAAGTCTTGAACCTGGGCGCGTATGCCTCGCACGGCAAGTACACCATCTGGCGTGGAGCCAGTGACCCGGTTCCGCCGGACAACGATCCTTGGGGTCTCTTCGATCAGTTGTTTGCCGGAGCTCAGGTCCAAGCACCTGCGGCAGGCGCAGACATGGGCCGACGCAAAGCCATGCGTAAGACGGTCATCGACCTCACCTACAAGCAGATCGATCGCTTCAAGCTCCGGCTGGGGACGACCGACAAGCAGACCATCGACGCTTACTTGAGCAGTATTCATGATCTGGAGAAGGAGCTGCAGGTGATCAAGCCGGTCGCCAACTGCAACCCGCCGGACTTGGGCGCGCGACCGAACCTAGAGGTCGACAACTTCCAGGACTTTTCCAACTCGGACAATTACCCACGGGTGGTGAGGGCGCAGATGGACATCGCACTCGCCGCCTTTGCAGCAGATGTCACCCGCGTCGTGACCATCGAGCTCGCGAACTCGATTTCCAATCACATCGTGCCCACCTGGCTCGGGCTAAAGCCTGCCGGGGATCGAGGTGGCGGCGTGGGCGACCACAACAATCACCACTCCATTTCTCACCGCGGTGGCGACGATCAACTGAAGCTTTCGGAGTGGTACCACCAACAGTTTGCCTATCTCATCCAAAAGGCGAAGAGCGTCACCGAGGGCGACGCCAGCATGCTGGACAACAGCGCGATTCTGATCACCAACGATGCGCGTAACGGCGGCGCTCACTCGACCGACAACATTCCCTGGATGTTGGCCGGCAAGTGTGGCGGCTACTTTGCGAGCCCGGGGCGGCACCTCACCCGTGACGTCTCGCAGCGGCGGGTGCTGTGTGAGCTGGCTCTGGCCATGGGCATCGACCCCAGCCAGCTGGGCGGCGATGAGTACGGCTCCGACTACACAGAGCTGCGCGGCTAGCAGATGCCCCTGAGCCTAGTTTGCATCAATCTTGCACCCGAGCCTTGTGCTGCAGAGTGCGTGCCAAGCCTGTCAGGTCTTGCCAGGCGGCCCTCCGAGCGGGCCATCCTTGGGCCCACTGCTCGCTGGTCTGCGGGCAATAGCGACACCAGGCGAAATAGATCAGCGGGTTTCTATAGGCCACGGGCAAACACTGCCGACGCGCCCACTCCCTGTCAAAGCGGCTACTCGGTTGCCCAGCTGTAGCGCACGCCAAGCTCCGTGAAGTCACCGCCCACGAGCCCGATACGATCGGGGCTGACCAGGGTGGTGAGGAAGCTTCCGCGCACTTCGACGCGGCGCGACAGGCCTAGGCGCAGCATAGGGCCAAAGCGTAGGGTCCTCGAGTCTTCCCGCTTGGGCACGTCCAAGATATCCAGGGCGGGTCCGATGGAATGTTGCTGGTAGGCGCCGAACACGAAGACGTATGCCAGGCGCGCGCGCCATACCAGCGGCGCGTCGACGATGACACGCAGGGTTTCCTCGAACACGCTCAGGCCATCGGGTACGCCCGTGATGTACGATCCGCTGCCACGAAGTAGCGCTCTGCCGGGACCAATCCGCAGCCAAAGGTCGAGCTCGGCCTCGAACGTGAGCGTTTGGGCGCGCGCACCCGTACTGGTCTCGAGGTCGAGACGCGAGTAGCTCGGTTTCGGCTGCAGGTACGTGTGCTCGAAGGCTGAAAAGAAGCGCGGCCCAATGCGCAGATCCAGATGCGGGATTTCAAGGCGCGCACCGGCGTACCCGCCAAGACCGCCGCGCGACACGATAGGGTTGGCGTCGGCGCCGAGCCAGCTCGTAAAGGGTCTTCCGTAGCCAAAGGATACCCGCGGCCGTAGATAGATGAAGCCCACGTCCACCGTAGTGGCCAAGAACGCCCGTGGCGGCGCGCTAGCCCAAGACCGAGCCATGCGCGGGTCGACCAGCGCGTCGTCCGAGGTTGGCAATAGGCCAAGCGGCGGTGTGGGGTCGGGGTTGCGTTCTCCCGCTGGCTGCTCGGCGCGAACCTCGCCCAGCGCGGCGAGCAACAGAGCTCCGGCGAAGCGCAACGTTACCGCTAGGGTCGAACGCGACATCAAAAAATCCCCAGAACGCCCAGGCCTCCCTGGGCCGGCACGAGACGCAGCTGCAGTCTGCTGGAACGGGCGCTGCCGGCCTCGTTTTCACGATAGTGCAGCAGCGGTACGCCGTAGCCCACCAGCGTGCCGACGAGCGCTCCGGTGAGCACGTCGCTCGCGTAATGCACGTCACTCACCACGCGAAACGCCGCAGTGGTGGTCGCCACCGTGTAGCCGCCCGCGCAGCTGAGCGCGTCCCAGGGTGGCCCCAGCAGCTCGTTTTTGAAGTGGTGGATACAGACCAGGGCCGCGCCGGTGAAGCTGAAGGCTGAATGCCCGCTGAAGAAACTGCGGTAATGAACCGAGCCTTCGCAATCCAGTGCGTCGCTCGGGAGCTGGCTCGTGCCGCAGTTCCGGCCGTAAGGGCGCTCACGGCTGACTAGAACGTTGGTGGCGCCTTGGATCGCTCCCGCGACAGCGAGCGTCTCCAAATTGATCAGCGACATCTCTTGTGCCACGCGACGGCTGCCGCGATACCACCAGGCTATCGTCAGGGCGTCCGCGATGAAGGGCCAGGTGACGGCGAAGGAGACCCCGACATCGGAGATGTCGCGAAAGATGTAGCGTGTTGAAAGGCTGCTGGGTCGAACCGCCCCCCTTACGTTTTCATCGAACCATACGCCTCCAGAAAGCGAGTGCTGGGCGCGGGGACGAATGATGGCGGCAGCCAGGGTGATGCCCGCACCCGTGCCGGTGACGACGTAGTCGGCGGCCGAAAAACGTCCCCAGCGCCACGCTAGCGCGCTCGGCTGCGCGCTCGACGGCGCGCTCGACGGCGCGCTCGACTCAACGGAAGCTACTGAAGCTCCCTGAATGGGAGCAGGTTGAATCGCGGGCGCCACGGCCTGGGGCGACGTGGAAGTTGCGTCTGCGCCGCCCGATTCAGCAGCGACCGCCCGCGTGGGAAGCACGAGCAACACGGCAGCCAGCGCTTTGCGCACCGGGGTGAGGGCGCCACGCCAGCCTAAGCCCGCAGGCGCCCGGGGACAGGTTGCTAGAAGTACGGGCAGAACCGTACTTCTAGCAGCTCATTCGGAACAGCAACCAGCAGTTACTAGGGGACGGCAACCGTCCAACCACCAACTTTTCCGACCCCCTTGAGATCACCGGGCGCCACGTCTTGTACGAAGTGGTACAGTGGATAGCCGGCATAAGTTAGCTGCACCGAGAGGGATGCGTCGCGAATGAAGATGTCGAACGCTCCCGATATCGAAGATACCGGCTTTACCCGTGATGGGGCCACGGTGGGCCACCCCCTTACGCACATTGGGCTGGTGCAAGTACTGACCGGGTCGGTCGTTGCGTCGCCAGGGGTGTCGCTGGGGTACTTGTAGAGGGTGCGTCCCCCGCCGTCGGCCATGTAGGTGACGAGGTTGTTCTCGATCATGGCTTGCCGCAAAATCAGCGTGTAGAAAGGCTGCTCCACGGCGTGCCACAGCTCCAGCTTTCCGTCGCCGATTCGGTCGCCGGGGAGAGCATCTGGCGCGTGGGTGTAGAGCGGCCAACCTTGGAACGTCGTCTGGCGCTTGCCGTCGGGTCGCGTGAGCTCGCCGAAATCCCCCGCGCTCAAGCCGTCGCCGGGGACCACCGTCTCTTCATGAAAGACGGGCCACATGTCGTTGCAGGTAGCCACGCAACTTGACACGGCATCCCCATGTGCGCCCGATGGCAGGTCTCGACCGAAGAAGTATAGCGTTTTGGCCGCTCCTTCGCCGCCTTGCAACGTGCCCTTCACTGGCTCCATCGTGATGGTAGCTACCGGCCCGGCGCCGCCCGAGCCGTCGTCGCCTCCGCTTCCGCCGGCACCTGCGTCACCGCCGAGGTTAGCGCCTGGGTCGCCGCCAGCTCCTCCGGGGGAGGTGTTCGAGCCGCCAGTGGTGGCCCCGCCATCAGAGCGGGAACCCGCCGTTGTGTTGTCTGTCCCAGCGCTTCCGCCGCGGGGACTGGTCCCGCCGGTTCCACCTCCGCCGGTTTTGCCGGCAGCTCCAGAGGAGCCGCCGTTCCCACCGGGGTCAGTTTCGTCGTCCGAACAACCAGCGCTCAGGCACAAGGCCCCGAGCGCGACTGAGGCTAGAACCGATAGTCGCAATTGCATGTTTTCTCCGAATTATTTTATAGAAAAATTAGGAACGTCTACTTGCAGGGAGTGTTGCCCTCTACGTGTTGGCAATGCCCCTCCGGGTCGTCGGTAGCGGCGGCGCTTATATGGTAGAGGCGGCATTGGACGTGTGGGCCCTGGTACTGTTTGTCTGGCAGGGCGGTCGTGTAGCTCCCCAAGTCAGGGAGCTTGGCGCAAGACGCCATGCAGGCCGCGTTGTCAGTCGAGACCCAGTTGGAACAGACCTTGTCCCTAAGCTTGCATAGGCTTTCACAGTTGGAGCCGCACGAGCCGTTCCCGCCGGGCCCCGCAATGGGACAGTAGAAAGGCACTTCGTCTGGGGCGTTGGCAGCTGCGTGCAACCTGCAGTGCACGGTGTCCACGTCGCGGTCGCCTGGCGCACCTTCGGGCAGCGCGGAGCAGACCGCGATGCAAGCGTCGTAGGAGGTATATACCGCGAAGGATTCGGTACAATTCTCTGTGACAGCAGTGCAATAGCGCTCGCAGAGGCTGGCTTCCGCCGCCGGCTCCCCTCCTTGTCCGGTGAGACCGCCTGCGCTGACGTTCCCGCCCGTCCCCGCAGTCGTGGGCGAGGCTCCGCCGCTTCCTACGTCTTCTCCGGCGGCCGCGCCACCGGGATTCGATCCCGAGTTGCCGCCGGTCTCCAGCGGCTGCTCACTGCTCGCGCCCGCATTGCTAGGAACGTTGCTGGGTGTCAGCGAGGGGTCGAAGGCTGCCTCCTCGATGCCAATCACCTGTCGGCAAGAGCTAGGAAGTGCGGCTACGGGGATCAGCCATAGCGCCCGAACGGCGATGTGACGCAGTCTCAAAAGGCACCTTTGGCTCGGAGCGAGAGGCCCCGCGTCGAAAAATCAGGCGCTAGACCGATGGAAACGCGCTCTCGCGGTCTCCGGCTCGGGGCGGTTGCGTACAGCACCAAACCGGTAGCTACCAACCCACCGCCCACTGCGGCTGAAACCGTTGCTAGGTCAGCGAAACGACCCGCCTCGTTCCTCTTCTCGACCCCGCTTGCGGAGCATAACCTGGGGCTCTCGGGGCAGTTTTTGAGAGACTCGTCGTTCCGGCGAGTTGCCAAAACCGTCAGAACTCCGCTGCCGGCCAAGCCAAGGCCGCCCACCACCGCCGCCGTGATTCCTATAGTTCGGGCAGCCTGACCCGGGTCGCTGACTGCGGGACGGCTTCCCTTGGAAGCCGCCGCCGAACGCGCTGCGCGCAACGCCGGAACCTTCACGGTTACGCGAGCGGCGTCGGTCGCAGGCACATTCAATCGCTGCCGAAATGTCACATGGCCAGGAGCGCTGGCTTCCAGCATGAGTTGACCAGGATCGAACGGAAGCGCGGATCCCCAGCTGGCGCGAGGCACTGGAGTGTCGCCGATCCGAATCGAAAAGCCGGGCGGGGCTCGCGCCGGCGCGACAATCGTAACTCGGGCAAGCTTTGGTTCGAGGGCGTCGGCACGCATGCGGGCGATTCGCTCACGGTCCGGCATCGACTGTGCACCAGCGAGCGAGCGCGCCTCGCGGAAGCGGGCCCAGGCGCTGGCGAGGCGACCGATTCGTTCGTAGCAATCTGCCAGATGAAGCAGCGTACCGACTGCGGCGTCGAGGGACTCGCTGGCCTCGAACTTTGCACAAGCGGCTTCCAGTTGACCGGAGTCCGCTAGCGACACAGCTTCCTCGAACAGCGCTTCTGCGTTGGCTTTTCGGTCGGCGCCGCTGGGCGCGTCGGACGCCTCCGCGCTGCTCGGCTGAGCGAACAGGCTAACCGGCATGAGCAGGGCGGCGACGGCAAGACCGCGGCCGATGCTGTTACGGACGCAACTTTGAAGAGAAAAAGCAGTAATCATAGGACGATGCGTGGGACTTAGCGGCGACCACCGAAGCTCTTGGGGTTCCAAGCATCCGAGGTCGGTTCCTCAGGTTTGGCGCTCGCCGTGTGGGTGGCTGCGCCGACGCTGGCGACACCGGCAGCGGGCGCCTTGACTGGAGCGGTATCTACGGAGCTCGGTACTTCGCCGCCGCCCGAGACCAGCGCGGGCATTCTGACCCCTAAGGCATAGCGCGTGGAGGGCGGCGTCTTGCGCACCCCCTCGCTGCTGCTCTTAGCGGAAGGTACGTTGACGGTTGGTTCTGCTGGGCTCGGCGCAACGAGAGTCGCCACCTCCGCGGCAGGAATGGGCGCTGCTTGGGCGGCTGGCAAGGGCGCCTGCATTGCCAGGCTTTCGCCGAGGAATGGAGCGCGTCCCGCCGCCTTAGCCGCCACGTAGCCAAGCCCCAAGGCAAAGGGCACGGCTGCCACAATCCCGACCAGTTTCATGTTGAAACCCCGACGCCTTCGGCGGCTCACCGCCTTCTGGGAGTCGAGCTTGGTGGCGGCCAGAGCCAACGGCGTGCCGGCAGATGCGCTCGAACCCGTGACGCCCAAACTGCTCTGCAGCGCAGCAATCCGTGCGGACGTGGTGGTCGCGACCTTGGCGACTCGCCCAGCCTGCTGCGCGTCGCTTCCGAAGGCCGAAAGCGCTGCGGCAAGCTCCACTACGCTTTGGTAGCGGTCGTCTGCTTCTTTCCGCAAACACTTGCGGACCACCGCCTGGAGCCCCGCGGGAACGTGAGCGCCCATGTTGAAGGAGCTTCCGAGCCCCCCGAGCACCAACGCGAAGACGTCGGGCACAGCTTCGGCGTCGAACGGCGTTTGGCCCGTGCAAAGCTCGTGTAAAATGATACCCAGCGCCCAAATATCTGCACGCCCATCCACGACATCGGTGCCGCGGATCTGCTCTGGCGCCATGTAGGAAGGGGTCCCGACGACCTCCCACGGATTGGTGAGAGCACGCCCGTTTTTTTTAGCTGGCCCCTTTTTGGATATGCCGAAGTCGAGCACTTTCAGGACGAGACTGCCGTCGGCTTCCTCGCTCAAGAAGAGATTCTCCGGCTTCAAATCGCGGTGCACGATGTCGGTTGCGTGCGCTTCTGCCAGAGCCTCACAGGCTTGTATGACACAATCGACGGCATCGCTGGCGCTGAACGGGCCGCGACTCTCGAGGTGGGACGCGAGATCGCTTCCCTCCATGTACTCCAGCACCAGGTAAGGCACTCCGGAGTTGGTGCGCCCGACGTCCAACACTCGGTTGACGTGCTTGGACCGCAAGCTAGCCGCGATCCGTGCTTCCGCGAGTAGACGAGCTACGAAGTCTTCGTTTTCGGCGTGCTCAGGTCGGATGATCTTGATGGCGACCGCGCACTCGAGATCGATGTGGGTAGCCTTGAGCACCACCCCCATTCCTCCTTCGGCTACCCGGGACTCGATGCGGTACTTCCCGCCGAACAGCTGGCCCGGTAGAAGGCGGCTGCAGGAGTCCCGCATGGCTCTCTCGGCGGAATTGGATTCCGCGGGGGGAGGCGGGGGCGAATAAGTCATGATGCCCAGCTGAGCAAACGGTGTGCCAGTCGGGCGCCTGTTGCCGCTGGCTGTACCTGCCATCAGAGGAACTGATGCCCAACACAACGGCACGGGGAGGAACGCGGCGAACGGGGCAGTTTGGGTCCCTCCCGCTCTTCGTCACTCCTCGGGGTGCATTTTGTTTCCGTTCGGCTCCTTAGACAAAGGTCTCGCAGAACGGCCTAAGGAACTGAAACTCGCCTGGAGGCGCGCTCATAAATGCCACGCGTGTGGCGGAATGGTTTCACACCGTTGTTTTTCCCTGTTTGCGTCGATGCTATCTTGCCAGCGGGGCACTCGGCCAGGCCCCTCGGTGACCCGACCTGCGTTCATGACTCTGCCGCCTGCGTTCATGACTCTGCCGCCTGCGTTTATGACTCTGCCGCCTGCGTTTATGACTCTGCCGCCTGCGTTTATGACTCTGCCGCCGGCGTTTATGACTCTGCCGCCGGCGCTACTCGAAGCAGGCCCGCTCGGCGTGCCGCGCTGGCAATGGCTGGCGCTGCCGGTCGTGCTCCTAGCCAGCCTGTTGGCGGGCATGTTCCTCAGCCGGCTCGCGAGGGCGCTGCTCGGCCGCGTCACCAAGCGTACTGCTGCCAGCTGGGACGACCTGCTCGTCGCCCGCGCGGGTTCCCCGCTGACGCTGCTCTTTGCGGCCGCCCTCTACAAGGCAAGCCTGCCGTGGCTCGGGCTTCAAGCTCCGATGCAGAGCTGGGTCAGCGCCGTGCTGCACGTGCTCTTGGTCATCGGCGGGGCATGGCTGTTGGTTCGAGCCGCCGACGTGGCGGCCGAGACCGTAGGCAAAAGTCCGTGGGCTCACACGCACCCGGCGTCGCGCTCGCTAGTGCCCCTGGGCTCGCGAGTGATGAAGGTAGTGCTCGTGCTCTTTGCGGCGTTGGCGCTGCTTACGACGCTCGGTTATCCGGTCACGACGCTGATCGCCGGCCTCGGTATAGGTGGTCTCGCTTTGGCGCTGGCGGCGCAAAAAACCATCGAGAATTTGTTCGGTGCGTTCTCTATAGGAATCGATCAACCCCTGCGGGAGGGCGACTATGTCGCCATCGAAGGAGTGCAGGGTACGGTCGAAGCTATTGGGCTGCGCTCCACGCGAATTCGCTCGCTCGAGCGGACTTTGATCTCGATTCCGAACGGTAAACTGGCCGACATGCGCATCGAGTCGTACGCCGTTCGCGATCGCATTCGACTGGCGTGCAAGCTGGGTCTCGTCTACGCGACTACCAGCGCCCAGTTGCGCCAAGTGTTGACGGGGCTAGAGGAAGCTCTTCGGGTGCAACCCAAGCTTTGGGCCGAGGAAGCACGAGTGCATTTCGTCGGATATGGCGACTCGTCGCTGGACATCGAGGTCGAGGCTTGGTTTCAGACCACTGACTGGGCAGAGTTCTTGGACATTCGGCAAGAAGTGCTGCTGGCTTTCATGAGCGCAGTAGAGGCTGCTGGCAGCGCCTTTGCCCATCCAACGCGCATGGTTCAACTGGCGCCTCGAGTCAGGGCGAACGTCGCCGCCAAAAGTTAGGCCGCCAGTAGTAAAGCGCTGTCGGATCTTCGGGCCAAGGCGCGCTGTCGTCCGGCTCTTCGAAAGAGTCAGCGTCGTTTATCGGGCGCCACTCCTGATCGCGCGCCTCTTCGGCCGTTGCCGCTCGCACGTCCCCAACGAAGCGTTCCTCGATCGCGCCTAGCTTTGCAACGTTCTGCTGTGCCTCCTGCAGCGAGGGTGCGTTGGCTCCCTCCTCTAAACGTGGCCACCTGAGTTGCCCTAGATCGTCTTCCCAAAAGCACACCAGGCAGATGTCATCGGACCCTGGTGGCTCCAAAAATACCAAATGTCCGCAGCAAGGGCACGGGTAGCGCTTTTCGCTCATTCGCCGCGAAGCTAGCTCCGCGCGGCCTGGCTGGCAACGCGCTCTCTACGGTCCAAGTGCTAGGGTGCCGCTGGATGGCAGACGCTGACGAAAGCACCGCTGACACGCCGATTGTGGAGGCGGACGAGGTGCTTTGGGGCGGTCGAATCCAAGTGCGCGGCGAGGTGGGTCGCGGAGCCATGGGGCGAGTGCTGCTCGGCTTCGATACCAAGCTGCGGCGTGAGATGGCAATCAAAGTCACTCACCTGCCCAGAAGCCTACTGCCGAGGCAACTCTTGGCGAGGTTCGTGGAAGAGGCGCAAATTACCGCGCAGCTTGAGCACCCCAACATCGTTCCCGTGCACGACCTTGGTCTCGACCCCGATGGGCGAGCCTACTTTTCGATGAAGCTGGTGCGCGGGCGCTCGCTCGAAGCGATTCTGAATGCGCGGCTGGCAGGTGACGCCGAGACATTGTCCGAGTTCGGACTGCGTCGGCTCCTGGACGTGTTCCTGCAGATCTGCCAGGCCCTGGAATACGCACACGCACGGGGCGTCGTCCACCGCGATTTGAAGCCCGCGAACGTCATGATCGGGGACTTCGGGGAAGTAGCCGTTACGGACTGGGGGGTGGCCAAGCTGCAGGAGCTAGCGGCCGGGGTGAGCACTAGGGCCGAAGCTCTGCTCAGCGAGCACGACGGCGAAGAAAGCGGCCCGATCAGTACACCCGCTGGGCCCCCGAGCGTCACTTCGGTGCGCGGCGAAACGAAGGCTTGGCAGACGCTGCATGGCGCCGTGCTCGGGACGCCTCAGTATATGGCGCCCGAGCAGGCCAAAGGGCTGCCCGTGGACGAGCGGAGCGACCTGTACTCGTTGGGCGTGATTCTCTACGAAATTCTGTGTGACCGCGTGCCCTTCGATCACGAGGAGCCGGCCATCGTGCTCAAGCGGGTCATCTTAGAGAATCCGAAGCCGCCCTCTTCGTACGCGGCGAACGTGCCGCCCGCGCTCGAGACCTTGGCGCTGCGGCTGCTCGCAAAAGAACCAGGAGAACGTGGGCTCACGATGCGCGAAATTCGCGCGCATGTGCAAAACTACATCGAAGGCATCGGACGCGAGTATCGACGGGAATCGGTTTGGAGCAGCGCCCTGTGGAGCGTCGGCGCGCTGGTGCTGTTCGCATTTCTGGTCTGGTACCTGACCGGGCAGTCGATAGCTACGGTGCTCGCGATTGGTCCGCCCGCTGTCCTGAACGCGGTGGGCTGGTTTTTGCTGGTGTGGGCGGCGGGCTATCCGCTTTGGGCGGCATCCAGCGCCTTTCGCGTGAGCCGTCAGGAGCTGGACCCATTTCGGAAGCCGAACTCCGAGGAGCTGTTCGTTTCCGGATACCTCGCACACCGCACGCATACCGCCGCTCTCGCGCCGCTTTTTCAGCTGGTTTTCATCATAGAGCTGGTTACCTTGGCCGTGGTTCAAGCCGGCCGAGGCGAGACGCGCTCACAGGAGATCGTCGCGCAGTTCACGCGCCAGATGCGCGCGGAGTGGTCCCAGGCCCTGATTGTGGTGCTCGTATTTCAGTTCGCCTACCTGGTGTTGCTTTCGAGCGAGGTGCGTTTTGCGCGGCGGATCGATCGCTGTGAGCTCCTCGTGCGACGAGCACGCTGGGAGTCGGTCTGGCCCTTCTTCTTGATCATCGTGCTCTTGCTCAGCGTGACCACCACCGACGTGTTGACCATCACGCTTGGCGCTCAGCAATCCGGCGTTTCAGCTACGCTGTGGCGCGAGCTCATCAGGGTACCGGCCACCCCGTTCGAGATCGTCAAAACCCTAGTTTTTCAAGGCACTTTCTTACTTGGGCTGGCTGTGGCGACCCTGCTCGCCGCGTTCCCCTTCGGCGAGCTTTTGGCTGCCGTGCGCGCGGTGTTTCACGCGGTCGACGAGGCTTCAGTCGCGGCGCGGGCCCAGTACTTCTTGCGCTCGATAGCCGCCATCCGCGTTGCGCGTGGCGTGTGGTTATACGGTGGCGCCATGATCGGCACGCTAACGGCGATGCGCATACTGTCCGAAGATACGCCGCGGCCGTTGCTCGAGAAGATCGTGTACATCTTGGGGCCATCGCTAATCGGCTTTGCAGGCTATTCGGCCTTGCGCCGGCGCCTCGACGGCTTTGTGGCTCAGGCTCCCGCCCTGCGGCGACTGATCGACCAGCGTTTCGAGGCGGCGCGCACAGAACAGCGACGCGCCAACCTGGCGGTTCTGGAGCGCGTACCCTGGCGCAGGCCTCTCGCCCAGATCGCGGTGCCGGTGGTGTGCGTCGTTAGCTACTTGCTTTGGACTGCCAGTAGCCTGCAACGCCCTGCCTTGGTGCAAATCATCCCCGTTTCAACCAAGGACTGGCTCGCTCTCCTGCCATACGTGTTACTGGTTCCGTTGCTGCTGGCGCGCGATCCCCTTCAGCGTAGCCTCCTAGGCCGCGCGGAGCGGCGTGCACAGGCAGCCGATCTCCATGCAGCGGCAAGAGAGTGATGCGCGATCCGCCAGCGCCGCCCGAGTGGGCAAACTCATTTTTGAGCGTTGGCGTGACGGGTACCAACGGCAAAACGTCCACGACCCGCATGATCGCCAACTTGCTCGGGCTGCTCTCCGTACCGGTCGCAAGCGTCACGACTCTGGGCTGCTTCCTCGATGAAGAGCGGCTCGTCGTGCCCGGCCACTATCCCGGGTTTTTGGCCACGATGGAACGCTGTCGCGCTCTCGGAGGGCGTTGTGCGGCGCTGGAGCTCACGAGCGAGGCACTGGCGCTGGGGTTTGCCAAGGCTTGGCCCTGTCGAATCGGCGTGTTCACCAACTTGAGCCAAGACCACGCCGATTCTCACGGCTCGCTGGAACACTACTTGGCTTCGAAGGCCCAGCTTTTCATGGCTTTACCTGCCGGAGGGGTCGCCGTGCTGAACGCGCACGACGAGAGCGCCGAATTGCTTTCGGAAGTCCTGGCCCCCGGTGTGGACGTGATCCGTTACGGCGTCCCGTCTCGCGGCGAGGCCTGGGCGGGAGCCGAGCTAGCAGCAGAAGAAATCGAAGTGAGCTTCCAAGGCACGCGCGCCGTGCTGGCGCGGTCGCAGCGCTTTCCGAACCTGCCGCGCGAGCTTGTGCTTCTGGCGATTGGTGAAGTGTTCGTAGAGAATGCGCTGGCTGCTCTGGGCGCAGCACTGGCCGCCGGAGCCCCGGTCGAGCAGGCTGTGCGCCGTCTCGCCTCGGTAGCGCCACCAGCCGGGCGTTTCGAGCTAGTGCGCGAGCGACCGCACGTCGTCGTCGACTACGCACACACGCCAGACGCGCTTGCTCGAACGCTCCATACGGCACGCTCGCTCTGCAGAGGTCAGCTCACGCTGGTATTCGGAGCCGGCGGCGATCGGGACAAGCTCAAACGTCCACTACTCGGCGCGGCTGCTCGTGCTGCGGATTGCATCGTGCTCACGTCCGACAACCCCCGCAGCGAAGAGCCAGCCGCGATCATGGACGAGGTAGAAGCCGGAATTGGTCGACACGCCTTGCTGCTACGAGAGGAGGACCGCGCCCAGGCCATTCGGCTCGCCGTCGGGCGGGCAGCTCCGCAAGATCTGGTGCTGATTGCCGGCAAGGGTCACGAGCGGACGCAGGAGGTCTCCGGCGCCAGCTTGCCCTTTTCGGATGTGGCAATCGTGCGGGGGAGTGGCACTCTGCCGCGTTAGCCGCTGCGACTAGGGGCAGTTTTGGGCTGTTTGCCACTAGCACGCGAATTGCACCGGTCGCCTGAGCTTCGCTGCGCGTTCCCGCGTCCTTTAGCGAGCTGGCTCTGAGGAGGAGCAAACCCTAATGGCTATCGAACGATCCAACTTTCTTCTCATTGCGGGAGCCTTGGCGGCAGGTGGTTTCGGTGGCTGGGCGCTACGGGATCGCAACCCAGACGCGGGCCGCCCGCCCGCACCCAACGCCGTCCCTCCAGCGGCTCCGCCGAGCGTCACCCCACCGACGGGACCCGTTACCGTTGCGGTGGTGGAGCAGAATGCCGAGGTGCCAGGAGCGCCCGCCTGCGACGACAGTCAGGGCACGCCGGAGGAATGTCCGTCCGTGGGTCCCGCAGACGAAGGCATGTGCGCGAACGTTATCCAGAAGCGTTGCCAGGAGTTCAAGAGCGCATTGAAGCCCAGAGTAGCCGCGCAGGCAGTCGCTTGCCT
>Ga0163144_10014168_pt1 | contig 16572 bp, 13 predicted proteins | sample OliLak19BULKMAT1_FD_123175 | JGI IMG/M metagenome (GOLD analysis project Ga0163144, IMG submission 123175) | Freshwater microbial mat bacterial communities from Lake Vanda, McMurdo Dry Valleys, Antarctica - Oligotrophic Lake LV.19.BULKMAT1 | ecosystem: Environmental > Aquatic > Freshwater >... | reverse complement strand
GGCTGGCTCGGCTGGCTCGGCTGGCTCGGCCGCGTCGGCGCGGGTCGCGGGCGTGCTGCGGCCATCGGCCAGCCGCAGTTCGAACAGCGTGCCCACGCCGACCGTGCTGACCACGCGCAGGCTCCCGCCCATGCGCTCGACCAGCGACTTGACGATCATGAGCCCGATGCCAGTGCCCTGGATGCCCTCGCGCTCGAGTCCCAGGCGGTTGAAGGGCTCGAACAGGTGGCGCTGCTGTTCCTCGTTCATGCCGCGCCCGGTGTCGGCCACACGCAGCACGACCTCGCCATCCTGCGCCAGCGCGTCGATCGTGACCTGGCCGCCGTCGCGGTTGTACTTGAGCGCATTGCTCAGCAGGTTCAGCAACACCTGGCGCATGCGGGTGGCGTCGGCCAGCACCACGGCGTCGAGCACACCGGTCACCACCGTGACGCCGTGGGCGCAGCGCAGCGGCTCCAGCAGCGGCAGCAGTTCATCGACCAGCGGCGCCAGCGCCACTGGCGCCAGCGCGATGCGCATCTCGCCGCCCTCCAGGCTGCTGAGGTCGAGCACGTCGTCGATCAGCGACAGCAGATGGCTGCCCGCCGAGCGGATCACCGCCAGGCGCTGGCGCCGGGTGGCGGCCGCGGCACCCAGCGTGCGGGCAGCATCCTCGTCGTGCAGCATCAGTTGGGCGTAGCCGAGCACCGCGTTCAGCGGCGTGCGCAGTTCGTGACTCATGCGGGCCAGGAACTTCGACTTGGCCTGGCTCTCGCGCAGCGCGACCTCGCGCTCCAGGCGCACGGCGTCGGCGGTGCGGCGGTCGGTGACGTCCCAATTGACGCCGATGCGGCGCACCGTGTGCCCGGCTTCATCGCGCACCGGCGCCGAACGGGTGGCGAGCCAGCGCACACCGCCATCGGGCAGATGGATGCGGAACTCGAAGTGCGCTGTCTGCTCGCCGCGCTCGGCCTCCTCAACCAGCTGCCGCACCTCGTCGCGGTCTTCGTCGTGCACCAACGCCAGCCGGCCCTCTGACGTGGGTGGTTCGTCCTGCGGCTCCAGGCCGCGCAAACGCCACATCTGCACGTCCCAGTAGGCGCGACCGCTCTCGACGTCGACCTCCCATGTGCCCAGGCCGGCACCGCGCGCGGCCAGCGCCGCACGCTCGGCGGCCTGGCGCAATGCCTGCGCGGCACTGCGGCGATCGGTGACGTCGACGACCACGCCGAACAGCAGCGGGTGGCGGCCGTCGCGCTCGACGCGTGAATGCGCGATGACCTCGCGCACCGCGCCGTCGCTGCGCAGAATGCGGAAAGTCGCCTCCAGGCTGGTGCGCCCGCTCTTCACCCAGTCGGCAAACCGGCGCCGCACTTCGGCACGGTCGTCGGGGTGGATATGGTGGCGCAGCCAGTCGGGCAGACCGGGCACTGGCGCGTCGCGGGCCAGACCGTGCATGGCGCGCAGCTGGTCGCTCCAGGTGGCGCGCTCGGCACGGCCTTCCAGGCTCCAGTAGCCGATGCCCGCGGTGCGCGCCGCCAGCTCGAAGCGGCGCGCCAGTTCGGCGTTGCGCCTGCCTTCACGCACACGGTCGGTGATGTCGAGCGCAACGCCGAGAAACGCCAGCGGCCGGCCGAGGCTGTCGCGCTGCAGTACGCGTCGCGTCAGCATGTCGCGCCAGCTGCCGTCGGCGTGCCGGTAACGCGCCTCCATCTCGCTGGCACCGGCGACCTGCAGCGAAGCCTCGGCCGAGGCCAGCACCCGCGGCAGGTCGTCGGGATGGATCAGCTTCCGCGACTCCTCGATCGGCTGGCCGTCGGGCTGTGGATCGAGGCCGAGCGCCCGGTAGCCATGGGCGTTGTAGTGCACCCGCCCGGTGCTCAGGTCGTGCCGCCACACCGTCAGGCCGGACAGTTCCACCGCCAGGGCGAGCTGCGACTGCAGATCGTCGCGGGACTGTGCCAGCGCCCAGACCTGCGTGTCATCGACCATGATGCCCAGCGCCCGCTCGGGCTGGCCATCGGCGCCGTTCTTCACGGTCCACTGGGAATGCAGCTGACGGATCGAACCATCGAGTGCACGCACACGGAATCGCTGCGAGTAGTTCCCGGCGCCACGCAGCGAAGCCGCAAAGGCCTGCCTCAACGCGCTGCGGTCGGACTCGACAATCGCCATCGTGGCTTCCGCAAAGTCGGGCACATCGAGTGCGGGGTCCAGACCCCAGAAGCGGTAGACGTGGCGGTCCCAGTGGCCCTGCAAGGTGCGAACGTCGCGCTCCCAGACGCCCAGGCGGCCGAAGTCCTGCGCCACGTCCAGCCGTTCGGCCAGGCGGCCGGCTTCGGCCCTTGCTTCGTTCAGCTCGTCGAGCGAGCTCAGCACCAGCAGGTGGCACCGATCGGGCAGCCGGCGCTGTGCGCAACGCAACCATGCCGGCCGGCAGCTGGGCGCAAGAGCCAGGTCGAGCGTGGCCTCGGCTTGGGCCAGGGCTTCCAGCAAGGCCAGGGCGGCCGGCGGCGCCAGCCCAAGCGCGACATCGACCCTTTGGCCGTGCCGCTGCGCGAGGTCGTGGCCCAGCAACGCGGACAGTGCGCCGTTGCCCCACAGCACGCCGCCATGCTCGTCGAGCAGCAACGTGGCCGCCGGACTGAATGCGAGCAGCTCGAACGCGGCACCGGCAGCCGCTGGGCGGTCAGGCGAAGCGGGTACCGGCGGTGAGTTTGACAACATGGATGGATGTTCAGGCACGGGGCGATGGACAGACAAACAGCGCGTTACCGCGGCGAAGCATGTCATGCACGTTCTGGACGACAGTGTCGCCCAGAATGACGGCCTGCCCGCTCAAACATCGTTTGCCGCCGGTCAACGCGTTCTGAAAGGACCGAGATGAATTCCACGAATGCGGCAGCCTGGCTGCGGCTGGGCAGCCCGGTGCATGGCTCCGTGATCGCCATCGAGGTGACGGCCGGCCAGGCGGTGGCCGCCGGCCAGACCCTGCTGCTGCTCGAGTCGATGAAGATGGAAGTGCCGCTGGCCGCACCGGTCGCCGGCGTGGTGAAGAGCCTGGCCGCCGCAGTCGGCGACGTGGTGGGCGAAGGCGCGACGCTGATCGAGTTCGAGCCCGGCACGGGCGCCGCAGCCGCGCTGCAAGCCGGCACGGCCGCCGCCATCGACCCGGCACAGCCCCGCGTCGCCCTGCAGGCCGTGATCGACCGCCGTGCCCTCACGCTGGACGCCGCCCGCCCCGAGGCGATGGCACGCCGCCATGCCGGCGGCCGCCGCAGCGTGCGTGAGAACCTGGCCGAATTGCTCGACCCGGGCAGCTTCACCGAATACGGTGTCTTCGCCGTGGCCGCGCAGCGCAGCCGCCGCAGCCTGGACGACCTGCAGCGCCAGACGCCCGCCGACGGCCTGATCACGGGCACCGCCAGCGTCGGCGCGGCCATGTTCGGTGCGGAACGCGCGCAGGTCGCGGTGATGGCCTACGACTACACCGTGCTGGCCGGCACGCAGGGCGTCTTCAACCACCGCAAGAGCGACCGCCTGCTCGATCTGGCGGAGCGGCTGAAGCTGCCCGTGCTGCTGTTCGCCGAAGGCGGCGGCGGCCGTCCGGGCGACGTCGACTGGCTGGGCGTGGCGGGCCTGGACTGCGGCACCTTTGCGCGTTTCGCCCGCCTGTCGGGCCAGGTGCCGCGCCTGGGCATCGTCGGCGGGCGCTGTTTTGCCGGCAACGCGGCGCTGCTCGGCTGCTGCGACCTGATCATCGCCGCCGAGGGCAGCAGCATCGGCATGGGCGGGCCGGCGATGATCGAAGGCGGCGGCCTCGGCCGTGTGGATGCCGACGCCGTCGGCCCGGTGGACGTGATGAGCGCCAACGGCGTCATCGACCTGCGCGTGGCCGACGACAGCGCCGCCGTGGCCGCCGCCCGCCAGTTGCTCGGCTACTTCCAGGGCGCGCTGCCGCCGGGCGGCGAAGCGGGCGGGGACGCCGTCAGCCTGCGCCACGCCCTGCCAGAAAACCGCAACGCGCTCTACGACGTGCGGCGCATCCTGACGAAGGTGTTCGACGCCGGCAGCGTGCTCGAGTTGCGGCGCGAATTCGGCCTCGGCATCGTCACCGCGCTGGCTCGTCTGGACGGCCGCGCGGTGGCGGTGGCCGCCAGCCACCCGCGCCATCTGGGCGGAGCGCTCGACGCCCCGGCCTGCGACAAGCTCGCGCGTTTCATGCAACTGGCAGACGCCTTCGGCCTGCCGCTGATCACCTTCGTCGACACGCCCGGCTTCATGGTCGGCCCCGACTCCGAGAAGACCGCGATGGTGCGCCACGCCGCCCGCCTCTTCGTGAATGCCGCCGCCTTGCGTGTGCCGGTGGTCAGCGTGGTGCTGCGGCGCGGCTACGGGCTCGGCGCCATGGCGCTGACGGCGGGCCACTTCCACGCCCCGGTGGCCACCTGCGCATGGCCGAGCGGCGAATTCGGCGCGATGGGTCTGGAAGGCTCGGTGCGGCTGGGTTTCCGCAAGGAACTGGACGCCGTGACCGGCGCCGAGCGCGAGGCCCTGTTCCAGACCCTGCTGGCGGCGGCGGTCGAGCGCGGGCAGGCGCTGAACATGGCCAGCCACCTGGAGATCGACGACGTCATCGACCCCGCCGACACCCGGCCCTGGCTGAAGCGCGTGTTGACCATGGCCAGCGGACCGCTGCCGCCGCGGCGCGGGTTCGTGGATGCCTGGTGAGGGCCGGCCATGGATCCGGGCGTTGCCACACGGGGACATCGGTGTCACGGAACCGTCACTCGTTTGGCCTATGCTTCGATATTCCTAGAAATATCAGACCATCGGCGCTGGCGCCCCTACAGAGGACCTGACAACACCATGAGAGTTGGCATCAATGGCATGGGCCGCATCGGCCGCCTGGCGCTGCGCGCCGCGATGGGCGCGGCCGAACGCGGGGCCGACGACCCGCGCGCCGGCAACCGGCTCGAGGTCGTGCATCTGAACGAACTCAAGGGCGGCGCCGCAGCCACGGCGCACCTGCTGGAATTCGACAGCGTGCAGGGCCGCTGGAAGACCGGCATCGCGGCAACCGAAGACGGGCGCATCCGCATCGCGGACAAGGCGCTTTCGTTTTCGTCGCACGCCACCGCAGCCGAGATCCCCTGGGGCGACCTCGGCGTGGATCTCGTTCTGGAATGCACCGGCAAGTTTCTGACACCCGATACATTGCAGGGCCACCTGGACCGCGGTGCCAAGCGTGTGATCGTGGCTGCGCCGGTCAAGGTCGCTGATGACCCAAACTCGATTCTGAACATCGTCGTCGGCATCAACCATGGCCTTTACGACCCGGGCAGTCACCGCATCGTCACGGCCGCGTCCTGCACCACGAACTGCCTGGCACCAGTCGTCAAGGTCGTGCATGAGGCGCTCGGCATACGCCATGGCCAGATCACCAGCATCCACGATCCGACCAACACCAACCTGATGGTCGATGCGCCGCACAAGGACCTGCGGCGTGCGCGCAGCGCAATGCTCAGCCTGGCGCCGACGACGACCGGCAGCGCCACCGCCATCGCGCTGATCTACCCCGAGCTGAAGGGCAAGCTGAACGGCCACGCCGTGCGCGCGCCGGTGCTGAATGCCTCGCTCACCGACTGCGTCTTCGAGTTGCAGCGCGAGACCACGGCCGAAGAGGTCAACCAGCTGTTTGCCGCTGCCGCAAAGGGCCCGCTCGCAGGCATCCTGGGCTACGAGGAACGCCCGCTGGTCAGCGCCGACTACGCCCGCGACACCCGCAGCGCCATCGTCGATGCGCTGTCCACCCTCGTCACCGACGGCACGATGCTGAAGGTCTACGCCTGGTACGACAACGAGATGGGCTACGCCTGCCGCATGATCGACCTGGCTTGCCACATGCAGGCGCAGGGCGTCTGACCTCGATGGACGCCGAGCACCACCGGGCCGCCGCGCCGGGCCGCCTAAAGCAAGGCCCGAATCCCCCCGCGGAATCGTCCGATGTACCCGCCGGGCGAGGGGCTCCATCCACCAGAAACTACGCCATCGTCACTGCCGCCTACTGGGGCTTCACGCTCAGTGACGGCGCGCTGCGCATGCTCGTGTTGCTGCACTTCTACCGGCTCGGCTACTCGCCGTTCACGCTGGCATTTCTGTTCCTGCTCTACGAGGCCATGGGCGTGGTCGCCAACCTGATCGGCGGCTGGCTCGCCACGCGCTACGGCATCGCACGGATGTTGACGGTGGGGCTGGCCACGCAGATCACCGGCTTGCTGCTGCTGTCGATGCTGTCGCCAAACTGGACCGTGGCAATGTCGGTGGCCTGGGTGGTGCTGGCGCAGGGTGTCTGCGGTGTCGCCAAGGATCTGACGAAAACCTCAGCCAAGTCGGCCATCAAGCTCACCGCCGGCAGCGCGTCTGGCCAGCTCTTCAAATGGGTGGCCTTCTTCACCGGCAGCAAGAACGCCATGAAAGGCGTGGGCTTCTTCCTCGGCGGCTTGCTGCTGCAGACGCTGGGCTTCCAGGTCGCGTTGTGGACCATGGCCGGCCTGCTGTCGCTGGTGTTCATCGGCGTTGTCGCCTTCGTGCCGCCGCTGATGGGCAAGAGCAAGGCGTCGAAGTCAGCCAGGGAACTCTTCGCCAAGAACCGCGGCATCAACCTGCTGGCCGCCGCCCGCGTGGTGTTGTTCGGCGCCCGCGATGTGTGGTTCGTCGTCGGTGTGCCGGTGTTTCTGTACGCCTCGGGCTGGACCTTCACCATGGTCAGCGGCTTCGTCGCCTTGTGGACCATCGGTTACGGCGTCGTGCAGGCGCTCGCCCCGGCCCTGGTGCGGCGCAGCGGCGACGGCCTGAGCACCGAGGTGCCGGCAGCGCGGCTGTGGTCCTTGCTGCTGGCGCTGGTGCCGATCGGCCTGGCCGTTCTGGTGGCGATGCAGGTGCCGAACCTGCAATGGGTGGTGGTCGTCGGTCTGGGCATCTTCGGCTTCGCGTTCGCGGTCAATTCGTCGGTGCACTCGTACCTGATCCTGGCCTATGCCGGGTCGGAGAAGGCCGCCGAAGACGTCGGCTTCTACTACGCCGCCAACGCACTCGGCCGCTTCTTCGGCACGCTGCTCTCAGGCCTGCTGTACCAATGGGGCGGGCTGGTGTACTCGCTCAGCGGCTCGGCCGTGATGTTGGTCACCTGCTGGCTCATCACCCTGGCGTTGCCGGTGAAGATGCCCGGCAAGCCCGTCAAGGCTGTGCCTGCCGACGGTGTGAGCACCATGCCGATTCCCACCTCGAACAAGATGGGGCCTGTGCGGCCCGCTGATCGGAGACCATGATGGAAGAAATGACCGCCGTCGCCTTGCTTGCCGCACTCGCTCAGGGCATGCGCCTGCGCATCTTCCGCACGCTGGTGGGCGCCGGCCCGCAAGGCCTGACACCCGGCGCGCTGTCGGCCACGCTCGACGTGCCTGCCTCGACCTTGTCATTCCACTTGAAGGAGTTGATGCACTCGGGTCTCGTGACGCAGGAACGCGATGGCCGCCACCTCATCTATCGCCCGGCGCTCGCCCAGATGAACGCGCTGCTGGTTTACCTCACCGCCCATTGCTGTCAGGGCGTCGACAGCGGCAGTTGCGAGGTTTCACCACCGGGCTGCACGACCTGCTGAACCCGCCCCAGGCAGTGCTTCGCCCGATCACTGCAGGCCCCCAACGAAACCGCCCAGGAGCTTCTCATGAGCGACAAGGTCTACAACGTTCTCTTCGTCTGTACCCGCAACTCGGCCCGCTCGATCATGGCCGAGGGCCTGTTGAACAGCATGGGCAAGGGACGCTTCAAGGCCTGCTCGGCCGGCAGTCACCCTGACGGCCGCGTCAACCCGTTCGCTCTGAAGACGCTGACCACGCTGCGCGTCCCGAACGACGGTTACCGCAGCAAGGACTGGGCTGAGTTCGCCACGCCCGATGCAGCGCAACTCGACTTCGTCTTGACCGTCTGCGACAACGCCGCCGGTGAGGTCTGCCCGGTCTGGCCCGGCCAGCCGATGACGGCGCACTGGGGTGTCGCCGACCCGGCCGCGTTCGAGGGCACCGACGAGCAAACGGCCAAAGCGTTCTGGGACACCGCCCTTGTCTTGAAGCGGCGCATCGAGCTGATGCTCGCATTGCCGCTGCAATCGCTGGACAAGATGGCAATCCAGCGCGAGATCAAGGACATAGGAACCCGCTGATCCATGACCAAGCAGGAAGGCGCAGCGGGACGAGCGCCGGGCCGCTCCCAAGCCGGCCCGCATACCCTCGGGGGATCGCCCGACGTACCCGTCGGGCCAGGGGCTCCATTGAGCGCTTTCGAACGCTACCTCACAGTATGGGTGTTGCTGTGCATCGTCGTCGGCATCACGCTCGGCCAGCTGCTGCCTGGCCCGTTCCAGGCCATCGGCCGCATGGAGATCGCCAAGGTCAACCTGCCGGTTGGGTTGCTGATCTGGGTGATGATCATCCCGATGCTGCTGAAGGTGGACTTCGGCGCGCTGTCCGAGGTGAAGAAGCACTGGCGCGGCATCGGCGTCACCCTGTTCGTCAACTGGGCGGTCAAACCCTTCTCGATGGCGCTGCTGGGCTGGATCTTCATCCGCCACGTCTTCGCGCCGTACCTGCCGGCCGATCAGCTCGACAGCTACATCGCCGGCCTGATCCTGCTGGCCGCAGCGCCCTGCACGGCAATGGTGTTCGTGTGGAGCCGCCTGACCGGCGGCCACCCGCTGTTCACGCTGTCGCAGGTGGCGCTGAACGACGCGATCATGGTGTTCGCCTTCGCACCGCTGGTAGCGCTGCTGCTGGGGCTGTCGGCGATCACGGTGCCGTGGGGCACGCTGATCACTTCGGTGGTTCTCTACATCGTGATCCCGGTCGTTCTGGCCCAGGTGTGGCGCAAGGTGCTGCTGTCGCGCGGGCAGGCCGCCCTCGACGCCACACTGGCACGCATCGGCCCGTGGTCGGTCATGGCGCTGCTCGCCACCCTGGTGCTGCTGTTCGCCTTCCAGGGGCAGGCCATCCTGAAGCAACCACTGGTGATCGTGATGCTGGCCGTGCCGATCCTGATCCAGGTTTTTTTCAACTCGGGCCTGGCTTACTGGCTGAACCGGCGACTCGGGGAGTCGCATGCCGTGGCCGGTCCTTCGGCGCTGATCGGCGCGAGCAATTTCTTCGAACTGGCCGTGGCTGCAGCCATCAGCCTGTTCGGCTTCGATTCGGGTGCGGCGCTCGCCACGGTCGTCGGTGTGCTGATCGAAGTGCCCGTCATGCTTCTGGTCGTGCGCTGGGTCAACGCCAGCAAGGGCTGGTACGAACGCGGCGCAGCCGCGCGTTGAGGCAACATCGGGCATGGACATCTTTCGCCACGACCCCCAGCTGCCGAATGTCGACCCCGCGCTGTTCGACCACCCGACCGGCGAGCGTTTCGCCAGCGCCGGGGCTTCGACACATGCCCCACGCTTCCTGATGCTCTACGGCTCGCTGCGCGAGCGCTCTTACAGCAAGCTGCTCACGCTCGAGGCGGCGCGGCTGCTCACGGCGATGGGCGGCGAGGTCCGTACCTTCGACCCCACGGGCCTGCCGCTGCCCGACGGCGCGCCTGACACGCACCCGAAAGTGCAGGAGCTACGTGACGCCACCGCCTGGTCCGAAGGCATGGTCTGGACCTCGCCCGAACGCCACGGCGCGATGACCGGCATCATGAAGGCGCAGATCGACTGGATTCCGCTGAGCATCGGCGCCGTGCGGCCGACCCAGGGCAAGACGCTCGCCGTGATGGAGGTGTCGGGCGGCTCGCAGTCGTTCAATGCCGTGAACCAGATGCGAATTCTCGGCCGCTGGATGCGCATGATCACGATCCCGAACCAGTCGTCGGTGGCCAAGGCCTATCTGGAGTTCGACGAGGCCGGCCGGATGAAACCCTCGGCCAACTACGAGCGCGTGGTCGACGTGATGGAAGAGCTGATGAAGTTCACGCTGCTGACGCGCGACGTGGCGTCTTACCTGGTCGACCGCTACAGCGAGCGCCGGGAAAGCGCGGCCGAACTCACCAAGCGGGTCAACCAGCGCGGCATCTGACGCGCGGCTTGGCGCTTTCGGGGCCTGCGCGCTGCCGCACGGACAGCGCATCGCCGGCCGCCATGTTGACATGTCGGTCCAGGCACGGCGGCCTGCCTGCGCGCGACGAGGTGCCGGGCGGGCTGAAGCCCAGCCCCATCGGATTCCAGAGTCACTCGACGCGACACTTGTTCTTCACCGACAAGGGCGGCGTCGGACAGATGTCACTGTCCACGGCTGCCGCACTGACGCTGGACGATGCCGGCAAGAAGGTGATGCGGGTGAGCACCGATGCAGCCTCGAACCTGGACGAGATGCTTGGCGTCGAGCTTCGCAACTTGCCGACGCGGGTGCATGGCGCTCCCGGTCTCTGGGTGTTGAACATCGACCCGGACAACGCCGCGGAGTCCTGCCGGCAGCGTGTCCCCGCACAGATGGGCGCGTCTGCCACCGCGACCGGACTCCCGACCGTGCGCGAGCAACTGCAGGGCGCCGGCACCGCGGAAACGGAAGTTGTCAAGGTGGTTTTCAAGGTAGTTGTCGGCGCGAGGGTGTGAGTCAGGCAGCGTTGAGTGCAGCCTTTGGCTCCTTCAATTCAGGCGAATCAGGGTTGAGATGCACGGCGCTTTCATGGTGCCAATTGCGCGAGTCTTTTGACCAAGGATTTGGGTGCGCTCGGCGTGCCGTTTCGCAGACCGCCTTTCGCGCTTTCAATGGTTCCGCGTCCATGCCGGCAGTGACGCACACTCGGCGCGTTGGCACTGACGTAACTCAGCGGGCAACCCGGCATCCGGTCTTCGAACAGGCCGGTGGCGGTCAAACACTCGGCGAAGAAGGGGCAGCTGCCCCATCGCCGTGGCGCCACCGTGGCGCCGCCGTGGCGCCGCCTCGGTCGTCCCGGCGAATGTGGAACACACCGCCAGGCGTGATCACCCGCATGTCTTCTATGTCCCTGGATCCAGCCGCCGCATCAAGGGCCTGCCGAGCAGCCTCCGGCGAGCCGCTTTGAGCGCAAATTTCTGCTCCGCCATCGGGCACCTCCCCGAATCGGCCCCAAACCCTCGCCAAGTCCATGTTTTCAGCACTTTTCGAGACGTCAACCGAGGAAAGCAGGTCCAGCCAACGGCATCATGCAACCATGAGCTTCGACTTCGATGCCGCCGTCAGCACACCCTTCCGCATGCAGCCCGGGTTGCGGCGGCTGGCGCCGGGCGCCAGGCAATTGACGCCCTCGGGGCCGGGCTCGCGCCACATGCGCGAGAAACTGGCCGTGCTGTCGGCCTTCCCGTCGCAGGCCTTGCTGCTGCAGCCTGGTTTCGACGCCGCGCCGGCGCTCGACGCGCTGGCCAGCCAGGCGGCGCTGGAACACCCCGCCACACTCGCCTGGGACGGCCAGCGCGCGGCCGCGACCCTGCTGGGCGTCTCGGTGGTCAAAGGCGAGATCACACAGTTCGCCGGCGGCGCCTTCGGCCTCGGCGACGAAGTCGGCCGCTGCCTTCAACTGCTCGCGCCCGAATGGCGGCTGGCCGGATTGCTGAGCCTGGCCTTCGAGGAAGACTTCGCCATCGTCGACGCCACGGACACCCGCATTCCCTGGCTGGCGGTGGCGCTGCCTTCGTTCTGGGCGCCGGAAGAAAAGATTGGCCGCCACCTTGCCGCCGTGCATGCCCCGGTGGCTGACAACACGCTGCTGCTGCGTGCCAGTGAAGCGCTGACGCGCACCGTCACCGGGCCCGAGCGCTGGGAGCGTTTCGTCTGGACGATCACCGACCACCCCCGGCTGCACGCCCACCCGCAGCGCGTGGCCGCCGAACCCTGGCCGAAGAACGCCGACGTGGCGGCCGCATGGTGGCGCACCGAGCGCCAGACCTTCATCCCGCTGCCCGCGCTGCGGCAGGCGGTGTTCACGATCCATGCCCAGGTCGAGCGGCTGGCCGACGCCATCAGCGCCCCTGGCCGCGCCACGCGCCTGCACGAGGCCGTCGGTTCGATGAGCGCTGCCGTGCTGGCCTACCGCAACCTGACCGAGGTGCGCGAGCCCCTGCTCGTCTGGCTGGCCAGCCGGGCGTGAAAACACGCGCGTTGACAACGGGCGCTTGCGACGTCGGCAACGGCCGGCAGGCCAGCGCACTGGCAAGCGACCTGTTCCTGCAAGGCAGCGAATTGCCCCGCCGCTGGGCCGGACGAGACCAGTTCGTGGTGATGGACACGAGCTTCGGCATGGGCCACAACTTCCTTGCCGCATGGCAGGCCTGGCAACAGGATCCGCAGCGTTGCGAACGGCTGTTCTTCGTCACCGTGACGCGGCAGCCGCCGTTTCGCGCGGACCTGGCGCGCGCCCACGCCGCATCGGCGTGGGCCGCGCTGGCGGCGGCACTGCAAGCGGCCTGGCCGCCACTGACGGCGAACCTGCACCTGCTCTCCCTGGAAGGCGGCCGGGTGCGCCTGCTGATCGGCTTCGGCGAGCTCGTCACGTTGCTGCCGGAACTGCAGCTGCGGGTCGATGCGTTCTTTCTCGGCGGCACTGAACCGCGCACGGTCTGGGACCGGCGCATCTTCAAGGCACTGGCGCGCTGTGCCGAACCCGGTGCCAGCGTGGCGATGGTGGCCACAGACAGCGTCGACGACGCCTGCCGCAACGGCCTGGCGGCAGCGGGGTTCGAGGTGGACATGCTTGTTCGCGACGGCGACAGCCCCGGCCTGACACGGGCTCGCTACGCACCCCGATTCACGCCGCGCGGCCGGACTCCGGCCACCTCGGCGCAGCCGGCGAGCGGCGCCCGCCACGCGGTCGTCATCGGCGCCGGCCTGGCCGGTGCATCGACGGCCGCGGCGCTGGCCGGCCTGGGCTGGACGGTGCAGGTGCTCGATCGCCACGCGGCGCCGGCCGCCGAGACTTCGGGCAACCCGGCCGGCCTGTTTCACGGCACCGTGCATGCCGGCGACGGTGCCCATGCGCGCCTGTTCCGCGCCGCCGCGCTGGCCGCCGAACGGGTCTATCGGCCACTCATCGAACAAGGCACCGTGCCCGGCCAGGCCGCCGGCCTGTTGCGACTGCACAGTGGCACGCTGGCCGCGATGCAGTCGCTGACGCGCCGCCTTGCACTGCCGGCAGATTATGTTCAGGCGGTGACTGCCAGGCAGGCAGGCGTCCTGGCCGGCGTGCCGGTGCACGGCCCCGCCTGGTTCTATCCCGGTGGCGGTTGGCTGTCGCCACCCGCACTGGTTCGGGCCTGGCTGCGCAGGCCCGGCGTCGACTTCCGTGGTGGCGTCGAGGTGGCCGGTCTGCAGCGGCAAGGTGGCGACTGGCGGCTGCTCGACGGGCAGGGCCTCCTGGTCGCCGAAGCCACCGTGGTTGTGCTCGCCAACGCGGCCGATGCTGCCCGCCTGCTCACCCCATTGGGCCATGCCGCCTGGCCCATGCAGCGTTCGCGCGGCCAGGTCAGCGGCTGGTCGGGCGCCATCGACGAAGGAGCGACGCTGCTGCTGCGGCCGCTGGCTGGCAACGGTTATGCCTTGCCTTTGCCGGACGGCGGCGTCTTGTGCGGCGCCACCACCAGCGTGGACGATGACGACACCGCCTTGCGCGCCATCGATCACGGTCACAACTTCGAACGGCTTGCCCGCCTGACCGGGGTGGCGCCCCCGGCAGACCCGGCACGGTGGGTCGGCCGCGTCGGCTGGCGCCTGCAGGCCGACGACCGGCTGCCAGCGGTCGGCCCGGTGCCACTGCCCGCGTGCGAGATCGACAAAGGCATACGCCTGGATCAGGCGCGCCGGGTGCCGCGTACCGCGGGTCTCTGGGTATCGATCGGCCTGGGCTCGCGGGGCATCACGCTGGCACCTCTGATGGCCGACTTGCTGGCGGCGCGCATCACGGGCACGCCGTGGCCTCTGGAGCGCGACCTGGCCGAGGCTGTCGACCCGGCGCGCTGGATGGTGCGCAGCGCGCGCCGGGCCGGGAGTCTGAAAGACTGAAAGACTGAAATTCCGAAATTCCGAAGGTCCGAAAGTCCGGAAGTCTGATCAGACCGGGCCGGCGCTGCCCGCGGGCGGCGCGGCGCCGGCAGCTGCACCGGCATCGTCGGGCTGCTGATCTTCAGGCTGGCCTGTGGTCGGGCTGGTCTTGCGGTAGGCCTTCTCTTCCTTCTTCTTCTTCTTGGCCATCTCGCGCTGACGTTTTTCGAATGAATAGTTGGGTTTGGCCACTAGCGGATCCTCAAGGGTCTGGAATGCCCCGATTAGAACATCAGCGTCCGCACGCCCGCCGCCGTGCCGAGCAGGCAGACGCGGGCCCGATGGCGGGCAAACAGGCCCACCGTGATGACGCCGGGCCACTGGTTGATCTCGGTCTCGAGCGCCAGCGGGTCGGCAATAGTCAGGCCGCGCACATCGAGGATCGGGTGACCGTTGTCGGTCAACACGCCGGGCCGCAGCGCGGCCGCACCGCCGAGGGCGGCGAAGCGCCGCACCAGTTGCGCGGCGGCCATGCCGATCACCTCGACAGGCAGCGGGAAGGCGCCCAGCACGCCGACGAGCTTGGACTCGTCGGCGATGCAGATGAAGGTCTCCGCCAGGTCGGCGACGATCTTCTCGCGCGTCAGCGCCGCGCCGCCGCCCTTGATCATGCAACCGCCGTGGTCGATCTCGTCGGCACCGTCGATGTAGACCGGCAGCCGCTCGACATCGCCGGCGTCGAAGACCGGAATGCCGTGGCGGCGCAGCCGCGCGCTGCTGGCGTCCGAACTCGACACCGCACCCCTGAAGCGCTGCCGCTGGGACGCCAGCGCGTCGATGAAGTGGTTCACGGTGGACCCGGTGCCCACACCGACGACGGCGCCGTCAGGCACGTGCGCCAGCGCAGCCTGGCCGACGAGGGCTTTCAGTTCATCCTGGGTCTGTGTGCTCACTGGCTTACCTTCGTGCTGCGCACTCCGGTATTCGCCCTTGGGGCGGCCCGGCGGGCTCATGGCCAGAGATTCTGCCCGGTCCGGCACCCCGCCCGGGTGGCGCGGACGCTCTGGGACAATGACAGCATGCCACTGATTCCATATGGGCTGACGCGCCCGTTCCTGTTCGGCCTCGATCCTGAGCAGGCGCACGACCTCACGCTGGGCAGCATCGCGCGCCTTCAGAACACGCCCGCCATGTGCTTGTGGCAGCAGCCACGCGTCGCTGACCCGGTGACGCTGGCGGGCCTGCGTTTCCCCAACCGGGTGGGTCTGGCGGCCGGACTCGACAAGAACGGCCGCTGCATCGACGGCCTGGGCGCGATGGGTTTCGGCTTCATCGAAGTCGGCACGGTGACGCCGAAAGCGCAGCCGGGCAACCCGAAGCCGAGGATGTTCCGGCTGCCCATGGCCGGCGCCCTGATCAACCGGCTGGGCTTCAACAACGAAGGGCTGGACGCCTTCGTCGCCAACGTGCAGCGCGCCAGGAGCTTCCGCCGCGCGGGCGGCATCGTCGGCCTGAACATCGGCAAGAACGCAGCCACGCCGATCGAAAACGCCGTCGACGACTATCTGATCGGCCTGGCACGCGTCTACCCCTACGCCGACTACATCACCGTCAACATCAGCAGCCCGAACACGAAGAACCTGCGCGCGCTGCAGAGCGACGAAGCGCTCGACGCCCTGCTCGCCGCACTGCAGACGCGGCGCGCCCAACTGGCGCAACAGCACGGCAGATTGGTGCCGATGTTCGTGAAGATCGCGCCCGACCTCGACGAAGCGCAGGTCGGCGTGATCGCCGCCACGCTGTTGAAGAATGGCATCGACGGTGTCATCGCCACCAACACCACCGTTGCGCGCGACGCCGTAACGGGCCAGCCACATGCCGAAGAAGCGGGCGGCCTGAGCGGCCGGCCGGTGTTCGAGGCCAGCAACCGGGTCATCCGCCTGCTGCGCGCGGCGCTCGGCTCACGCTACCCGATCATCGGCGTGGGTGGCGTGATGAGCGGCGTCGACGCTCGCGCCAAGTGCGCCGCCGGGGCCGATCTGGTGCAGATTTACACCGGGCTGATCTACAAAGGGCCGGAACTGGTGACCGAGGTGGTGCGCGCCCTGGCGGGTGTGCGCGCAAGTTGAGAGGCCGGCTGGCGCACTGGTCCACCTGAGTCTGCTGCGCCGCAGCACTCATTCGGAGTAGGATCGGAACGTGACGACATTCCATATCGACTCCGAATCAGCGCCGCCCGCCTCGCCTGCACTGGCGCAGGCTCTGGTGGGCGTGTTCAGCCGTTCGGCCGCCATGGGCGTGCTGACCGGCCCCACGGTCACCCAGCTGGACGGCGCGGCCGTGCGGCAGTTGTTGAACGACCTGCAGCGCCACGACATCGGCGGTGCGGCGGCCGTGGCGCTGGCGCCCTTGCTCGACGATGCCGGCACGGCACTCGGCACACGCGATGGCGCCGCACTGGTTTACCGCCTCGACCAGGTGGCCGAAGCGCTGGAAGCCTCGGCCACGCCGTCCACCGAATGGCCGGCGCTGCGCGAGGTCTTCGGTGACG
>Ga0163144_10014167_pt1 | contig 16573 bp, 16 predicted proteins | sample OliLak19BULKMAT1_FD_123175 | JGI IMG/M metagenome (GOLD analysis project Ga0163144, IMG submission 123175) | Freshwater microbial mat bacterial communities from Lake Vanda, McMurdo Dry Valleys, Antarctica - Oligotrophic Lake LV.19.BULKMAT1 | ecosystem: Environmental > Aquatic > Freshwater >... | reverse complement strand
AGTTTCAACACCATGTCGACGTTAGCGGGTTCGGCTAATCTTTGCTTGATCGGGAGCGCGTTGATCGACATCCCATCTGCATAGATGATCGCGCGCAGAAAGTCCCGTCTTTTCTTTTAGGGCGAACGCAGACCTAGCCCAAGACCCCTCCGGTCATGGAGCGCTCGAACGAGCCGATCGCTCCCTCAACCGCACCCGCAACCGCTCACCGCCGCTCAGCTTCGCGAGTAACCTATTGGGTTACTCGCGAAAGACCGATCTGTCGGGAACACTACGGTTGCCTCGTTCCCTGATGCGTTCCTTCGCTTCTTCACTGAGCCTCCTGCCCTTGACCCTGCTGCTCATCGGCGCGGCCGCTTGCCTGTCGGCCGCACCGATGGAAAAAACCCTGATCCTACCCGGCGGCCTGCCACTGCGCCTCGTGCTGATCCCGGAGGGCACCTATCAGAGCGGCAGCGAGGCCAACGAGGCGGGTCGCGATCCCGACGAAGGTCCACGTCACGAGGTCACGCTGACTCCGTGACGGGCTTCTTCTGCTGGCGCGACCGGTGGCAGGACGGCGACGTTTCTGGTCGGTCTCACCGCGCGGCGGAACCAGCTCCTTCACGCTCGCAGACGGCACCGGTTTCGCCATGGATTTCTCCGGGGCGAGTGGAGCCGGTATGATGCTCGTCACCACCGGCAAGGCCGAGGGGCAAACCGTGCGCGTGGGCGACACCGAACTGACCTTTCTCTTTCCCAACACGGACCACCCTCCCGTCCTGCTTCGTGACGGCGACGCAGTGATCATTGGCCGGCAGCGGGTGATGCGGGCTGGTGGCAACCTGGTTTTGAGCGTGAGCGGTCAGTAGCCGGCGGGATGGAGATTATCCATGTAGAGACTGACCCCATTCAGGATCATCTGCACGGCAATGAGGGTCAGGATCATGCCCATCAAACGCTCGACGGCACGCATGCCCCGGCTCCCGAGGAGGTCCAGCAAACGGTCGCCCATGATCAGGATCGCCGCCGACGCCGCCGACGCGGCCGTCACGGCGAGGGTCCACTCCCCCAGCCTGCCCGGATGCTGGCTCGCCAGCAGGAGGAGGAAGGCCATGCCGCTAGGGCCGGCGATGAGCGGGGTGGCCAAGGGGACAATGAAAGGTTCCTCGTCACCAGATTCCGAGGAGAAGTTTACGCCGGTCTTGGGAAAGACCATGCCGATCGCGATCATGAACAGCATGATCCCGCCGGCGATGCTGAGCGAGGACTGCTGAAGCCCGAGGAACCCGAGCAATTGGCCGCCCACCAGCAGAAAGAGGATCAGAAGGAGGTAGGCGAACGCGATCTCGCGAATCAGGATCTGCCGCCGCCGGTGGGCGGGGATTTTGCGCAAAATCGAGTTGAAAAGCGCAATGTTGCCGAAGGGATCCAGAATCAAGAGGAGCGTCACAGCCGCCGAGAGCAGGGTCATGGAAACCATTGCAGCAGGACCCAGCGCCGCGGCCAACCTCCAAAAGGACAGGCGGCGCCGCCAGCCGTCGCGGTTGGGCCGTTTGCCCTCGCAAACTCGGAGGCCACGGTCGATCTGATCCTCCGGAAATGGAACCCCGGCCTCGATCGCGCCTACCAAATCGCCCCGCTCGGCCAGATCGCTCGTCTCGTCAAGCCAACCGCGACGTCCCTGATCACGCCGTTGATGTCCCGCCAGGAGTGGGAGGAATGCCAGTCGGTCTTTCTCGAGCACCATTTTCCTCCCCAGAGGGTCAACCTCGAGGCCTTCGTCTACGCGCCCCGCGATCCGCGCTGACGGCGATCTCGCCATCCCCTCGGCAAACGTTCAACTTCGCTCCTGGAAGAAACAATCCCCCCTCTCTCAACCGCCCGACCGGCGCGTCACCCTGAGCCCACTCACGTCAACCGGATCAGCGCTGCCGGCGGCAAAACCCTTCAAACCATGCCTCTCCTTCGTCGTCTTTCCGCTCTTTCCCGGCTTCTCCTGCCGGTCGTCGCCCTGGCCCTGAGTCCCAGCGCATCGGCTCAACTCGGAGCCCGCTCGACCGAGGAGTGGCTCAGGCTGCTCGACTCGCAAAACCGGGTCGTGCGGCTGAAGGTCGACGCGGCCGTGGCCGCCTTGCAGCTCGCCCCGGGCAGTGTCGTGGCCGATATCGGCGCAGGTTCGGGTGTCTTCACCCTGCCCCTCGCCAAGGCGGTCGGGGCATCGGGGAAAATCTATGCGGTCGACATCGAGCAGGGGCTGGTGGACCACATCGTGGGCAAGGCAATGGAGCAGAAGGCCGACAATGTGTCGGGTGTGCTCGGCCAATTCACCGACCCGAAGTTGCCCTCGCACGACCTCGACGTCGCGTTCATCTACGATGTCCTCCACCACATCGAGGATCGTTTGGAGTACCTGAAGAATCTCGCCACGTACCTGAAGCCGGCCGGGCGCATCGCCGTAATCGACTTTTATCCGGAGCTGGGGCCACACAAGAACGACCCGAGCCTGCAGGTGACCAAGGATCAATCCAAGGCCTGGATGGCTGCCATCGGATTCAAGCCGGTCGCCGAGCATCAGCTCTACGATGACAAGTGGTACGTGGTCTACGCGCGCTGAGCCCTGCCGGGCCGTTGCCTCTCGCCTTCGTCAGCGCCCATAGCCGCCCTCCGTTGTAGGTGGCCTCGCGGAGGCCGCGACGGGACCTCCGGTCCCGCCCTCCGTTGCCCGCCCTCCGTCCGCCTTGTCTCCGGATGCTTGCAGGCAACACACTTCGCGTATGCGGTGCCAATCCCTGCGGCCTCGACGAGGCCACCTACAACGGAGGGTTACAACGGACGCTGACAGCAGCCGTCGCGGGCTACGGCAGTTTCAAGAGCCGCTTGATCTCGGCTTCGAGCTTGGGACCGCGAGCATTCGTCGTCATCCGCCGATGCTCTGATCGATCAGGAACATCGCGGGGATGGAGAGGGAAGGCGAAGGGAGGGGCATAAGGGGGGGCTTTCCGCTGGGAAAATCCGCTTTGCGTGGTTGCCAGCGCTTTGATGCGTCTTCCTTGTTTCCCAAGCTCTGATGATTCGCCCCGTCTTCACCCGCCCATCCTTCCCCATGGCCATCACCCGCGCTGTTCTGGGAGCGGCTGCCTCCTTGCTCGTCCTTGCCAGCTGCCGCCATCCGGCGGAGCACGCCATCGCCCCGACCCCTGCCCCGTCGATTTCCGCCGATGCTGCGGCCCGAGCACCCGTACCGACGTCGACGCAGGTGCAGGTGGGGGCGTCTCCGGCAACCCTTTCGTTCAACGAACACATTCAGCCAATCCTGTCCGAGAACTGCTACGCCTGTCATGGTCCGGATTCGAGCACGCGCGAGGGCAAGCTCCGCCTCGACCGCTCCGCGGACGCCACCATGGTCCGGGGCGACCATGAGCCGGCGATCGTGCCCGGCAAGCCCGATCTGAGTCCGCTGATCGAACGGATTCTCAGCGACGACCCGGATGATCGCATGCCACCGGCCATCTCGCACAAGATCCTCAAACCCACCGAAATCGCCCTGCTACGCCAATGGATTGCCGAGGGCGCCGTTTACCAGCCTCATTGGTCGTTGATCAGCCCCCAGCGGCCCGCCGTGCCCGCCGCCGGCAAGGGCTGGGCTCGCTCCCCGATCGACGCCTTTATCGCCGCCACCTTGAGCCAAAACGGTCTCCAGCCCAACCCCGAGGAGGCACCCGCCCGCCTGCTGCGCCGGGTGACCCTTGATCTGACCGGCCTGCCGCCCACACCTGACGAGCTCGCGGCCTTCATCGCCGATGCTTCTCCCCGGGCCTACGAACGCGCGGTCGACCGCCTCCTTGCCAGCGACGCCTCCGCCGAACACTTCGCCCGCCAGTGGCTCGACGCCGTGCGTTACGCCGACACCCATGGTATCCACATCGACAACTACCGGTCAATCTGGCCCTACCGCGACTGGGTGGTCGGCGCCTTCAAGCGCAACCTGCCCTTCGACCAGTTCTCCATCGAGCAGGTGGCCGGTGATCTCCTGCCGAACGCGACCCTCGACCAAAAGGTCGCCACCGGCTTCAACCGCTGCCTGCCAACCACCAGCGAAGGAGGAGCGATCCCCGCGGAGTACGAGGCGATCTACGCCAAGGACCGGGTGGAGACGCTTTCAACGGTCTGGCTCGGTCTGACCACCAGCTGCGCCGCCTGCCATGATCACAAGTTCGATCCCATCAGCACGCGCGACTTCTATTCCCTGACCGCCTTTTTCCGCAATAACACCATACCCACGATGGACGGGAACGTCGCTGAAACCGAGCCCAGCCTCTTCGTCCCCGCTCCCGCCGATCGCGCCCGCTGGGCCGCCTTGGAGGCCGAAATCGACGGCATCACCACGCAGCTCGCCAACCGGCGCACCGAGGGCGAGGCCGACTTCACCCGCTGGCTGTCGACCGCCACCCGGCTGCCCGCCCCGCCGCCCGATCACACCGTGCGGCTCCACCTGCCCCTGACGGAGAGCGAGGGGCCCCTGATCATTCCCGGCTCCCCGGTCCGCGATGCCCCCACCTCCGTTCCAGAACGCTCCGCCGGTCCCTTCGGCCCGGCCCCGCGGCTCAACCCGCTCAATCTCGTGCTCGGCGACTCCCTGCCGCTGCTCCGGGACGGCCACTTCAGCATCAGCCTGATGATCCGCGTGGAGGATACGCCCACCGGCACCCTCGTGTCCTGCCGCAACGCCGACGAAACCCTGCCCGGCTGGGAGGTCTTTCTCGAAAACGGAAAACCCGGCCTCTTCGTCTCCGAGGGCAACGGCATCACGCCCATCCGTTCCGTCGCCAAGGCGCCCTTGAAGCCCGGCGCGTGGCACCGGCTGCAACTGGTGTTCGACGGTTCCGGCAGCCTCAACCGGTTGATGAACGTCTGGGTCGACGGCGCGGATGTCGCCAACTCCGGCATTCAGCGGACCTTTCAATCGGACGTGATCCCCTCCTCACCCCTGCGTTTCGGCGGACGGCACGAGACGTCCCCGGAAAAGGCCCATCTCCTCAGCGGCGGGTCGGTCTGGGTGCAGGATCTTCGTCTGCAGGATCGTTTGTTCACTCCCGCCGAGGTCAAGACCGCCGCCGAGATCGTCGCCGCCCACGAGGCCCTCGCCCTCGCCGCCGACCAGCGCAAGCCCGAGCAGGTAAACCGGCTGCGCGCCCAGTATTTCGCCGCCGTCGACGAGCCGTCCCTCCGGCTCGACGCCCGCATTGACCGCCTGCAGAAGGAGTCCCGACCGATCTTGCAGCGCGGAGGCGTCACCCTCGTGATGGAGGAAAAGAAGGACTCCGAACCGTACGCCCATGTGTTGGTGCGCGGTGAATACACCCAGCTGGGTGAAAAGGTCCCCGCGACCACGCCCGAGGTGCTGCCGCCGCTGCCCGCCGGCCGGAAAGCCGACCGGCTCGCGCTTGCCCGGTGGCTCTTCGCCCCCGAAAACCCGCTGACGGCCCGCGTCACTGTCAATCGCGTCTGGCAGCAGATCTTCGGGACCGGTTTGGTCGAATCGAGCGGCGACTTCGGCATCACCGGTGCGCAGCCCTCCCACCCCGGGCTGCTCGACTGGCTGGCGGTCGAGTTCCGCGACCGCGGCTGGGACCACCGGGCGCTGCTGCGCTCCCTCGTGACCAGCGCCACCTACCGGCAGTCGGCGGTGGTTTCGCCGGCCCTGCTCGAGCGCGACCCGGCCAACCGGCTGCTGGCCCGCGGGCCGCGGCACCGGCTCGACGCCGAGGTTCTCCGCGACCAGGCGCTGGCGGCGTCCGGGCTGTTGGTCAACCGACTGGGCGGGCGCCCGGTGCGGCCCTACCAGCCGGAGAACATCTGGGAGGATGTGGCGATGAAGGAATCGACCACCCGTTTCTACCAGCGCGACCAGGGGGAGAACCTGTATCGCCGTTCGCTTTACACGTTCTGGAAACGCACCGCCCCGCCGCCGGCGATGGACATCCTCAACGCTCCGAGCCGGGAGGTGTCCTGCGTGCGCCGCGACCGCACGAACACGCCGTTGCAGGCCCTGGTGACGCTGAATGATCCGCTGTTCGTGGAATCGTCCCGCCAGCTCGCCACCCAGGCGCTCTGCCAGACGGATACGTTCGACGGACGCCTGGACCACATCTCGCTGCGCCTGCTCGGGCGGACGCTCGCGGCCGGGGAACGCGCCGTCGTGCGCGGCCTCGCCGACGAGGCGCTCGCCACCTACCAACGCTCCCCCTCCGCGGCCGCGAACCTGCTCGCGGTGGGCGACTCCCCGGCGGATCCGGCGCTGCCGGCTCCCGAGCTGGCCGCCTGGACCCTGGTCGCCAGCCAGGTGATGAACCTCGACGAGTCCCTGACCAGGTAACCGGACCGCCCTCACCCCAAAAAACCTGAACCCACTTTCCATGAATTCCGTTCCTCCTGATTGGCGCCGCCCGGTTGACTCGATCAACGACGCGTTGACGCGCCGGCAGTTTTTCCGGCAGTCCGGCACCGGCCTCGGCGTGGCCGCGCTGGCGGCCCTGCTCGGAGACCGCGCGTTCGCCGGCAGCGGCCCCGGCGCCGCCCAGGCCGCGCCGTGGCTGATCGCCCCCAAGGCGAAACGCGCGATCTACATTTCACTGATCGGCGCGCCTTCCCAGCTGGACCTGTTCGACTACAAGCCGGCCCTGCGCGGCCGCTTCAAGGAGGACCTGAAGGACTGGCTTTCGGACCAGGGCGAACGCCTCACCGGCATGACCGCGAAGCAGGCGCAGTTTCCCCTCGCTCCAAGCATTTACAAGTTCGCCCAGTATGGCCCGAGTGGTGCCTGGATCAGCGAACTGCTGCCATGGCACGCGAAGATGGCCGGCGATCTCTGCTTCATCCGTTCGATGAAGACGGACGCGATCAATCACGAACCGGCCAATCAGCTGATTTACACCGGCTCCATGCAGAATGGGAAGGCTTCGATGGGGTCCTGGCTCTCCTACGGCCTCGGCTCGCTCAACCAAGACCTGCCGTCGTTCGTCGTGCTTCACGCGAAACACTCGAGCCCTTTCTCCAATGTCCAGGCGATCTCCTCCCGCCTCTGGGGTGCCGGTTTCCTGCCGGGGCAACACGCCGGCGTCGCCTTCCGCAGCGGCACCGATCCGGTCCTCTACCTGAACGATGCGCCCGGCATCCCCCGCGACCTGCGCCGCCGCATGCTGGACGGGCTCGATGATCTCAACCGGCGCAGTTACGCCCAGATCGGTGATCCGGAGATCCAGACGCGCACGCAACAGTACGAAATGGCATTTCGGATGCAGTCCAGCATCCCCGATCTGGCGGACATGTCCGGCGAGTCGGCCGCGACCCACGATCTTTACGGGGCCGAGTCGCGAATCCCCGGAACCTTCGCCGGGTCCGCCCTGATGGCCCGCCGTCTGGTGGAGCGGGGCGTGCGGTTTGTGCAGATTTTCCATCGCGGCTGGGACCAGCATGGCTCCTTGCCCCGCGATCTCACTTCGCAATGCCGCGATGTCGATCAGGCGTGTTACGGACTGATCCAGGATTTGAAACAACGGGGCCTGCTCGAGGACACCTTGGTGATCTGGGGCGGTGAATTTGGCCGGACCGTGTACTGCCAGGGCACGTTGACCGAGTCCGATTACGGCCGCGACCACCACCCCCGTTGTTTTACGATCTGGATGGCCGGTGGTGGGATCAAACCGGGCATTGTCCACGGCGAAACCGACGAGATGTCCTACAATGTCGTCAAGGATCCCGTGCATGTCCGCGATCTCCACGCGACCATCCTCCATCAGCTGGGCATCAACCACGAACGCCTCGCCTTCAAATTCCAGGGCCTCGACCAGAAGCTCACCGGAGTCGTCCCGGCCAAGGTCGTAACCCCGATCCTGGCCTGACGGCCCAGCCCGGGTCCGTGGATGTCCCGGGGCACAAGCTGCCTATACCGTATCGAACCACGGCCGGGTTAATGGAGAGCAGATTGGCAGTAGGGGGGCAGCGTACGGGGGATCCAGTCAGGCGGCAAGGCCGAGCCAGCGCCGGGCCAGCTGATCGAGAGCCATGACGCGACCCGTTTGGGTTGGCCCCAGGCCGTCGGGCAGTTCGATGCCCAGCCGGCGCGCCAGCATCTTGGTCGCTCTGATGGTGAGCATGCCCGCGATTGCGCCACGATTACCGCCCATGGCAATTTTTCTTCAAACGATGCCCGACTTCCCTATGCTGTGACGCGCCCGATGAATCCGGCTGCTAAACTCGCTGATCTGACCGATATGCTCGAGATGATGCCCGAGGAATCCGGTGCCTGGCTCGACCGTCAAACCGGCCGCGTCGTGGTGGTTGAGCACATGGTCATTCGGGCGGTCGAGGGCGACGCCGCACCCGGCGGCCTCGAAGACTGGCAGGAGGAGCAGGTGGCTGTCGCCCGCGGCATCTGCGACGGTGCCCCGCGGTATCTCGCGCTGCCCACCAAGTTCGACTTCCATGAATATCGCCACCTGGAGCGCTTCATCGGCACGGTCGCCGATGGCCGTATCGCCGAGCAGCTTTGGCATGCCATCAAGGGCAAGGGTGCCTTCCGTCATTTCAAGGATACCGCTGGGCGCTTGGGCTTGCTCGATGATTGGTTTGCGTATCGAGACCAAGCGGCGAAACGATTCATACTTGACTGGGCCGAGGCAAACAGGGTGACAGTGGACGAGACGCCCGGCCGGGCGGATTCGTAAGAGGACAGGAAAGTCGCTGCACCCCTTCGCTCAGATTTGCCTCCGTCAACTCGACTGCCAAATGGAAGTGATTCCTCATCACCACGTACGCGTGCACTCTCCATCCGAACCGCTGCGCCGCCTCCCCAAGCGCCCGTTCAAACGCCTCCGCCGCCCCTTTCTCCAAGAACAGATTCCTCCGGTAGTTCCCACGGTTGATCACGTGGTACCTCCCACCTGCAGAGTCGATTCTCAGCGGCCTCGCCACCTCCCTCGTCTCTCCACTCCCCGACGCCCTTGTCAAGAGTCAAGACCTGACGTCTTTTGATTGACCCTTACGACCAAACCAAGACTAACCCGTCGATAACCGCTCACGGGGTGGGTCAGTTCTAGACGGGCAAAAGTGGGTCAAATCTCCGCGGGCGTTGACACTCGGCCATGCGGCATGGACTAAAGGCGGGGCGGAACAGCCAGGTGTGAGCCTTTTTCGCCCCCTATTTTGCAGTGACAACCAAGGGATTGATCCACAGCACGGGGGCGAAGCGGGCGAAGTCGTGGTCGTTGCTGTACACGGTGCCGCCCTGCTCCTCGGCATGAGCAGCGATGATCGCGTCGGTGGTGAGGTTGCCGCCCGCACCGACTCGCTCAAGCAGGTCCAACGCACGGGCAAAGATAAGGGGTGTCGTGCCCAGCAGTCGGACCAAAGGGCGGGCCTGCCAGGCCGCCACGGCGGCGCGGGCTTGGGCCACGCTCACCGGCTGGGCAAGCAGGGTCGGGTGAGTGGCCAGCCGCACGTAAGCCGTCGCCACCACAACCGGCAGGCCGACCAGTTCGTTGCCGTTGAGCGCGGTCTCCCACCACGCCCGCGCTGCGGTGTGGTGAGGCGCGGCGGTGTCGTAGGCGTAGATGAGCAGATTGGCGTCGGGGATGATCATCGGGCGGTCCGTTCGGCCTCCCACTGGTCGTCGAGCTGATTGAGGCTCACCCCCCGGTAGGCGGGCTTGAGCCCCAGTGCCCACGGCTGCACCCGAAACGGTTCCGCTTCGCCCCCCCCCTCACGGTCGAGCTGCGCCAAACCCGCATGGAGAGCCTTCTCCACGACCACGCGAAACGGCACCTCGCGGCGAGCGGCCTGACTCTTCAATTCCGCGATTAAGGCATCACTGATGCTTAATGTGGTTCGCATAGCAGCATCATTGATGCGTTGTAGGTGGAGTCAAGAGAACAGCCACAAGACGTCAGGCCTTGACTCTTGACAACAGCTTGCCGAGTCGGGTTTGTCCGTTTCGGCTCAGCAGAAACCGCCGGGCGAACTGGCTGGCGGAGGCGGGTTTGCCCATGCCGAGGTGCTCCGCGAGCCACGCATTGCTGACGGAGCTGGCTTGCTTCATTGCGGCCGGGAGCAGCACCTTGCTCGCATCGGACTTATTCTCCGACAGCCGATTCAAATCGATTCCGGCGAGTCCGGCCAGGACCTGCAGACGATCCTCCCATACTCGCTCCCGCTCGGCCTGGATCGTTGACTTTTCCAGCCCGGTCTCGGGCCCCAAGTCGGAAACAGCCGAACGGGGTCAGAAAGTTTTGGGGTGTGGCGTATGGCGTCAGGATTTCCTCCTTAGGTTGAGGCGTGTGCGCGTACGCGGGGTTGGCCTCCAGGCGGAGGCGGGACCGGGCGGTCCCGTCGCGGCCTCACCGAGGCCGCCTACAACGGAGCCGGCTTGCTGTCCGGGGTGTCGGTCACGCATTCCCTACGCTCCGATCCATTGAAAACAGCGAAGTACCAGCCTCCCTTTGGTGAAGCGAGGCGAGGTCTGGGGGTGGAGGCCCCTTGTTGGCCGGATCGTTGCCTTGGTTGAGAATTGCCAACTCGAAGCCGCAACCCCCGGACCTCGCCTCGCGGTGTTCGCGTTCTGGCGTCAACGACTGTCCGTGACCAGCTCAAGGAGGAGGCGGGACCGGGCGGTCCCGTCGCGCCCTCACCGAGGCCACCTACAGCGGAGCCAGCTTGCTGTCCGGGGTGTCGGCCACGCATTTACTACGCTCCGCTCCATCGAAATCACGAAGAACCAATCCCCGGATAAAAACCCTCTGGCGGTCAGCCGGTTCGCGGATATCCTCTTTTTAGGTAGTATATCCTCGTGTCCGTTTCCTCTCACCCCAAGTCCCGACGTCCCAAGACCGCGCCGCAGCCGCGGGTACTCTTTCGGCTGGGACCGCTCGAGATCACCCGCAAGCATCTGATTTGGGTCGGTGTGGCGGTCGTCATCGCGATCGCGTTCACCGTCGGCGGCTCCCGGATCGGGATCGATGAGATTCACGCACGGGCCCAGGACCTGCCCGGCTGGGCCGGCTTTGCAAGCGTCACCCTCCTGCCTCTTGTCGGGTTCCCGCTCAGCATCCTGCACGTCGCTGCCGGCGTGCGCTTCGGAATCGGTGGCGGGATCGCGGTCGTGGCCGGGGCTACATTTATTCAAACCATTCTGGCGTGGGCCCTTGTGTTATTAATCCCGCGGGTCTTCGAGCGCCGGCTGAGTGCCTGGAAGGATCGCATTCCGGAGACTTCCCACCGCAACATGATCATCCTCTGCAGCCTGCTGCCCGGCCTGCCGTACACGGTCCAACTGTACTTGTTACCCCTGATCGGTGTCCCGCTCCGCCTGCTGCTGATCTGGGCGGTGCCGATTCACACGATCCGAGCCATCATCTCGATCGCGGGTGGGGACATGAGCGATGACATCACCGTGACCAAGGTGGTCTTCTTCGTGGTGTATTATGCCGTGATCTTCTCCGCCTGCGTGATCACCGTGCGACGCCTCCAGGGCCAATACCGCGCCCCGAAGCCGGCCTGAAGCGCCACCGCAACGCCGGTTGAGCCCTGCCGCGTTGACGTCGGCAAATGGAGCCGCAACGCTCGGCGAACTCCCTTGCGCCCACTGACCCACCCATGAGTAACCTTCCCGGCATCTACATCGGCACCGACAGCGGAGCCACCACGTCCAAGACGGGCGGCGTTCGCGCCGACGGCTCGATCATTTCGATGAAACTGCGCCAGAGCTCCACCAACTCGCAGGCCGGCACCGCCGCAGTCATCGCCGGTTGGGTCGAGGGGGTCGCCGGATTTCTCGAGGACAACCAACTGTCTTGGGACCAGGTGCGCGGAGTCGGTCTGGCCATCCCCGGCCCTTATCAGCGTTACGGCGTGCTCGACCGCTCGGCCAACCTGCCGACGGCCTTCATCGGTTGGGATTTTCACACCGAGTACAGCCAGGCCCTTTCCGCCCAGGCCGGGAGGACCATTCCGCTGATCGCCGGCAACGACGGTAACTACGGCGGCGTCGCCGAAGCCGCCCGCGTGCGCGGCGAGCGCAAGGCCGGCGTCGTCATGCTCGCCCCCGGCTCGGGTCTCGGCTGCGCCTACGTCGATCCAAACGGCCTGCCGCTTGATGGCGACAACTTCGCCGGCATGGAGGCGGGCCACATGCCCGTGCCGCTGCAGCTCCTCGGGCTGCGCCCCTACCGCTGCGGCTGCGGGCGCGATTGGGGTTGTATCGAGGCCTACACGACCATTTCCGGCCTGCCCCAGTTGCTCGAGGATATGCTCAAAAAACACCCGGAACACGAGCTCGCCACGTCCACCGCCCCGATCAAGGACAAGGTGCTCTCCCTGCGCACCCGCGCCCAAAAGGGTGACGCGCTCGCCCTGGATATCTTCGACCTCCAGGCGAAGGCGCTCGGCCTCCACGTCGCCTCCCTCGCGATGGCGCTCGATCCGGAGTTCTTCGTCATTGGCGGCGGTCTGATCGATCCGGAGGCCACCACCGAGGCTTTCCGCGAACGTTATCTGCGACTGATCCGCGAATCCGCCAGCCCCTACCTGTTTCCCGCACAGCGAACGAACATCAAGATCGTCCCCGCGACGCTCGGCGAACTCTCCCAGGCGATCGGCGCCGCCTTGGTGGCGCTCTACACGCAGAAGCTCCGGGCGGCTTAGGCAGACAAACGGACGAACGATTCGGATTCTATTGTCGCGAATGGACGCGGAGGTACGCGAATTGAAACCACCGGGCAGTTTGAAGGGACGACGCCTTACCGCAGCAGGTCCGATTCATGGACCGCAACGTCCGTTCGGAATCTTCCGCCATTAGGGTCCATTCGCGTCCATTCGCGGTCAAACATCCATCCTCCGTTTCCACCTCCCAGCAGCGTCACTCCTCCCGCCCATGAAACACCTGCCCCTCTCCGTCACCGCCCTGTCCTGGGCGCTTGTCACCTCCACCTTCGCGTTGGCCGAACCGGTTCCGGTGACCTCGCAGATGACGGCGGTCTCGGTCTATCTCGACCGCGCCGTGCTCACCCGCACAGCCAAAGTCGAACTGCCTGCGGGCAACTCCGAGCTGATCCTCGACCAGCTGCCCGCGGGTCTGCTGGACGAATCCCTCCAGGTCTCCGGTCGCGGTACCGCCGGCGTCACCATCCTCGACGTCAACGCCCGCCTGACCTACCTCCAAGCGTCGCCCGACCCGCGTATCCGCACGCTGGAGGACGAGTTGACCTCCCTCCGCCGGGACGATGCCACGTTCGCCGCCCGCCTCGCCCAGCTCGATCAGCAGCGCGCGCTTCTGCAGAAGATTGAAACGGCCATGACCGCACCGCCGCCGCGCGACGCCACCGCGACCAGCCCCCGGCCTTCCTTCGACGAGTGGCAGCGGCTGCTCGCTTTCCAGACCGAGAACCTGTCCCGCCTCGCCGCGGATCAACAATCCCTCCAGCGCCAGCGCACCGAGCTCATCGCCAAAATCGCCGCGGTCGAAGCCCAGTTGAACGACCTGCGGGGCCGCACCCCCGCCCGGCGTAGCCAGAAAACCGTGACCATCCGGCTCGCGGCCTCCCGTCCCGGCTCCCTTGAGCTCACCGTCTCCTACGCCGCCCCCGGAGCCTCGTGGTCCCCGGCCTACGATGCCCGCCTGCGCACCGACACCCGCACGATCGAACTCACGTACTACGGCGTCATCCGCAACGGCACCGGTGAGGACTGGAAGAACCTTGCCCTGACGCTCTCCACCGCCCGCCCCAGTCTCGGAGGGGGCGCGCCCGAGCTGGCCCCGTGGATCGTCGACATATCCCGTCCCGTACCCCGGCAAATGTTCCGCTCCGAAGACGCCGTCACGCTCAACGCATTCGAGGTCCGTGCCAAATCCCGCGCGGCCCCTGCCGCCGGCGCTTCCTCCCTTGAGGCGGAGGCGGCACCCCAGGTCGCCGACGCTGAACTTGCCCAAGCCTCCGTCGAAGCCGGTGCCACCAGCGCCACGTTCCGGGTCGAGGCGCCGGTCTCCCTGCCAAGCGACCGCAGTACCCAGAAGGTCGCCATCACCACGATCAATTGCCCCGCGACCTTGCGCTACGACACCACGCCCAAGCTGATCGAAGCCGCGTTTCTCGGCGCCTCCGCAGTCAATGCGAGCGAGTTCCCCCTGCTCGCCGGCGCGGTGAACACGTTCCTGGGCGATACGTTCGTCGCCTCCAGCCGGCTGAAGACCATCATGCCGGCCGAACGCTTCGATCTCGCCCTCGGCGCGGATGACGCGATCGCCGTCAAACGCCGCGTCGTCAATCGCTTCACCGAAGACACCGGCCTCACCAGCCGTGGACGCCGGACCACCTACGAATTTCTGATCACGCTGACCAACAACAAAAAGACCGCCGAACGGATTGTGCTGCGCGAGGCCATCCCGGTGTCGCGGGACGAAAAGATCGTGGTCAAACTGCTTGCGCCGGCCGAGCGCGACATCGGCGCCACCGAGGGTCAGAAGGAAGTCACCCGTGAACCGGAGGGACGCCTCGCATGGCGGCTCGATCTCAAGCCGGGTGAAAAGCGCGAGGTCCCCTTCAAGGTCAGCGTCGAACACCCCGCCGATCTCGCCGTCACCGGCCTGGACTGATCACCGCGGGCGAGACGCGGGGCTGACAGCGGTTTCGGTTTCGACGTCACCGCGTCCGTCGCCGCTGGCTGGTCCGAACCAAGTGCCATGGTGGTTCGACCCATGGGGCCAGGGGCATGCCGGGGGGAAGGTTCAGTCCTGTGGGTTCTTCGATTGGGTGGTCGGACTCACATTGGGCCGCTACGACCAGCGGCCGAAGGCCAAACCTCTCTGCTTCGGGCAACCCAAACTCAGCGTGCTCGCCATCACGACAGCGACGCCCAAGCATGACGGCATGAACGATCGCCCAATTCACGCGCCGGCGGCAGGTCACGGTATCGTTGCACCGATGCGACCGCTGATCGGATTCAAGCGGCTTTCCCGCCTTCTCTCACCTTGCGAGCGCCCATTTCGCTTCATGGCGCTAGCGGCTTTGACGCTGTTCACCGGCTGTCTGGTGCCTGCCCTCATTGGGCAGCCAACTGCCAGTGAACTTTCGTTTGTCGTAGCCGGCGACATGCGCAGCTTCGGCATCAACCCCAGCGATAACGGTAAACGCTTCTTCGATGGCGCCTGCGAGGCGATGCGACGGGTCGGCCCCGGAAGGTTTCTGATTTCGCCCGGCGACTTCGATCCGCCAGCGGCCAACCGGGCGATTATCGACCAGTACCTCGGTGCGGATTTTCCTTGGTATCTCGTCGTGGGCAACCACGAGGTCGAAAACGCCGCCGTGATGCCTTGGGTACGCACCTGGCTCGCGGCCGACATTCCGCACGTCGTGCGACGCGGCCTACCGGGAACTCCGCTCACAATCTACTCATGGGCGGTCGGCAACTCCCATTTCATTGCGATCGACAGTTACCCTTGGGCGAAGCCCGGGACCCCCGGCGACACTGACAAGGCGAAATCCGGCAGCAAGGGGAATGTCGATCTGACCGATGCTACTTTCCGGTGGCTTGAGGAGGAACTCGCTGCGGTCACGCTGCCGTTCATCTGGGTGACGGGGCATCAACCCCTCGAATCACTGCCCGACATGGACAGCGGCCGGGTGCGACACCCAGGCGAGTCCGTGAGCGCCGATCCAGACCGGGCCGAACGCTTTGCGACGCTTCTGAGGAAGTTCCGCGTGCGGGCCTATCTCTGCGGCCACACGCACAACACTTCGGTCGTGAAACTGAAGACCGGTATCTGGCAGGCGGATTCGGGTCACGCGCGCGGCGGAGGCGATGCCGGTTCGCCCAGCACATTCTTGAAGATCCGCACCGCGGGCGATCAGGCGTGGGTGGACATCTATCGCGCCGACCCCACAGGCACAGACTACAGGTTGCGCCAGACCGTGACGCTTGACTGACTCCTCATCGCCCGGGGCGAGGCCGACGGGCCTCAAAGCCGATCGCCGAAACGGATGGGTTTCGAGGCGGCTTTCTTCTTTTTGCGCGGTGAAGGCGCGATTCCAAGTCGCGAATCCCGTGCCCGGACCAGTTGCACGAGACGGCGAGCATCGCGTTCGAAATGCTCGTGTGCCTCGGGAAGGTAGAGCCACTTCTTCAGGATCGGGTGCGGCTCCAAGGAGGGAAACTGGGCCCGAAGACTGGGTTGGTGCTCGTGAGCGGTGCAGACGAGCACCCCTTGCCACGGTTCGCCCTGGGTGGTGAGGAAAAGATGGTGCAGCCCGTTGAGCATGATCGTCCTACCACCAAACCAGGACTTGAGCACATAGGTGGGATTATCCACCAGCGGGTCCGCCAGCCACTGGAGGGGATGGTCCGCTTTGACGATGCGGGGACGAATCGAGGCGGTTCGATTGATCTTCATCGGAGAAAGGTAACGACAAAAACCCATTTCATCCTAAAGGTCCTCTTGGCAAGCCCGAAAACCGAGCCCGATGGCCCGGGAAACCACACTTCCGAGGTACTCATGGAGCGAGTCGAAGTTTGGTTCTTCGCTGTTTTCAATGGATCGGAGCGT
>Ga0163144_10014165_pt1 | contig 16575 bp, 11 predicted proteins | sample OliLak19BULKMAT1_FD_123175 | JGI IMG/M metagenome (GOLD analysis project Ga0163144, IMG submission 123175) | Freshwater microbial mat bacterial communities from Lake Vanda, McMurdo Dry Valleys, Antarctica - Oligotrophic Lake LV.19.BULKMAT1 | ecosystem: Environmental > Aquatic > Freshwater >... | reverse complement strand
TTGGCCTCGACGACGCTGCCGAAGGTGCCCGTCAGCGAACCGCCGCCGAGCGTCTCGACGATCACGTGCTCAACGTTGAAGCTGGGCGCGTAGCCCGCAGTCGGACGACGAACCACCAGCGTCGCGTCGTTGAGGTTGATGTTCTGGTTAAAAATATTAGTGCGAAGCTTGTCGGCGATCTGCGTCGCCACCGGGCGGTCGATATCAACTTCAAGCCTGCTGCCCGCACCAAAGGTCAGGCTGCCGCTGTTCAGGATCATCTCGGCCACGGCAGAGCTCGTCGTATCGCCCGGAGCGATCGTGAGGTTCGTGGGCGTGAAATTGTTGTTGGTGGCCCACTGGCCCGCACCCTCTAACCGCCCGCCATTGATCGTCGAGGTGTTGAAGGTGGTGCCGGTGCCGGCGGTCGTGCGGATCACGCCGCCACCAGTCTGCGTGATAGGGCACGAGTTAAAGACGGTGCTCGCACCGCCGAGGGTGGTCATCAGGCCCGAGTTGGCGATGGTGATGGTGTTGAAGGCTTTGATGCCGCCAGCGTTCATGGTGATCGTGCCGGTGTTGACGAGGCTCGCCGCGCCGGTTCCCTTGGCCAGGTTGTGGCCAACGGGGATGAACACGCTGCCGTTGTTGGTGAACGTCGCCCCTTCCATCCCGGTGATCCAGCCTCCGCCGTTGCCGAAGGTCCACGTCGCGCCGGGGGCATTGACGAAATTGCCAATCAGGGTTGAGTTACCCGCGCCAATCGCCGAGCCCGCCAGCGCGATGTTGGTCAGCGTGAACGCGCCGGTGTTGGTCGTACCGGTCAGGTTCATTGCCCCGCCGGTGGTGTTGAGCGTCAGGGCGCCTGTCAGCGTGGAGTTGGCCATGCCCGCGCCGCCGCCGGCAAGGTTGGCGTTGATACGTCCACTCATGCCCATGCTGTTGAACTGCAGGCCACCCGAGGCGATCGTGAAAGCGCTGGCGTTCCCGCCCGCATACGTCCCGGTGTTGAAGGTCGTACCAGAACCGTTGACGTCGTGCGTCAGCGTGCCGTTGTGAGTGAACGCGACGCTGTTGAACACCGTCGAACCACCAAGCGTGCGGCTGATCGCGCCGTTGTTCACAAAGGTCGCAGAGCCCGTGCCCTTGTTGATGTTGTACCCGGCAGGGATTAACACCGTGCCGCCGGCATTGTTGTTAAAGGTGCCGCCCTCGAGGATCAGGAGCCAGCCCCCACCGCTGCCCATGGTCCAGTTTGCCCCGTTGCTGTTGGTGACGCTGCCCAAAAGGACGGCGTTGCCGGCAACGATGCTGAAACCCGCCCGCCCGTTGTTGAGCACCGCGCCCGCGGTCGTGCCCACCGTACCAGTCAGGTTCCAGTCGCCACCGGTGGCGTTGAGCGTGCTGGCGGCGGTGAAGGTCGGGTTGTTCATCGCGGCCCCGCCGCCACCAGTAAGGTTGGCGACGAACGAGCCGCGGAGGGCCACGCCATTGAAGGCGATGCCACCGGAGGGGATCGTGTAAGAGCTGCTCGGGCCAGAGACATAGGTACCGGCGTTGAAGGTCGTACCAGAACCGTTGACGTCGTGAACCAAGCTGCCATTGTTTGTGACGGCAACGTTGCTCACAGTCAACCCGCCGCCCGCCGTGCGGCTCAGCGTGCCATTGTTGGTGAAGGTCGCAGCGTTGGTGCCCTTGCTGATGCTGTACTGGCTCGGCACAACCATCAGCCCGTTGTTGGTTAACGTGCCTCCGTCGAGGTTGAGGCCCGACCCCCCGCCGTTGCTCATGGTCATGTTCGCGCCGACGCTGTTGACGATGGTGCCGATCAGGCCGACGTTGCCGGCCCCACGCGCGAGGCTGGCCGTGGCGTTGTTGGTCAGCGTGAAGGCACCGGTGCTGATGCTGCCGTAGACGTCCCAACCGTTGCCGCCCGTGGCGTTCAGCAGGGTGTTGCCGATGAAAGACGGGTTGGTCATCGTCAGGCCGCCGGTGGCGGTGCCGGTAAAGGTGCCCGTGACCGTCGGGCCGTTAAGCGCCACCCCGCCACCCAGGCTTGTGTTCCAGTTGGCGGCTGGGCCGCTCGCGATCGCGGAGTTGTTGATCACCAAGCCGCCGCTGGTCGCGTTGATACTGCCCGCGTTGTGGTTGAAGCTCAGCGCGTTCCACGTCGAGGTGCCGCCTGCGTTCTTATTGATCGCGCCCGTGTTGTTCACCACGGCCCCAGCAACGCTAATCCCGGTGACCGACGACCCGGCCGGCAAGTTCAGCGTGCCCGAACTGGCCAGCGAACCGTTGAGATTGTAATTCCACCCGCTGCCAGCCAGCGTCACCGTGCCCTGGTTGACAAACGTGCCGATGAAGGCGTGGTTGCCGACCGCCGTCAACACGCCGCCCGTGTTCGTCAGCGTAAAGGCCCCGGTGTTGATCGTCCCCGACTCACGCGTCCACGGCTGCGTACCCGCTCCGACATTGGTAAAGGTGGTGGCACCGTTCAGCGTCATGGTCCCGCCGACCGCGCCCAGTCCGTCAAAGTTACCGGCGTACGTTCCGATAAACGTCGAGTTGGACAGCCGCATGCCGCCAGCAGCGGCGGTCACCCAGGTTGCTGATGGGTTGCTGCTGGTCGTCGCGGTGTTGAAAATCAGCGAGCCGTTGGTCGCCTGGATGCTGCCGCCAGCGTTGTTGGCCACCAGCGTGCTGTTGAGGTTTGCCGTGCCGCCGTTGATCTTGTTGACCACTCCGGTGTTGGAGAGCACGCCGTTGTTGGCGTTGAGACCAACGATGAGGTTGACCAGCCCGGCGTTGTTGAGCGTGAGTGTGGTCAGGTTCATACTCCAACCTGCGCCGTCACCCCAGTTGATGGTGCCCGAAGCCGTGTTGGCCCACGTGCCGCCAAAGGTCTTGCTACCCCCGTTGAAGCCAAAAGTACCGTTATTGGTGAATGTACCGGCATCAAGCGCGGCCCCGGTGAGCACAAAGCTGCCGGTGGACGGATTGTTCAGCACCTGCACGCTGATGTTGCCGTTGCCGTTGACCGCGCCGACCAGGTTGGCCGTGTCTGCGACGCCGGGCGTAGGCAGACCCGCGGCGGCGCCACTTTGGCCCCAGTTGTTGAACCACGTCCCCGCCGACTGCGCCTCGCTGAACCACAGCCCATTGCTGAGTGTGTTGGTAAAGGTAAACGTGGCGGCCTGGGCCGTCCCCGCCGCCAGAGCAAGGGCGGCCGCCGCCCGGATCACGCTCATATGCCCAGAATTCAGCTTGGTACCGGCCATGTTCAGCTCCGTGCAAAGGGGGATGGATCTTGAATCGTTCGGTCTGTCCGATGGGCGTTCACGCCCAGCCCGTACCGCCGCCGGATTGAGCCCTTGGGCCCTCGCCTTTGCGTGTGGCACTGGCGGCTTCGGCCCTGGGTCACATTCCCCATACCCTATCCAGCCCACACCGCGCGCCTGACACAAGTTGTTGGGCTTACTCACAATCGGTGCTACTTTATAGTCAGAAACTCACCGCTCCCTACCCCAAGTTAACGACCGGGCCACCGGACATGCACCCCCACCCGATAACCACCAGCCAGACGCAGACCCACGCTTCGCTACTCGCGCGCCTCAACGCCGCCCCGGGCGACCAGGCCCCCGAGGCCTGGCGCGAATTTCTCGAGCGCTACGGCGACCTGATCCGCGGCTTCTGCCGCACCCGCGCACTCGCCGCCGCCGACACTGACGACATCCTCCAAGACGTCCTGCTCAACCTCACCCGCGCCATGCCCGGCTTCGAGTACGACCCCGCCAAGGGCAAGTTCCGCTCGTACCTAAAGACCGTGACACTTCACGCCATCTTCAAAAGATCGCGTCAGGCCCGGGGTGAAACACCGCTAGGAGACCATGAGCACACGTCGGGCGCTCACACGCAACATCACCCCGCTGCGGGAGACTCCGCCCTCGAAGATCAGTGGGAGACCCAGTGGCGCCGCTACCACCTCCGCCGCGGCATGAACCGCCTCGAAGCCGAGTTCTCTGCCCGCGACCGTGAGGCCTTCGAGCGCTACGCGATCCTCGGCGAGGACGCCCAGCGCGTCGCGAGCGACCTTCAGCTCACCATTGACAACCTCTACAAGGTCAAGTCTCGCCTCACCAACCGACTCGCCGCCCTCATCGCCGAACAAATCGACGACGAGGGCTGAGCACCCAAGCAACGTGCCGAGCAACAGCCCATCCTGGTTTACCGACGAGCACACGTTGCTCGCAGAGCTCAAACGCTCACGCGCCGACGCCCTCGCCACCCTGACTATCCCCGGCTACCACATACTCCGCGAGATCAAACGCGGCGGGCAGGGCGTGGTCTTTGAGGCGCGCCAGCTCTCAACAGGCCAGCGCGTCGCCGTCAAGGTCCTGCGCGATTGGTCCCTCGCCTCAGCCCCGCCACAGACACTGCTTGCCCCCCACGCCCCGCAAAGCTCACTCGCGGGCCCGACAGTCCCGGTCAACCACATTTCCAACGCGGCACCCCACGAAAGCACAGACGCACTCCGCCGCTTCCGCCGAGAAATCGACCTCGCCGCACAGCTCCGCCACCCCGGCATCGTCCGCGTCTATGACAGCGGCACCACCGCCGACGGACGCACCTATCTCGTTATGGAGTACGTCGAAGGCCCCAGCCTTGACGACTGGGCCAGGCCCAGCGACGCACCGCCGCGGCCCACCGCCGACATCCTCGACATGCTCGCAAAGGTCTGCGACGCCATCACCGCCGCCCACCAGCGCGGCATCATCCACCGCGACATCAAGCCCTCAAACATCCGTGTCGACGCAACAGGCCAGCCGCGCGTGCTTGACTTCGGCCTCGCCAAGCTCGACTCTGCCGTGAACGCCGAGGCCTCGTTAAACCTCTCCATCAACGGGCAGTTCCTTGGTTCGCTGCCCTGGGCCGCCCCCGAGCAGGCCCGCGGCGACCACCTCGCCGTCGACGTCCGCACCGACGTTTACGCACTCGGCGCACTGCTTTACCAGCTCTTAAGCGGGCGCTACCCCTGTGATGTCCGCGGCGACCTGAGCAAGGCTCTCAGCAACATCACCGCCGTGCCACCCACGCCGCTGCGCAAGCTGGTCGAAGGCCTGCCCGAGCCCATCGAGGTCATCTGCGCCAAAGCCCTCGCCAAGGTCCCCGCTGACCGCTACCAGTCGCCCATTGAGCTCGCCGCCGACATCCGCCACCACCTCGCCGGAGAGCCCATCACCGCCCGGCGTGAGAGTGCCTGGCGCGGCGCGCGCCGGCGCCTGCGCCGCTACCAGATCGCCCTCACCATCGGCGCGCTGGGCCTGGCCGCTCTCGCCGCCCTGGCCTGGTACACACAAAGCCAGCGCGCCAAGCTCGCCGAAGCGCTCGACGTCGCCAGCACCCGCACCCGCCAGCAAGACGCCTTCAACGCCTTCCTCACCCAGATGCTCTCCTCTGCAAACCCAGGCGAGCAGGGCAAGGACGTCCGCGTTGTTGACGTGCTCACCCGCGCCAGCGACCAGGTTCCCGTCCGCTTCGCCGACGACCCGCTCACAGCCGCCAAGCTCTACGGCGTGCTTGCCCAGACCTTCCGGTCACTCGGCCAGTTCCCCGAGGCCCGCAAGCAAGGCGAGCTCGCGATCAACGCCGCCAACAAAACCGGTCGCGAGATGACCATCGCCGACACCGAGCTGATCCACGCCAAGTTCCTCAACGGCGCCATGGGTAAGGGCGATCAGGCCGAGCCCTACGCGCGCCGCGCATTCGCCGTCCGCACCCGCCGCCTGGGCCCGACCCACGAGGACACCCTCGACGCCGCCGGCGCGCTCGCCACCAGCTATCAGCTCCAAGGCCGCCTCGAAGAGGCCGAGACCGCCCAACGTGCCGTGCTCGAAGGCTACCGCCAAACCCTTGGTGACCAGCACCGCGCCACCGTCACCGCCATCAACAACTATGCCAGCGTCCTGCGCAATCGCGGCAAGTACAAAGAGGCACTCGAGTGGTTCAAGCGTTCCTCCGAGGGCGCCGTCAAGGCCTATGGCCCCGAACACCCCAGCACACTCATCACCACCGCCAACATGGCCACCTGCCTCACACATCTCAACCGCACCGACGAGGCTGTCGTGATCCTGCTCCGCGTCGCTGCCGCCCAAGAGCGTGCCCTCGGCCCAGAGCACCCAAACCTCGCCGCCACACTCAACATGCTCGGTAACGCCATGCAATGGGCCAACACCCAGCAACCCGACGACGGCGACCCACGCCCCATGAACGTCCGCGCGGTGGACGTCTTCCGCCGCGCAATCGCCATTGCCTCCGCCAAGCAGGGCCCCGCCGCCCGCAACACCCTGGTCTTCCGCTCCAGCCTGGCGGTCTGCCTCACCGAGACCGGCCGCCATCAAGAGGCCTTGGAAGAAGCCCGCTCCGCCTACGAAGCCTGCACCATCACCCTCGGGCCCGATCACTGGCAAACCATCGCCATGCTCGGCAACGTCGCACAGGCCCTCGCAGGCCTCAACCAGCTCGACGAAGCTATCACGATCACCACCCGCGTCTACCACGGCATGGTCCAGGCCCGCGGTGAGAACGACAGCGAGGCACGCGAGTGGGCCGACAAGCTCGCCAAATACTGCACCCGCGCCGGCCGCGCCGACGAGGCCGCACTCTGGAAGCAGCGCGGCTTCGAGCCGACGCCCCCAAGCGCGCCCGCCACTCAACCCCCCGACCCCAAATAGCCCCGCGTGGCCCAAGACACCTCCACTCGCACCCGCGCCGCCGATACACTGCTCCGGTTCATCCCAAGCGCCCACGAACCGGAGCACCCATGCACCCCAGCCACCAGCCGCACCGCTCGCCGCGTCAGGGCCTCTCCGATGTCCGCCTCTATGACGACGAGGCCGACTCGCTAGTCTCGCCCGAGCTCGCGCCAGACCGCGTCACGCTGCTGCCGGCCGAGGGCCACGTCCACGACCGCCCGAGCCTCATGTCCGCCCAGCAGCGCCTCCGCGTCATGTGGGGCCAAGACCTCTTCCGTGACGTCGTTGACGGCCGCTACCGCGCCATCGTCTGCGGCATCAACGACGCCGACAACGCCCACGGCATCATCTCCAAGCTCGTTGACACCATCTCTACCAGCCAGTGGACCAGCGCCACCGTTACCAGCTACGCCAAAATGTTCCAAGAGTCCTCCGGCTCGCTCGCCTCGCGCGACAAAGAGCCCTTCGTCCTCAAGTACGACCTTGACAGCGTCCTGATCCTCGCTCTGCTCCGCCCCAAAAACCGCGAGTGGTTCACGCTTGACGACCTGCACCGCGGGTTCTCTACCGTCACCAAAATGACCGAGGGCCGCGGCGAGCGACTCCCGATCGCCACCGTCAGCTTCCTCAACGCCCGCGCCAACCGCCTGGTTGAAAAGGCCCCCGCCAGCGCGTCTCAGGCCCAGGAGCCCAGCTTCGAAGCCGTCCTGCGCACGATGTACTCCGCCGGGTTCCGCGGCGACGTCTACCCGCCCCCCGCCGCTTGGCGCAGCGGGCACGTCGGCGTCTTCCCCAGCTACCCGTTTCCTGAAGGTGTCACCCGCGCACGCGAGGGCAGCTCGTAACCACGCCTACTGGTCCTCGCGCCACCGCTGCAACACCGCGCTCAATTCCCCGCCCGTTGCCGCCAGGTTTGTCCCGGGCACCAGCGCCATCTCGTCATCAATCAGCCACACGCGCCCGGCACGCACCGCCTCAAGATCAAGTTTGGCTAGCACGCCCAGACGCTTGATCGCTTCCGCCCGCGTCGCTTGCTCATGCTCTGGACCGCGCGCTGGCGCGCCCTCTCCTCCAGCGAGAGCCGGCCCCACCCGAGCCGGCCCCACCCGAGCCAAACCAACGCGAGTCGGTTGAATCAGCACAATCGCACCTGGGTTCAACCGCGCCACGCTCTCGGCGTCCAGCGTCACATAAGGTCCGCCCGTCTTCAGCGCCGGCACCCCGCCCACCCGCACCAGCAGCTCGTAGTGATAGCTTCCAGGCCCCAGCGCCGTCGGCGGATCAATCCCGTGCAGCAGCAGCACTGTCCCGCTAAACGTCCCGCCCTCTGGCACTTTGAGCGCCGCGAACGCACCCGCGCCCTCAACCTGCACCGCGCCCGCCTCGCGCGCCAGCGCCGCCATCCGCTTGCCCGCGCGCTCCACATCGCCCAGCGTCAGCAAGGGCAGCTCGATCAGCACCCACCCACGCTCCGCCGCCAGCTTCACCAGCCGCGGGGCCGTCGGCGTCGCGTCGCGCTGCACCACAATGTGGGTTGGCAGCAGCGCCACCAGCCGCTCATAGTCCACGCCAGCTTGATCCCCACATACCGCCAGTGACGCCTCGCTCCACGCGTCGTACGCGTGCCGCCCCACCAGCGCCCGCCCCGCACCGCTGGCTCGCAACATCTGCGCAAACGCCGGTGCCAGCGCCACCACTCGGACGTGGCCAGACGGCACCACCGGCGCGGCCCGCCGTTCGCACCCCGCCGCGCACGTCAGCCCCACCGCGCCAATCACCGCGAGCAGCAGCACAGATGACCACAGCACTCTCACCGCGCTCGCGCTCACCGTCCATGCTCCGCCGCGCCACCAAGCAGGCCAAACGCTCCGTCCATCGCGCGTTTCAATCCCAGCAGCCGGGCCCGTGAGTGCAGCAGCCAAGGCCACGTCCGCACGTGCAGCACGCGCTCGCCTGCGACCTGCGAAGTCAGGCTCGCGCCGCGTTCGCGCGCCGCCGCCAGCTCAGCCGTGTGTCCTTGGCGGTATGTCTCAAGCCCCGCGTGCATCCGCAGGTACAGCGCCCGGCGCTCGCCCCGGTCGCTCGTCGCCCGCATCTGCGCCACCAGCGCGTCCTTGGCCGCCTGCGCCGCTGAGTCTCCAAGAAGCCCCGGCGCGTGCCGCACGCCGTGCGCCGCGTGCTGCGCCGCCAGCACATCGCGCTCGCTCGCCACCGGCGTGTGCCCCAGCGGCAGCAGCAGCGTCCCTGTCGCCACCACGCTGGGCGCAATCCGCACTCCAAGCCAAGAGCGCATCCATAGCTCCGCCGCGCGGTCGTACCCGCCCTCCGCCGCGCTCGCGCCGCCGCCCGTCCCGTGAATGAACAGCTCGCACCCCAGCCAACGCAGCAGCGCCGTCATCATGATCGCCCGCGGCGACAAGCTCGCCACCGGCGCATTACCCAGCGTGTGCGCAAACACCCGCTTCCGCGGCCCGGGCTTGCCCGCCCCCGAAAGCTGCCAAAGCGGAAGCTCAACCCGCCCCTTCTCCGGCACGCACGTCAGCGGCGCCAAGTCATGCCGACCAACCTCCGCCACCGCTTCGTTGTACGCACGCACGCACGCCACCGGGTCCGCAACCATCCGCTCCAGCAGCCAGCGCATTGCCCCGGTCTGAGACAATCGCGACGCGAACACCAGCCGCCCCAGCGGACCATCCAACCCGCCGCCTCCACCCCCCAGCGGCTCGATCAAGCTTCCCAGCAGCTCCGCGTTCGCGCCCGCCACCTGCGCCGCGGCACTCTCCGCGCCCGCGTGCCGACCCAGCACCTCGCGCACCGCCAACAGCCCGCGCCGCACCTCAGGCGTCGCCGCATCACTCGGTACGTCGGTCGGCGCAAACGCTCCTAGTGAGCCCATCGCGCAGTCCGCCCGCAGCTCCGCGTCCTGTCCGCCCGAGCTCATCAACCACGCCGCGCTCACCGGCATCGCGCTCCCGCTCGCGCTATCTTCCGCGCCCGCGCTATCTTCCGCGCCCGATCTCGGGTACGCCAGCGTCACCGAGTCTGACGCGTCCTGATCCACCACCACCCACGCGCCAGAAACGCGCCCGCCCGGCACACGCACACCCGCGCCCAGCCCCGCGCGCCGCACCGCGCTCATCGCCAGCGCTTTCGACAAAATCCCCGCGTGCCAGAACTGCGCCTGATGCCCAGACATCACCACCGGCCCGACGACCGCCAGCCCAAGCTCGCGCCGAAACGCCGCCGACATCTCCGCCCACGCCGGCACACCCACACCTTCACCACCACCGCCCCCACCACCGCCCCCACCGGCACCCGCAAACAGCAGCTCAGCCCAAGACCCCGCCGCGGGGCTCACACTCACCACCGCACGCGGCGGCCAACCGTCCGCGCTCCCCGCTTCGCCAACAACTCCATTCTCACCCGCGCGCTGGCTCACCACTCAGCATAGAACCGCCAACCGCCCCGTACACTTGGCCCATGCGCCGCGACCACGTCCCCACTTCCACCGTCAATCACCGCCGCGACATCCTTCGCGCCGCGCTCGCCGCGACCTCCGCCGCCGCTCTTGCCCCGCTGCTAACCGCCTGCCGCCAACGCACCGACGAAAGCCCACCCGTCACGCTCTACACCAGCGTTGACGCCGGCGTACTCACGCCGCTGCTCGCCAGCATCACCCAGCGCGCCGCGCTCCGCGCCTTGCTCGTCACCGACACCGAAGCCACCAAAACCACCGGCCTGGTTCAACGCGTCCTCGCCGAAAGAGCCGCCCCGGCCGCCGACCTCTGGTGGAGCTCCGAGATCCTCGGCACACTCACCCTCGCACGCGCCGGGCTCCTCGAACCGCTCACCAGCCCCGAGGTCACCCTGGTCTACGGCAACCTCCCGCCGGGCCTCCGCGACACCAAAAACCGCTGGTTCCCCATCGCCCTCCGACCGCGCGTGCTCGTCTTCAACACCGCCGTCGCAACCGCCGCCCCGCGCACACTCGCCCAACTCGCCGCGGAACCAGTCTCTGACAACCCCAAGCCCATCGCGATCGCCAACCCCGCCTTCGGCACCACCAAGGGCCACCTCGCCGCCCTCTGGGCCATGCAAGGCCGCGACGCCACCTCCGCTTGGCTTGACTCCATCCGCTGGCGCATGGTCGACAGCAACTCCGCCGTCGTCCGCGCCGTCGCGCAAGGTGAGTGCGACCTCGGCCTGACCGATGAGGACGACGTCTACGCCGGCCAAGCCCAAGGCTGGCCAGTCGACCGACACTTCATCCCGTTCTCGCTCGACCCCGCCACCCCCAACAACGCGCCCGTCCTGATGATCCCCGGCACCGTCGCCCTCATCGCCAACGGCCCTCTCTCACGCGCCGCCACCAGCAACACACCCAGCCCCCGCGCTCAGGCCGCCGCCGCACTCCCCGCCCGATTGATGGAAACCATCTTGACCTCCGGCACCGAGCTGGCCCTCGCCACCAGCCCTTGGCGCAGCCGCCCCGTCTTGGCAACGCCGGGCGACGCTGGCGCACAGCCCGATCCACGCCTCATGGCCCTCGCCATCGCGGCCGTCGACTGGGACCGCGCCCATGACGTCGCCGCCGAAGCCATCACTGCCGCCGACCCGATCCTCCGCCGCACCTAGTGCCGTCGGCGTTGCTCTTTTCTTTACTTCTTATCTCTTGCCATCGCCCTTGGGGGCTGGTTTCCAATCCGCCTTACTTTATCTTTGCCTCGCGTGAGGCAGGATTCCATCCTGCCATGCCATTGTCTTAACTCATTCCCGTCGTCTTCCCCACTTCCCTCCGCATGCACAGGACTTCATCCCACCCGTCTGTCCTTCCGCCTTGCCGTCACGCTGCCATAGATCGCGTTGGCGGCATCGGCGATGAAGACCTCGCCAGAATGGATCCCGCCCGAGGGCGTTGTGCCATCGAAGAACCCGATCGACTGGTTGACACGCACGGCCACACGCGACTGGTCGCGGAGTTCCGGCGTGGCGAAGGTCAGGGATTTGAGCGTGCCGGTGCCAGAAGCAAACGCGGGAGATCTCGCTGATGTTTCGGCGGCGAACGGCAGCGAGTTCGGGGTTGCGGCGACTATCACATGCACAAGTCCACCGCCCGGCGTACCGCCGTGCGCGATCGTGATCGGTTCAACTGTGCTGGCCCGCGCTCTGCTGCCCATAAATACGAACAAACACATCGTTAGAGTCGACGGATCCGACATCGACAGTGCGACTCGTGGTGTTGGTCCATGTCGTGCCCAGTTGCATCCACGTCGTGCCGTTCCAACGCTCGGCAAACATGGTTTGCGCATTGCAGGCCGACCCCGCCGCAGCAGCCAACAGGCTGACGCTAACCGCCGAAACGAGATTCTACGTGCAAGCCTCCTACACGAACCCTACGAACCCCTGCGAACACGCTTGTTGAACGTCAACAAGCCAAGATACATCACGCCACAAACACTCGGCGATGGAACGACCATAACCACGCGAATACCGCCCGAAGCACCACCGATCCAGGCTAACTCGCCCGTCGATGCGTGCCTTGTAACTGAATCCGAGTAGAGGTCGTTTGTTGAGGGCCCAGATCCTGCAATCAAGCGATGTCCAAAATTACCTCTGATTGAAGCATCCTCCAACCACTCACTCCGCCCACCGCTCATGTCCATGAGCCCCCATGGCGACTGCGCGTTTGGGTACAACCCCAGCCCGCGCTGGCTCGTGCCAGTGATCGTCGTCACGCCCGGCTGCGGCACGGCGTCATTGGTGTTCCAGTGCCACCACAGGCCCGGCCCCGGCTCGGCGGGTTGGCCTGTCTGCGGCGGCCTCGGTGCTGAGCCCGCATCGTAAAACCCCGCCATCATCCACTCGTCCATCGTCGGCAATCGGAATCGTGCGCCAGCCGAAGCCGAAAGCTGGTCGGTAAACACGCCCCCCGATGAACCGAACGTGCTCACGTCATAACCACCGCTCAAGAACGCCTCGCGCGTGTCCGCACGGCCGTAGTTCAGCCAGTTGGTGAAGATCGCGGCCGACCGCCAGTTGAAGCCGCCGGCCTGACCAAAGACATTCTGCCAGGACAAGCCATTGACACTGGCAAAAAGGTTCGGTGCCGCCCCGCGCACGCACGGTGCTCACCGCGTTGAAGAACTGCGCGATCAAACCCCCATCGGCCTCGAACCGGGTGATCGCAAAGCTGGCACCCACCGCCCCGCAACCGTTTTTGGCACGGTTCGGCCCGAACTGCCCCGGCCCCAGCCCGCTCCACGCGGGGGCCTGCGGGTGGTTAGTGGTGACAAACTCCATGCCGTGCGCGTAAAGATCTGGCTCTGCCAACCCCCGCCATCGCCGCCGCCGAGACCGGCGTTCACAATGGCCTGCGCCGCAAGGTTGGCCTGCGCCGTCGCGCTCAGCGGGATGTTCGGCACGTAAATCGCCGCGCCCCCAAGCACGCCGCCACCCAGCGGGATCGGCACCGGCGCCCCCGGCTGCGCCAGCGCCGCGGAGACACCAACCGCGCTTAGCAACAGCCCCGCGCCGAGCAGCAGGGTCGCGCCTCGCGACAGACTCGCGCCCAGCGACAGACTCGCGCTATACGACAACCTCCCGCCAAGCAGGAACCTGCCAAGCCGCACCCTTGCCCCACCCACAGCAACACTAGTTGGATCACCTACGAGAGGGCCCTCCGGCCCTCTGCCCCCCGCAAACAGTCTACACCAAAATGACCTCGCGACACGGCGATTCCTCACCCCACTCACCCATGTAAAGACTCTGAGCTAGACCCCCCGGCTCCAACCGCCGCGGGGGTCAAACTCCCGTGCCCTCCAACACGCCACACCAACACGCCACAACCGCTCGCCACGCGAACGCCCCACAACCGCCCCCCTCACCAACACGCCACACCAACGCGCCACACCAACGCGCCATACCAACGCGCCACACCAGCGCGTCACACCAGCGCATTACACCCGCGCGCCAACCGCCGCGCGAAAGTCCCGGGGCGCCCGCACTGCCACACCCACCCCGACCCACCGTGGCCCACAACACCCACAACCGCCCGCCAGGAGCGCGCTCCGCCCACGGCTGGCACTCAGGACTGCCGCACCATGACCAGCACACCGCCGCACCGCTGCACCGCTGCACCTCACCATTGCCGACACTGCCGCCACTGCCGCCGCTTTGTGTGGGCCGCAATCGCCCCCGCCCGCCCGCTACATCAATATCGACGGACCACGCCGCGCACAATCCCCTGGATCTTGCACTCACGCACGATGATCGGCGAGAAGCTCGGGTTCGCCGGCTGCAGCCGGATGTGGTCGTGCTCCTTGAAGAACGTCTTGAGCGTCGTCTGCCCGTCGGGCAGCAGCGCCACCACGCGGTCGCCGTTGGTCGCCACCTCGGTGCGCTCAATCAGCACGTAGTCGCCGTCGAGGATGCCCTCGTCCTTCATGCTCTCGCCCTCGACCTTCAGCGCGAACATCGGGTTGCTCCGACCCGGGCGCGGGCCCAGTATCCCGACCAAGTCGAGCTCCTCCTCGTCCGCCACGCGCTCGATGGGATATCCGGCCGCGATCTTGCCCACCAGCGGCACACGCATCGGCCGACTCTCGTCAGGCACAGCGATACCCGGGGCAATCGACAAAGAGCGAGCCTTGTTCGCCTCGCGCACCAACGCGCCCTTCTTGATCAACGCCTCGACGTGCTCGAACACCGTCACCTTGCTCACGCCGATCTCGTCGGCCAGCTCCTGCATCGTCGGCGAAAACCCGTGACGGATCCGCCAGTCCCGAATCAAAGAGAGAATCCGAAGCTGCTTGGGGGTCAAGTTCATGCTGTCCGTCCTTTGCTCGTAGCCGAGCGTCCGAGTGTGCCTTCGATCCCGCGGCATCCGCCGCCGATGTCCGTGCCCGACGGCGTGACCGGCTCGCCGATCTCACGCCGATTGATCCTGTATCCGCCACCCCCGCCGAAACGCCGGACGAAACGCCAGACGAAACGCCAGACGAGCCGCCAGACGAGCTGCCCGACAGTTCACCAGACGCCTGACGAGGCAAATCGCCCGCCAAATCGCCCACCACCGCGCCCACTATCGCACCCACCATCACGCCGGAACCAACCCGCAACCCAGCGTCAGTCCCGGGCAACCCACTCGACCCGAACCCGGCGGCCAACAAGCCCACCGCTGCCGCGCGCGTGCTAGCACTCGCCGAACCACCGCCCTCGGTCAAACTTCCCGACGCGCCCAATGCCGGCTGTTCTGCGTTCGCCCGTTCTGTGCTCGCGTGTTCTGTGCTCGCGCGTTCCGTGCCCGAGGTCTTGACCAAAGACCCCACCAGCCGCAGGCCCCGACCGGCCGCCGTGCCCGCGGCCTCGCCCGTCACACGCACCGACTCCGCCGCCCACTGCTGCCGCTGCCACCGGTCCTCAGCCACCAACGTCCAACCGATCCGCGTCAGCTTGCCCCAGTGGTGTACGTCGCTACTCGCCACCGACCACGAACGGCCTGCTCCATTCCACCCAACATCGCCGCCCGCACCAGCACGCAGCGCCCACGGCACACCAAAGGGGCCGTCAGCCTCGTCATCACTTGCGCCACACTCGCCACGCTCGCCCAGCGTCGCGCCATCATCTGATCGTCCGGCCCCACCCGACCCACCGCCAATGCCCCGCGTGTGCACGGGCAGTTCATGCACCGGCACGCTCGCGAGCGTTCCGTCTTCACAGCCGACATAAGCGTCGGCAAACGCACCGCCAGGGCCCAGCTGCAGCAAGGGCCGCTGCCGACCCCCGAGCTTGCCGCCGCCACGTGCGGCGCGGTCCGCCAGTGGGCTGACGTTGAGCGCGTTAGTCCGCAGGGCCCCACTCCGCAGGGCGCCCCGACCTTGCAGGAGCGGATCAGCCTTGGCTGAGTTCGACATCGAGCCCGCCCCGCGCGCGCCCAGCAGGCCGAACCGACCAGCCAGGCCGAACCGACCAACCAGGCCGGCGGCGATCTGCCGCGCGAGCCGAACCGCCAGAGTTTCCACAGAGCTATCAGCCATGCCCGCCGTTGGACTGCTGACCGGGCCCCCGACCGGCTCGACGACGTCGTCTGCATCACGGCCGCCCTGCGAGGGAGTCGAGGCTGGCCGATCCAAGTTGGAATTGTGCCGTGACGTCATTGGATCAAGCCCGAAGCACTCACCTCAAAGACCAACCCGACATACCAACCTTGAGTTCGCCCCGCGTTTACCGTTCGTACCCCGTTCAACTTACGCCTTTGCAGGCCAACCGACGCACACGTTTCAGGTAGCTACGTTCGCTTGGCTTTCGTCCGCGGTGAAGTATGCCTGCCTCGAACCTGATCACGTAGTGTTTTTACCAACACCTTTGTTCGGAAGAAGATAGCCGATGATCGACCAAACAGCAAGGAAAATTTGACAGATTTTTTACCCGCCCAACCCGGGAGCACGCAGTCTTAACCGTTACCATAACCCTTACACCATGCCACCAGTCTGACAGCGAGCCTTGAGCACCTACACAGGTGAGCATCCAAATCGGGTCGCCGAATTCATCGATCAACTGGAGCAGATTCGAACAGTTGTCGGCAGAGCCACCCCGGCCACCGATCGGCGCGATACCGAACAGATCGTCAAGACCGCGTGAAGGGCGCGTAGGCCGCGCGCGTGGGGGTGCACCTTTGCTAAACTCTCACACCCCTTGCTCCGCGCGCCGCGTGATCGCCGGGGGGTGTCCAGCCTTACCGCCTGTCCTCCTAGGCGGCTTCGCCCGCCGCCTCAAGAGCCAAGTATGAGCACCCCCACTTCCATGTCCACCGCAAGCACGAACGACTCCGCCGTCCCCAGCACCC
>Ga0163144_10014164_pt1 | contig 16575 bp, 15 predicted proteins | sample OliLak19BULKMAT1_FD_123175 | JGI IMG/M metagenome (GOLD analysis project Ga0163144, IMG submission 123175) | Freshwater microbial mat bacterial communities from Lake Vanda, McMurdo Dry Valleys, Antarctica - Oligotrophic Lake LV.19.BULKMAT1 | ecosystem: Environmental > Aquatic > Freshwater >... | reverse complement strand
ATTGGGGTGTATATCGCCGAAACCCAGCACAGCAGTAAAAAACATAGGCATATTCGCGTGATGCAACACAGATAATGGAGTATAATAGGAGTATGAAAGCTATATGGAACAACCAAGTTATCGCAGAAGCACCAGAAACAGAGCTCATACGTATTGAGGGTAATTTTTACTTCCCTCAAACAGCACTTAACAAGCAATTCTATACAGAAAGCGACCACCACACGACGTGTCACTGGAAGGGTGAGGCAAGCTACTACGACGTAACTGTAGACGGCAATAAGAATGAATTTGGTGCGTGGTATTACCCAACACCAAAAGACGGCTCAATAGAGCGCGTCAAACATGATTTTAGTAATTATGTTGCCTTTTGGAACGGGATAGAAGTCACCAAATAAGTAGGTGTCTCTCGTATCAAAAAGACGCTAGCTTGGTGCTAGCGTTTTTTTATCATGAGCTCAAGGTTCGAAATGTAGTGGAGGGGATTAACTGTTTTATGTGATCGGAGGTACGCGAGGTGGATTTCTACGAATGGTAGCTGGTTGTCTGGCCACTCAGGTGCTGTTGGGCTGTACTTGCTTGATGTTTGCATAGAAGGGTCGTCCTGGAGTGACTGCAGCTTGGCTGTCACTTCTTCGACGGTCATTACGAGGCCGCCTTGGCGGCTTTTTTAGCTTTCTTGTCTTTTTTGCTTAGTGCAGGAGCTTTTTTAGCAGATTTTTTTTGGTCGGTTCCTTTTGACATATATAATTCCTCTCACGAAATAGTACTACTATTATGCGCTTTATGGAGGTAAAAAGATAGGGTATTTTTGTTCTTTTGCAGGCCCATCAGAATCGCCATTGTTGCTTCGGCCGTACAAACAAAGGATTTATTGCTACAATACATACAATGATTACGTACTATACAGACGGAAGTTGCAGTCCAAACCCCGGACCTGGGGGATTTGCAGTCATAAAAGAAATGCAGCCGTGGATTGTAGGCCATGAAATGACATCTACTAATATTCGCATGGAGGGCCAGGCGCTAATTGCCGCGATGAAAGATGCAGCAGGCGCTGAGTGCGAAATATTTACTGATAGCGAATTTTGGATAAATGTGATTACCAAGTGGGCGCCGGGCTGGAAGGAAAAAGGCTGGGCAAAAAAAGGTGGTGAAATTAAAAACTTAGCAATCGTGAAGGAAGCCCACGATATGTACGTGGACTCAAATGCTATATTGACATGGGTCCGCGGCCACGAAGGTGACCCAGGCAATGAAATGGCTGATGAATGGGCTAATCAGGCACGTGAAAAGCGGCTCGACGGACGTGTATGATAGAAACAGGAAGACACTAACGAACAATACGGTATACTAAGGTACAGATATGAATCAAGGATTGGCGTTAGAAATTATGCTCACGGGCGAGAGCGTGCTTTTGACTGGTCCAGCGGGTGCGGGTAAAACGTATGTGCTTAACCAGTTTATTCGGCTTGCAAAGAGCGACGGTAAACATGTATCAGTAACGGCAACAACCGGACTTGCAGCGACCCACTTAGGCGGTACGACTATCCATAGCTGGAGTGGTATTGGGGTAAATGATGAGCTTCCTCAGGGTTTTGCTGACCATGTCGCTAAGGGAAGGCGAGAAATTATTGAAAAAACAGACGTACTTATAATCGATGAGATTAGTATGCTACATGACTTCCGTCTTGATATGGTGGACGAAGCCTGCCGTCTTGTGCGCGGTAAAGATGAGCCATTTGGCGGAATACAACTGATTATGAGCGGTGATTTTTTTCAACTCCCCCCTATAAATAGAGGTGATTCACGTGCGGGGGGATTTGTGGTAAATAGTAAGGTGTGGCAAGAACTTGACCCGGCTATATGTTACTTGCAAGAACAGCACCGCCAGGATGATGAGGTTTTACTTGATATTTTGAATTCCCTTAGGTCAGGAGAGCTCCGCCGTCACCACGCTGAGAAGTTGCTAGAGCGTATAGACGCACAACCAGCTGACGACGAGCTACTTACAGAGCTTCACACGGTAAATGTAGATGTCGATACAATCAATAGTGCTAAATTAGATGAGCTACCTGGTGACGAACTTTTTTATACACAACACACAACTGGGAGTGAAAGTTACGTCGAAAACTTACAGCGCTCAGTATTAGCCCCTGCCACACTTCGTGTAAAAAAAGGCGCACTTGTGATGGCCGTCAAGAACAGTCTTGAGCGAAAGTATGTGAACGGTAGTTTAGGTATTGTAATTGATTTTGAGCCATTCACTGAATACCCTGTGGTGGAGTTTAAAAGTGGCAAAATCGTCACCATGGCCCCTGATACTTGGGAGCTCCGTGATGGTGATAAGAAGCGAGCAAGTATAAGCCAAATACCACTTCGGCTTGCATGGGCGATCACTGTACATAAATCTCAGGGAATGACACTCGATGCAGCCCGCATAGACCTACGTAAAGCGTTTGTTGAAGGTATGGGATACGTGGCACTGAGTCGAGTAAAAAACTTGCGCAACCTCTACCTACATGGCATTAATCAAATGGCACTTCGAGTAAGTGAAGATGCGCAGAATATAGACGTTCTACTACGGGATAGGGCGGCACGTGACGCTAAGCGGTTTAAGCACCTTGCGGTGAATAGCGAAAAGCGTGCAAAGGCACCAGCAAAAAAGTCACCAGTGGCAAGTGGCTGGTCTGAAAAAATAGCTATCATGCGTAAGACGTTTCCTAATGCCTACAAACCATGGGAATCTGCTCAAGATAACTTGCTAAAAGAGAAGTTCCACAACGGTGCGACGGTAAAAGAGCTTTCGAAACTACTAGGACGTCACGAAGGCTCTATTACGATGAGATTACAAAAACATTTTGGAGAAGATATCGTACAGACAAGCTAGGTATCTGTATAATAGAGTAATGAATACTCTCTTTGAAATAGATGGCCTCAAAATTGCGGTGATTGGAGGGGGCACGGGCAGCTTCACATTATTAACTGCTCTCAAAGACCACACTTCGAATATTGCAGCACTTGTAAATATGGCTGATGATGGCGGGAGTACTGGGGTTTTACGTGATGAATTAGGTGTGCTACCTCCGGGAGATATACGACAATGTTTAGTAGCTCTGTCGCGGGCACCGGAGATTCGTGATTTGTTTAATTATCGATTTGATGAGGGGGGGCTCAAGGGGCATGCATTCGGGAATTTATTCCTTACTGCACTTGAGAAAATGAGCGGTGACTTTGCGGCAGGTGTAAAGCTTGCAAGCGAAGTACTGAACATTGCCGGTACAGTTGAGCCGATTACGCTCACAAATGTACGGTTGGCGATGAAAAGCGCAAAAGGCAAAGTGACAAGGGGTGAATTTAGGATTGCAGATGCTGACTTTCAAAGCAAAAGACCTAAATTTTGGCTCGAGCCCGAAGCAGAGGCCAACCCACGCGCAATTTCGGCAATATATCATGCTGATATGGTAGTAATTGCGCCAGGTAGCCTGTACGGTAGCCTTGCACCAGCACTTATCGTACCTGGTATAGGTGAGGCGCTACGAAAAACCAAAGCGTTTAAAGTATATGTATGCAACCTCGTGACGAAGCCCGGCCAAACAGACGGATTTGCTGTCGATGATTTTGTTGAAGAGATAGAGCGGCTATCGGGCACTTCTTTTCTTGACGCAGTACTATTTAATACAGAGATGCCTTCGGACGATTTATTGAACCGATATGCAAAAGATGGTGAACTAAGCGTTACATTTGATCCTTTAAAGCTTAAGGAAAAAGAGTACTTGGCAGTTGGAGCCAACTTACTAGCAGGTGGTATTTGGCAACACGGCTCTGTCGCCGATCCTTTGGCGCATAAACGCACATTGATACGTCATGATTCAAAAGCGGTTGCGAATGCTTTATTTTCCTTATATAATAGGTTTATTAAGGCATGAGTCGCACCTTTTATGTTCTTGATTTTGATAGAACACTCGGGTCATTAACTGCTTCGACAAGTTTACTCTTACACGTGCTTAGTAGCTACGAAAGTGATGCATTTGTATATCAGGTTAAAGAACAACTACAAGTAAGCAGCGACGCTGGCAGGTCACTTGATATGAATGAGCTACTTGAGTCTACGCTCCCTCCCAATGTCGTCAAGACTGTTTTAGATGAGTTCGTAAAAACTGGCTTAGAAAACGCAAACCTCTGCGAACCTGGTGTTTCAAAGTTCCTGAACTGGCTTCAATTAGAGCACCTACACTTCGGGATTGTGAGTTACGGCTCACACAAGTGGCAACTCGCAAAAATCCAGGCAGCTGGTTTGGGTCATATTCCATCTTATATTATTCCAACCCCGCAGAAAGCGGAGGTTATTGCGGGATGGCAAACGAGCGACGGTACTAAGTTTAATATCCCGCGCGAACTGACGGGTGCTGGCATGCTCACCGTCGATACAGTTATTTTAGTTGATGATAAGGCAATAGCTTTCGATGGGCTAAACTCTAAGGCACGGGGTTATTTAGTACTTCCAAGCAGCCCACTCCTATCGCAGCGTGGAGATATACCTCAAAATGTTCAAAGAGTGTTGCGAATTGACGACATAATAATGCACGAATCATATCGTAAAAAAAGTATCGATTAACACCTATAAATATTAATGTTATCCACAGAACTGTGAATAACGACGATACAACTTTAAGATTATGTCAAAAATAAGGGTTGTAGTGGGTAATAGTGGGTTGTATAGTAATAGTCAGTGGAATCAGTGACGAAATTTACTGACAAACAAAACAAACACCACTATTAAAAAATAACCTCACGGAGCCGCGGATAAAGATAATGGCCAGCGTAGATTATTTCGAACGAAAGCTTGATGACAAGCGCAGGTTAACCATACCTGTTGAAATTCGAAATGAATTTACGAGCGGCGTTGTACTGACACGTGGTTTTGGTCAGTATTTACACCTCTATTCAAAAGTGATTTGGGATAGGGAAGTGGAATCTGCACTGTCCTCTGGAGCGAGTATTCTCGATGAGAAAGTCGCTGACATGAATGTGCGATTTCGCCGAGGTAAAACTGAAGCCGAGCTCGACCAAAAGCAAGGTCGTATCGCTATAGAACAGCATTTGCTGGACTATGGATTGATTGACCGCGCAGTTGTAGCAGTTCGGGCGGGTCAGTATTGGCGCATAATGGCCGCTGACGCGTAGGAAATATTTTACAACCGTTTGTACTTTGACAACTAGTTCTTCATAAGAAAACTCTCGAGATCAACTATCTGGTAGTGAGGCAGTGGGCTACAGGACCACATAAAAAACCCTGCGCACCTTCTCTAAAACACACCTCCCAAACAAACTCCACCTCACACATAAGTCTCTCAACTGTTTGATTGATAGGGTATGAGTCGTTTACGACCCCCTATATACCAATCAAACGGTCGCTTATTTTAAAACAAACACAGTACAAAAACAAACAGCCTTGCTACTGGTTAGGTGATCTCGAAATATTACTCCCATGTTATATTGGGGGAAGTATATGAGTATAAAAGAACATCCACCACAATCAGTGAATACCGAAGGACTCCGTCCGGAGGAATTGCTACATGTTCCTGTCTTACTTGAAACTACATTTGCAATCCTACAACCTGCACGCGGCGAGAATTATCTTGACCTAACTGCCGGATATGGGGGACATGCACGTGTGTTTTTAGATAAAACACAAAATTACACCGAATCCGTATTGGTTGACCGTGATGATTACGCTATCGAGCGACTCAACACGTTTGCCAAAAATGGAGTTCGGTTGCTGCATACCGACTTTGTTACAGCTGCAAAACAGCTCATACAAGAAGGAAAGCGGTTTAAGATCATACTGATTGATTTGGGGGTGTCGTCACCGCAACTCGATCAGGCGTCGCGAGGGTTTTCTTTTACAAAGAATGGTCCGCTTGATATGCGGATGGATCGTCGTCAGGGCGAGAGCGCAGAAACGCTGGTTAACACCGCATCTGCCGATGAACTGACGCGTATCATTACCATGTACGGTGAAGAGCCGCTTGGTTTTGCACGAACGATTGCTACGGCAATTGTAGAGCGCCGACCATTGTCAAATACAGAAGAACTAGCTGCACTGATAAAAGACACATACCGTGGTAAATGGAAGAAAAATCATCCAGCCACGCGCACCTTTCAAGCTATCCGAATAGCGGTAAACGACGAGTTACGGCTTGTTGAGAACCTTTTGCCACTCTTGCCCGACCTATTAGAAACAGGCGGGCGAGTCGGCATCATTAGTTTTCACAGCCTTGAGGACAGACTGGTTAAACGATTTTTCAAAGACCAATTTGATCAAGGGCTCGAAGCCGAATTACTGCCACTGACCAAAAAACCACTTTCGGGTACCAATTACGATGTTCACAATCCGCGCGCTCGGAGCAGTCAGTTCCGCGCCGCAGTGAAAAAATAAAACAAAAAAAAGGGAAAGGGCAAAACACCATGCCAATTCGCATTACAGTACAGTACGCGGATGTCACACAGGTTGTGGCAGTCCACGTAAGATAAATTCACAACGCCCCGCCGCTCTATACCAGCGGTGGGGCACCATATAAAACAAAAACAAAGAAAAACCACCACATGTCTTACCAATCAACCAACACGTTTAGTAGTCGCCGCCAACAGTCATGGTCGCGAAATCAAAACACAACCAAATTTATTTCGTCGGTAAAACTAGGGCCTGTTGCCCATACCGTGCTTGTTGCACTTATGATTACAGTACTTGGTCTTATATATCTCACACAAGCAACTCGTGCCACAAGTTATGATTACGAATCACAAAGAATTGATAGCCAAATAGCTGACCTTAATACAAAGAAGAGTGACCTTGAAGTTGAATCAGCCCGCTTAACAGCACTTGAAACAGTCAAAAATAGCGCTGTTGCAAAAGAATTAACGGTGCCAGTTTCAACCGAATTCGTTCGATAATATTATGAAGCTTGAACTGCAAAAAGGAAGTCGATCTCGTATACTTGCCGCCCTGCTGTTTATCATCATGACGGTTTTTGCAGTCAGGCTCTTTTACTTGCAAATTATTCAAGGAGATTATTACAAATCACTCGCAAATGATGAGCAAATAAAAATATGGGATTTACCGTCAAAACGCGGCTTAATATATGCACTAGATGGCGATAAGCCAGTGCAGCTTGTCATGAATGAAACAATTTATACTGTATTTGCAGACCCGCAGACAATTAGCGATGATAGTAAAATTATAGATGCGGTTCGCCGTATAGCTGGCGGCAACGCTCGTGAGAATTTACAAGCGCTTCTTGATAAAAAAGAATCACGCTACCAAGTACTTGCCACTAAGTTAACACGCGTTCAGGCGGATATGATAAAGGCCGAAGGTTTACGGGGGATAGGTTTTAAAGAGCTAAGCCAGCGCGTGTATCCAGAGGGTTCTTTAGCGGCGCAAACACTTGGCTTTATTAATTTTGAAGGTAAGGGTCAATATGGTATTGAGGCTGCGCTTAATGATCGCCTAGTTGGTAAAAAGGGTGTCCTTAAGACTGTAACCGACGTGAGTGATGTACCACTTACAATAGGTGACCGTAACATTACGGTGCCAGCAGTGAATGGTGACAATATTGTGCTGAGTATCGACCGTAATGTGCAGTCCTATGCCGAAAAAGCGCTTTCCGATGGTCTCAAGCGTACCGGAGCTACGAATGGAAGTGTGCTTATTATGGATCCACAAACAGGCAAGATTAAAGCTCTTGCTAATTTGCCGAGCTATAATCCAGCTGAATTTAATAAAGTCGAAAATGCAGCTGATTTCAACAACGCCACAATTAGTACCCCATACGAGCCGGGGTCTGTCATAAAGACGTTAACCATAGCTGCGGGTATTGAAAAGGGTGTGATTACACCAGATTCAACCTATGTAAACACTGATTTTATAAAAGTTGAGGACCGGACGATATCTAACGCGACAAAGGGACAGACAGGAACAATCACGATGCAACGTGCACTTAATTGGTCGCTCAATACAGGTATGGTGACGATTGCCCAGCGGCTTGGTGATGGCTCTACGATTAATAGACAAGCTCGTGATACGATGTATGACTTCTTTTACAATAAGTTTGGACTCGGAAAAAATACGGGTATTGAACTGAGTGGTGAAGCGCGTGGTGCGGTGGTTTCGCCCGATGAACAAGAGGGAAATGCAGTTCGTTATTCTAATATGTCATTCGGCCAGGGTATGAACGTCACCATGGTTCAGGTTGCAGGTGCGTTTTCATCTATTGTCAACGGCGGCACATATTACAAGCCGACAGTTATAGACGGTGTGCTTGGGGCTGACGGCAAAATAGACCGTGTGACACCGCAGCCAGAGCGAACGGTTATATCGCAGTCGACGTCTAGCCAGGTTAAAGAAATGCACCGTGTCGCTCGTAGTACGTTCTACAGCGGGGTTGATAAGCAAGGCTACACAATCGGGGGTAAAACAGGCACGTCTGAAACTATCGAAAACGGAAGATATGTTGATAATCAAACGATTGGCTCGTATGTCGGCTTTGGTGGCACAGATAAGCCCGTATATGTCATAATGGTGCAGGTATCAGGCAAAAACCAACCGATGCAAGGAGCCCGTCATGCTCTGCCGATTTTCACTGATATATCGAACTGGATGATTGATTATTTAAAGCTTCAACCGAAAGGCTAATATGCAACTTACTTTAACAGATCTTACCCAAGAACTTACCACGACATTCATACTGAGCGTCGGTGCATTTTTACTTGCAATGTTTTTAACTCCTATATATACCTTCTTGGCATATCGTTACAAATTCTGGAAAAAACAACGTACGATAAGCACGACAGGTGAGAAACTTGAAGTTTTTACAAAACTTCATGCCGACAAGTTTAAGCGTAATATACCGACGATGGCTGGAATTGTGTTTGTTACGGCGATTACAATCGCGACATTATTTAATCTTGATAGGGGGCAGACGTGGCTACCGCTTGCTGCATTACTCGGCGGTGCGCTCGTCGGGCTACTCGATGATATTATCAATATTCGCGGCGACGGTAAAGGGGTTGCGGGGCTTCGTTCGAATATTAAATTTGCACTAATAAGTGCAATTGGCCTTGGATTAGGATGGTTTTTCTTTGTCCGTCTTGGTTTTGATGTTGTGCATATTCCATTCCTCGGCGACTGGGCACTTGGATGGGTAATTGTACCGCTATTTGCCTTCGTTGTGGTGGCGGCCGGCAACGCCGTAAATATTAGCGATGGCCTAGATGGACTAGCGGGTGGACTTACGGCGATTGCATTTGGCGCTTTCGGTATTATTGCTCTGCTTCAGGGTCAATTTATACTTGCTGGTTTTTGCTACACGGTAGTCGGTGCGCTACTCAGCTACCTTTGGTTTAATATTTACCCAGCTAGGTTTTTTATGGGAGACGTAGGGAGCTTTGCGCTCGGAACATCGCTTGGTGTCGTAGCGATGCTCACGAACACATTATTTTTACTCCCGGTGATTGGTATTGTGTTTGTTATTGAAGCTGGATCAAGTCTTATTCAGATATTTAGTAAACGTGTTTTCAAACGCAAAGTATTTATATCTGCGCCTATACATCACCACCTCGAAGCGACTGGCTGGCCTGAAACCAAGATAACCATGCGATTCTGGGTGATTGCCGTAGTTGCTGCTTTTACAGGTGTTCTATTGGCACTTGCAGGAGGTAATATTTAACATGAGCCTAGGTGGGCGCACGAGACAAGCCCTCGATACTTTAACGCATACAGCCACGAGTGCCGTAGCAACTGTGAGGCGACATAGGCCTGACTATATGATTTTACTGTATATGGGTCTCCTTATGCTTGTTGGACTCATTATTATTTATGCCATAGGTCCTCAGCGTGCAAATGTACTCAATAACGTATACGGGAGCGATTTTAGTGACACATACTTTTTTATAAAACAGTCGGTCAGCTTATTGCTTGCACTTATTGCGTTTACTCTCATGGCACTTATTCCGTTTACGTGGACAACCAAGCAAGCTGGAAAGCTACTGATTGCTGGGCTCATAGCCTGTGCAGTGCTTGCGGTTGCTGGCTGGCTAGGGCTCGGCATCGCTCAGTGTAGCCTCGGTGCATGTCGCTGGTATGATTTGGGGCCACTTGGTAGCTTTCAGCCAGCCGAGATACTGAAGTTTGGTGTGTTACTATTTGTGTCGGGATTTTTAGGAGCGAAAGTATCGGCCGGTAAGGTGAATGATCTTCATGGCACACTTATTCCACTGGGTATTATGACAGCCGTCGCGCTGCTATTTATTGTCATAATTCAAAAAGATATGGGAACGGGTATTGCGCTGGCAGCTATTATTACGACCATGCTGTTTGTGGCTGGGGTGAATAAAAAAATTGGGTTAATTATACTTGTTGGGGCGGTGGTTGTTGGTATGGCATTGATATTCACGTCGCCGCATCGTGTTGATCGTATTACGACGTTTTTAAGAGGTGATAGTAGCACCGTTGATGACGCTGAGACATATCATATAGAGCATGCCAAGATAGCAATTGGAACGGGAGGATTGTTTGGTGTTGGTGTAGGTAATAGCGTACAGGCGACTGGCTACTTACCCGAAGCAATTAATGACTCAGTATTCGCTATAATGGGTGAAACATTCGGATTTGTGGGGCTTATGGCGATATTAGCGTTGTTTGTTGCGCTCCTTATGCGGATTCTTAAAGTGATGGATCATTTAATCGATATTCGCTTAAAACTGATTGCCGCAGGTGTCTTTGGCTGGCTCGGTGCACATGTTATTCTAAATGTAGCGTCAATGATAGGTATTTTTCCTTTGACGGGTATTACATTGCCGCTTTTGAGCTTCGGGGGAACAAGTATGATATTTATCGCCGCAGCCCTAGGACTCGTGTTTCAACTTTCAGGTTACACCGTCCACGGATCAAGATTAAAGGAGCCACAGTATGAAAATTCTCGCAGTCGGCGGGGGATCGGGCGGACACGTTACGCCGGTCGTCGCAGTTCTTAAGGAAATACAGAAAGATCATCCACGAGCTGAGATCCGTTTTTGGTGTGATACTAAATTTGCGCCTCAGGCACGCTCACTTATGAAGCAGCTTAAAACACCAGTTCATTTAAGTACCATCGCTGCTGGAAAGTTCCGTCGATATCACCACTTGACGGTTATGAGACAACTCTTCTGGCCACGACTCGTACTTGCAAATATTCGCGATGCATTTTTGGTAGGTATTGGTACTATCCAAAGCTTAATTAAATTGATTATCTGGCGACCAGATGTGGTATTTACAAAAGGTGGCTACGTGTGTCTGCCTGTAGGATTTGCAGCCCATGTGCTACGCATTCCACTTGTAATTCACGACTCTGATGCGCACCCCGGCCTGACCAACCGCGTACTTTCGACGTGGGCGACCTCAATTGCTACAGGTGCTCCATTAAAGTACTACTCGTATCCAGCAGCTATTTCTCGGTATGTGGGCATTCCTATATCACACGATTATCACGAATTTAGTAAAGACGAAGTGTATGCTGCTCGTAAGCAGTGGGGGATAAGCCAAGTACGTCCACTTGTGGTTGTGACGGGTGGAGGGCTAGGGGCAAAACGGATCAATGACGCTGTATCGCTGGTGCTCGATGACCTACTAAGCGTGAGTTCTGTGGTACTTATTTCTGGTTCGTGGCAATACGATGAGCTGAGGTCACTTACTCCTGAGTACGATGAGAGATTTCAGCTTCATGGTTTCGTATCCGAGGGTATGGCTCAACTTTTAGGTGCAGCAGATATAGTCATTGCACGAGCAGGTGCAACGACCCTACTCGAATTAGCGGCGCTTAAGAAAACAACGATATTGATACCAAACGGTAAATTGACAGGTGGTCACCAGCTAAAAAATGCTAAAGTGTACGTGGACGCCGAAGCTGTCTTGGTGATAGATGAAGCTGGCCTCGATGAAAACCCGATGCTTCTGGTTGAGCGTGTGACAGAGCTTTTAAGTGATTCTACCTATAGTCAACGCCTCGCAAAAAACCTCCATGGATTTGCACGACCAAGAGCAGCACGCGACGTCGCCGATATGATCCTTGCAGCCCGTAAGTAAGCTATAATAAACATAACAACTATGCTTATTAAACGCTCAAAACCAACTCATGATATACCCTCACGACGACGAGCTGTTGATAATACAGTCGAACGCTCGGCGGGCAACACGTCCAGTATGTTTCAGCGTAACAGGACTCTTACTGGAAGCACGTCTGAAACGGTCGGTTCGTATGCTCACCCAGCAGATTTGAAATCACCACGCACGCACGCACATCACCTTAAGGTAACAAGACGAAAAGTCGGATCGTATCTTGGTATTAGTGTGTTGGCTGCTGCGGCGTTACTATTACTTCTCTTGCAGTTGACAGCAAATGTGAGTGTGTCAACACAGGATACGACAATTACAAAGCCTTTAAAGTCTCTAGAATATACAGCGGTCATAGAAGACTATTTAAGTGCTAACCCGATTATGAGACTACGTTTTGCGCTTGATCCAGTTGGGCTAGAAGCATACATGCAGCAAGCCTTGCCAGAGATTGACCGTATTGTGACAATACAAATGGGCGAAGTGGGCGATACGAACTTTAGTGTTGCGCTAAGAAAACCTGTCGCATCATGGACAATAAGTGCAAAAAAATACTACGTGGATGCCAAAGGGATTGCGTTTGAACAGAATTATTATGCAGAACCAAGCGTACAAATTATTGATGAAAGTGGCGCCCAACTTGAACAGGGCGCAACAATTGCAAGCAACCGCTTACTTGGCTTTGTAGGGAGGGTTGTATCAGATGCAAGGAAATATAATTTCACAGTGACACAAGCAACCTTGCCCCAAGATACGACAAGACAGCTCGATATTAGAATTTCTGAAAGCTCATCAATAATAAAATTTTCCATTGACCGCTCGGCAGGGGAGCAGGTAGAGGATATGTCGAGAGCGCTCGTGTACCTTCAGGGTAAGGGCAGGTCTCCTGGTTACGTGGATATTCGTGTGAGTGGCAAAGCGTTTTATTTGTAAGCCTACATAGGGGGAGTCCACTATCACACTCACCCGGTGTTCTTATTTTGTTCTATATTTAACATAATCTCACAAGATCAAAAAAACATATATAAATATATAATTTAACAAAATGCAAATATTGTCAAAACAGGTGAGTAGTAGGGTGTTGAAATGTTTTCACAAAAAAGGCAAATAGATAACATGTGTATTGTGGATAAGTATGACGCACCCATAGCTACTGTTGTATACAATGCGTCGTTCCTGGCATGTGTATGTATTACGTGTAGCGATAATAGGTACGCTATGAGTGTATAAACAAAGTACGTACTAGTTGGAAATGAGCACTCTCCTCTCCAGGAGTGAGTGGCCCTTATTAGCACTCAATATGGATGAGTAGTAAGTCATGTGTTATGTATATATCTAATGTCGTAAAAGATATATTGTGCGACGCATAGTTTATCCCACAGTACCAACGTATGTATGTGTCAGTTTGCCACGATTTTATATGTTTGTTTGCTTTTTGGTACGTATCACACGCCCACTCTGCTTGTATTGATACCTATGTATGCTGTCTTCTTGTATTCGCTGTTTATTGTGTGCCGTTATTTGCTGTTAATGATACCAACAGATAACGGTATCTGTTGGTACGCTCCTACTACACGTACGCATGATGTGTTCTATATATGTACTAATTTGTATCCGTTAGTTAGGGGTATCATACCCACTTTTTGTACGGTTACCTATCGATACGGACAATTGTCTCGCCGCTGTTTTCAGGTGCTGTAGGCTTTGCTGGCTCACGAATATTGGGAGTTGGCTCATCGGTTGCTGGTTTCTTTTTACGAGTACGTGTCCGCTTACGCTTAGCAGGTGCGGTATGATCGATGCCAGAAGGCTCTGTGGCTGCGCCGCCACTATGAGCAGTCGAAGTCACTTGCGAAGTATGTGAAGCAGTAGATTGCCCTACAGGCCACTGCTTGGCTTGTGCTTGTGATTGCGGTGCTTTTTGTAGGTGAGCGGGCGGTTGTATTGCAAGACTAATCTCCTGTTCTATCTCTGCCCTACTCCGGCTGTAAATACGACGTGTGTTTTCGATAATACGACCAGTGTTATCTATTTGTATAGGCGGCAGCTCAAGTGTTCGTGCACTAAAGGCCGGTGTCTTCTCCCCGCCGATAACCATATTGATAACAAAATTACGATTGTGCATTTGTAGTAAGTCATTTGCCTCAAATTGCGGCTCAAACTGCTTCACGAGCATAGGCGCGTCGTCGGCGGATACGCGGAAAGATATCATCGTCCCGACATTACCAAATACTGCGTCACGGACAGTTTCCGTCATCTGTGAAATATACTGATTTGCGACAGTGAGGTTAAGGCCGTATTTTCGGGCCTCTGACAAGATAGTCGCAAATGAGTCTGTTGCGAAGTTTTGGAACTCGTCTACATACAGGTAAAATGCCCGACGATCTTCAATACGTTCAATATCACTACGGCTCATAGCCGCAAGCTGAATCTTAGTCACCATAAATGCGCCCAGGATTGCGGCGTTATCTTCACCTATGAGCCCTTTTGATAGGTTAACGATGAGGATTTTACCTTCGTCCATAATCTGACGAACATTAAAGGTACTTTTTGGCTGACCAATGATATTACGGATGATTGGATTGGCAGTAAAAGCTCCAACTTTATTGAGGACCGGAGCGATTGCTTCACTGACGAACTTTTCGTTCCAGCTTGCAAATTCTACTTTCCAGAAATTAAGCACGACGGTATCTTGGCAGTAGTCGAGTGTTTCGTTACGAAACTTCTTGTCGGTAAGCATGCGGGTAATATCAAGCATTGTAGTCGTCGGGCGATCAAGCAGCGCTAAAATGGTATAGCGCAGAATATATTCGAGTCGCGGCCCCCAACTCTCGCCGAACATACGTTTTAAGACCCCAATTACTTCTGAGCTGATGTTTGTCTTTTGATTTGGGTTAGTGACTTCTAGTGGGTTAAACCCGAGTGGGAAGCCAGTATCTGCTGGGTTAAAATAGACGACATCGTCGAGACGTGAACCCGGAATAAAGCGCATATTATTGACAGCAAAGTCACCATGCGGGTCGATAATAGCATAGCCGTGGCCGTGAAAAATATCGCTCAGCGCAAATAGTTCGAGTGTTCCTGACTTACCTGCTCCAGTTTGTCCGATGATATACACATGTCGAGAGCGATCAGACCTGAGCATACCAAATTGATGATTAATACCACGAAAATTTGTGAGCCCAAACGCACTAATATTTTCGTCGATAGCGGGAGTACCTGTTATAAGCGGAAGCTTAGCTGGAGGCTCGGCTGTTTTACTATTTGCCCACACGATATTTGGCGTTTCTACATTTGTGTGTGGTAAGTGGTACACACTGGCTACTTCTTCAATATTAAGTATGAATCCGTGGTCGCCAAATGACCGGTTACGATAGCGCAGCAGGTCTTCTTTTTTAAAACTTGCTTTTGACATTTTAAAGCCGTTTAAGTTAGTGCTGTTAAACTGTTTAAATGTGCCAACAATCGCCTGCATACTGAGACGAGCGTTGTCGGTACTCTCCCCTAGGTACGCTAAGCGTATTTTAACTTCGTATCCGAGCTTTGTGGCTTTTGTAGCGGCTTCGGTAATACGTGTTTTATTGCGATCGGACAGTTCTGGCGCTCCAGCAGACTTACCGTCTTTACCTTGTTCTGGAGGTTGCCACAGTGCGCCAAGTAATCCGCCAATCCAGGTAAGTCCTCCACTACTGCCGCTCATGCCGGTGCCCTTGCCTTTTTTGACATCGCTTATCCACTTGTCTGAGCGTTTGTGCCAATCGTCGGCGATAGGGCGAACGAGTATCTGGATCCATACCTCTTCCCCTGTTGATTCGAGCTTAGCAAGCGTGCCGGTAATACCAGCAAGCGGGTCTACCTCGAAGCTTTGGAATGTTTTGATTGGGAGCATTTCGTTGTCGGTAAGAGTTATTTCTGAGCTATACACAACACTATGTTCGCGCTCGTGTGCCACATAGTCTTCATCGGCTTCACGTATTTGAACAGTTGGATATTGTGAATAAATTTGTCCTTCTACAAAGCTCCGAAGTGTTTTTGGCACCCATGTGTAAAAACGAATCTGGCCATTCACTGAAGCAATTTCGAAGCTGAGGTGCTCCTGCACCCCACCATTGAGCTTTCTCTCTTGGCGGTCACGCAAAATACCGTGAAGACTGGCGAACAACTGCTCGGCAGCTAGCTCTTTCTTATCATTGGCTTTTGGAATTTCAAGAATAAGTAGGTCGCCCTCTACATCCATTTCATTGTTTGCTTTGCGGTTATTGCGCCACGTTAAGTACGCAAGTATCAGTACAATCGGTAGCCAAACATACCATTGTAATAAGAACGAAATTATTGAGGAAAATATGCCCATACTATACCCATACAATTATCTCACTTCAGATGCGAGTTGGCAACGTTTACGCTGACAGCTCAGCAAGTGCGTAGGT
>Ga0163144_10014163_pt1 | contig 16576 bp, 9 predicted proteins | sample OliLak19BULKMAT1_FD_123175 | JGI IMG/M metagenome (GOLD analysis project Ga0163144, IMG submission 123175) | Freshwater microbial mat bacterial communities from Lake Vanda, McMurdo Dry Valleys, Antarctica - Oligotrophic Lake LV.19.BULKMAT1 | ecosystem: Environmental > Aquatic > Freshwater > Lake... | reverse complement strand
GGCGCGATGGGCGCGAACCAAAGCCATGAATCGTCGTGCGCGGCGGATTCGACACTCCCGACATCTAGCCGGGTGCCGGAGGGGACAAACGCCCCCGCATCTGCATCCTCCGCCCACACACCTGCGGCCCTTCGAGCCAGAATGTGCTCCTGAAATGTCCGCCAGCGGCTGTCGCGAAGGTTGGCACCTTGAACCGCCTCGCCAAGGTGCTCGTTGAATAGTGCAGTCCATTCACCTATTGTGGGGAATCTACAGCCAGCCTTCGCGGCAATATAACTCGCCGCAACCACAGGAATGTGCTGCATCGGTGAATCGAGGCTCGGTGGCATGGGCTCCAGTCCAGCCGGATAATCGACGCCGCTAAGTACAGCGACCGGCGGAAGCCAAGTCGGCGCGGGTCGGATTTGCGGAACACCAAAATCGTCCTGGGTCCATACCCAACTCCGGGGGGCAGGCCGCACATCTTCCAGAGGTCGAACGATCGGCAGCAGCGCGGGCATCGAACGCTCCGAGTCCGTCGCCGCGAGAATCGCCCCGACCTGACCGACCGAGACTTCGGTCACGGTGATGAACGACGCGGTTTCCCCCTCGCCGACGAGCACAAACTCAAGAGTCGTGGCGGGGTAACCCGATCGCGGCGGGAGATCAAACCGGAGGGTGTCACCCGCCCGCACACCTTGACCCAGGCCTGCAGCGCCCGGGCCGAGTCGGCAGGGCATCAGCGTCGCGCCAGTTGGCGCGAGGGCACCATCCGCGATGTCGTCGAAGGCAGCGACCACCGAGTTCGCCCCCGCGAGGAACGCGATGCCCCCGGAAAGTTTGCGGATGTCGGTTACAAAGGTGCGTGCGAGCGAGCGGGCCTCGGCATCGCTGATCCCCGGGGCGGCCGCCGCTCGCTTCAGGCGACTGAGGAGCAGGTTGTACCGGATGCGCCCATCGAGGGTGTGCTCCACAAGTCCGAAGGCCCGGATGGCCTCATCGACGGCGGCGAGGGTCCCGTCATCCGTTGTGGTGCTCAGAAGACGGGTGAGGCGGCGGACCTGCTCGGAATCGACTTCCTGCCGGAGTTGCGTGGCTCGCTCCGGCGTACTCGCGGCAGCGGCGGCGGCGAGGAGTGCGGGGCGGAGCGCGACCTCGTCGAGAAGGTCCGCCTGGTTGGCGGGCCACAAAACCTCGCCGCGATTGGACAATCGCCGCCACGCGGCGAAGAGCCGCTCGGGCTGGCCGGTCGAGGCGCGGGCGATGCGGAGCAACTCGGCGGTTCGGGATTCTCGCTCGATCGCCCTGAGGTCGTCAACCTGCTCGATGATCGCCGGGGGTGCGCCGCCAGCCCCAGCCTGCGCGAACGCCGGGACCACGGCGAGCGCCAGGAGCGATGCTCCGGCCACCACCAGCAGCAGCGGCAGGGCACCCGGGCGGCCGGGAGAGACCGGCACGGGAAACGATGGCATGTGCGTCTCAGTCGCGGGCATGAGCCGCCGCGCAAGTTCTTCGGTTCGCTCGCGGAGCCGCGCATCGAGTGTGTACGGGACATCGCACGCCAGCGGTACGACGGCGGTATCGCAGCGGATGCAGGCGAGTTGCGCGGGAAGCGGGATGGGCACCAGGACGTCCAGCCACGGGCGTGCCCGGGGCTTGACGAGCAATACGCCGGGGAGCGTGGGCAGCCAGAGATGGATGATCGCCAGCCACGCCGCGAGGGCATCGGCATCGGTCAGCCCGGGTGCGGGGAGGCGGACGTGCCCTGTCCCCGAGGCGGTCGTGCGATCGGGGACGGGCGTAAGTTCACGCTCAAGCGCGTAGAGGCACCTGGCGAACGACTCCAGCCCGGGCTTTCCTGCTCTGGGAGCGGTGATCGCCGTCAGCAGCGCGCCGGTCGGGGCGGCGTGCGGGGGCGAAGTGAGAACGGACGGTGCCTCCTCTCTCGCAGCCTCGAGAACCGCGGCAAACTGCTCGCGCGAGGTCACGCTCGCGCACTCCTGCGCAATGGTGTCGAGCCGGTCCACCGTCGAGCGGATCGCCTCACGGGCGCGGGGGTCGTGGAGTTCGGCGCAGAGCACAAACGGGTACTTCTCTCGCCCCTTCGCGTCGCGGCTTGGAAGTAGACGGCCCATCAACAGCACATGGTCGCGAGCCGACAGGGACCAGAGCAGCGTGTGGTCGAACTCTTCGAGCCGCTGTTCCGGGGCGAGGCGCTCCCAGGTCCCCGAGTCAATATTGGCGCGGATCGCATCGGCGTAGAGGATGCGGCGCGCATCGATGAGCGCGGCGGAGACCAGTCCGCTGTCCTCCAGGTGGTCGTCGAAGGCGGGATGCTTGCCGAAGGCCCCGAGCGCCACCGCGGGCGAGCGGTCGGCGTGCGCCTGCCTGCCGCCGAAGAGTCGCTTGAAGATCGAGATGGCGACGCCTCCGGGCGATGGGCTCTGGTGATTCGGGATAGCGAACAGCGAAAGTTTAGCGCGCCCACAGTGCAGGATCGGGAAGTTCGCGATCATCAAAGTACAGTCGGAGCACGACCGTCCGTGGCCCCGCGGCAGACTTCAGCGGCATACGAACTTCCCACAGTCGGCGATCCGCATCAATGACCGGGCGTCCCTGGTGCGCCGCAATGAGCCACAGGCCCAGCCACGGGCCGGGGATCGCGCCCGTCGCTACCGGCTTCGCATCGGGCGAGTCGGACGCTAGGAACTCCAGTTCGACGCTTGCCCCGGGATAGTCAAGGCTACCGAGCGAGACGGGTCCGCCGGACAACTTGACGGTGCGCGGCTCGCTGCCCTGCTGGCGGACGCGGACGGCCGCGAACGTGCCTCCGCCCGATGCTCCTGCGGGGTCTGGCTGATACTCAACCGTGCAGGCGAAGCGCTGGTCGGCCCGCTCCGGCAAGACGCCAAGGAGCGCGGAGTTGCCGCCGGCCGCCGCGCCGGGCATATCAGCCTGCGCGAGATTGCGGAGTTCCGCGGCGAGGTCGGGGTCGCGCACCCCATCGGCGATCGACACGCCACTCGCAGGGGTTGACACGGCGAGAGCGGCGCGGGCTTCGAGAAGTTCGGAGGGCGTGAGTTGGCCCGCCGCGGCGTCGTACCGAGCCAGCGGGAAGCGGGCGAACCTTGCTGTGGGTCCGGATGTCGGCTGCGCTGTGGAGGCAGCTCGCTGGGCCTCGCGCGACAGCGTCCGAATGCCCGCCAGCGTGAGCGACCGCCACCATCGCGCGACAAGGTCCGTCTCGCGCGGATCGCCAAGGCTGACGACAAGATAGTCCGGCGCGCCCGCGGGGGTGCGCAACGCGTCGATGAGCCGCCGACGAGCGACAACGGGATCGGAGCCGAGCGCTTTCCAACTGGCCAGCACACGGTCATAAGCGGAATCGAGGGCGGGGTTCTCGGCCGCGCCGAGCGAGGCCGCACCCAGACGCGACAGACGGTCAATCGATTGCCGAGCCTCGGGGGGCAAAGCGGCGCTGCTGAGCGCTCGCGAGATTGTTGCCGCAGCGACCGATTGAGTTCGCGCGCTTGCGCCGAGGGACTCGCGGATGGACGCGGCTCGCCCCGCTGAATCCAGTTGCCGCTGGAACTCCCCCCACGCGAGTCGGTCGTCCGCGGCGGCAGCCAGTGCCACTCCATCGGTCCACGCGGTTGTGTACAGGCGCAGCAGGCCGAGCGCGGCGGGGGGACCGTCGCGGGCAGCCGCGCTGCCCGGTGGGGCGACGCTCGCCGCGGTCAGCGTTTCCACAATGACTGGCACGGCCGCGCGAGGGTCGAGTCCGGGATCCGAACCGTGCATCCCCTCCTTGCGAGCCAGCGGAACAGTTGGTTGCGAAGCACCCGCCGGGAACGTGGCGGCAAGGCGCTGCGCTGCCGCGAGAAGGGATTGCTCGGTGACGGCGCCGGCACCCTCAACAGCCCGCGCGATCGATGCTCGCCGGGCCGTGACAGCGGATTCGATGGCGCCGAGGCCTGCCTTGTAGCGAGGATCGTTGTCGCCCTGATCGGCTGAGCGCAGCACGGCGCGGGCGGTATCCCTGGCCTGTGCCGCAGCGCTCTCCACGGCGGCGAAGTGAGGCGCGGCCTCACCACGCGCGATCCCGGGCACCGGCTCGTGCGCCGATTCCGCCAGCGCCGCGATAGCCTGATAGGCCGCCAGGCGCGCGGCGAAGAGCGGCTCAACGCCGCGACCCAGGTGGGTCTCGGCGAGCGCGGAAGCGAGCGCGGACAGTTCATCGAGGTTGACGCGGCGGGTGCCGGCGCTCTGCGCTGCCGCCCTGAGCGACTCGCGTGCGTCCGCCAAAGGGCCTGTCGCTCCGGCGCTGTCCAAACTCGCGACAATCCGCTGGGCATCATCACGCAGGCGCGACGACTCCGCGACTGCATCCTGGATCGCGGCCTGCTCGAGGCGTCGGCCCGAGAGCGCGGGAAGCCGCGCGGATGCGTCGTCCGCGGCATCGCGGAGCGACTGGAACTCGGCGAGCCAGGCGTCGTCCGAAGGCTTGGCGGCCAGAGCGTCGACGAGACGCTGCTCGGAAGCAGCGAAGGCGACGAGCGCATCGATCAGCCCGCCCGCCGGCCCTGCGGCGGAACCGGCCGCGCTGCCGATCGTCGCGGCGAGTCCCTGCACGCACGCGACGATGAGCGCCGAGCGGTCAACCGCCAGCGATTCCGGCGGCCACGCGCTTCCCGAACCCGCCGTGTAGAAACTATCGGTGAGGAGTTGGAGTTCGCGCGCATCATCCGAAGCGCCCTCGAGCAGGTAGCCCTCGTTGCCGGCGAGCGCGAAGCGCAGGAGTGGATCGATCTGGACGCGTGTTTGGCCTGGAGTGCCCGTCGCTCGCGCGGCCTCGATGCCGATGAGTTGTCCGAGTGCCTGCGTTGCCTCGCCGGATAACCGGCGTCCCTCGGCGATGTCGGCGCCAAGCCTGTGCGCGGCAGCCTCGGTCAGAGGTCGGAGCACGCTGGTCTCGAACGCCGTCCGGACGGCGGTTCGTCGGCCGTCGCTGAGCAGGCTGCCCGAGAGATCGCCGGCGATGACCGCCGCGGGAAAGAAGATGACCGGCACACCGATGCGTTCGCTCGCGCGCTTGCCCAGCGCCGTGTGGATCGCGCCGATGCGCTGGGAGTCTGCGTGCACCGGCAGGGTGCGGAGGAGAGAGGCATCGGCCCCCGCGTCCCCGCGGTATTTGAAGTCCTCATCACTGACAATCGCCTTGGAGACGATGGGCAGGTGGTAGGGCGGGCGACCGGCCTCGACGCTCGGGGCTGTGCCCGACTCCATCGCGCTCGCGACGGCCGACCAGAACTTCGCGGGCTCGATCGCGGCCTGCTGGAGCCCCCGCGCCCCGAGCCATGTGAGCAGGCCGATGACGAGAAGGCCCGCAGCGCAGGCCCCGAGGAGCGTGGCGGCGCGGGCACGGAGCATGCCCGCCGTGTCGGCCGCTCGCGTCACAAGGCCCTTCTCGCGGAAGACCTTGCTCAGGAACAGGTCCTTGAGGAAGAGCGCACGCTCGCGCTCCCAGATACGCCCCTCCGGCAGTTTGTCGGGCGAGACATTGAGCGCTGCGGCCAGGTCGGCATCGAGCGCTGCGCCCTCGCGCAGGGCGGAGGTGAAGTAGATGCCGCGAAGAAACAGCGGTCGCGCCGACCATTCGCCCGCGACAAACATGCGGTCGAGGTACCGGCGCAGACGCGGGCCGAGGCGTGAGAGGCTTTCCGGGAATGCGTAGAGCGCATCGACCTGGTCGAGCCGTCGCTTGCGCGCGTCGTCCGTATGGACCGGATCGAGCATCAGGCCCATGCGCCGACGGTTCAGCCGCTGCTCAACCGCGCCAAGGTGCTCCTCCACAAGCGCCGGGCGGAAGGGCGCATCGAGTGCATCGGGGTTGCTCCAGCCCAGGATCTGGTTGGCGGCGCGGGGATCGTCGGTACGGTCGAAGAACTCGCGGAAGCCATTCACAAGATCGCTCTTGGTGATGACGACGTACGCCGGGAAGCGGACACCCAGCAACTTCTGGATGGTGTCGAGTTGCCCGCCGAGCCTCGCGGCCTTGGAATCGATCACCTCATCGGAGTCCTTGATGAGCGAGTCGGCCGGGATAACCACCAGCAGGCCGTTGACCGGGCAGTTGGGGCGCGACTTCCTGAGGAGTTTGAGGAACTCCTGCCACTCGCTCGTCGAACCGGCCTCGACCTCCTCGAACAGCAGACGCCCCGCGGTGTCGAGGATGACGGCCTGGTTGGTGAACCACCACGACATGTTCAGAGTGCCGCCCGCGCCTTGGAGTTCGTCCTGCAGGCCGGGCGGGAAGCCCACGCCGCAGTGGCGGACGGCCTCGGTCTTGCCCGAGCCGGGCTCGCCGATCAGCACATACCACGGGACGGAGTACAGGCTCTTGCCCGCGGAGCGGAACTTCTCCAGTCCGGTCTCGAAACTCTTGCGGAGTTCATCGAGGCGTGCGCGGCGCGCCGGCTCGGCGATGCGCGTCGGCCCGGCAGCGGTCCCCGCGAGCAGACCGGCAAAGGGCGACGCACGCCGCTCATCGCGCCGGAGAAGGAAGGCGCGATGCGCGGCGACTGCCCCGCCGACGATCGCGGCCCCGACAACCACCGTCACCGCCGCGCCGATCCCGCCGACCATGCCCGCCACGACCGCGAGCACCAGCGCAACGACAACCATCGCACCGCCCTGCGCGGAGCGTGGCATTCTTGCGATGGCCGCCGCGATGCCGCTCATGGCCGCACCCCCCCACTTGCCGCCGAACCCGCCGCCGTCTCCACGATCGCGTCGAGGCTGCCCTTGAGTTCGGCCCGCTTCTGGAGGTACGCCACCGCGTTGGCGATGAGCAGCGTGACGGCGAGACCGCCCGCGGCGATGAACACCGCGCCGAGCCGACGCGCGGGCGGCTCGGTCAGGTCTGCGCTGTTCACATGCTCGTAGGCCTCGGGCGTCACGCGCGCTGTCGCATCGGCATCGATGAGGGGACGCAGGCGGGCGGCAAGGTCCTGCATCTTGCGCCGTAGAACCTCGGGCTGGCCGGTGTACCAGCCGCTGAACCCCAGGCCCATGCAGGTGTAGCACACCGCGAGCACCTGCGTCGCCTCGGGGCTTGTGTCACGCAGGGTCTCATCGAGTCTGTCAAAGAAATCCTCATCGCCGCCATCGAGGGCGCGGGCCTTGGCGAGGCTCGGCCACGCCGCCGCCTCCGGCAGTGCCCTGGCGGTGAAGTCGGTGAAGTACAGCAGCGCCGGCTCGACGCGCGCGAACGCGCCCGAGAGGCCGGCGGCTTCCGCCGCGCTCGCGCAGGCCGCAAGGTGGGCCCGGGCCTCCTCCGCCGCGACCGCCGGCACGGGCGGCACACCCTTGCGTACGGAGCGATTGAGCCGGCACGCCCATTGAAAGAGCGGCTCGCAGCACGCCAGAAGCGTCATGTGCGGCCACCGCTCCCCCCACCCCCCGCGCCCCGCAGTAGCGATTCGGCGAACGCTGCCACAGCGCTGAGCAACTCGCGCTCGATCGCCGCGGCATCGTTGCCCGCCGACACTTCCACATACTTCCGCCAGCAGCGTGCCTCGTGCGAGACCATGAGGTCCGCCAGGCCGCGACCGCTGCTCATTTTCGTTGACGCCTCGATCTGCGCCGGGCTGAATCGCTCGGCGTGGCGCTGGGCAAACTGCCGGCCCGCCTGGCCGATGCCCGCGATGAGCGCCGCGGCGAGTTGGCGGAGAAGTTCCACATCACGCGCCCCCGTGGCGCCCGCTCCCGGCTCGCCCCGCGCTGTGCGTGCCAACGACTGGCGGATCGGCTCCGCCCGCTTGATGTTCGAGACCGGCGCAACCGCCCGCCACGCGCTCCACACCACCGCGTCGAGGCTCGCGGCAAAGTCCACCAGCAGCGCGGCGACCTGCGCGGCGTACACGGGGTTCAGGTGCTCGTCTGGGCCGAGTTGCAGGGCCGCGGCCAGCGCGTTCGCGGTCGCGGTCGCGCTGGTGGGGGCAGGGGCAGGCGTCTGAAGAGGTTTGTCGGGTGCCACGCGTGTCCTCGATCCGGCGGAAGAGGGAACGTCCTGAGCGTGGACTTTACCGGACGCGGGGCCGGGGGGCAATGGGGGGACCCAACCCTTCGGCCTGCACGGCTTGTGCGGGGGGCGTGTGAGCAACGAACCGGCCCGGCCCGAACGGCCCCTCACCCGGAACGGGGAATGGCCGATGGTCCGTGCGGGTGCCGACGCCTTTTGCGCCGGTCCAACCGGAGTGATTCCCATGAAGCGCGGACGTGCATTGGCGATGGTCATCCTCGCGGGTCTGGCCGCTTCGGCGGGCGGGTGCGCAAATGAACAGGGCTCGGCTTCGGCGTTCAGCACGAACCGTGAGGCGGGCCTCGTTCCAGCGCCGGGCAGGCAGCGGGGCCTGATGGTCGCTGGCGACAGCCTCGGACGTGCCGTGTTCGAGGGCAGCACGCCGGCGATGGCGAGCGTCCCCGATCGCGAGTAGTCGCATTCCGGCACCGAATCATCGCCTTGCAAAGATGTAACTGTCGGCGGACAGAACCCTGAGGATCTTCGCGGCCAGGGTCTCTCGGGGCGGGCGGGTGCCGCGCGCGGTGAAGGCGAGGCGGAAGCCCACATCCGCGAAACCCTCGGTCGAGAAGAGCATATCCAGGGGCAGCCGCGTCTCCGGGGTGATCTCCGGCGGTGAGAGCGATGAGCCGCCGATCGCGCCGAGCGCCTCGGCAGATTGCTGCAGCACGGAGAGCACCGCCGCGGCGGTGGGCGCGGCGGCATCGAGACGGTCGGGCTGGTCGAAGACCATCTCGGCCACGTTTCCGATGAGGTGGTGGACGGCGTGGCGCGTGTCCGCGCTGCAAGGCACAAACCACAGGACGCCGTCGTCGAAGGCGTGCGAGGTGGCGCGGTCCTCTACGGGGACCTTGGGCTGCTCGGGCAGAAGGATGTTGGCGTCGGGCCATGAGAAACTGGACTTGTTGACCACCTGCGCCTGCATGGCGGCGATATGTCGCTTGTGCGCGCCGAAGGTCGCGTCGCGCAGGTTCCATTCGCTCAGTTCGGCGGAAGCGGCGTACGCATCGCGCGCTGTGCGCCACTCGTCTGTCGCGGGGAGGCGGCAGTTGGCAAAGCGGGCGACGAGCGCGGCCGCGCCGGGGGAGACCTGCTGCATCGGGTGGCCGGGGTTGGGCTCGCCTCCCGCCTCATCGCGGATGAGCCTGGGGTCGCCCGCGCGCAGCAGGGCCGGCGGGTAGACAGGGCGCTGTGCGGTCACATTGGCATCGAGTTTGAGCCAGAGTTGCCCGGGAACGACCGAGCCCGCGCCGCTCCATGTCCAGGAGCGGGGGCCGGTCCATGCGCTGGTGCCCGCATCGAACACGGGGAGGGCCTGCCGAAGTTCCGGGGCACCGCCACTCTTGGCCTGCGAGACCATACGGGCAAACGTACCCACGGAAACTTCCGATACGCCGAAGTAAACCGGGACGGTCTCGCCGGCGCGCTGGACTTCCAGGCGGATGAACTCGAGGCGAGCGCTCCCGCTTGTGAAGGTCAACTTGCCTGCCTCGTCCGCCTCGCCCCGCCAGCCGGCGGCCCCCGGCCCCAAGGTGAGCGGATCGATTGAGGGCGGCTCGGGCTGGGAGCCGTCGATCAGCCCCGTGACCTGAGCGAGCCTGTCGGCGGAGGGCGCGGGGAGTTGCGTGATGGCGCGCGTCTCGGCGAGGAACGAGCCCACCAGCCGCCGGACGGCATCTTCCTGCAGTCCGGGCCGGGACAGAGCACGCCGAACGTGCGCAAGCGCGATGTTGAAGCGGAGCGAGGCGGGCAGGGTCTCCGCGCGCACGGCAAAGTCCGGCGCGGCACCCGCGAGCGTCTCGAACGCGCCGGCATCGGCGGTGCGCGAGGCGAGGGCCGTCCAGCGTGCTGCCAGTTCAGCGCGGATCACACCGGTCAGTTCCTCCCGGCGAGATGCGTCGGGCACGGAAGCGGCGACCCGGAGCAGCGCATCCCGGACGGGCGCGCCATCGGAGAGTTGATCCATGCTCGAGGGCCAGCCGATCTCCGGAGACGACAGTCGCCCGAACGCCGCGATCGCGGCCTCGGGACGGTCCGGCCTGGCCTCGCGGACTCTGGCAACCAGCGGCCCAGCCGCACCCTCCGCAACGATTTGCGCGAGCGTGCCCAGCCGCTCGCGCAACTCGGCGAGCGCTTCCCGCATGGCGGGCGAGCGTGCGCCAAGTTGCTCCGTCGCCTGGACGGCCCGCGACAACCTGCCCCCCGCCCCCCCCCCCCCCCCCCCCCACTTGCCGCACTGCCCGGGTCGTCGCTGAGCGGGTCGGCGGCATCAAGACGGGTCTGCACGGCCTCGAGCGCGGTCACCAGCGATGCCAACTCGTCGAGACTCGCCCGGTGGGCGCGAACCGATGGTTCCAGCGCCGCGCGGAACGTCTGTTCTTCCGGCTTGCCTGCCTGCCGCAGCGCTGCGCCCAAACTCGATTCGCGGAGTTCGCCCGCAAGTTGTCCGACCCTCGCTGCCCACGGCGCGGCCTTCACGCCCGCCGCGCGCCGGACCCGTCCATCGATGTCGTCCCCGGGTGCGCCGGAGCCGAACGCTCGCCCCGCCCAAGTGAGTTCTCCCTCAAACTCTCTCGCTGCGCTCTTGAGGGCCTCAAAGTCGATGCCGGTGTGGATGGCCAGCAGGCGGTCCCGCCCGGCAACCCAGGCTTCATTGAGCGACGAGGAATCGGGAGCGATCGTGGCGCGGGCGCGGAGTTGCTCTCGCACCTGCTCCGCGGTTGTCGCGAGTTCCTGTCTTCGTGTCGCGATGCGCCCTTCGAGTTCCGCCTGCAAGGTTGCAGCATCGCGCCGGACGCGGACAGCATCCGCCTCCACCCGGTCCCGGTTGCGCCGGTTCCAGGGAAGTTTGGCGGGCGCGACGTCCGCCGCGACGGTGCGGAGGGCTTCGATCCGCGCAGCGGTCTCGGGATCGACGGGAAGACTCAGCGGCGCGCGGGCAAGGTCGGCGACGGCGGCCTCGACGGGCGCGAGCAGCGCACGCTCATCCCAGCCCGCGCGCGGGTCGAGAGCCGGATCGAGCCGGGCGTGCCCACGCACCTCGAACAGCCAGCCCTCAAGCGTCTCACCCGTCGGCGGCGCGGCGGCGAGTTGGGCGTAACGCTCGCTGCTGCGGAACGAGTCAGCGTCGATGCCCGACCACTCCGCTTGCAGGAACATGCTCAGGCGGGTGGCCAACTCCGCCGCGACATCGAGGTTGCGCTCCAAGGTCGTGACATCTTCCCGTGTCGCGGGCGCTTCGGCCACAGCGGGGTCTGTCGGCGGGACGACCATCGCGCTCATCGCTCCGGGCGCTGCCCTGAGGATGGAATCGTCGAACGCGCCGATGTCGGCCGCCGTTTTCTGGAGCGCGTCCCACCGCGTTTCCACGCGCTCGATGACCACGCGCGTGCGCAGCAGTTCGTCGAAGCCCGCCGTGAGGTCCGCTGCGGTCGCATCGGACCCGGGCGCTGGAGCTGCCGAATCGGCGATGCGCAGGACAAACTTGGCCTGGCGTTCCCAGCCGCGAGCCTCCCATTCGCCTGCCAACTCGCGGAACCTCGCCAGCGCGGGCCACTTCACGGGCAACTCCGTGCGGAGCCGCTCGATGGACTGCAGCGATGCTCGCGTACGTTCGACGCTGGTGTCCGCCCGCGCCCTTGGCGTCGGGTTGGCCGAGAGCGTGGTCAGGTCCGCGCCCGAGTCGACTCCGGCGAGCGTCCACGGGTCCGTCCCCTTGCCCGGCACCAGCGCGTGGTCAGCCAAGAGCGCCGCGAGCTCGGGGTCGATGGACTTGTACCACGCGCGCCGCGTGCGGTGCTGAGTGCTGGCCGTGGGCGGGCGCTGTTCAAGGCGTGTGAGCAGCGAGCCGTACCAGGTGCGGTAGGCATCGGTGAGCGCCGACCAGCGGGCCGCGGCCTGCGGGTTCCAGAGCGTCTCAGGGAGAGGCGCGGCCTGTCGCGCCCTCGCACGCTCGGCGATGAAATAGACACTGATGCCGCCGGCCAACAGCGCCAGCGCCGCGATTCCCACCAGCAGCGGCGTGCGGGAACGCCGGATGCGGCGCATCGCCGCCACCTCGGTGGCAAGACCATCGAATGCAGGCGGTGAGGCCGAGCGGTCGAGCAAGCGCTGGGTGAACTCCCGCCAGGCAAGCCCCGCCTTTCCGAGCCTGTCCCACTCCGGTCCCGGGTCGAGGGGGAGTTGCCCACGGAAGGGCTGGTGGAGGACCAGGAGATGGATGATCTTGCCAAGGGCGTGCAGGTCGGCAGCCGCGCCCTCGGCCTTGTCGGTCGGCGCGCCCGGCGCGGGGTCCGCGAGGGCAATGCGCGTGATGCGGCCACCACCCGTGCGGATGGTCCCGGGTTGCCCGGCCTGCCCGCCGGCGCGAGAAGCGGCGAGCGGCTCACCCGGCGTGCCTCCGAGCAACAGCACATTGCACGGCTCCAGTTTCCCGTGCGACCTGCCCCCGCCCCCCCCGATCTGTGCGGCCATCTGCGAGAGCCCAGCGATCACGCCCTCGACGATGATCCCGAGCGTACGCGAGTCGATCTGCGCCTGCGATGATGCGAGCCGCTCGACCGTGCCGCGGGTCGCCAGGTCCGTCACCATGAAGGCCCCGGCGGGCTCCGTCTCCGAGGCGGGGATCGAGCCGATCTCGTAGACCTGCGCCCAGCGCGACAGCACCAGCGGCGCGGCCTGCGCTGCGCGCTGCTGCGCCCGCGCGCGGAGCGCAAACTCTTCCAGCGCGCCGGCGGCCCGAGCCTCACCCAGGAGTGCGGCATCCGGACGGCAGGTGCGCACGGCGAACGCCGGCTCATCGGTTGACCCTGCCCGGCGCGACGACCACACCGCGCCCAATGCGCCGCGGTGGAGTTCGCTCACCGTCTCGTACCCGCCATAGATGGGCATCGCGTCTCCGTACACCAAACTCGCGTCCGGGGGATGGTGAGTGGGGGATGCTTAGCGGCTGGTGCGCGCCGGGGCGACCGGCAACGCGGGAGTCGTGAAGACCACCGCGTCCCGACGCACTTCGATCGTGAACGGCGCATCGGCTGCCCACTCCGGGTTCATCAACGAGACGGCCAGACGCCGCGGGTCATCCGCACCGGGCCGGTCGGCAACGCCACCGGGCAGATTCGCGACGACATACAGCCATCGCGCGCCTGCCTTGCGCCACGCTGTCCAGACCTCGTTGTCAATGCTCACTCGCACCGGCTCAGTGCGCTCCGGACCAAAACGCGCCGAGACTGTCCGGCCCTTGACGGCGGTCCTCGCACCGGAGCCGGGCATCCAGTAAGCGGACAGCGGCATGGCGTCCCATTCCCGCCGCTCTGCATCGGTCAGTCCGATTGCATCGACCATGATGGTGGGAAGCGTAGCGGACTGTGAGAGCGATTGATCCAGGCCGATGACAATCTCCCGGCTCTGGGCATCCGAGGAGCAGCCCGAGAGCACAATCGCAATGAAGGGGAGAATGGCGGCGAGCGGGCGCATGGCAGTGTCCTTGCTGAATCGGGGTCGTTGCGGGCGGGGCAGTTTATCCGATCCTCGGCGGAACGCGGGGGCGATGCCAGGGGCGGCAGGGCCGGGGACGCAGTGCGGGGCGGTGGTACAGTTGCCCCGATCACAAGCCCCCCCCACGCGGCAACGGAGCAAACGATGAACAGGATTCTGCTGGTGGGCCTCGGGCCGCTGGGCCGCTTGGTGGCGGCCGATGCCGTGAGCCGCGGCGTCGCCCGCATCGTCGCGGCGGTGGACACCAACCCCGTGCTCGCCGGACAGGCCTTCTCGGCCATCGTCCCCGACAGCGGGATCAACATCCCCGTGCGATCGTCGATCGACGATGTGCAGAACTGGGGGGAGATCGACTGCGCCGTGGTCACCACCTGCTCGGACCTCGCGGCGTGCGCACCCACCTTCCGCGAGTTGCTCTCGCGCGATGTGAGCATCGTCAGCACCTGCGAGGAGCTGCTCTTCCCCTGGCTGCGGCACAAGGCGCTGGCGGAAGAACTTCATGCGCAGGCCGTTGAGCACGGGGCACGCCTGCTGGGCACGGGCGTGAACCCGGGGTTCATCATGGATGCACTGCCCGTCGCGGCGACCGCCGTGTGCAAGTCGGTCCGCGCGGTCAGATGCTGGCGCATCCAGGATGCGACCACGCGCCGCATTCCCTTTCAGAAGAAGATCGGCGCGGGGCTTGACGATGCGCAGTTCGCCGCGAGGGTCAAGGACGGTTCGCTGCGCCATGTGGGCCTCGGCGAGTCGCTGCACTTCATCTCGCACTATCTCGGCCTGGGCGTCGTGAAGTGGAACGAAACGCTCGAAGCCGTGAAGGCCGAGCGCGACCTGTCGTGTGGTATGGGGCCGATCCCTCGCGGGCGCGCTGCGGGCGTTCGCCAGACCGCGCACGGCTGGAACGCTGCCGGGGAGGAAGTCGTGACCATGGAGTTCCAGGCGGCGATCGGTCAGGCGCAGCCGCACGATCGCGTGGTGATCGAGGGTGAACCGCGGATCGACCTGCGGATCGAGGGCGGCGTGCACGGCGATGTGGCGACGAGCGCGATCACGCTCAACGCGATCGACTCGCTGCTGGCCGCGCCGCCAGGGCTGCACACGATGGCGAGCGTGCCGATGGTGCGATGCGGACGGACGATATCGAAATAGCCACATGGCAAACTACCACTGCGCCAAAAAAAGCCGCCGAGATGCGCTCGCTGGATTTGGCAGTTTGGAAACTTGTTATTTGGCCATTTCGGCTCTCCCCAGCCGCCTCGCCCCCGCTACGACCCTATCCCAATCGAACGCCGGTCCCGGGTCGGTCTTGTCCTTCTGGATGTGGTAGTGCCCCAGCAGGCCGCGGTACGCGCCGAGTTGCTCGTCGGGCAGAACATCCGTGATGAGGTTTCCCGCAGAGTCGCGCGGATAGTCACAGGGCATCTGGGGGAACACGGCGCACAGCGCGGCGGTGAGCCTGGTCAGCGAGTCGTACTGCTCCGGCGTGAGGTCGAACTGGACCAGTCTGTTGCCCTGGATCGTGCCGATGATCGGCTCCTGTCGCGCCGGGCGTCCGACAAAGTCTGGCGTGCGCACGCCGCCATCGCCAATGCTGTCGGGGAGTGTGATGCGCGTACCGCCGTTATCGCTGGTGTACCAGCGCTGGAGAATGGGAGGGATGGAAGGAGGTGGAGTAGAAGAAGCGGTAGAAGAAGGAGAAAGTACGAAGCCCCCTGCGTCCCGGCGCGCCGGGACACCTCCCCCTGCGGGGGAGGAGCCATAGGCCCCGATATTCGCGATCTCGATCCCGATGGATCGGTCGTTGCTCGTCGTCGCGTGCCAGGCGCGTTCCTTGAGGTCCAGCGTCTGGTAGATCGTGCCATCGATATCCAGCATGAAGTGGATCGACAGCCCACGAATGTCGTGCAGCACGCGGAAGCACTGGCGAGATGTACCGCAGACGTCGTAGTGGATCACGAACTGATCGACAGTCCGCTGAAGCGTCGGCAGGTCCCATCCGCCGCCGCGGATGCGCTCAAAGTCGTCGAGTGTCAGCGGGCCCGCGCCGTCGTGGTTGAGGATGTTGGCGAAGCGGGTTCCGTAGCGGACGGGCGTTTCCGGGCCGCGGCCTTGCGAACCGGGAGGCGACCACGCGGCATCCTCCCACGGCACAAAGCGCCGCTCGGTGCGGTAGGCGTCGTACCCGCCCGGATCGGTCCACAGGACCACCGGCGCGCCGGTATGAAACAACCGCCCGCACACCATGATCTCGTCGCCGCGCCGGGCTGATTCGGTTCCGGGGCACGCGCAGGCGGGGAGGAATACACAGAGGAGCAGGAGCGCAGCAGAGAGCACCAATGCCTTGTCAGAGCCCCGAGCGCAAGCGAGTGGGTTGCGCGGCAGACGTCGGGGCAGCAGAATCTCTGCCTCATCAGAGCCCCGAGCGCAAGCGAGGGGTTGCGCGGGGGCCGATCGCGCTCCGCAGCGCGTGTCCAGCCCTCGGGTCTGTGCCGCAGAACAACGCAGATGACGCAGATTCGATGGCATAGGCGGACCCGTAGAAACAGGAGGTGGGGCGAGACACCGGCGCAACCCACTCGCTTGCGCTCGGGGCTCTGACGATGCGAAGGATAATCGCACATGCCCCCCACTGCTGCATCGTCATCGCCCACGCCTGCCGACCGCTCGCACATCCTCACCGAGCAGCGGAACCCCCGCACCATGCGCCTGCACGAACTGTCCGTACGCGAGTGCGTCGATGTGATCGGCGATGAAGATGCGCTGGTGCTGGAGGCGGTGCGGGCGTCGCGGCCGGCGATCGCTGCGTTCATCGAGGCAGCGGAGCCCGGGTTCGTCGCGGGCGGGAGGCTGATCTATCTCGGCGCGGGAACGAGCGGGCGACTGGGCGTGCTGGACGCATCCGAGTGTCCGCCGACGTTCTGCACGCCCCCAGAGCGAGTCGTCGGGATTATTGCGGGTGGAGATTCGGCTCTCCGGAAATCGAGCGAAGGGCGAGAGGACGACCCGGACGGCGCGCGG
>Ga0163144_10014162_pt1 | contig 16576 bp, 22 predicted proteins | sample OliLak19BULKMAT1_FD_123175 | JGI IMG/M metagenome (GOLD analysis project Ga0163144, IMG submission 123175) | Freshwater microbial mat bacterial communities from Lake Vanda, McMurdo Dry Valleys, Antarctica - Oligotrophic Lake LV.19.BULKMAT1 | ecosystem: Environmental > Aquatic > Freshwater >... | reverse complement strand
GCTGCTGAAGCCCGAGAACAAGGCGAAGCTCACCAAGATCCTGACCTGCCATGTCGTGGCCGCGAACGCGATGTCGCCGGCCATTGCCAAGATGATCAAGGACGACAAGGGCACCTACGCCGTGAAGACGGTCGGCGGCTGCACGCTGCAGGCCAAGATGGCGGGCGAGAAGATCACGCTCACCGACGAGAACGGCACTGTCGCCACGGTGACGATTGCCGACGTGAAGCAGTCCAATGGAGTCATCCACGTGATCGATACGGTCGTCCTGCCCAAGGGCTGAACGTAGTCCGTGAGATGGAGGGCGGCGGGGGTTTTCCCCGCCGCTTTCATTTGCGCTAGGGTGGCCGCTCGGCACAGGGAGCAGGCCATGAACTTCGCCGGCATGAACATCGTAGCCATCGGGCTCGCCGCGGTGGCGGGCTTTGCCTTCGGCGCGGTCTATTACATGTCGCTGTCCAGGCAGTGGCTGGCGGCGGTCGGCAAGACCAAGGAGGAGATCGCCGGCACGCGCTCGATCGCGCCGTTCGTCACCTCGTTCGTGGCGCTCCTGGTGATGGCCTGGGTGCTGGCCGGCACGCTCGGCCACCTCGGTCCGGGGCAGGTGACCTTGAAGAACGGCATCATCTCCGCCCTGTTCGTCTGGGTGGGCTTCGTCGCCACGACGGTGGCCGTCAACAACGCCTTTGGCGGCCGCAAGCCGATGCTGAGCGTGATCGATGGCATCCATTGGCTGGGTGTGCTCGTTATACAGGGCGCTATCATCGGCGCTCTTGGTGTTTGAGACGGGCGAAAGGCGGCGGCATGGCACTGAAACGTCCCCGGATCGAAGGCTACGCGGTCATTTCCAGGGAAGGGATGATCGCCAGGAATGACGGATCCTTCCCCGACGAGATCAAGATCGAAGCGGATCACAAGTTCTACCAGGACTCGGTCGACCGGGCCTCGGCGGTCGCCAACGGCCGGCATTCGGCCGAGGGCGGCCCGAAGGAAAAGACGCGCCGCCGGATCACCCTGACGCGGCGCGTCCAGCGCGTGATGGTCGATCCCAACAATGCCCTGGCGGTCCTGTGGAATCCCGGCACGGCGCCGCTCGAGGAGGCCTGGCAGCGGCTGGGCATCGAGGACGGCACCCTGGCCGTGGTGGGCGGCACCGACGTGTTCGGCCTGTTCCTCAATATCGGCTACGACGCGTTCTTCCTCACGCGCGCCGAAGCCAGCGTGCCGCGCGGCCGGCCGGTGTTTCCGGGCGTCGGCAAGGACGTGCCGCCGTCGGAGATCTTCACCAAGCATGGCATGGTGCTGCGCGACACGCGCACGCTGGACGCCGCCACCAACACGGTGCTCGAGGAGTGGGGGCCGAAATGACCACGGAGGCCACCAGGAAACCGACCATTGCCCGGATCTGGCGCGGTCGCGTGCGATGCGCGCGGGCCGACGAATACGAGACGTAAAATTACGAGGTCGGAATCAGGCCGCTGATCGAGAAGGCGCTGGGCGTCCAGACGTTCCGCGAGTATCGCGAGACCGAATCGGAATTCATGACGATCTCGTACTGGGAGAATATCGAGGCGATGTCGCGTTTCACCGGAGGCGATCCGGCGCGCATCCACCATCTCGACCGCGACAAGGAGTTCCTGATCGAACTGCCGACGTCGGTGCAGATCCTCCGGCTGCTCGACGCCCACGGCCAGACGGGCCCGGCGTCCTAAGCGGCTGTTGCCGCCTGCGGTGGCCGGGCCTAGCCTCGTCGGGCGGGATCCGGCGTTGCGTGCCCGCCAACCCAATCGACACAATTCGACCCAGGAGGAAACATGTTCACCACCGGTCGCCGTCTGGCGTTGGCCAGCGGACTGGCATTTGCCATTCCCTCTCTCATTGCCGGCACGGCAGCCGTTGCCCAGCCGGCCGATGTCGCTGCCGTCGACAAGGCGATCGCGGAGCTGCGCGACGCCATGCTCACCGCCGATCGGGCCAAGCTGACGGCGCTGCTGTCGGATGAGTTGAGCTACGGCCATTCGGCTGGACGCCTGGAAACCAAGGCGCAGTTCCTCGACGTCGTCGCCGGCAAGAAGACGCTCTACAAGTCGATGGCTTTCTCCGACGCCACGACCTCGGTTGCCGGCAACAACGCGATCGTGCGCCACGTCATGACCGTGGACACCGAAACCGACGGCAAGCCCGCCACCGCCAAGGTCGGCGCCCTGCAGGTCTGGGTGAAGGACGGCGGCGCGTGGAAGCTGCTGGCGCGTCAGGCCTTCCGGCTCTAGCGGCTTAAAACTCCCGACTCAGAATTCAACAACCAGCCCGTCGTGGGCCGCCTCGCAGGCGAGCTCCTGCTGGCGGCCCAGCAACTCGGCGCTCATGTGGGTGACGATGGTGCGCCTGGCCCCGACCTCGGGCAGGCGCTTCATGAGCGTGGTGTAGTCGACGTGGTACTTCATCACCTTGTCGAAGAAATAGGCCTCGCAGATGAACAGGTCGGCGTCGCGGCCGGCCGGGATCAGCTCGTCAACCCATTCGGTGTCGCCTGAATAAGTGAGCACCTTGCCCTCGGTTTCGATGCGGAGTGCATAGGACGGCGCGCCGCTGAAATGCTTCATCAGGTAGGGCGTGACGGCGAGGCCGTTCAGCGGGGCGCGCTGGTGCAGCTCCAGTTCGCGGATCGTCAGTTCGAACTTGCGCGGCGCCTTGGTCGAGCCCGCGAACATCGCCTCCATCACGATCATCAGCCGATCCTCGAAGCCCGGCGGGCCGGCCAGCAGCAGCGGCGCGGTGCGGCGGCTCACGAGCTGGGCGTCGAGCAGGAAAAAGGGCAACCCGGCGAAGTGATCGCCGTGCAAGTGGCTCACCAGGACGGTCGAGACGGCATTGGGCTCGACGCCCCATTTACGGATCGCCACCATCGAGGAGGCGCCGCAATCGATCAGCACGTTGCCGTCGGCGGCACGCTCGAGATGGAAGCAGGTGTTGAAGCGACCGCCGCTGCCGAAGGCATCGCCGGAGCCGAGGAACTGCAAGCGCATCGGCTCGTTACGGGGCCTGTTCCAGGCTCGATACTTCGTTGGTGAGCGTGGTGCGGCGCATGTCGCGGACTTCCGCGGGGTCGTAGCGCCGCGCGCGGTGCATGGTGACGCGGTTGTCCCACATCACGAGATCCCACGGCGTCCAGACATGGGCATAGACGAACTGTCGCTGCGTGGCGTGCTCGGTGAGGTCGCGCAGGAAGGCACGGGCCTCGGGCACCGGCCAGCCTTCGATGCCGCCGGCGTGACTGGCGAGATAGAGCGAGAGCCGGCCGGTGACGGGATGGCGCCGCACCAGGCGCTGGCGCACCGGCGCCCATTTTAGGCGCTCGGCCTCGGTGAAATCGTCGAACCCGAGAATGCCGCGTGAAAAGACTTGGCTGTGGGCACAGATGAGATCGCGGACCTCCCGCTTGGTCGCCTCGTCGAGCGCATCGTAGGCCGCGCGCATGTCGGCGAACTCGGTGTTGCCGCCGGTCGGCGGGATCTTGCGGGCCGACAGCAGCGAGTACTTGGCCGGCACGTCCTTGAACGAGCTGTCGGAATGCCAGAGCTGGTTGCCGAGGCCAAACAGGCGGCGGCGGTCGTCGCGCGGCAGCACCTCGCCGTGCTTGTCGAGGTTGGAGATGTCGTTCAGGTCCATGCTCATGCGCCGGTCCTGAGGTGCCGCGATGTCGCCCGTCGCCTGTTCCAGCGGCCCGAGCGAGCGGCTGAACACGAGCTGCTGGTCGTCGTCGATCGGCTGATCGTGGAAGACCAGCACGCCGAAGCGGTCCATGCCGGCATGGACGTCCTTGACCTGCTCCGGCGTCAGCGGCTTGGAGAGATCGAGGCCTGAGACGACGCCCGCGAAGAACGGGCGGTTGGCGGGATCGATGGGCTTGATATCCATGGCCAAAGTCTAGCGCGGCGGAGGCGGCGAGTCAGGCCGCTCCTTGGGCAAGGCCGACCATTCGCGAAACAGCCGGCCGCCGTCCTGGTCGAAATCCTCGTCCAGCACGCGGGCGCCCTGGATGCGCTCGACGCGGAAATTCCGGTAGTCGGCTCGCAGCTCGCACCAGGCGCCGACCAGGGTCACGTCGACATAATAAGCCATGGCGATCGGCCAGATGGTTCGGTTGGAGCGCCGGCCGTTTATGTCGGCGTAGACGATGTGGAGCTTACGGCTGTCGCGGATCGCGCCGCGCAGGCCGGCGAGATCGATCCCCTCCGCCGTCGCGGCAATGCCCGGCGAGACGAACATCTGCGGATTGGCGAGCGCGGACCGTATCGCCTCGGGCAGCACGACCGTCACCTTGGCGAGCACGCTTTCGGCCGCTTCCTGCAGCTTGGGATCGCGGAGCCGACCCACCATGCGCGCGCCGACGGCGATCGCCTCGACCTCGTCGATCGTGAACATCAGCGGCGGCAGGTCGAAGCCCTTGCGCAGTATGTAGCCCACGCCCGCCTCGCCATCGATCGGCACACGGCGCGCCTGCAGGGTGGCGATGTCGCGGTAGATGGTGCGCGGCGTCACTTCGAGCTCGGCCGCCAGCCGCGCGGCCGTGGTCGGTCCCTTGGCGGTGCGAAGGCGCTGGATGATGTCGAACAGGCGGTCGGAGCGGCGCATTTGCTGAGGATATCACTACTGACACAACGTTGTCAGGAGGGGGTGGCTAGGGTCTGGCCTTCATCCCAAAGGAGTTCCCATGCCGCGCATTGAAATGACCAAACCCGCCGTGCCGGCCTTCGCCAAGTTTGCCGAGCGCATCTCTGTTCCTTTCTCGCCCGTGGTACGGGCCGGCGACTTTGTGTTCGTGTCGGGCTTGGCACCGGTCAATCCCGAGACCGGCGACTACGACATCCTGACGATCGACCAGCAGGCGCGTCGTGTACTCGAGCACCTGAAATCCTGCCTCGAGGCGGCTGGCTCCGGCCTGGACCGCGTCGTGAAGTGCAACGTCTATTGCTGCAACCCGTCCTACTTCGCGGCCATCAACACCGTCTACGCCGAGTATTTCGGCAACTTGAAGCTTGGCCGCATCTTTATCTGCACGGCCGGCTGGTTCGGCCCGTTCGACATGGAGATCGACTGCATTGCGCTTGCCAACTGAGGACGAGATCACATGAAAACGAATTGTATCACCGCGGACACGCTGGCTGCCCTGAACGAGGGCTTTGTCGTGGCGATTATGTTGGAGGCGAAAGACGGCGAAGCCGATGCGGTCGCCGAAAACACCCGCCAGCTGGCGCCTCTGGCGATGACCGAGCCGAAAATGAAGCTGTTCTTGCCGTATCAGTCGCCCACTAACCCGGCGCTGTTCTTCGTCTTCGAACTCTATACCGACGAGTCGGGTTGGGCTGAGCACCAGCAGTACGATCACTTCAAGGAGGCGATCGCCGACCTCCTGCCGCGCCTGAAGCGGCGCGAGCGCATACCGTTAGTTCCGTTCCTGTAGGTCGCATGCGGAAGGAAATCTGGCTCGGCACGGTGCTGCTTGCCGCGTCAGCCGCGGCGTACAGCACGGCGGGCTTCTTCACGCGGCTGATCCATGTCGACGCCATGACGATGCTGTTCTGGCGCGGCATCTTCGCCGGTCTGTTCCTCACCGCCATGGCGGCGTGGCGCGAGCGCGGCCATGTCGCGAAATCGGTGCGCGCGATCGGACGCGACGGGCTCCTGATCGCGCTCTGTTCGGCGCTGGCCACGGTCTGCTTCCTCAACGCCTTCCGGCTGTCGAGCGTGGCCGACGTGATGGTCATCGACGCCACCATCCCGTTCCTGACCGCCGGCATCGCCTGGCTGCTGATCGGCGAGCGCGAGGATCGCATCACGCTTCTCGCGACCCTGGCCGCGGTTGCGGGCGTCGCGGTGATGGCGGGGCCTGCCATCGCGAGCGGCCATCTGTTGGGCAACCTGTTGGCGCTCGGCATGGCGCTGCTGATGTCAGTGGTGCTGGTGCTGATCCGGCGCAATCCCGGCGTCAGCATGCTGCCGGCGGTGGCACTGTCGGCCTTCCTCTGCGCGTTGATCGTGCTGCCCTATGCGCAGCTCTTCGCAGTGGACCGCGTCGAGATGCTGGAGCTCTTCCTGTTCGGCACGACGCAGTTCGGCATGGGCCTTCTCCTGCTGGCGCTTGGCACGCCTCTGGTCTCGGCCACGCGCGGAGCGTTGATCGGCACGCTGCAGACGCCGCTCGCCACGTTCTGGGTGTGGCTGGCCTTCGCCGAGACGCCGGCGGTCGCGACCTTGGCAGGCGGCGCGATCGTGCTGGCCGCCGTGCTCGGCGACATCGCCCTCCCGCGCCGCAAGCAGCACGTAATAACGTAGCGATAATGCAGCTTGACTCATGGTCAGATCGCTACTACATTTGAACAGTTATTCAAATGTCGAGAACCAAGAAAGCCATCCTGTCCGACGACCACGCCGCGGCGCTGGCCGACCTGTTCCGTCTTCTGGGCGATCCCAGCCGGCTGCGTATCGTCGTTTCCTGCCTGCGCACGCCACTGGCCGTGACCGACATTGCCGACAAGCTCGGCCTGTCGGTATCCTTGGTCAGCCATCACCTGCGGCTGCTGAAGGGCGCGCGCCTGGTGCGGGCCGACCGGCAGGGCAAGCAGGTCTTCTACGGCGCCGACGATGCCCATGTGAGGCGCATGGTCGAGGACATGGTCGAACATATCGGGGAACACTGACATGAGCGCTCATTGCTGCGATCACGGCCACGAGAACGCCAACGCCGCCGCCCAGTCGCCGGTCTACCGGCGCATCCTCTGGGTCGCCCTGGCGATCAACCTCGCGATGTTCGTGGTGGAGATCGGCGCCGGCCTCGCCGCGCAATCGGCCTCGCTGCTGGCCGACTCACTCGACTTCCTGGGCGACGCCGCCAACTACGGCATCAGCCTGTTCGTGCTGGGCATGGCGCTGCACTGGCGGGCGCGCGCCTCGCTGATCAAGGCGGCCAGCATGGCGGCCTTCGGCCTTTGGGTGGCGATCACGACGATCAATCACGCGGTCGCCGGCACCGTGCCCGAGGCGCAGTTGATGGGCGTGGTCGGAGCGCTGGCGCTCGCCGCCAACTTCGGCGTGGCGGCGCTCCTCTGGCGCTTCCGTGACGGCGACAGCAACATGCGCTCGGTCTGGATCTGCACGAGGAACGACGCGATCGGCAACGTCGCGGTTCTAGTCGCGGCGGCCGGCGTGTTCGGCTCGGGCACCGGCTGGCCCGACTACCTCGTGGCCGCGATCATGTCGGGTCTGGCGCTGACCGGCGCCTTCCAGGTCGCGAAGGCGGCGCTCGCCGAGCTCCGCCATTCACGCGAGGAGCAGGCTCACGCCGTGGGGAGCTTGTAGCTCTCGAACTGCTTGCGCAGCGCCGTCTTCAGGATCTTGCCGGTGGCGCCGTGCGGAATGGCGTCGATGAACTGAACGTCGTCGGGCATCCACCACTTGGCGATCTTGCCTTCGAGGAATTTCAGCACCTCGCCCTTGCTCACCTGGGAATCGGGCCGGCGCACCACGATCAGCAACGGCCGCTCGTCCCACTTCGGGTGAGGCACGCCGATCACCGCCGCCTCGGCCACGCCGGGGCAGCCCATGGCGGCGTTTTCCAGGTCGATCGAGCTGATCCACTCGCCGCCCGACTTGATCACGTCCTTGGAGCGGTCGGTGATGACGACGGAACCGTCCGACTCGATCTTGCAGACGTCGCCGGTGTGGAACCAACCGTCCTCGACGAACTGGCTCCGGCCCTCGCCCTTCATGTAGCCCGAGACGATCCACGGCCCGCGCACCACCATGTTGCCCGAGACGCTGCCGTCGCTCGGCAGATCGTTGCCGGCGTCGTCGACGATCTTCATCTCGCAGCCGAACACAGGCCGGCCCTGCTTGGCGGTGATGGCGAAGCGCTCGGCGTCGGGCAGATCGCGCTCGCCGCGGTTGAAGCGCGTCGTCGTGCCGAGCGGACTCATCTCGGTCATGCCCCATCCCTGGATGACCTCCGCGCCATGATCCTTCCAGAAGCGCTCGATCATGCTGACCGGCACGGCCGAGCCGCCGATCACGGTGCGTTTGACCGACGACATCTTGAGCTTGTTCTGGGCGCAGTAGTCGAGCAGGGCGAGCCAGACCGTCGGTACGCCGGCGCTCAAGGTCACCTGTTCCTTGTCGAGCAATTCGTAGACGCTGGCGCCGTCCAGCTTGGGGCCGGGAAACACCAGCTTGGCGCCGCAGATCGGCGCGGCGTAGACGAGGCCCCAGGCATTGGCATGGAACATCGGCACCACCGGCAGGAGCGTCGTGTCGGGATCCATCGCGATCACCGCGCCGTTGGACGCCATCATGGTGTGGATGAGCGTCGAGCGGTGCGAGTAGAGCACGCCCTTCGGATTGCCGGTCGTGCCCGAGGTGTAGCAGAGCGAGGACGCGGTCCGTTCGTCGAAATCGGGCCACTTCAGCGTGCCCGGCTTGTCGGCGATCAGCTCTTCGTAGCACAGCAGCCTGGGGATCTTGGACGAGGCCGGCATGTGGGCGCGGTCGGTCATGACCACGACATGCTTCACCGTGGCGAGTTTGTCGAACACGCCCTCGACGATCGGCAGCAGGTTGAGGTCGACGAAGATGATCTGGTCCTCGGCATGGTTGGCGATATAGGCCACATGCTCGGGCGCGAGGCGCGGGTTCAGCGTGTGCAGCACAGCACCGATGCCGGAAATGCCGAAGTAGAGCTCGAAATGGCGGTAGCCATTCCAGGCGACGGTGCCGACGCGGTCGCCGAGCTTGATGCCCAGCCCCTGCAGCGCCTCGGCCAGCTTCTTGGCGCGCTTCTGGGCGTCGCGGTAGCCGTAGCGGTGGATCGGCCCCTCGACCGTGCGCGAGACGATCTCGACATCGGAATAGTAGGCTGCGGCATAGTCGATGATCTGCGAGATCAGCAGCGGACGGTCTTGCATCAGGCCGAGCATGGCGTTTCCTCTTCGTTTCTTAGGCGCGCCGCTCCAGATGGAGAGTCCGGAGCGACGCCAGCGACTTGATGTCCGGTTCTAGACCGAGACCCTGCCCGCCGGGAAGGGAGACGCACCCATCCCGCACGGTCAAAAGGTCGCCCAGCAGGCCTTCGCGCAACGGATTGGGATTGGCATCGACTTCCAGCAGGCCGGGACCGCGCACCGCCGCCAGCAGGTGCAGCGAATGCACGAGGCCGATCGCGCCGCCCAGGAAATGCGGGCAGTAGCTGCGGCCGGCGGCCAGCGCGGCGCGCGCCACGGGCAGGCAGCCGGAATGGCCGCCCCACTTGGCGGCGTCGGGCTGGATCACGCCGAATAGCCCTGAGTCGATCGCTTCCTGGAAGGGGCCGGCGCCGCGCAGGTTCTCGCCGGCGGCAAGCTGCGTCGGCGCGATGGCGGCCACCTGCGTCCACTCGGCGGCCGGCCGGTCGGCCAGCAGCGGCTCCTCGATCCAGTACAGGCCGAACTCGGCGAGCTTTGGTGCCATCGCGCAGGCGGTGCGGAGATCCCAGCCCTGGTTGACGTCGACCATCAGCCGCTCGCCCGCCTTCAGTTCCCGGGCCACCGGCCGCAGTGAGCCGAGGTCGGTCTCCTCGCCAAAACCGATCTTGATCTTGTAGGCACGATAGCCCGCCGCCCGCATGCGTCCGACGGTGTCGTAGGCGGCGCGGCCGGGATTGAGGCCGGAGGCGTAGACCGGAACCGGCGACGCATCCGTGCCGCCGAGCGCTCGCCACAGCGGCAGCCCGCGCTTGCGCGCGCGCAAGTCGTGGATCGCGAGGTCGAGCCCTGCCGCCGCGGCGGAGAGGGCGCCGGCATCGCCGCTCTGCACGCGCAGCACGTGGAGCGTGCGGTCGAGGTCGCTCCACAGTGCCGCCGGATCGTCGAGCGACTTGCCCAGCACGCGCGGCGCCACGATGTCGGCGAACAGAAGCGCGCGATGCTCGGCGCTGGCGGTCGGAAAATTCGACCAGATCTCGCCCCAGCCGCGGACGCCGTCGGAATCCTCGACCCGCACGAACACCGCCACGCGTTCGGTCATGGTGCCGAACGAGGTGCGGATCGGCTCGGCGATCGGTGCGTGAAAGACGTGCGCTTCGACGCGGGCGAGGGTGGCCGTGCTCATTCCGGCTTGATGCCGGCATCCTGGGCGACCTTGGCCCAGCGCACCATTTCCTGGCGGATGAAATCGTCGAACACCTTGGGCGGGCCGCCGACGACCTGGATGCCGGCCGCGTCCAGCTTGGACACGACATCGGGCTCGGCCAGCGCCTTGTTGAAGCCGGCGTTCAGCTTGTCGATCACGTCCTTCGGCGTGCCCATCGGCACGATGAAGCCACCCCACGATCCCATGTCGTAGCCGGGCAGGCCGGCCTCGATCATGGTCGGCACGTCCGGCGCCACATTCGAGCGCTTGGCCGTCGTCACCGCAAGCGCCCGCACGCCGCCGGAACGGGCATGTCCGGCGATCGCCGTCACCGTGTCGAAGATAACCTGGGTGCGGCCCGACAGTAGGTCGGGATGCGCCGCCGAGCTGCCGCGATAGGGCACATGCAGCATTTTTGTGCCAGTCATCGACAGGAACAGCTCGGCAGCCATGTGCAGCGAGCTGCCGGCTCCGCTCGAGGCGTAGGAGTATTCACCCGGCTTGGCCTTCAGGAGCGCGATCAGCTCCGGCACGGTCTTGGCAGGCAGCGACGGCGTGACCGCCAGCATCAGCGGCACGTTGTGCGTCTGGATGACTGGCGCGAGGTCCTTCAGCGTGTCGTAGGGCAGGGTCTTGAAGAACAGCGGATTGACCGCGTGGCTCGATGCCACGATGACCAGGTTGTAGCCGTCGGGCGGACTCTTGGCGACGAGGTCGGTGGCGAGCGTCTGCGTGGCGCCCGGCTTGTTGTCGACGATGACAGCTTGGCCCCACCAGGTCTGCAGCTTCTCGCCGGTGAGGCGCGCGATGGCGTCGATGGCGCCGCCCGGCGGGGCGGGTACATAGAGTCGGATCTGCTTGTTCGGGAAGGCAGCCTGCGCGCCCGCCTTTGCACCGGCGAACGGCAGCGCGGACGAGGCCAGAAAGAGGCGTCGGTTAAGCATGTTGTTTCCTCGGGTTTTTTATTCCGCAGCTTGTTGGCTGGGGTCGTTCAGCAGATCGTAGGTGCGCTTCTGGTACAGGGCCATGTACTCCGTATACCAGGTCGTCGGATATTTCGGCGGCCGGTCTGGTCCGACGGTGGTCGGCACCGCCGCGACTGGCCATTCGATGTCGCTGTCGCAGAAAAAGGCTAGCGCATAGCGCTCGCCACCGCTCCGGTTGACCGCGCGATGCGGCGTGGCGAGGAAGAAATCGTTGGTCCAGCGCTGCAGAAGCTGCCCGCCGTTTACGAGATAGGCCTTGGCGCTGGCCGGGGGCGAAATCCATTGGCCGCTTTGCGTGCGGATCGACAGGCCCGGCACCTCGTTCGGCGCGAGCAGGGTGAGGAAGCTGGTGTCGGTGTGCGGGGCGATGCCGAACTCGTCGTCCGGCGGCGCCTCGACCGACGGGTAGTGGGTCATGCGAAGCTTGTACTGGCAGTCGCGGAACGGCCCGTCGAAGTAGGCGACCGGCAGGCCGAGCGCCAGTGCGTAGAGCGGCACCAGCTTCTGCGCCAGCCGCTCCATGGCATCACAGTAGGCGGCGACGGTCTCGCGAAAGCCGGGCAGGTCGGCCGGCCACTGGTTGGCGCTGCGGAAGTGCCGGCCGGCTGCCACGTCGGGATGGTCGGGCGGCAGGTCGCGCGCCACGAACAGCGCCTCATTGAGGTTGGCCTTGGTGACGGTCTGCACTACCGAGGTCCGCAGCGTGTCGCCGCGCATCGGCAGGTAGCCGACATTGTGCCTGTCGATGCGGATCTGCATCTTGCGCTCGAGTGGCAGGGCGTGAAACCGCGCCGCCTCGGCGTAGATGCCGCGCACCTGGCTCTCCGGCACGCCGTGATTGACGATGAAGTAGAAACCGATGCTGGTGAGCGCTAAGTGCAGCTCCTGGGCGATGCGCTCCCGCGCACCCGGCTCGCCCGCGAGATAAGGGCCGAGATCGATGACCGGGACGGTTTCCGTGTCGCTCATTCCGCCGCTTGCTGTGCGTCCGTGTTGAGCACGTCGTAGTTTCGCTTCAGGTACCAGGTCATGTAGTCGCTGTACCAGGTCGTGGGATATTTCGGCGGCTTGTCGGGGCCGACGGTGGTCGGCACCGCGGCAACCGGCCAGTCGATGCCGCTGTCGCAGAAGAACGGCAGGGCATAGCGCTCGCCGCCGCTCTTGTTGATGGCCCGGTGCGGCGTCGCCAGGAACAGGTCGTTGGTATAGCGCTGCAGCATCTGTCCGCCGTTCACGACGTAGGCATTGTCGATCGCGGGCGCGTCGATCCAGTTGCCGCTCTGGGTGCGGATCGACAGGCCCTGCACCCGGTTGGGCGCGAGCAGCGTGAGAAAGCTCGTGTCGGTGTGTGGTGCCAGGCCAAACTCGTCGTTCACCGGACCTTCCTGCGGCGGATAGTGCGTCATCCGCATGGAGAACATCGGCTCGGAGAAGGCGGTGTCGAAATAATTGGCCGGCAGGTCGAGTGCGCGGGCGTAGAGCCGCACGAGTCTCTGCACCAGCCGCTCCATGTCGTTGCAGTAATCGACGACGGTGTCGCGGAAGCCCGGCAGTTCAGGCCAGCGGTTCAGCCCGCGGAAGCGGCGGCCCGACAGCACGTCGGGATGGTCAGGCGCCATCTCGCGCTTCACGAAGAAGGCCTCGTTGAGGTTGGCCTTGGTGCCGGTCTGCACGGTCGAGGTGCGGAGCGTATTGCCGCGCATCGGCAGGTAGCCGGTATTGTGCTGGTCGAGCTTGATCTCGAGCTTTTTCTCGACCGGCTGCGCGTGGAAGCGCTTCACCTCAGCGAACATGGCGGCGATCTTCTCGCGCGCGATGCCGTGGTTGACGATGAAGTAGAAGCCGATCTCGGTCAGCGCAAAACGGAGTTCCTGCGCCGTGCGGTCCATCGCGCCTTCCTCGCCGGCGAGATAGGGCCCGAGATCGATGATGGGAATGGTTTCGGTCGCCACGGGACGCTCCCTCTTTGGCTTCACAATCGCTGCCTGGATGGACGATACTGCCGCACAGGACGCTTGGTCCAGCAGGCAAGGAGCCATTCCGGAACATGAGCGATCACTATGTCCTGCACGTCCAGTCGAGCCTGACGCTGGCGCACGCCGAACGGATGGTCGACGGCGCGTTGCAGGCCGCGCGCGCGGCAGACCTGCTGCCGCTCACCGTGGCTGTGCTCGATTCCGGCGGTCATCTCGTGGCCTTCAAGCGCGAGGACGGCTGCGGCGTGCTGCGCTTCGACATCGCCTTCGGCAAGGCATGGGGCGCGTTGGGCATGGGCATTTCCAGCCGCACCATCCGCGACCGGCTCGGCAACCGGCCGGCCTTTCAGGGTGCGCTCGCGGCAGCCTCGGGCGGCCGTTTCGTGCCGGTGCCGGGCGGCGTGCTGGCGCTCGACGGCACGCGCAACGTCGTCGCGGCGATCGGCATCAGCGGCGATGCCTCGGATCGCGACGAGTATGCCGCCATCATGGGCGTGCGTGCGGCCGGACTCGCCTGCCACCCGGATGAGCCCGCCGAGAATTGGCGTTCAGCCGGACTTTGATCCGCACGGAGGAACCATCATGCGTCGTCGTACCCTGCTTGCCGTTGCCGGCGCGTCGCTCGCCGCGCCTTCGATCGTGCCTTCGTCGGTTGCCTTGGCCCAGGCGTGGCCGGCGCAGCCGTTCCGCCTGATCGTGGCCTTTCCACCGGGTGGACCGACCGATGTCTACGGCCGCCTGTTCGGCGAGCGGCTCGGTCGCGCGCTCGGCCAGCCGATGGTGATCGAGAACAAGGCCGGCGCCGCCGGCGTGATCGGCACCCTGGGTGTCGCCCGCGCCAAGCCCGACGGCTACACGCTGGTGTTCGGCACCGGCTCGACGCAGGCGCTCTATGCCTCGATGGCGGCCAAGCCGGAGTACGACGTGCTGAAGGATTTCACCTACGTCGCCCACATCGGCGGCGGCCCGGCGGCCTTCGTCGGCAATCTCGAGCAGCCCGACACGCTGAAAGGCATGCTCGACGCTGCGCGGGCAAAACCCGGCGCGTTGAGCTACGGCTCGCCCGGCACCGGCACGCTGCTGCACCTGACGACGGAGCGCCTGAAGGCCGCGGCTGGCGGCGTCCAGATCACGCATGTGCCCTACCGCGGCAGCGGGCCGGCGATGAACGACCTGCTGAGCGGCCAGATCGCCATGGTGACGACCACGCTGGGCAGCGCGCTGCCCTTCCACAATTCGGGCAAGGCGCGGCTGCTCGCGGTCGCCACGGCCCAGCGCACGGCGCTGGCGCCACAGGTGCCGACGGTGTCGGAAACGCTGGGTGGCATGCCCTTCGAGGCCGTGCTGTGGCATTGCCTCGCCGGACCGGCGGGGTTGCCGCCCGAGGTAGTGGCGCGCCTTGCGGCGGCGACGCGCGAGACGATGAACGATCCCGCGCTGCAGAAGGCGCTTGCCGAACAGGGCATCGTGCCGGTCACGGACTCGACTCCCGCCTCGACGGTGGCTTTCGTCGGCGCCGAGGCGGCGCGGTGGGCACCGATCGTCAAGGCCGCCGACATCAAGATGGAGTAGGGGCGACACATGATCTTCGGTCTTTCGGCGCTGGTCGTGGCCGCGCTGTTCACCGGCGCCGCATTCTACATCAACGTCGCCGAGCAGCCGGCCAGGCTCGGGCTCGAAGACCGGGCGTTGCTGGCGCAGTGGACGCGGGCCTATCCGCGCGGCTTCGTCATGCAGGCCAGTCTCGCCGTTGCCGGATTTCTGCTCGGCGCCGCGGCATGGTGGATGACCGGCGAGGTGCTGTGGCTGGCCGGCGCCGTCGTGCTGGTGGCCAACTGGCCCTACACGATGCTGATCATGATGCCGGTGAACCGTGAGCTCGGGGCCATCGCGCCGGAGAACGCCGGGCTTGCGAGCCGCGCGCTGATCGTGCGCTGGGGCGGCCTGCATGCGCGACGCACGATGCTGGGCGTCCTCGCCACCGTGCTCTTCCTGTGGGCGGCGTTGAGCTAGTGCGGCGCGATCAGGTCGAGATCGACTGACAGTATATCGGCGATCCTGCGCAGTGTCCGCACAGAGCCTGACCGCCGCTTGGTCTCCAACTGGGAAATATACAGCGCCGACAAGCCTGCACGTCGTGCCAATTGAGCCTGGGTCAGCCGGCGATGTTCGCGGAACAGTTTGAGCCGGCTCTCACCACTCAGAGACCGTTCAAATATTTCGATCGGGTAGGCTTCACCGCCGCGCGCCTTGGCATGATCGTAAGCCTGGACATCGGCACGATCCTCGGCGCGCTCAAGACGGCGAACGAGACGACGCCATTCGCGGACGGGCACGCGTACATAGGCGGGCCGTCCGTCGCGGATAACGATGTCGTGCCGAACCGGATTCGAATGATCAGTCATCGATCGAACTCCGAGCTCCAAACTTTACGACCAATACCACTAGCTCATTGTCGAGAAGCTCATAGTTAATGCGCCAATCACCAACGCGAAGCCTGAAGCCGGGCCGCCCTGTCAGCCGTTTTACATTGTTGTTGCGGGCATAAGGGTCGGCTGAAAGGTCTCTCAACTTGCGAAGCACCAGTCGCTGGATATTGGTCGGGGCACGATCCAGAGCCTTGGCCGCTTCGCGATCGATGACAATGCGCCACACGACCGTAACTATAGCAGATAGCTATATGCTCCGACAACCGTGAAGCCGCCATCGATAGGGAGATGGCGTGGATCGTTCAAGGGGGTGCTAGGCCGTCGGCAGCTTGTAATCCTTGAAGTCCTCGCACAGCCGGGTCTTCAGGATCTTGCCGGTGGCGGTGTGAGGGATCGTCTCGACGAACTGCACGGCGTCGGCAGCCACCATTTGGCGACCTTGGTGCCGAGGAAGTCGATCAACTTCTGCCTGGTCACGCCGGCTTCGGGCTTGCGATGCACGATCAGCAGTGGCCGATCCTGCAGGAGGCCGAACATCGGTGACATTCCAAGTGCCCAAAATGAGCCGTCTGATGGCGGGTCGTCTGGCGACGGCTGGACATTTGCCTTACGCTTCCCGTTATCCTTGGGGGGGAAACGACAATGCGGTCAATACGGGGTGTTGGATTAGCAATCGGCGGCCTGTTTGCCGTCCTGGATCTGACGGCGGTAGCGGAAGTGGCGGAGGCCAAGACCAGCAGCGGCGGAACGGTGCTTGACGTCGTCACGAGCCGCCTGGAACTCACAATTTCGCATTTTCCGGCGCTCGCTGCCCATCTGGCGCGGCTGCCCGAGATGATCGGCGGCCGGACGGTCCTGCTGCTGGTTGGCATGCTGGTCGCCGGCCTGGCGGCGGAATACCTCTTGCGGTGGCTGCTCAAGGGCGTCCGGGTCAGGGGCTTCGGACGCCTCACCGCCGATTCGGCGCTGCACGGCTTCTGGCGCGCCGTTCTGTTCGATGCCCTGGCCGTGGCTGCCTTCTGGGTGG
>Ga0163144_10014161_pt1 | contig 16577 bp, 10 predicted proteins | sample OliLak19BULKMAT1_FD_123175 | JGI IMG/M metagenome (GOLD analysis project Ga0163144, IMG submission 123175) | Freshwater microbial mat bacterial communities from Lake Vanda, McMurdo Dry Valleys, Antarctica - Oligotrophic Lake LV.19.BULKMAT1 | ecosystem: Environmental > Aquatic > Freshwater >... | reverse complement strand
CGCTACAGCCGGTTCGTCTCCAGGAATGCCCGGATCGCCTCGGCGACCTGCTGATGGCTGGACTCCCCGGCGACCAGGCCGAAGTGCGAGTGCGCCCCGAACGGCTCGAACTCCGCGTCCAGCCACACGGCCAGTCGCTCCGCGTCGTCCAGGCTGACCAGGCGATCCAGCCCGCCGCCGATGACCAGGCGAGGCACCTCGGCGAACACGCGCCGGTCGACCGACACGCCGGCCAGCATCTGGCGCTTGGCGGCGCCGGCCTCGTGCGGCTTCTGACCGAGCAGGTGCTGGATCTTGAGCACGTCCGGCAGGGTCAGGTCACGGTCGTCGCGGACGAGTCGCTCCGGGAGCGTCTCCCAGCCGATGGCACTCCGCCCGTAGGACTCCGGGATCTCACGAAGCTCGTGCTGTCGGGCGGGCACACGCAGGTCGCGCGGCAACTCCGACGACAGCAGCACGATCCCGGCGATGGCCACACGTTCCGCCGCCTTGAGGGCGAGCAGGCCGCCCATCCCGTGACCGATGACGACGGTCGCCGGGCCGAGGCGGTCAAGAGCAGCGACCACATCCTCTGTATACGTCTCGAAGGACAGCTCGGCCGGGTCGGCGGTCTGCGACCAGTAGTGGTTGCGCAGGTTGACCGCGTGGCCCTCCCAGCCGCGCCCGGCGAAGTAACCGAGGTAGCGCTCCCAGACCCATGAGCCGGCGAGCTCGCCGTGCACGAACAGGAGCGGCTTGCGCCGCGAGCGACGCTCGGGTAGCCAGGATTCGATATAGATACCGCGATCCATAAGCTCGATCTCGTCCTTGCGAACGGGCCGGCCGTTCACGAGCGGCACCTGCGCGCGCGACAGGATCGGGTCGGGGATCTGGTCAGGGGAGCGGCTCACCGTCGGTTCACCATTCGTGCGGGTTGATGACCAGGCCGGTCAGGGCCTTGGGGTAGAAGTAGGTCGACTTCTGGGGCATGACATCGCCGTCGCGAGCGACCGCCGCGATCGATGCGACCGGGGTGCCCTCCAGCAGGAAGGCCGCATCGGCAGTGCCGGCGTCCACGGCCGCGACGGCCTCGGCAGCCGACTTCGTGTAGCTGACTGCACCAGCGGCGACCGCGGCGGCATCGATCGTGGCCAGTCGCTCCAGGGCGGCGCCAAGCAGTGTGACGTCCAGGCCGCGCAGCGCGGCGCCGCCCGACGGCAACAACGGCGAGAAGGCCGATCGCCTCGCGCGCAGCAGCGCGCCGCCGGAGCGTGTCCAGATGCCGAAGCGCCCCTCGCCGCCAGCGGCCAGCCCGATCCCCTCGAAGCGCCGGACCAGCTCGCCAGCATCGGCCACCGGGGTCACCTCGAACAGCTCGGCGGCCCGCTCGACGAGCGTCGCCGCGTCGCCGCCGAGCCCGGTCACCAGCCGGTGGGTCGGCAGGACCGTGAGGGCCTCCCCGGTCGACTCCAGGAAGAGCATCAGCAGATAGTCGAACGCCGGGTCCTCCTCGCACGAGCGGGTCATGCGCCGTTCATCGCGATAGCGCAGGGCGGTCTCGTAGCGATGGTGGCCGTCGGCGATGGTGACGGGCCCGGCCGACGCCGCGGTGATGAGGGCGGCGGCCAGATCGGCCGAGGCGTCCTCCCCGTCGGCCGGCACGGACCACAGGCGATGGACGGCGCCGTCGTCGTCGGTCACGTCGACCTCCGCCAGCCGGTCGGCGGCCGTCGCCAGGCGGCGGCCGGTGGTGCCCGCGGCGTCCTCGAACAGGCCGACGACCGGACTCGTGTTCACGCCCGTCGCGCGCAAGAGCTTGTAGCGGTCCTCCTTGGGCCCGGTCATCGTCCGTTCGTGGGGCAGGACCCCCGACGACGGCCCGAAGGCCTCCAGCCGGAGACGCGCGAAGAACCCGCGCTGCGTCCGCTCGACGGCGGTTCCGGGCACCCGGTAGGTCTGCTCGTAGACGTACACGGACGGGTGCGGATCCTTGCGCAGGGTGCCATCGGAGCGCCACCCGGCGAGCGTCCGCGCGGCGCGCCGATAGCGGTCGTCCGGTTCGTCGCCCGGCTCGTCCATCGGCACGTCCAGGCGCACGACGTTGGCCGGATGGCGATCGATCAGGCGCCGACGCTGTGCGGCTCCGATGACGTCGTACGGCGGCGCGACCACCCGCGCGGCGTCACCCACGGACGACAGGTCGTAGCGCAGCGCACGAAAGGGGCGGATATCGGGCACGGATACCTCAGGCGAGCCCGGCGCGACGGCACGCCGAACGATGGTCCACGGGACGGCCCCATCGTACGATAGGCGCGCTGTGCACCGCCCGGTGCAACTTTCAAGGGGGCCGAGGCGTCCTTGCTGCGACCATCCCGACCCCTCTGACGGAGTGCGCGTGCGCCACACCGAGTCCGCCCAGCCGCCGAGCCACGATGGGCGCACCGCTCGACGACTCGCCGCCAGTCTGCTCGTCATGCTGGCGCTGCTGGGCGCGACGACGCTGTCCGCCCGGGCCGCGGTCGAGGGATTGACCATGGAGGCGAACGTCCTCCTCGATGGGCACGCGCGCCAGGGCACCTGGATGGCCATCGACGTCCGGCTCAAGAACGACGGCCCGCCGATCACCGGTGAGCTGCGCCTGACCGGCGGCCTGGCCGGCAAGACGAGCTTCGGCACCGCCGTCGACCTGCCCACCCAGTCGGACAAGATCTATCGCCTGTACGCCCAGCCGCCTGGCTTCGGCCGCACGGTCGAGATCGCGCTGATCGAAGGCGGCTCGGCGATCGACACCATCAAGGTCGAGTTCACGAGTCATGACCCGACCCAGCTGGTCATCGGCATCATGGCCGAGCGGCCCGGCGACATCGTGGGCAGCTTGGACCTGCTGCCCGACCAGGCGGGCCTGGCGCCGCTCATCGTGCCGCTGACCGCCACCGAGTTGCCCCGTCGCGTGGAGGGCTGGGCGACCCTGGACCGCCTCATCTGGCAGGACATGGATGCGGCCGCCCTGGAGCCCGAGCAGCTCGCCGCGTTGCGAGCCTGGATCGCCGGCGGTGGCCGCCTGGTCATCGCTGGCGGGACCACCGGTCCGGACAGCCTGGCCGCGTTCCCGGACGCCATCCTGCCCTTCCGTCCGACGGCCACGGTCGACGTGGCGCCGAGCTCGCTGGGCGCCCTGCTTGGCGAGATGCCCGAGTCCGCTGCCGATCTACCGGCCCTCGCCGGCACGCTCATCGAGGGCCGCACCCTGGCCTCCAGCGGCGGCCAGGTGGTCGCAGCCGAGCGCGCGTACGGCAGTGGCGCAGTCGCCATCATCGGCTTCGATCCCTCGACCGACTGGATCGACGAGACGACGCTGGCCGAGGGCCTGTGGCGCCGGATGCTGCCAGCCAAGGCCGCCGGCGGCCCGGTGATCACCGACGACAGTCAGCTCATCCAGGCCGTCTCGCAACTACCCGAGCTCGCCCTGCCGCCGGTCGGTGGGCTGGCCATCCTGCTCGGCGCCTACATCCTGCTCATCGGGCCGATCAACTACCTCGTGCTCAAGCGCCTGGATCGGCGCGAGCTGGCCTGGGTCACGATGCCCGTCCTCATCGTCGTGTTCGCGTTCGGGGCCTACGGCTTCGGCTCGTTGCTGCGTGGCAGCGACCTCATCGTCAACGAGGTCGCCATCGTGCGCGGCTCGCCGGGCGCCACGGAGGGCACGGCCCAGGTCTACCTCGGGGTGTTCTCCCCGTCGCGCGGCACGTACCAGGTACACGTCCCGGGCGGCGCTCTCCTGTCGGCGCCGGCGAGCAGTGACTTCTTCGGCGGGGACGGCCAGTCGGCCACGCTCGACGTGCTCCAGGGCGACACCTCGACCATCCGCAACCTGACCGTCGGGTTCGGATCGTTGCGCACGGTCCGTGCCGAGTCGGCCGTCGAGGTGCCGCTCATCCAGGCGGACATGCGCCTGGAGGCTGGCCGCCTCAAGGGCACCATCACCAACGCGTCCGACCAACCCTTCCTGAGTCCGGCCGTGGTCCTTGGCGGGACCGTGGCGACCCTCAAGGACCTGGCCCCGGGCGAGAGCGCCGAGGTCGACATCGCGATCGCCCCCTTCCAGTTCGGCCAGCAGCTGTCCGACCGGATCGTCGGGCCCATCTTCTTTCCCGATGGCCGCACCGAGCAAGGCGAGGACGCGGCGCGCAAGTACGCCCGGCACTCGATCATCGATCAGCTCACCTACGACCCCAACTGGGGTTTCACCGGCCAGCTGCCGGTGGAGGGGACGGTCATCCTGGGCTGGAGTGACGCCAGCCTCCTGGATATCGAGATCGAGGGGCAGCAGCCCAAGCGGACCGGCAACATCCTGTACTTCCTGCCGACCGCGATGACCGTCAGCGGCGACACGACGTTCACGTCCGACCTGCTGCGCTCGACGGTCATCGACTCCGACGCGGCCTTCTTCAGCAAGGACCCGTACAGCATGAGCTTCGGCAAGGGTGCTGTGGAGATGTCGTATCGCCCGATCGCCTTCGAGGGGACCTTCGACGTGCGTGGCCTGACCCTGACCCTGGGCTTCGGTGGCGAGCCTGGCTTCGGTGGCGAGGGCAAGCCCATCGCTCCGCTCGACGAGATCCCCGAACCGTGCCCGGATCCACCGACCGAGGCGTGCGGCCTGGACCAATTCGACAGCATGCCCGAGGTGGAGCTGTACGACCTCACCGAGGGGGAATGGAGGCGGTTCCCCCACATGTCGGCCGGGACGCGCTACGCGATCACCGACCCTGACCGCTACGTGGATCCGGCGACCGGGACGGTCCTCATCCGGTTCGTCAACGATAACGACGACGGCGTCGGCTTCAGCCTCGACATGGCCATGACCGGAGACCTCAAGTGACCGAGATCGTCCACGCCACGGGCCTCGTCAAGCGCTACGACAACACGCTCGCGGTCGCGGGCGTCGACCTGAGCGTGGCAGCCGGCGAGATCTTTGGGCTGGTCGGCCCGAACGGGGCCGGCAAGACCACGACCCTGCGCATCCTGGCCACGCTCCTGCGGCCGACGATGGGCGAGGCCTACGTGGCTGGCCACTCGGTCACCCGGAACCCCGATGCGGTCCGTCGCGTCATCGGGTTCATGCCGGACAGTTTCGGGGTCTACGACGACATGAAGGTCTGGGAGTACCTGGACTTATTCGCCCGCTGCTTCGGCATCGACGCGGCGAAGCGCCGCCGCATGATCGGTGACCTGCTCGAGCTGGTGGACCTCACGGACAAGCGCGACGCCTACGTCCAGACGCTGTCGCGCGGCATGCAGCAGCGCCTGTGCCTGGCCCACGCCCTGGTCCATGACCCCGACGTGCTCATCCTCGACGAGCCGGCTTCCGGTCTGGACCCACGCGCCCGGGTCGAGCTGCGCGAGCTGCTCCGGGAACTGCGCGCCCTGGGCAAGACGATCCTCATCAGCAGCCACATCCTGCCCGAGCTGGAGGAGCTGTGCACCAGCGTGGCCATCGTCGACCGAGGCCAGGTGCTGGCCCAGGGCCGGGTCGCCGATATCGAGCGACGCCTGCGCTTCGGCGCGGTGCTGCGGGTCCGGCTCCTGGCCGAGGGCGAGGCGCTTGAAGCGGCCCGCGCCCGGTTCGCCACCGACCCGGACGTGGCCTCTGCCGTCATCCTCCAGGATGGAACCATCGAACTCGGGTTCCGCGGCGACGACGCCGCGACGGCTCGGCTGCTTGCCCAGTCAGTGTCGTCGGGTCTGCCCATCGTGAGCTTCGCGCGCGCGGCGAGCGACCTCGAGGAGCTCTTCCTCCAGGTCACCTCTCCCGACCGTCAGCCCCTTGAAGCGGCATAGGACGGCATCCACATGATCGATCCCACCACCTCTGACGACCTCGCGACCATCGAGGGGCTCGACGTGGCCGCCGCGGCCACGGATGCAGCGAAGGTCTCGGCCGAGCCTGACAGCCCGATGTTGGACGCGCCGGTCGAGACGGCCGCCCCGAGCGGCGACTGGGCCACGCCGCCGTCGGCCGGCCGGCGCCTGGGCTTTGCCCGGACCGTCGGCGGCATCGCTGCCATCGGCGTCAAGGAGACCCGCGGCCGGATGCGCGGCAAGCGCGCGTTCATCGTCCTGACCATCTACCTGGTCCTTCTGGCGGGCTTCGCGGCCATGGTCGAGATCTTCGTCGAGCGGACGTTCCAGACCGGCTTCGGGGGCTCCGCGGCGTTCGCGAGCGCCGTCATCGGCCAGAGCATCTTCGTCGCCCTGCTCATGCTGATGACCCTCCAGGTCGTGTTCCTGGCGCCGTCGTCGACAGCCAGCGGCATCAGCCTGGAACGCGAGAAGCAGACGCTCGAATTGCTCATCGCTACGCCGATCTCGTCGGCGGCGATCGTCATCGGCAAGCTCCTGTCGGCGCTGGTCTGGGTCTTCTTGCTCATCGCCGCGTCCATCCCGCTGATGGCCGTCGTGTTCGTCTTCGGCGGGATCGGACCGGAGACCGTGCTGGCGGGGTACCTCGTACTGCTGGCCACGGCCCTTGGCCTGGGCTCGTTCGGGCTGGCTTGCTCGTCGCTGGTCAAGCGGACCACGGCCTCGACCGCGATCAGCATCTTCGGGGTCCTGGCCATCACCATCGGGACGGCTTTCGTCCTCATCTTCTGGACGGCCATGGGCTCGTTCGACAACAACGGCAACCGGGTCGGCGGGCTGTTCGGGATGCGCGCGCCGGCCATCCTCGCCTACGTCAACCCGTTCATCGCCCAGGCCGACGTCATGTGCACCACCGAGTCGAGCTTCGGCGGTGGCTGGTGCTCGACGGTCGACAGTCTCGTCCCGAATCGCAACGGCGTCGTCTTCACCGATGGTGGGGCCATACCGGTCCCGGCGCCACCGGTCATCCAGACCGTCGGCGGCAAGGAGGTCATCGTCGAGGGCGGAGGCTTCGCGCCCGACGACGTGCCCCTCCAGCAGGTGGTCGCCCAGCGCGACCCGCTGTGGATCCGCAGCGTCATCACCTGGCTGATCCTGTCGGTCATCTTCCTGTTCATCGCCGTCCAAGCCGTCTCCCCGACCCGTCGCTGGCGTCCGCGCCTGCGTCGCCGTCGATCCGATCGGAGTACCGCCGCATGACGATCTCGCCCCGCCGCCTGCTTCGTCGCCCGGACCGGGCCGCCGGCACGGGCGCCATCGTCCCGCCGGACCCGCGCGCGGTGCTGTCCGGCCCGCTGGACCCGGCGCTGGTCGCCGTGCGCGCCGCGCTGGTCCCGCATCAGCGTCGGCTGTGGCTGCGCCGCATCGTCCGCCGAACGTGGGTCGCCCTCGCGATCCTGGCCGTCGCCGAGCTCGTGCTCTGGACGGTCGCCCGGTTCATCCCGCTCGAGGCCGCTCCGGTCATCGGGGCTGGCCTCCCCGTCCTCGTCGCGATCGGCCTGCTCATCGCGGTCATACGCGCCCGTCCCAGCCTGGGTGAGACGGCGATCGCCGTCGATGTCGAGGGCGGACTCGGCGACCGAGTCTCCTCGGCCATGGAACTGGCGGTCGGGTTCCCGGCTTCGGCGACGCCGCCGGCCGACGACGCCATCTCGCTCGACGATCCGGCGGCCGATGAGGCCCAGGAGGCCGATCGCTTCGTGCGACGCCAGCGGCGCGACGCCCTCGCCTCGCTACGTATGGTCCCGACGCTGTTCAAGCCGCGCTTCTCACGCTCCCCTGCCCTGACCGCGGTGCTGGCCAGCCTGCTGCTCGTCCCGGTCCTCGTCATGCCCAACCCGCAGGACCAGATCATCGCCCAGCAGCGCGACGTGCGCGATGCCGCCGATCGCCAGGCCGAGCGCCTGGAGGACCTCGCGGACGAGCTCGACTCGAAGGGCGAGGACACCGACGACCCGCGCACCCAGCTGGCCGAGGAACTGCGCGAGCTCGCCCGCCAGTTGCGCGACGAACCCGATGACCTCGCCGCCAACCTGCGCCAGCTCGGTGCGGTGGAGGCCGACGTCCGCTCGCGGCTGGATCCATCGACGGAGCAGCGCGCGTCCGCGCTCACATCCCTGTCTCGCTCGCTGTCGCGCGCCGCGACCGGCAACCCCGACGCCAATCGCGACGGCGACCCGGAGCAGACGGAACAGGACCTCGACGAGCTCAGCGAGGGACTCGACGACATGACCGAGGCCGAGCTGCGGGAGCTGGCCCGCCAGCTGGCCGAGATGGGCTCGACCGCGTCTGCGGCGGATGGCGCCGCGGCGACCGCGCTACGCGACGCGGCACAGAGCCTCGCCCAGGGCGATACGGAAGGGGCTCGCTCGGCACTGGACCGGCTCGGCGAGTCGCTGACCGGGTCGCAGGCCAGGATCACCACCAACCGCGATCTGGCTGAGGCCGCCTCACGCCTGCAGGACGCTCGTCGAGACCTGGCCGATGCCGGTCAGCAGGGCGAAGGTCAGCAGGGTCAGGGCCAGCAGGGTCAGGGCCAGCAAGGTCAGGGCGGCCAGGGCAGCCCTGCGCCGAGTGGCGGGACCGGTCAGGGTCAGGGGCAAGGCCAGGGGCAAGGCCAGGGGCAGGGTCAGGGGCAAGGCCAGGGTCAGGGGCAAGGCCAGGGTCAGGGTCAGGGTCAGGGGCAAGGCCAGGGTCAGGGTCAGGGTCAGGGGCAAGGCCAGGGTCAGGGCTCCGGCAGCGGCCAGGGCCAGGGGTCCGGTCAGGGTGGCGTCGGCGGCGGCGGCTCGAACGCCCGCCAGCTCGGCTCAGGGACTGGCGGCAACGGCCTCCCGGCCGGGCCGACCAACCCGAACCGCCCGTCGGAGCTCGGCGAGGACCTCTCGTCCGTGTTCGCGCCGTTCGATCGCCTCGGCCGCATCGGCGAGCCGTCGTACATCGCCGGGACCGGCGGCGACGGCCAGTCGCAGCAGGGCAGCCAGGTCGGCAGCGGCACGGACAACGGCACGCTGACGCCGTACCAGGACGTCTTCACCGACTTCGAACGGTATGCGCAGACCTCGCTCGACCGTGGCTATGTGCCGCTGTCGATCAAGGACTACGTGCGCGACTACTTCAGCTCGCTCGACCCCTCGAACTAACCCGACGGACCGCGGCCGCCTCGGCGGCCGCTCCCGATCCCCGGAGGCACCACATGGAAGCACCCGTCAGCGCCGATCCGACCACGCGCCTCGCACCCGAGGCGTTCGCCGAGCGAGCCCAGATCATCGAGCGCGAGATCGGCCGGGTCATCGTCGGCCAGCGCGAGCTCGTCCGCCAGACGATCACCGGCCTGCTGGCCAACAGCCACGTGCTCCTTGAGGGCGTGCCCGGCCTGGGCAAGACGATGCTGGTGCGGACCATCGCCGACGTCATCGATTGCACGTTCAACCGCATCCAGTTCACGCCGGACCTGATGCCGGCCGACATCACCGGCACGAACATCCTCATCGAGGAGGATGGGCACCGGATCTTCCGCTTCCAGCCGGGGCCGATCTTCGCCAACCTCGTGCTCGCCGACGAGATCAACCGGGCCACGCCCAAGACCCAGTCGAGCCTGCTGGAGGCCATGCAGGAGCACCAGGTCACGGTCGCCCGCCAGCGCTACCCCCTGGATCCACCGTTCTTCGTGCTGGCCACCCAGAACCCGCTGGAGATGGAGGGCACCTATCCCCTGCCCGAGGCGCAGCTGGACCGCTTCCTGTTCAAGGTCATGGTCCCCTTCCCGTCCGAGGAGGACCTCGTGGCCATCATGGATCGGACGACCGGTTCGGAGGGCGTGACCGCCGGCAAGGTGTGCAGCGCCGCCGAGATCGTGGAGATGCAGCGCCTGGCGAGGGCCGTGCCCATCGCCCCGCACGTGACCGCGTACGCCGTCAGCGTGCTGGCTGCGACGCACCCCGATCAGCCGCGGGCACCAGGCCTCGTGCGCGAGTACGTGCGCTACGGCGGCTCGCCACGCGGCGCCCAGGCGCTGGTCACCGCGGGCAAGATCTACGCCCTGCTCGACGGCCGGTTCAACGTCTCGTCCGACGACATCCGGGCCGTGGCCCTGCCGGCCCTGCGCCACCGCATCATCCTCAACTTCGAGGGTGAGGCCGAGGGCATCACGACCGAGGCGGTGGTCCGCGCCGTCCTCGACGCCGTCGCCGTCCCGACGGTCGAGTAGCCACTCCGATGACCGAGCGACCCGGCCTCGACACGGGGGCTTCGCCGCCCCCTGCCATCGCCGCGGCCGGCGGCCGTCCCGTCTTCCTCCCGAGCGAGGTCGATCCGACCGTCTTCGACGAGGCCTTCCTGCGCCAGCTGGAGCGCCTGCTGCTGCTCATGCGCTCGCCCGCGCGCGGCGGACTCAAGGGCGGGCGGCGCAGCGTCAAGCGTGGCCAGTCGGTCGAATTCGCCGACTACCGCGACTACTCCATGGGCGACGACCTGCGCCAGCTCGACTGGAACGTCTACGCCCGGCTGGAGAAGCTGTTCGTCAAGCTCTTCGTGGAAGAGGAGGACGTGACCGTCACCCTGCTCATCGACGCCTCGGCATCGATGGCCACGGGCACGCCGGAGAAGCTGCTCTTCGCCAAGCGGGCCGCGGCCGCGCTCGGCTACATCGGTCTCGCCAGCGAGGACCGGGTCGCGGTCAGCGTGCTGGCTGGGCGGATGGCCCGCCGACGCTCGGCGATGCGCGGGTCCGGGCGCGTCTTCCGGCTGCTCGCCGACCTGTCGTCGATCAGCGTGACGGATGGCCCGACCGACCTCGTCGCGGCCGCCCGCCACGCCGCGGCCCAGCTCAGCGGACGGGGCGTCCTCATCCTCCTGTCGGACCTGCTCGATCCGGCTGCCGACAAGGTCATCCGCGAGCTGGCCGCGACGGGCTCCGAGCTCATCGTCCTGCACATCCTGTCGCCCGACGAGCTGGATCCCCCGCTGGAGGGCGACCTGCGCCTGGTGGACACGGAGACCGGCGAACAGGTCGACGTGACGGTCGATCTGGCGACGCTCGATGCCTACAAGGCGCGCCTCACCGACTGGAAGGCCGGGTTCGCCGACCTGGCCGCAAAGCGCCGGGCGAGCTACGTGGACCTGCCCAGCGACGTCAACCTGGCCGAGCTGATGTTCGCCGAACTCCGCCGGCGCAGGGTCCTGGGCTAGGCTGACATGCCGTTCACGAGTCCCCTGGCGCTGCTCGGCCTGTTGTTCATCCCGGCCGTCATCGCGATGTACCTGCTCAAGTTGCGTCGGGACGAGGCGGTCGTGCCGTCCACGCTGCTGTGGAACCGCCTGCTGACCGACGTCGAGGCCAATGCCCCGTGGCAGAAGCTCCGGCGCAGCCTGCTCCTGCTGCTCCAGCTGCTGCTCGTGGTCATCCTCGCCCTGCTCGCCGCGCGGCCGTTCGTGGAACGTCCGGCCGGCCTGGCCCGCGACCTCGTGCTCGTGGTCGACACGTCCGCCAGCATGGGCGCCACGGACATCGTCCCGGACCGGCTGACCGCCGCCAAGGCCGTCGCGATCGAGGCGCTCCGCGACCTGCCCACGGGCGGCAAGGTCAGCGTCATCGCCGCCGACAGTTCGGCGCGCATCGTGGTCAACGGCTCGGCCGATCTGGGCCGGGTCCGTCAGGCCATCGAGGGCATCACCGTGTCGCCCACGCGCGGCGACCTCGGCGACGCGCTGGAACTCGCGTCCAAGCTCGCCGCTCGGTCAGGCGACGCCCAGGTCCTGGTCGCCACCGACGCGGCACTGTCCGACCCACCGACCGGCAAGGTCAGCGCCCCGGTCAAGGTCCTGCAGGTCGGTCGCGACCGCAAGAATCAGGCGATCGTGGCCCTGGCGGTCCGGGTCGCCCCGTCGGGCGTGACCCGCTCGGTCTTCGTCAGCGTGGCCAACCTCGACGTGGAGAGCGCCTCGCGGCGCCTCGAGGTGTGGGGCGCTGATCGACTCATCGAGGTTCGCGACGTCTTCCTGGATGCCCAGGCGCGGACCGACATCATCATCGATGACGTGCCCGACGACGTCGGGGCCATCGAGGTGCGCCTGACCGGAGTCGACGCCGCGCTGGCGACACCACCGGATCAGTTGGCCGTCGACGACCGTGCCTGGGCGATCATCCCGCCGACCCGGACCCGGCTCATCCTCGTCGTCGGCGAGGGTGACCCGTACCTGGAGACAGCGCTGTCGTACCTGCCCGACGCGGAGCTCTACGGCGTGACGCCCAAGGACTACGGACCGGCCAGCCAGCGCACCGACGGGCGACCCTGGGACCTCATCATCTTCGAGGACTACCTGCCGGCGACGCTCCCCGAGGTGCCGATCCTGGCCATCGACCCACCGCGGACCAGTCCGCTCGGCGAGGTCGCCGGAACGCTCCGCAACCCGGGCATCGCGACGCTCGACCCGGACGAGCCGATCCTGCGTTACGTCGACCTGTCCACCACCCACATCGCCGAGGCGGCCAGGCTGACCACCCCGGACTGGGCGCGGACGATCATCCCGGGCCCCAAGGGCGCGCCGCTGTTGTATGCCGGGACGCGCGACGGCCTGGCCACGGCGGTGCTCGCCTTCGAGCCGCGCCAGAGCGACCTGCCGCTCCAGGTGGCGTTCCCCATCCTCATCGCCAACCTGACCGGCGAGCTGATGGGCGGCTCCACGGCGCCGACCGAGGCGGTCGAGCCGGGCACACCTGTCCAGCTCATCATCCCGGCTGGCGCCAGCGGCCTGACCGTGACGGCTCCCGACGGCAGCGTCACGGAGTTCGTGCGGGCCTCGTCGACCGACGCTGCGGTGACCTTCGCCGGGGCGACCCAGCCAGGCATCTATACCGTGACGCCGGTCGTGACGGCCAGCCCGACCCCGGCCCCATCTGGCAGTGGCAGCCCCAGCGCATCGCCCTCGGCCACGCCGGGTGCCAGCGGCTCGCCGCCGCCGGACGATCCATACGCGCCGGTCCGCTTCGCGGTCGACCTCTTCGATATCGGCGAGTCGTCCATCGCGCCAGGCTCCGCGGCGGCCATCGAGGCCCTGGGCACGACGACGGGCGCGTCGCCCTCCCCGGGGAGCGGCAGCGGGTCCGGTGGCGGGGTCACCGAGCGGCCCACGACCCGCGACGAGCTGTGGATCCCGATCGTGCTGCTCGTGCTGGTCGTCCTGACCACCGAGTGGGCGCTCTACCACCGCGACGGCGTCGCCCGCATCCGCCGCGGACTCGCGACACGCCTGGGGCGCGGTGAGCGAGGAACTGCCTGATGGGCTTCGCGTTCGACGCACCGCTGGCGCTCCTGCTGCTCCTCCCGGCCATCGGGATCACGGTGGTCCTGTATCTCGGGGCGCGCCGGCGGGTGGGCGTCGGCCGGCGGCGCCTGGCACTGATCGTGCGCAGCGTGCTGCTGGTCTGCCTGGTCTTCGCCCTGGCCGGGTTCCGCCTGGTCCTGCCGGTCGACCGGCTGGCCACCGTGTTCGTCGTCGACCTGTCCGATTCGGTCGGCAACGACGGTCGCGAGGATGCTCTGGCTTTCCTGCGCGAGACCCTTGAGGTCATGCCCGACGGCGACGTCGCGGGCATCGTCGCGTTCGGCAAGGAGGCACTCGTCGAGCGGCTGCCGAGCGACCTGCAAGAGATCGATCGCATCGCGTCCACGCCGCTGCGCTCGGCGAGCGACATCGGGGGCGCCCTGCGCCTCGCGAGCGCGCTGTTCCCGGACGACGCCCAGAAGCGCATCGTCCTGCTCTCGGACGGCAACGACACGACCGGTGCCGGCCAGGCCGAGGCGTCACTGGCGGCCGCCCGCGACGTGCGCATCGAGACCCGCCTCATCGGTCTCGGCCAGACCGACGAGGTGCTCGTCGAGCGGATCATCTCGCCCTCGACGTCAAACCTCGGCGACACCATCGAGGTGGTCGCCGAGATCCGCTCGTCGGTGACCCAGCCGGCCACCGTGCGCCTGTTCGCCAACGGTGCTCAGGCCGGCGACGCGAAGGTCATCGCGCTGAAGGAGGGGCTCAACCGGGTCGTCTTCGAGGTCGACCCATCGGAGGCCGGGTTCGTGCGCTTCCGGGTCGTCGTCGAGGCGGCGCGCGATACGTTCAACGAGAACGACCGCGCCGACAGCAACACCATCGTCAAGGGCGAGCCGCGGACCCTGGTCCTGGCCGGCGATGCCGACGCCGCGGCGGAACTCGTGGCCGCGCTGGAGACCCAGCGCCAGCAGGTCGACTCGATCGTGCCCGAGGCGCTGCCCACCGACCTGGCCTCGCTCGCGTCGTACGACGGGGTCGTCCTGGTCGACGTCCCGCGGACACGTCTGTCCGATCGGCAGATGGCCGCCCTGCAGGTCTATGTCCGCGACCTGGGGCGAGGCCTGACCATGATCGGCGGACCGAACAGCTACGGCGCCGGCGGCTTCCAGAGCACGCCCCTGGAGGAGACGTTGCCGGTCGACATGGGCGTCCGCAACCGCGAGAAGCAGCCGGACATCGCGCTGGTGGTGGTCATCGACCAGTCCGGGTCGATGGACGCCTGCCACTGCAACACGTTCGAGGGCGGCGCGGGCGGCGGGACCGGGATCGGTGGCGTGCGCAAGGTCGACATCGGCAAGGAGGCCATCCTGCGCGCCGCCGCGGCTCTGACCGAGCGTGACGAACTCGGCGTGGTGTCCTTCAACGAGCAGGCCCACTGGGTCGTGCGCACCCAGCCGCTGGGCGGCGTGAGCGATCTCGAGGGCAGCATCGCGGGCATCCAGCCGGTCGGCCAGACGAACATCTTCGCAGGCCTGGAGCAGGCGGTCGACTCGCTCGAGGATGTCTCGGCAACGCGCCGCCACATCATCCTGCTGACCGACGGCTGGTCGTCGTCCGGCCAGTACGAGCAGATCCTGGACCGGATGAAGACGGCCGGCATCACCCTGTCCACGGTCGGCGCCGGCGGCGGCTCCAATCCGTTCCTTGAGGGCCTGGCTGCCCAGGGCGGCGGACGCTTCTACGATGCCGCGAACCCCTCGTCCATCCCGGACATCTTCCTCAAGGAGACCCAGCAGGTCTCCGGGCAGCAGATCGTCGAGGAGCTGTTCTTCCCGATCCTGACCTCGTCGTCGCCGATCCTGCGCGGCTTCGAGGACGGCTTTCCGCAGCTCCGCGGCTACAACGGGACGACGGCCAAGCCGGCGGCCCAGACGGTCTTCGTGACCGCCCGTGACGATCCGCTCCTGGCCCAGTGGCAGTACGGCCTCGGCCGGTCGGTGGCCTGGACGTCGGACAGCACCGGGCGCTGGGCCAAGGACTGGGTCAGCTGGGAGGAGTACTCGCGCTTCTTCAGCCAGCTCGTGTCGTGGACGTTCCCGGGCGAGGAGACCGGCGGCATCGAGGCGACCTTCGATGCGCTCGGCGGCGAGACCACGCTGCACGTGGAGAGCGTCGATCCGGACGGTTCGCCACGCGACTTCTACACGACCACGGCCATCGTCGTCGGGCCGGACCTGACGACGGCCGAGGTGGATCTCGTGCAGATCGCCCCAGGCGTGTACGAGGCCCCACTCGGCGAGATCGGATCGGGCGCCTATGCGGTGCGCGTCACCCAGACCCGACCGGGTTCGTCGGCGCTGGGCCGGACCGTGGGACTGGTCGCGCCGACGGCCGCGGAATACCGCCAACTGGGACCCAACGAGCCGTTCCTGGCGGCCCTGCGCAGCGCGACCGGCGGCACGATCATCGCCAGCCCGCTCGATCCGTGGATCCACGACCTGACCGCGACCAGCCAGTTCACCGACCTGTGGCCGCTGCTCCTGCTCATGGCGCTTCTCCTGTGGCCACTGGACATCGCCCTGCGGCGCGTGTCGGTGGGTCGCCGCGAGTTCGCCGCGGCGGGTGGCTGGGTCCGCGGCATCGGCCGTCGACGCGGACGCGCGGCGACGCGGACCGCCACCGGGGCGAGCCTGCTGGCCGCCCGCGAGCGCGGCTCGTCGAGCGCGACCCGCGCGGCGATGCGACCGGGGGCGCCGGCTCCGCCCAGTCCTTCGGCGAGCCCGCCCTCGTCGGCGTCTCCGGCGACGCGGCCGCCCGAGCGGACTGCGCCCGCCGGCCCACCCGCTCCAGGGGCCTCGTCCAGTCCCACGCCGTCCAGTCCCCCGGCGAGCCCGGCCGCGGGTGACGGCGAGACCATGCAGCGCCTGCGCGAAGCCAAGCGGCGCGCCCGAGAGCGCTGATCGCCCGGGTCAGTGACGCGTCAGGCCCCCGCTCCCGGACGGCAGGTCCTCGATCTCCGGACCCGGTCCGTCGTCCAGCGCGCGTCGCAGGTCCGGGCCCATGCCGTCGCCGTCAGTGGCGAGTCGGCGCTGACGTGAACCGAAGATCCCGCTCGCGACGGCTGCCACGATGAGCACGCCGGCCAGCAGCAACTCCAGCGGGAACTGCCGGTAGTCGATGCCACCGACGACCGTGACCTCCAGCTCGGCGACGTTGCCCGAGGCGTCGGTCGCGCTGAGGTGGAACGTCCGTGGCCACGGCCCCAGGACCTCGCGCATGACGAATCGACCACGCCGATCCAGTTCCAGTGGGCCGACCCCGTCGACGAACACGCTCGCCCCCGGTTCGGCGACGCCCGTCAGCTCCGCCTCGTTCGGCCACAGCGGCGTCGTGAACGGCACGGCCAT
>Ga0163144_10014157_pt1 | contig 16577 bp, 10 predicted proteins | sample OliLak19BULKMAT1_FD_123175 | JGI IMG/M metagenome (GOLD analysis project Ga0163144, IMG submission 123175) | Freshwater microbial mat bacterial communities from Lake Vanda, McMurdo Dry Valleys, Antarctica - Oligotrophic Lake LV.19.BULKMAT1 | ecosystem: Environmental > Aquatic > Freshwater >... | reverse complement strand
TCGCTATTCCACTCGCCAAGGTGATCAGCGATGCAGGGCTGAAGCAGTTCCATTCCGCCGAAACCGAGAAGTACCCGCACGTTACCTTCTTCTTCAATGGTGGGCGCGAGCAACCGCTTCCCGGCGAGGATTGGACCGTCATTCCATCCCCAAAGGATGTGGCAACCTATGATCTCAAGCCAGAGATGAGTGCGGCTGGTGTTCGGGATGCGGTTCTGGCGGCAATTGAGTCGGAGAAATACGATTTCATTCTGGTCAACTTCGCTAATCCCGATATGGTTGGCCATACCGGCTCGATCCCTGCGGTGATCAAAGCCTGTGAGATGGTCGATTCCTGTGTTGATGCCGTCGTCGCCAAAGTATTGGAAAAGGGTGGCGTCGCAATCGTCACCGCCGATCACGGCAATGCCGAATTGATGATCGACCCAGCGACCGGCGGGCCACACACTGCCCATACAACCAACCCAGTTCCCTGTATCCTGGTCGCCGCCGATGGCCTTGGGTTGGGCAAGGATGCGGTGATAATGCGCCAGGGTGGGCGGCTGGCCGATATTGCGCCAACAATCTGTGAATTGCTTGGAATCACCACCGCGCCACAGATGTCGGGCAAGAGCCTGATCGTTCGCAAATAGGAGGGCCAGGCTGTCGGGGCGGTTCGCGAACCGCCCCGACCACCGTACCCGTAGGGGCGTATCGCATACGCCCCATCGCCCGCGTCGATCTATACCCTCCCACGCCCCCGTTTCACAACTGCATCAACAAAGAACCCTAGCGCCTCAACCCGCAGCAACAGGCATAACCCCAGATAGGCCCCGCCGCCGATCAGGATTGCTCCAGCCAACTGGGCAAACGTTCCGAATCGTGCGAGCATGAGCGCCGCAGCCCATACTGTTCCAGCCATACCGAGCCCAGCAAGCGTACACTTGAACAGCGCCTCACCAAGGCGCAGACCATTCAGATCGATCAGGTTACGTGCCAGAATCGCCATGATCACAAGATGCGCAATCCATTGCACCGAATTGCCAATCACCAGCGCCTCAACTCGTAGCGATGTCAATCGCAGCAATCCAAGCGCCGTCAGAATATAGCAGCCAATGGCGGCACCCTGCACAAGATTGGGGGCCAGTGTTTTGCGGCGGGCATAGAAGGCAAACAACAGTAATTGATCAAGCGCAGCGGCAGGCAACCCCGGCAAATACAGGCGCAACACACCAGCCGTTGTTAGCGTATCGGTTGGTGTAAAGGCATTCCGTTCAAGCAACAGCCGAACAACTGGTTCTGCCAGCGTTGCCAATCCAGCCGTCGCTGGCAGAATCAGCAACATCACGACCTTCAGGCCCATCGCCAGTGTTGTGCGAAATCCGTGTTCATCCGTGCCGGATTGGCGTGAAAGGGTTGGCAGGATCGCAAACGAGACTGCCGCTGCAACTAACCCAAGCGGCAACTGAACCAGTGTCGTCGCATAGCGCATGGTCGAAAGTGCATTCTGGCCAACCTGTGAGGCCAGATTACGATCAAGCACAATACCAATCACCGAGAAGCCAATTCCAACGGCAACAGGCGCATACAAACGCAGGATTCGCCGAACGCCAGGATGCGCGAGATCGAGAGTGAGGCGATAGGTCGCACCACGCAATCCAGGAATCTGAAGCATAACCTGCAGAAGTGAGCCTGCCACAACCCCAACAACCAGGCTCAGCGGCCCAAGCGAACGAGTGAGCAGCACGACCCCAAGGATAATGCCAAGATTATAGGCACTTGTGGTAAAAGCAGGCAGCAGGAAGCGCTGGCGAGCCTGAAGCAGTGCGGTAATCAGGCCGGAGAGGCCCAGAAACAGAACCGAGGGCAACAACAGGCGCACCATCGTCGTCGCCTGATCACGGATTCCTGGTTCAAAGCCACCAGCCAGCACAGCAACAACCAGCGGAGCCTGCCAAGCGAGCAATACCGCAAGGAAGGCGATTGTCAGCAGCGCCAGGTTGATGATCGTCGAGGCAACATGCCAGAGTTCGGCATCGTCGTGCTCGGCGTATTCACTGAATACGGGGACAAGTGCAGCGCTGATTGCGCCGCTGATCAGCAGATCATAGAGGATCGTTGTGAGCGAGGAAGCCGCTGTAAACGCATCGACGGCAGTGCTCACGCCGAAGGTGCCAGCAATCACACCTTCGCGCACCAGGCCAATGATACGGCTGGCAATATTACCAAGCGCAATCAGCAGTGCAGCAACAGCGATGCGCCGATGGAGACGCGGATCAGATCCGCGTATGGCGCTCATTGTTCAGCAATCAGCGCTATTAACGTAATGTCTCAACGCCAGCAACATCCATCATTTCAGAGATAACCTGACGGAGTGCCTGTGGATCAGCAGCAAATGTCGCTGGTTGCTCAAGGCCGACGATCATATCCGGCCCAATTGCATAGCGCTGCACATTGGTCTGTTTCAGATCTGCTGCGATCTGGCCCAACTGCAGCATATCATTGCGCGTCAGATCGGTTCGCACATAGTCGCGCAGCGCACTCGTATAGTTATCAATATTTGTTAACTGAGAGAGCAAGCCCTGTGTACGCACCTGATTGAAGATCGCCATCAGAACCTGTTGTTGGCGCTGATTACGGCCAAAATCGCTATCGCCATGGCGTGTACGGGCATATTGCAATGCTCGCGTGCCATCCATGAGTTGCGGGCCAACATCAAAACGAACACTGATCGTTCGGTAATCCTCGGTTGGATACTTTGGATCCTCAATCAGTTTTGGCACATCAACGGTGATGCCGCCAATTGTATCGATAACCTTCTTGAACCCTTCAAAATCCACAAGAACAAAATGATGGATCGGAACACCAACCAGATTACTCACCGTTTCTTTGGCTAGCGCACCACCATACCCAGGCCCAAGCCGCCGTTCGCCAATTGGATAGGCAGCATTCACCCGCGCCGGGCCAAAACCCGGAATATCGACCCATAGATCGCGTGGGATGGAAAGCAGACTCACACGGCCAGCTTTGCGGTTGATATGCACCAGAATCATCGCATCGGTGCGCGTCACATCCTGATCCGGGCGTGAGTCAATTCCAAGCAACAGAATATTGATCGGCTCATCGGGTGCTGGTTCTTGCGTTGGCATAGCCGTGGGCAGTGCGGTTGGAAGCGTTCCAAAGGCGTTGTTCTCACCACTGGAACGAACACTGGTTGGGACGGTGGTGGGCGGAAGGCTGACAGCTGGGACGATCATTGCGTCCACATCCTTCAGCGCCTGATTCATTTCTAACCCAAGCCGCAGCACTGCGACAATGACAACAATGGCAATAGTAAGGGTGGCGCCCAAAAGCAAACGGCGTCGCGGTTGCGCCATACAAAGCTCCGAATATATTGAGGATTAGGGGACAGGCAACATGGTCTGTGTCCCCACGTCACAGGTTCGTACTATACCACAACTTGGGCACATCGTGTAATAGAATCGTAAGGGTGTCATCTATCGCGTCCCTGCCGATCACAACTGATCTCCCATGACACAACGTGTATGATATACTCATTAAAATGAACATACTTCTTATTATAGAGAGATGAGGCATTGTGGGTCAAGCTATTGAAGGGCCAGCGCCAGTTCTGTCATATCATTGGCGGCCTAATATCGTCTTTGCGCTTCTGCTGAGTTACTTTGCCCTTTTTGGAATTACCTTTGGCGCACAGGGCGTCATCTGGGCCGATCTTGTCAGCGAACTATCGTTGAGCAAGGGCATCTTCGGAACTGCTCAACTGAGTGCGCCGCTTATTTCGATCATCATCCTCTTGCAGGCCGAACCGCTCTGCAATCGCTTTGGCAAGAAAGTGCTAGCACTCGTTGGGCTAGTATCGCTCGGAATCGCGATTGCCTGGATGTCCTGGGCGGATGGGTTATGGCCGCTTGTTGGATCATTGGCTCTTTCAGGTGCTGGGTTCGGCCTGATCGAGACAAGCGCCAATAGTGCCACACTCGATTGGGAAGATGCGACTGGCCGTAAGGTCATGAACTTTATGCACGCTGGCTTCAGTGGCGGTGCGGTATTGGGTGCATTGCTGGCGGCTGCGATGCTCAGAGGCGGCCTCAACTATCATCAGGTACTCTTGGCTGTTGCGCTTATACCATTTCTCATCTTTGCAATAACCATACCAATACACTATGCCCCAGTTGAGGCTGCGGCTGATGCTGCTCCTGGCCCTGGTGCCGCCCTCCGTCTGCTGTTCAGCAGCCGCCTGATTATTGCACTGGCAATCATCTGCCTGATCAGTACCATCGGCGAAAGTGTTGCCAACAACTGGCTGGCAATCTACCTCAGCGATCTTGGTGCGCCAGTAGCTCTGGTTGGAGCAACGTTTGCACTATTTAATATCACAATGCTGATCGGACGCCTTGGCAACGCAACCCTCGTCGCCCGTTTTGGCGAGCGTCTATCACTGATTGTGGCCGGAATCTGTATGTTCGTTGCTGGTATTATCCTGGTAGCCACAACACTGATTGCGCCAATTGTTATTGCATTTGCACTGCTTGGAATTGCTGTCGCTGGTGCTATTCCTACGGTCTTGAGCGCAACCGCCCGCATTGCGCCAGGCAAAAGTGGTTCCGTCACCGGTGCGATCATGTCTGTCGCATATCTGAGTTTTATTATATGCCCACCACTGATCGGATGGGCTGCTGAGATCGTATCGCTACGGGCAGCGCTCCTGATTATTGCTATCATTGGAATTGCTCAGTTGGCACTCGCACGTTCAATTCCGCAAACGCTAGAAGCTCCATCACACTAGGCATGTAATCAACTATAGCAATATTCCCTAGTAGGTATTCTCCAAAGAACAGGTATAATCGTCGCGTTATGCGACAAACACTACCGAAACTGCGCCAATCTGCTCTGTTCCTGATACCATTGATCGCCACACTCATCCTGCGCCTGCTGTTATGGGAACATATTCCGCGCAGCGGCTTGATCTCCGATGAGGGTGAGTATCTGTCGGCGGCCCAATGGCTGGCCGATGGCCGTGGCTTCGATTGGTATCAGGGCTATCTGTGGACTCGTGCGCCGCTCTACCCGCTCTTTGTTGCTCTCCATCTGCGACTGTTTGGCTCAATCATCTCGCCAATCTTTATCAGCCAATCGATTTTAAGCATCATCAATGTGCTGCTGGTGTTTCAATTGGCTCGCCGCCTGGCTCCAAACCTCACCCTGCTCGCTCCACTGGCGGCACTCCTCACCGGGATCTATCTGCCATTTGCGTTGTATACCCAAACACTCCTCTCCGAAACGCTGTTCATCACCCTGATTCTGTGTGCATTTCTGGCCCTAACCACAGCCTATTTCCTGCCGCGCCACGCGATAGCAGCGGGAATCCTGTTTGGCCTTGCTACCCTAACCCGCAGTATCACTCTTGGGTTTCTGCCAATCGTGGCGATCTGGCTTTTTCTCCGAACCGCAACATCCCAGAATCAAGCACTCTCCGCAACTAGAAACACATCTCGCAGCATTCGTACTGCCCGATCAACGCTTCTTGCTTGTTATATCGCCGCTGCTATGCTCACCATCCTCCCCTGGTCGCTGTATAACTCACGGCTGTATGGCGGGCCAGTGCTGATCGATACCAGTGGAGCCTTCAATCTGCTGCTTGGGGCGCGCACGGCCTACGATGGCAAACGCAGCGATGCCCAGGTTCGTGATTTCGCCCTTGGGCTGCTCGGCCAACCAACCGCACAACCAGTTGGCGATACATGTGCGCCATATCCAGGCTATGTGGATGCCCATGCTGCTCGCCAGAATGCACTCACGCGCGAGGGGCTATGCCTGATCATTGCCAAACCAGCGGCGTTCGCCACTAAATCGCTCGGCGAACTGATCGATCTGTTCCAGATCAACTATACCGGTGCCGAACGCTTTACCAATGGCTTCAGTACCGGTCGCCTCGAACCATCCTATGTTCTGGCGCTGTTTCTGCTCGATGATACGCTGTATGTGTTGGCACTGCCATTGGCGATACTCGGTTGGGCGCTTGCCCGCACCCGCTCTACCAGCCCATTGGTTAGCCTCACCGGCCTATGGTGGGCCTATAATCTGGCTATAGCGCCACTCCTGTTCGCAATCAACCGCTTCCGCCTACCACTCATGCCAATGGTCTTTATTTTTGCGGTCTGGGCCGTTCTTACACTTCGCAACAGGGGTGAGGTCAAACAATCTGCTGTTCGCACCAGTAACGCACACACTCATCCTACAGTCGGCCTATTCATTGGGTTATGCACAACCCTGGCACTCTTGTTATTCCTTGTTGCTGCCACACCACAGGCGTATCTGGAGCCACGCGCCCCTGGTGCCGATTCACAATCGGCATCCTACCTTGGGCCATACCCATCCAGCCTGGCAATTACCGGTATTGCCATTGCCGCTCGGCCTCGCTATGAGAACGATCTGCGCTTCAAGGCCGCACTCCAACACGGCCAGTTCGATACTGCCGCTCACATGCTTACCGAAAGCGAGCTTGGTCTGGATACACGCCGTATCGGCCCTGCACTTGTGGCTGCCCAGCGGGGGCAACTGGCAACGGCGCTCACGCTGCTACCTGGCGCAGAACAGATTATCGATCAAAAAGATCTGCTTGCTGCTGTCGTCCGTGGCGATATCCTACGCAGCCAGGGCCAACAACCAGCCGCACTCGCTACCCTGAGCGCACGATTTGTGGACGATGCCAACCCGCTGGAATGGGCCTGGGAATGGCTGAAACCCGCGCCAACAACACGAATCAATATTGGTGGCAGCCTAGATATTGGCTACATCAAGGGCTGCTATCTCGGCGAGGGCGATACAACGATCAGCCCACCAGCAAATTTCCGCTGGTGTAGTGATGCTGCCCAACTGCGCTTCCCTGGTGCTGCAACCGGCAACCCCCAGGTGCTCATCCTGCGTGCCGATGGGCGAGCCTGGCGCAGCTATGCCGCTGCACCGCCAGCAGTTCGGGTGATCCTTGCAGGGCGCGAAATTGGTATATTCACTCCGGATGGCGATGGTGTTGGTGAGTTTCGTATCCCGCTTCCCGCCAACCAAGCAGGCAGCGATATCGAAATCACTCTGCACACGCCAACCTTCATACCCGATGCTGCTCGCTATAATAGCCAGCAGGGCAAGGCTGTCGTCGGCCAGGTCCAGCGCCTCGGTGTGCGCCTCGATTGGGCCGAGGTACAGAATCCGTGAACAATATACAGCATCCAGATGATAGCAACCCTCTGTCCCCCGCTCCCATTGGGAGCGGGGCCAGGGGTGAGGGGAAGAAGCCATCAACATCTGAGGTCATCACCATCCTCATGCTCCTCGCCCTTGCCCTGCTCCTGCGGCTGCTGATCTGGCATTGGCATGATCAATACCCGCTTGGCGGCGATGAGCGCGAATATCTGGATCAGGCACTCCTATTGCTCCAGGAGCGTCGGTATGTCGAACTACGGCTCATGCGCCCGCCGCTCTACACAGGCTTCTTGGCCGCCAGTATCTATCTGTTCGATTCGCTCATCCAGAATCTACGGTTCGTCCAGGCGATTGTGAGCACCCTGACCGTCATTCCAGCCTATGGCCTGGCTCGCGTGCTATTCGGGCCAAGAACAGCAGCAATTGCCGGGCTGCTGGTTGCGCTCAACTATACACTGGCCGCTTCTGCAACCGAGATCCTCACCGAAACGCTGTTTATCGGTGGGCTAACAACCCTGTTGTGGGTATTGGCAGCAATCGCCCAACGCCCACGTACACCATGGCTGCCAATCCTGGCAGGGCTTATTCTCGGCGCACTTACACTCATCCGCTCGGTTGCCCTGCCACTCCTGCCGCTTGGCGCACTCTGGCTGTTGCTTCACCCAACTAGCAGCGATAGCATGAATATTGGGCCAATTTCTGGCCGAACGTATCGCATACGGCCATATGCCACATGCCTATTTCTGATCGCCAGCCTGCTGCTGATTACACCCTGGACGATCCGAAATTATGTCACCTATGGCGGCCTGATCATCATTGATACAACTGGTGCCGAGAATGTGTGGCTCGATAACGATCCAGCCGGGCGTGAGGCGGTCAAACGCGAACTCTACGCAATGGGCGAAGATCGTGTCGGGCGGCAGCAGATCGCCACTCAACGCGGCATCGCAGCGATAACGAACAATCCGGCACGCTTCTTCAACAAAGCCTGGGCCGAGACAACCAAATTCTTTGCGCTGCAACAGTTCGATGATCTACGTGATCGTCCGGCGATCTGGGTTTCACCACTCGAAACCTGGATTCGCCTGCTTCTTGGTGATGCAACCTGGCTACTGCTGTTGCTTGCTGGCACAATCGGCCTATGGCTGGCTCCACGTAGCCCATTCGATATGCGCTGGATACTGGCACCCTGGGCGATCTACACACTCTTCACCGCCATCATCTTCCATGTCGAACTGCGCTATCGCCTGCCACTCTACCCGGCGCTCCTGCCATACGCCGCATGGCTTCTCGCCTCATTATCCCGTATCCCGTACAGCCGCGAGATTTTGCGGCTCTCGCCCCTCTCTCGTTCTGGGAGAGGGGGCCAGGGGGTGAGGGCAATCGCCGCCCTTGCCACCCTGATCATCCTGATCATCCTAACATCCCTACACCGCCCATATCTTCAGGAAAGCGGCATGTTGATCGCCAAACACATCGCCATCTGGCAAGCCGAACAGGCTCTTGGCCGTGCTGATATAGCAGCTGCCCGCAATGCCGCCGGTGCAGCCCTGCTCAATGATGATCGCTCAGTACTGGCCCGTGTGGCCCTAGCTCGCGCCGATCTGCTGGAACAACAACCAACTGCCGCACTCAAGCAACTGCTTGATGCCGAGCAAGCAATCGCAGCCCATCCCCACGCCCATTTGCTGCGCGGTGCTATTCTGCTCAATCAGGGCGATACCCAGGCTGCCCGCGCCGAACTGGCCTATGAAACCGCCTCACTTGAAGATCTTCAAGATTGGGCATGGCGCATCTTTCCACCAATCATCGCGCCACCAACCCACATCACCATCGGCAGTGGCCTCGATCTCGGCCACATCCGCGGCTTCTACCCAGCCGAAACGGGCGGCTTCCGCTGGGCGCACGAGACCGCTGAGATTCGCCTGGCAGCACCGCAGAAGCCCGCAACCATCAATCTGCACATCGCTCCAGGCCGCTCATCCGGCATAGCGCCAGTGGAACTGACCATCCGTGTCGCAGGATCAACCAAACGTGTGCTGCTCCAACCCGGCTGGCAAACCATTTCAATACCAATCAATCCTGCATCATCCAATTCCGATCATACCGATGCGATCATCATCCAGATCACCAGCCCGACCTTCCGCCCACGCGATGCTGATCGCACGAGTCCCGATAATCGCAATCTTGGTATCATGGTCGCCTGGGCCGAAATAATTGCCCAGTAGAGACGCACCGCTGGGGCATCTAAGCATATGGCAAACAAAATCTGGAACCAAAGCGCTCTGGCTCTACAAAAGCCTGCCATTACGCTTTTCATCATACTGATCCTGGCACTTGGCCTGCGCCTCGCGCTCTGGTCGCAGCCACTCCACCAACCAGCCAATGATGAAGTCGAATATATCGCCGTCGCCCGCGACCTCCTGGCCGGCCGTGGCTGGATCTACTACGAAAGCTACCGCTGGCTGCGTGCGCCGCTCTACCCACTGTTCCTGGCTGGCTCACTCTGGCTGGCAAACGGCGATCTGCATAATGCCGCACTCCCCAACATCCTGCTGAGTGTCCTCAACGTTGGCCTGGCCTATGCCCTCACCCGCGCCCTCGTCGGCCAGCGCCCAGCCCTACTAGCCGCCAGCTTTACTGCTATTCTGTGGACGAACGCAACCTTTGGCAGTTTGTACATGGCCGAAACGCTGTTCACCACCCTCTTTACCGCTGCCATGCTATTCACCATCTACGCCAGCCGTGCCACCAGCCACACCCGTTGGCCATTGCTCAACACCATAGCCGCAGGAGCATGCTTCGGGTTAGCCGCCCTCACCCGCTCTGCCGTGCTCCCATTCATCCCACTTGCTGGCATCTGGCTGAGCCTCAACCTCGCCAGGCGCGCAAACCCGTCATCACGAATACATCCAGCCGGTTTCATCCTGATCTTCATCACACTGGCTGTCATCGCGCCCTGGACGATGCACAATGCCAGAGCCTATGGCCGCCCGATTCTGATCGAAACCGGCCTCTCCTACAACCTATGGGCATTCAACGAACCACGCGAGGATCTCGACACGATCCATCGCACCCTTGAAGACATCCCCAACCCAGCCGACCGCAGCGACTACGCGACGGCTCGTGGCCTCGAACGCCTGCGCGAAGATCCCGCCATCCTGGCTCGCAAACTCTGGCCCAACTTTGTCTACCTCATCCGCATCAAACCCATCCAGGATCGATTCCTGATGGAAAGCTACTACGATAGCATCGATCTGCCGCTCTTCATCACCGCCCTGATCTTCGATGACGCACTCTACCTCCTGATCGCCCTAGCTGCCATCTATGGCCTGATCCAATTCCCCCTCTCCCCGACATGGGAGCGGGGGCCAGGGGGTGAGGGGAAAATGCTCATCCTTGCCTGGCTGCTGCTCACCATCGGCAGCATGCTGCTCACCCACGGCGAAGCGCGCTACCGCCATTTCCTGTTCCCCGTCCTCATCCCCTACGCCGCCTGGGCCATCAGCCGCCCAATAGCGCTGCCAACTCGCCCATTCAAAACCATCGCCATTGCCGGAATATGGCTCGTTTTCATCTGGACCATCGCCACCTCATATCCACGTGATTGGGCTGTTGAAAATATAGCCCGTGGCTGGCCGACCCTGATCGGCGATCTTGAACGCCTTGCTGGCTACAACGATGCCGCCGCCGCCGCATACGAGCGTGCGGCAGCGGCTCAAGCCAGCCCCGAACCCCTCCTGCGCCTCGGCGATCTCGCCCGCTACACCGGCAACACCACCCAGGCACTCGATGCATACCAAACTGCCAGGCGGCTCAACCCAATCTACGAACCAACCGCCGCCCTGCTTGGCGATCTGTTCCGCACCCAGGGCAACATCGCACAGGCCCGTGCCGCATATAGCGCACCCTACCTCGATCAACAGCGCCTCGCGGATTGGAGCTGGCGCGAACTGCCCAAACGCACCAAATTCACTCCACCCCGCGCCATCAATATCGGCGATGGCCTTGATTACGGCTACATCAACGGGTTCTACCCCGCCGAAACAATCCAGGGTATACAGGCACGCTGGAGCGGGCCACACGCCAGCATTCGGCTCAGTACCACCCACCCAGGCCCGGCCATTCTCACCCTGCGCATTGCCGCGCCCCACCCAGACCAACAATCTATTCCACTACAAATCTGTTCAGGGAACCAATGCAGCACCATCAATATCGGCCCAACCTGGCACACCTACGAACTGCCCATCAATCACAACTACACCAGCACCGAGCCAATCGAACTCAGCATGCCAACCTTCACCGCACCCGCTGGCCGCCAACTCGGCATCCTGATCGATAGCATCAGCATCAATTAACAGCTTTCAGCTTTCAGCTCTCAGCTCTCAGCTCTTGGTTCTCAAGGCCGTATTCTGACTCCTGACTCCTGACTCCTGAATACTCGGTTCTTGGTTCTCAAGGCCGTATTCTGCCTCCTGCCTCCTGACTCCTGAATACTCGGTTCTTGGTTCTCAAGGCCGTATTCTGCCTCCTGACTCCTGCCTCCTGAATTCTCAGTTCTTTGACTCAGGCTCACTGCAATGCTACAATGCCCGCCAAATGGCAATGCACCAGTCCAGCACTGGTTCGAAGAGGATAATGGAAGAGAAAGACCGCCAGGCAGCAGGCACACCGGGCGAACCCACCCAACACGACGACGCTGAGAATGGTGTTCGCACCCGTGCTGGCCAGATAGTCCAAGAATTGGCGCGTGTCACCAAGCCCCTGCCACCGGCTGTTGATCACCGTGTCAGCAATCAGGTTGCAACAGCGGCACTCCGTGATCGCATCGCATCGCTGATCACCGCCCTTGGCGATACAACCCATCCATTGCATCAGCGTGCAATCGAGGATCTGGTGACAATCGGCCCAGCTGCCGTACCACAGCTCTGTGAAGCGCTCAATCCCCAGCGGCCCTGGCTCACAACCTACCGTGCCGCCGAGGCGCTCGGTCGTATTGGCGATGGGCGCGCAGCCGGGCCATTGCTCGATGCCCTGCGCAGCCCAAATAATAATGTGCGCTGGAGTGCTATTCGAGCACTTGCTACAGTTGGCGATGCCCGCGCACTGCTCGAACTACGGCGCGTCGCCCGTACCGATCAGGGCAAAACAAGCTGGGGCGAATCGGTTGGCGGCGTTGCCCAGAGCGTTCTCGATCAAATGCAAGGGCGCAATGTCCTGCTACGCGGTGCCGATCTGATCAAAACCGCCGTCGCCTGCGTTGCAATGCTGGTTGCGCTCATTTTGGCATGGACGTTCGTTACTGCGCTACGCGATGAGCTTCGTACCATTGGCCAGGCCGAAGTCAATGTCGAACGCGCACCAATCGTTCGCACGGCGCTCCCAACGATACCCCAACCAACAGCAGCATTGCCAGCCAATCTCGCAGCCCAACCAACCATCCAAATCAGCCCAACGGCACCACTCCAGCCGAATGCTCCATCCGTTGCGCCAGATGCGATCACCGCCACTGTTATCGCTGGTGGCAATGTGCGCGCGCTGCCAACCCGCGCCGCCAACAACGTTATCGGTGGTGTCAGCGAAGGCGATGAGGTCATTGTGCTGGCAACAACCAATGATCAGCAATGGTATCGTATCGCACTTGGCGCACGCCACGCCGCTGGATCGCGGATCAATACCCCAACCCAAACAGGCTGGGTTGCCCGTTCGCTGCTCAGCCCAATAAGTGGCCAGGTTCCTGTCGAAAACACGCTGCCAACGCCGCTGCCAACTGCACCAGCAGCGCCAACACCGGAGCCGCCACTCGCACCGCCGACACTCACACCATCGCCATAGGAGGAGGAACCGCTTGGCACGTGCGCTCCGCGCTCTGTTTCTTGGTATCACCCTGATAGCACTCGCCGCCGCGTGCGCCAGCTTCGCCATCCTCAGCGAGGTTCGTCGGCCAGCTGGTGCCAGTGATCGCCCAGTCGAGTTTATTGTCCAACAGGGTGATGCAACAAGCACGGTAGCAACCAAGCTTGGTTCTGCCGGCCTGATTCGCCAACCATTGCTGTTCACACTGCTCGTTCGTATGCAAGGGCTAGATGGCAAACTTCAGGCCGGGCGCTATCTGCTACGCCCCAACATGGCCATGGGCGAAATCATCGCATCACTGCAAAGTAGCCGTGTGGAGGAAATTCAAGTAACGATCGTCGAAGGCTCTCGGCTAGAGGAAATCGCTAGCCAGGTCGGCGCACTCGGCCTGCTCAATGTGGATGAACAGAATTTCCTCGATACCGCCCGCAATGGTGCTGCCTTCCAACCCGAACACTTTCTACTCAACAGTTTGCCACCCGGTGCATCAATCGAAGGCTACCTGTTCCCCGATACCTACCGCTTCGCGGTCACGGCATCTGTCACCGAAGTCGTCCAAACCATGCTGAACCGCTTCGATGAGCAATACGCCACATTCGAGAAAGAAACCCAGGTGAGCGGCGTAAGTGTCCATCAGATCGTCACAATGGCATCGATCATTCAACGCGAGGCCGCCCGTGAGAACGAAATGACCAAGATCTCAGCTGTTTTTTGGAACCGGCTCAAGCCAGAGTATCAGGCCGAAACTGGCGGAGGCAAACTCCAGGCTGATCCAACCGTTCAATATGTTCTCGGCCAGCGTGGCAATTGGTGGCCAAAGCTCAACACACTCAGTGCCGATGAGATCAATTCAATCTCAAGCCCCTATAATACCCGCGCCAACCCTGGGTTACCACCAGGCCCGATCTCCAGCCCTGGCTTAGCTTCGCTCCGCGCCGCCGCACAACCAGATAGCAGCGCAACCTATCTGTACTTTGTCACATCCTGCACCGATCCAGGCGCGCACAACTTTGCCGCAACATTCGAAGAGTTCCAGCGCTTCGAAAGTGAATATCTGGCCTGTTCAGCCACTAACCCATGATGTAGTACGAGCTGCCAATAATCTGCGAAATCTGCGGATACAGACGAGACACAGCCCATCACATAGCCGCTAGGAATAGACAATGGCAGCCATTCCAAACCAATCCATCGCTGGCGTTATTGGCGATCCAGTCGAGCATAGCCGTTCGCCAGCCATGCATAATGCAGCATTCGCCCACCTTGGCATCGCCGCGCGCTATGAACGTTGGCATACGCCCGCCGCAGAACTACCAGCCCGCATCGCCTCACTGCGTAATGAAATGATCCTTGGCGCGAATGTCACCCTGCCCCACAAAATTGCCGTACTCGATCTTGTTGATCATCGCGATCCCGAAGTGGATCTGATCGGTGCCGCCAACACAATTATCCGCGAAGCCGACGGAACGCTAACCGCCGCCAACACAGATGCGCCAGCAGTGCTTGCCACACTCCGCGATGATGCCAATTTTGCTGCTGCTGGGCGCTCTGTTCTGATCCTCGGAGCCAGTGGTGCCGCCCGTGCCGCTGCCTATGCACTCATCCAGGCCAATATTTCGAGCCTGACAGTCATCAATCGGACTCTGCTGCGGGCTGAGGAATTGCTTGCCGATCTGATCGAATCAACCCAAACCCAGATTCCGATCTTCGCCTATAGTAACGATGATTCTGAGCTTGCAGAAGCCATTGCTGGGATCGATCTAATCATCAATGCGACTTCAATTGGCTGGCAGAACGATCAGACACCACTCGATAAACAGTATATCCGGCCGCACATGCTTGTCTTCGACATGGTCTATCGTTCAACACGCTTGCTACACGAAGCAACAGCACAAGGGGCGCAAACGCTGAATGGCAAAGGGATGCTTGTTCGGCAGGCCGGCCTCGCATTTCAACGTTGGACGAATCAGCCAGCACCAATCAATGTTATGATGCACGCATTCGATCAAGAAAACAGATAACGCATTTATCGTTTCACGACATTGGGAACTATCTATGGATCTTGGCCTGATTGTTACACTATTTGTTGGTCTACTGCTCGGTGGGCTCATGAATATTGTGATTGTGCGGCTCCCACGCGAACAGAATATGGGCGGTTGGCCGCACTGCACACGCTGCGGTCGAAAGCTCGCCTGGTGGCAGATGCTTCCACTGGTTGGGTGGTTGGCTCAACGTGGGCACGCCAGTTGCTGTGGTAAACCGCTCCACTGGGTCTATCCGCTTGTCGAGCTACTCTCCGGTATCATGGTTGCATGGCTGTATAGCCGCTATGGCCTTAGCCCGCTGTTCTTCTATCTGACATTTGTGACGATCATCCTGCTGATTACCGGGGCAATCGACTGGCTCCATCGCTGGATATATACATTCGTTATTCTTGGCAGTGCAATAGTTGTGCTGATTGCATCAGCGTTTGTTCGGCCACACACACTCCTCAATGCCTTTGCGGGATTACTTATCGCCGGGTTCATATTCCTACTCTTCTATATTCTCGCCCGTTTCCTCTTCCCAAGCCAATCCGCACCATTCGGCCTTGGCGATGTCTATCTGGCCATGTTTCTTGGAGCAGCATTTGGGCTTACACGCCTTGCAACAATGCTGTTTATCGGGATGCTACTGGCTGGCATCTTCTCTGTTGGAGTGATTGCCCGCCGTTCCTCCGGTCGGCCATCGCCCCAATATATCTCGTATGGCACATTCCTATGTCTTGGAGCAATTACGTATATTGCTGTATATGGCATGTGAGCGCTAAATTTCTAGTTACAAAAACCCTCAAGAAACACAAATCTATGACTAAAGTTTCATCGTGAGACATGTCCTGGCATGGTAAGATTATATACGCTCAATAAAGAGGTATGGGGAAACTAAGCAGTGTGCTTCAAGCCTATGATAGGGCTATGATAGTTACCATACATATATAGGAACACACCGTGTGAGTGTGGCCAGGATCAGACACATGCGACGTCACATCCGACTCATTACATTGCTGTCCATTGCAACGCTTGTCGTCACACTTGTGCAATCAGCGCCAACTACATCATCAGCCGATGATGTATCTATGTACTATGCCAGTGCGGGCAGCACAATATTACCGCCACCAGGAGAAGCCACAGACGAAGGCAGCAGTACTTTTGTGCTTGAACTCACAAAAGATACCGATCCAGCGATCATTGAGCGTGCCGCTCAGGATCTTGGTGCTGTACCAATATATCGTACCAAACTGGCCTATTCTGGAGTTGCTGTCAGTGCACCATCAGCTCTTATACATAGGCTGAACACAATTCCAGGCGTCGTTGCCGCACATTTACTTCCAAGTAAACAACGCCTACGAACTCGTGCCGCAATTACACATATCATCACGGTAGGCACCGAAACCCCAACAACAATGAATGGGCGTGGTGTACGAATAGGTATTATTGACAGCGGAATCGACTATACCCATGCTACATTTGGTGGCCCTGGAACGG
>Ga0163144_10014155_pt1 | contig 16579 bp, 15 predicted proteins | sample OliLak19BULKMAT1_FD_123175 | JGI IMG/M metagenome (GOLD analysis project Ga0163144, IMG submission 123175) | Freshwater microbial mat bacterial communities from Lake Vanda, McMurdo Dry Valleys, Antarctica - Oligotrophic Lake LV.19.BULKMAT1 | ecosystem: Environmental > Aquatic > Freshwater >... | reverse complement strand
TTTCGGCTCCAGCTGGCTGGTGTGGCTATGGCCTTCGCCGCCGATGCCATTGTGAGTGTCCGCTATCGCTCCTCGCTGTACAGCACATTTCGCCAGGCGCACAACTGGGCGCGCTACAATGTCTATCTGGCGCATAAGTATCGCGCCCATGCCGTAACGCTGCCTCCGTCTCAGGCATGGGCGGCCTACCGTCGCCGCTGGCGCGGCCTGCTGCGCCGCTCGCTGCGCCTGCGCCGCCGCGAAGATCTCGTCGCTTGGGTTCGCACCTGTGGCTGGCTGATTGGAATCGGGCAGGGCAGCCTCAGCTACCGCTTTCCACCGATCTGAGAAGGAACGCCTATGAACCCCAAGCGTACGCTGCTCCGCGCCTGGCGCGACTATTGGATGGCCCGCGGCGGCACAAGCCGCTCCGGTCGCCTGGCCTTCGCGCTCGGCAGCCTCTCGGCCCCGCCGTTCAAGCACCGCGTGGCCCTCGCCCACCGCTACCCCGGCGGCTACATCGCGCCGAGCGCCCAGATCGCCCACACCCGCCTGCGCTGCGGCCGTCACGTCTTTATTGGCGACGGCGTGGTGATCTACCAACGCCACGACGCTGGCCCCGTGGAACTGGGCGATTTCGTGGAGCTGCACCGCGACATCACCATCGAGAACAGCCGGGGCGGCAGTCTCACTATCGGCGAGCGCACCGGCGTTCAGGCCGGCTGCCAGTTTTCGGCTAAGCTGGCGCCGATCAGCATCGGTCGGCGCGTGCAGATCTCTCCCACCTGTGCCTTTTACCCCTACGACCACGGCATGACCCCCAGTGTGCCGATGATCGACCAGCCCCTCACTACGCGCGGCCCGATTGTGATCGAGGACGATGTCTGGCTTGGCTACGGCGTGGTTGTGCTCTCCGGAGTCCGGATCGGCGCTGGCGCTGTGGTCGGCGCCGGCTCCATCGTGACGCGTGACCTCCCACGGGACGCGGTCGCCGTGGGGTCGCCGGCGCGCGTGGTGAAAATGCGCGACGAGGTGCCGTCGTTCGCTGCGGCGCTCGCTGCGACCGAGGAGGCGCCCACGGCCGACGGGAGTGTGTAGCCACAGGCGTGGCAGCAGAGAGCCGCGCGCCCCAGTGATGTGTCGCCTGAACAGATAGGGCAAAGGGAAACGATGACACCGCTCGTGACGATCGCGATACCTGTGTACAAGCGGCTGAACTATCTGCCAGGCGCGCTGCGCGCCGTCGCCGCTCAGACCTACCAACAGATCGATCTGCTTGTCTCCGACAATGGAGAGAACGGCGGAGCGGTGGAGAAGCTGGCAGCAGCCCACTACCCGCGACCGTACAGGGTGCGGGCTAACCCCCGCTCGGTGTCGATTGTCGCGCACTTCAATCAGCTGATCGACGCGGCGCAGGGTGTGTTCTTTGTGCTGCTGAGCGACGACGACGAGATTAGCCCGAACTTCGTTGCAGAGTTGGTCGGCCTGCTCGAGCGGCGACCCGGCGCAGCGGTGGCGCTCCCGCGCCTAGAGACCTTCAGCGAAGACGGGAACCGCGTGCTCGGGGCCACCGAAGCTGGGCCCATGCCGCCCGAGGTGATGTCCGGCATGGAGTTTGTTCGGACCTGGGGCGAACATCGCTATAAGTATCTCAGCTTCACGACCCATCTGGCGCGCACAGCCGGCCTTATCGCCGCTGGCGGCTACCCGGAATTTGATCGGGCCAATGGCTCCGACAACGCGCTGCTGGTAAAGCAGGTGATCGGGCGCGAGGTGCTGTTTAGCCCGCGCTGCACATTTCGTCACCGCATCCACGACACAAGCTACGGCAAAACGGCGAGCACCGCGAGCCTGGCGACCGCCTCACGGCAGTTTCTCGCGTTTCTCGACCACGACCCGCAGCTGCGCGCCTTGCGCCACACCGACCCGGCAGCCTGGGCGGAGCTCAGGCGGCTGCTGCGCGACCTCATCTACCGAACCTATCTTGGGCGCTGGCGCAAGTTCTACCGCGACCGCATGGGCGGGCTGGCCTGGGCTCGCGCGGGCTTTGCGCTGCCCGCGCATCCGCGCTACACCAGGCAGGTGCTCGCCGAGCTGTTCTATAGCCTCCCTGGGCTCGGCGAGCTTGCCCGCCGCTGGCGCCGGGCGGCTTATAGCGCGTGCAAGCCAAAGGAGCGAGCGAGCTGATGAAGGTTCTGCATCTCAGCACCAGCGATATCACCGGCGGCGCAGCTCGGGCGGCCTATCGCCTGCATAGCGGCCTGCGTCGCATAGGCGTCGACTCGCACATGTTCGTTGCGAACTGCAAGAGCAGTGACCCGTCAGTCCAGAGCGTTGGCAGCGCGCCCACCCTGGCCTTGCGCGTGCAGCGGCAGCTCCGTCTTCACCAGATCGCCCGTGATTTCGCGCCCTATGCGCACCACAAGCTGCCTGGCTCGGAGCCCTTCTCCGACGACCGCAGCCGCTATGCTGGCGAGCTGCCACGCCGCCTGCCCGCTGCCGATCTGTTGACGCTGCATTGGGTCGCCGGCCTGCTCGACTACCAGAGCTTCTTTGGCGGGCTACCGGCGCGTGTGCCTGTCGTCTGGCGGCTCTCCGATATGAACGCCTTTACCGGCGGCTGCCACTACGACGCGGGCTGCGGCCGCTGGGTGTCGGGGTGCGGGAGCTGTCCACAGCTCGGTTCCTCGTCGGTCGGGGATCTTTCGCAGCGCGTCTGGCGGCGGAAGGAGGCCACCTTCAGAGCGCTGGAGCACGATCAGCTGCATATCGTAGCCCTGAACGGCTGGATGGCCGACTCGGTGCGGCAGAGCCCGCTGCTGAGAAAGTTCCCGGTGCATATCATCCCGAACGGGATCGACACCGAGGCATACGCACCACGCGACCGCGCCTTCGCTCGCAAAGTACTGGGTATTCCACAGCAAGCGCGCGTTGTGCTCTTTGTCGCGATGGCTGCCTCGAATAAGCGCAAAGGCTTTGGGTTACTCCTACAGGCCCTGGCTCGCATGCACGAACTGCCGAACCTGTTCTTGCTGTCGATCGGCAAAAAAGTAAGCGGCGTTGATCCGAGCCTGCCCCACCTCGCTGTGGGCGAGCTCAGCCATGATCGGCTGTTGTCACTCGTGTATAGCGCCGCCGATCTCTTTGTGATACCCTCATTGCAAGATAATCAGCCTAGCACGGTGCTGGAGGCCCTGGCATGTGGCATCCCGGTCGTTGGCTTCAACACCGGCGGCATCGCCGAGATGGTCCGGCAGGATGTTACGGGGGCGCTAGTGCCCGTGGGCGATGTGAAAGGCTTGCAGGCCGCGCTGTCGAGCCTGCTGACTGACGAGCCGCGCCGCGTGGCCCTGGGCGCCGCAGCCCGACAGCTTGCCTGGAGCGACTACCGGCAGGAGGTTCAGGTTCGCCGCTACGTCGAGCTCTACACCGAGCTGTATGCGCGCCACCAGCGAGTGGCTGCGGCAAGATGAACAGTTATTTATGGGCGTGTAGGGTCACTGACATCGAAAAGTCATTGTCAGCGCTTAAAAACAAGAGCGAAACTCTTACACATCTGTATTAACAGTGCGCCTCTGATGATCACCACGCCAGCTGGTGGCCATCAGCTCACGACGCCACCTTCCCAGCCCGGCGAGCTTCTGCCATAAGCATGTCAGAGGCGCTGATAGGCTAGGGCTCGTGGCGTGGCTTTCCGTCACTATCCGCTGTAGCAGATTTGGGTGGTGATCGGCCTGAACATCGTGGGCAGCCTACCCGGATCTGGCTGTCAGACCTTCAGGTATAGGCTCTCTGATCGAAAGGCTGACTCGCTTGGAGCTCAAAGATTATCTGCGCTTTGTGGGTCGCTGGTGGTGGCTGATGGGCTTGACGGCCGCCGCAGCCGCGACACTGGCGTTCGCCATTACCAGCCGGGAGACGCCTATCTACGCGGCGACGACGAAGCTGCTGGTGAACCAGAACCAGGGTCAGTTCGCCCAGCCGAAGACGACCTTCGACGAACTCCGAGTGCGCGAGCGCCTGGCTCAAACCTACATCGAGCTGCTGCGCTCGCGCCCGGTGATGGAGCGCGCGATCGCCGATCTGAACCTGAACATGCGGCCCCGTACGCTTGCCGGGAAGATTGACGCGGAGGCAGTGGGCGGCACCGAGCTGATCCTCGTGACGGTGCACGACCCCGACCCGCGCCGCGCCGAGACGATGGCCAACGCCGTGGTTGTGGCCTTCCAGGCCCTGGAGCGCGATTTGCTCGCTAACCCCTTTGCGTCGGAATCTAGCCTCGTGGTCGTCGAGCTGGCTCTGGCCACTATCAGCCCTGTGAGCCCGAATATACCCCGTACGCTGATTATCGCTCTGGTGCTTGGCCTCTTTATCGCGATGTTGATCGGCTTTCTCAGGGATTTCTTTGACGATACCATGTCCGGCGGCGGAGATATGCAGCGACGCACAGGCTACCTGCCCGCGGCAACGGTCGGGAACATCGGTGGGCCTAGCAAGCTGATTACCAGCCGCGACCCGTACCACGCAACGTCTGAGAGCTACCGCATGCTCCGCATGCACCTCGACGCCTTCCCCAGCGAGCGTGCCCTTCAGACTATCGTGATTACCAGCCCTAACCCCCGCGACGGCAAGAGTACCACGGCGGCAAACCTCGCCATTGCGATGGCGCAGACCGGGCGCAGTGTTATCCTGGTCGACGCCGACCTCCGTGAGCCTACCCTGCATAAGCTCTTTGGCCAGGAGAACACGAGCGGCGTTTGCAACTTGCTGGTGCAGGGTGGGGCCTGTAGCTCGCTCGCGACCTACCTGCGCCCAACCCAGATCGACCGGCTGCGCCTGCTGCCTGCAGGGGTAGTCAATTTCCACCCCGCTCAGCTGCTCGGCAGTGAGCCGCTGGTCGCGCTGGTCGATGCTCTGAAAGCGGAGGCAGACCTGATTATTTTCGACACTCCAGCCCTGCTTTCGGTGGTCGACGCCTCCCTGATTCTGCGCGCCGCCGACGCGGCCCTGCTGGTTGTGGGGGCCGGGGTCAGTCGCGGCGCCGACGTCCTTCGTGCCTACGCAAATCTGGAGCAGCTCGGCGTCAGCATACTGGGGATCGTCTTGAACAAAGCGCGCGTTGCGCTGCGGCCCGGTCAGAGTCATTACAGCTGGCTCCACAGCAAGGCTGCGAAGGGCGGCGACGCTCCGCCCAGCGCCCGCGAGAGCGATACAGCCAAACCACGCGCGTAGGAGTATGGTGATGAAAACTGTTTCTTTGCATCGCTTCGTCGCCTGGGCACTGTCTGGGAGCGTCCTCTTGGCGGGCTGTAGCACGACCATCCCCCAGCCCCCGCTGGCCGACGCCCCTGCGACTGCGGCTACTAGCCAGGCCGTCGGCACGTTGGCGCCTGGTCTGTACGAGGGGAACGTCTTGGTAAACGGACGGATACTGCCGGCGTCCAGCTTCGAGTTGACTCTCCCGGGTGGAGCGAAAATCACCGAGGTGCTGGTACGCGAGGGCGAGCAGGTTTCCGCCGGGCAGCCTCTGGTGCGGCTCGATGTTCGCGCGCTCGAACTCCAAGTCAAGGAGGCTGAGGCAAACCTCGCCGAGACCAGGGCCGTCTATGAGGTGCTGGTTGCCGCCACCACCCCGGAGCAGCAGGCTGAGGCGCGAGCACAGATAGAGCAGGCCCGTGCGCAGCTCAACCAGATGGCGGCGCGCGTCTCCCCCGAGGATGTGGCTGCCGCACGAGCCGAGCTGCAGGCGGCTCGCCAGGCCCTGGTCGAGGCGACCGCTGGGGCCGACCCGGAGCTTGTGGCTATTTCACAGGCCGAGGTGCAGCGTTTGCAGGCGAACCTTCAGTCGATCCGCGACACCATGTCCGTCGAGAAGCAACAGGCCGAGCTGCGGATCGAGCGTCTGGCGAATAATGTCCGTGATGCCCAGGATTACTACAGCCGCGTTGTCTGGGATAACCGCCGACGCTACGGCGAGGAGCTCTCCGTCGAAGCGGCCGCGACTGAGGCGTCTGCCCTGCGCGCTGTGAATAACGCTGAGATCATTCTTACTGACGCTCGCATAGAGCTGGAGCAGGTTCAGAAGAACGAGTTGAACCGCCTCTTGGCCGCAAGGGCCGAGGTCGACCAGGCGGAGAACCGGCTGCGACAGCTGCTCCAAGGGCTGCTGCCTTCAGAGATCAGCGACCTTAAGACCCGCATCCAGGTTGCTGAAGCCCGGGTTGAGGACCTTACGGGTCCGACCACGACCTCGACTGTCGCTGGGGCCCAGGCGCAGCTGGCCGAAGCCGAGGCCGCCTACGCACAGCTGGTGGCCGAGCCTTCAACTCCCAAACTTGCTGTTGCCGAGGCCGTTGTGCAGCGGAGCGAGGCCCAGCTGGCCCAAGTGCAGCTTCAGCTGGAGGACGGCGAGCTGCGGTCTCCTATCGATGGTGTGATTGCCGATGTCTTGATCGAGCCCGGCCAGCCCTACAGCTCGAACAATGTGGCTCTGATCGTCGCCGACATGAGCACATGGCAGATCGAGACCGACAAGCTCAACGAGCTGAGTGTGGTACACGTTCGCGAGGGCGATACGGCCACGATCTCGTTCTACGCCCTGCCTGGCTTCACCCTCACCGGTAAAGTCACCTATATCACCATGATCGGGCAGAGCGCTGATGGCGATCAGCTGACCAGCAACTACCGGCTTGTGATTGTGCCCGACTCGTGGGACGATCGGCTGCGCTGGAATATGACGGCATCGGTGAAGATCGAGGCGGGCAGCGCGGCCGTCGAGTCCGATGCCGCTGGCGGTAAACCATAACCTCGGGCCAGGGCGAGCTTGCGGGCGAGCTGTTCGCCCCTGCAAGCCTCGCCCTGGCGCCCTTACGCTTCGCTACCACGTATGATCGGCGCGATGCCCACGAGGGGCGGCTGGCCGTGCTGGGCGCTGAAGCAAAACTGTGCGATGCCCAGTAGTACGAGCAGAATGACACGAGCTATGCAGCAGTTCAAAGGTCTGGTCCGGCCCATTTACCGCACGGCCCGCACCCAGTTTGATCGGCTGCGACTAAAGCAGCAGATCCGCCGCACGCCCAGGCCACTGCGTGTCGTTGTTGGGGCAGGGCATCACTGTCCTTCAGGCTGGGTTGGCACGAACATCCACCAGCTGAACCTGCTGCTGCCCGCAGACTGGGATTTCTACTTCGCGGAGCGTCCGATCACTGCGCTGCTGGCTGAGCATGTCTGGGAGCATCTGACCCTGGACGAAGGGCTCCTGGCGGCGCAGAACTGCTTCCGCTATCTGCACCCCGGAGGCTATCTTCGCGTGGCCGTGCCCGATGGCCTGCATCCAGATCCGGCCTACCGTGAGCATGTGCGCCCTGGCGGCACCGGACCAGGCGCCGACGATCATAAGATATTCTACACCTACCGGTCGATTGGCGAACTGTTCGCCCGGGCTGGCTTCACCGTGAAGCCCCTCGAGTATTTCGACGAGCAGGGCAATTTCCATCACCTGTCGTGGCAAGCCGCCGACGGCATGATCCGCCGATCGTTTCACTTTGATCGGCGGAACCAGCCGGGACATCCCATCCCAGCCTACACCTCACTGTTGATTGATGTCCACAAGGATGGCGCGGCGAGCCCTGCGAAGGAGTAGCCAGCGGTGAAGCCTGCACGTCGGTGCCGGTGAAGTTACAGGCAAGGACAACCCAATGACTGAGCAGATGGAGCGTGGCTGGCCTTCCAGCGAACAGTTCTGGCGAAAACGCAAGGTGGTGGTAACCGGCGGCGCCGGTTTTCTTGGCTCGTTTGTGGTCGAGAAGCTGATCGAGCGCGGGGCTGCGGAGGTGATTGTGCCGCGCAGCAGTGAGTACGATCTGATCGACCAGGCAGCGGTGCGGCGCCTGCTCGCCGATGCACGGCCCGACATCGTGTTGCATCTGGCCGCACGCGTGGGTGGGATCGGCGCTAATCGCGAGCGCCCTGCCGAGTTCTTCTACGCTAACTTGATGATGGGGGTGCAGCTGCTCCACGAAAGCTGGCGCGCCGGGATTGAGAAGTTCGTCGCTGTAGGAACGGTCTGCTCCTATCCAAAATATACCCCGATCCCATTTCGTGAAGACGACATTTGGAACGGCTACCCCGAGGAGACGAACGCGCCCTACGGCCTCGCCAAGAAGATGCTGCTGGTGCAGAGCCAAACCTACCGCGAGCAGTACGGCTTCAATTCGCTCTTCCTGCTGCCGGTGAATCTATACGGCCCCCGCGACAACTTCGACCTCGCTACCTCGCATGTTATCCCCGCGCTGATTCGTAAATGCGTCGAGGCACGCCGTAACGGCGACCGAACAATTAGCGCCTGGGGTGACGGCTCGCCGACGCGCGAGTTTGTCTACGCCCCTGATGCTGCCGAGGGCATCCTGCTGGCCGCTGAACGCCTCAACGCGAGCCTGCCGGTGAACATCGGCAGCGGCTACGAGATCAGCATTAAGGAGCTGACCGAGTTGGTCGCGCGGCTCACCGGCTTCGAGGGCGAGATCGTTTGGGATGCGAGCAAACCCAACGGGCAGCCCCGCCGCAAGCTCGACGTGCAGCGCGCCAAAGCACTTTTCGGCTTCGAGGTCAGGACGACGTTCGAGGAGGGGCTGCGCGAGACAATCAACTGGTATTTACGTGCAAACGAGGCGTAACCCGCTGCACAAATTTGGCCTCGGCCAGACGGAGCTGAAGCTCGACAGCTCCGTCTGTCGGTTCTACTTTCTGGCGCAGCGCCACGGCTAGGAGTTTGTGCCGACCTACTATTTTCTCAACAACGACCGCGAGGCGCTGCAGCGCGAGCGCTTCGACTATGTGATTGTGTCGGACTGGAATACGTGGCTGCCCGAGTGGGTGCGCAGCTTCGACCTGACGAGCTATCGGCAGGTTGGAAGCGTAGTCCATCGCCATAGCTCTCGCTTGCCGCCGGCCTGGAAGCCGAACACCTACACCATTTACGCGAAACAATGACCCCGGAGCGCATTATGACACCACCACGCCTGCGCGATTTGCCCCCGCCGCCCACCGGGAAAAGTGGCTGGCCGTGGATCGAGGAGACGCCGCCACTGCCGCTGCTGATGCCGGACGGCAAGCTGTGGCCGAAGATCACTATAGTGACGCCTTCCTACAATCAGGCGGCATTTCTGGAGGAGACGCTGCGCTCGGTGCTGCTGCAAGGCTACCCAAGCCTTGAGTATATCGTGATGGACGGCGGCAGCAGCGATGGCAGCGCAGAGATTATCGAGCGCTACGCTCCATGGCTGGCGCACTGGCAGTCGCAGCGCGACGACGGACAGGCAGGCGCGATCGCCGATGGGTTTGCGCGCGCAAGCGGCGAGGTGCTGGCCTGGCTCAACTCCGACGACCGCTACCAGCCTCACGCCCTAGCGCGTGTGGGCGCCTTCTTCGCCCGTAGTCCACGAGTTGGCTTTCTGTCCAGTGATGTGAACCATATCAAGCAGGACAGCAGCCTGATCAAGCGCCATTATGTGGCCGACCCGTCGTTCTTTATCACCGCCAATGTGGGCTTCCATAACATGGTCCAGCCCGGCTGCTACTGGCGGCGCGAGGCCTACCTGCTGGCGGGCGGCATGGATCGCTCATTCCGCTTCTGCATGGATCGCGACCTGTTTCTGCGCTTGCTGCGCGTCGCTCGAGCCCGCCGCCTGAGCGGCCCGCCGCTCGCCGACTTCAGGCACCATAGTGAGGCGAAGTCGTCCACGATCCGCGATGTGGCGACCCGCGAAGGGGCGCTGCTGGTCGAACGGTACGGCTCGCCGCTGCTGCGGCCGCTGCGCCGTCCGATCGCGCATCTGTGGGAGCTGATGAAATGGCCAGCGAAGCTACGCGCCTGGATGCATCAGAACTGGCGGGTTGAGATCTAGAGGCTGTCGGCGAGCCGGGAGGAGGCGACGAGATGCTGACAAGCTCGGTGAAATAACAGCTGCAATGGGATCAGGTGATCATGCCGCCACCGGAACTCAAGCGCTACCATCACGAGAGCCTTGATCTGCTCGGCGTGCGCCCCGAGTAGATCGTGCCTCTTGCGCCGGGCTGGCACCGCCTAGAGCGGGTGCTGGTAACGCACGCCGCCCAGTGCTACCTGCTGCCGAAGCGGGCTCATCTGGTGGCCCTGCGCAAGTTCGAGCAGTTTCTGGCCTACGCCTTCGAGCGCGATGCCATGTTGGAGCAACACTACTAGGCTTCTGGGTAACCCATGGGCAGCGCAGCGGACTCAGCAACGCTGCTGGAGACGGATCGCATGCAGCGGCCGCAGATCACATTCGGAATTATTGTGCTCAACGGCGAGCCCTTCACGCGCTATAACCTGCGTGCGCTCTACCCGTTTGCGCACGAGATCATCGTGGTCGAGGGCGCTAGCCCCCACGCCAGCAGGCACGCCACGCCGGACGGGCACTCGGTGGACGGCACGCTAGAGGTGCTACGTTGCTTTCAACGCGAGGAAGACCCGGCGGGCAAGCTCCGCATCGTCACCGCAGAGGACGAGGGCTATCCCGATGGATTCTGGCCTGGGGAGAAGGACGAGCAGAGCCGCGCCTACGCTCGTCGCGCCAGCGGCGATTGGCTCTGGCAGATCGATATCGACGAGTTCTATAAGCCCGAGGATATGCGCCGGGTCTGCGAGCTGCTCGTCACGCACCCGGAGATCGACACGATGTCGTTCCGCACGCTCACCTTCTGGGGCGGGCTGACGTACCACGTGGACGGCTGGTTTCTGCGGCACCGCCGCGAGGAGGAGTTCCACCGCCTCTTTCGCTGGCGGCCTGGCTCCAGCTACACCACCCACCGGCCACCTACCGTCCACAGCCCCGAGGGGCCAGACCTGCGCACGCTCGGCTGGAAGCGCGGCTACGATCTGGCGCGCGACGAGGGGATCTTTCTCTATCACTATTCGCTGGTCTTCCCGTTTCAGGTGCAGGCGAAGGGCGACTACTACAGCTCGTATTTTCAGCGCAGCCCTGACTGGGCGGCCACAACGTTTATGCGGCTGGAGCGCCCCTTTCGTGTCCACGCTGTGCATAAGTACCCTAGCTGGCTCGACCGCTATCGTGGCGATCATCCGCCGCACGCCCTGGAGCTCTGGGCGGATGTCGAGCGTGGGGCCTTTCCGACGGTCAGGCCACGAGCCACCTCCGATGTGGACAGGCTGCTCGCCTCGCCGCGCTACCGCCTCGGGCGCCGGGGGCTGAAGCTGAGTGGCCATCTGATCTACGGTGTGCGCCACGCGGCTCTGCGGGCATTCTGGTCGCTGCCGAGCGCGGCTCAACAATTTCTCAAGCGAAAGGTGCCGGTGCTGACCAGGCTAGTCCACTCGACATAAGCGTGGGTATTGGCGGGGCACAGGCGGCGCGAAAAGCGACGCTGATAGCTGCGAAGAGGTAAGGTCGCATGGTGTACAGTCAGTCTTGGTTTGTCTGCCGAGTTGCGAGCGTTACAGATGCGCTGGCCGGCCTTGAGCGCGGCGAACGCGCGTCGGGCGAGGCCGAGCGCACCTACACGGCCACGGCGGGCCGGATGACGGCTGAACTGCGCTGCTCGGCCGGCGCCGAGCTGGCGGTAAGCGACGACGGCAAGCTGATGCTGCTGCGCCACGGCGAGATCTACGCCCCTGCGGGCGTCACCACGGCGGCCCAGCTGCTGCGACGCTATCTTGTTGCCGGCCCTGGTTTCGTCGCCGAGCTCGATGGCTCCTTCGCACTGCTTATTGTCGATGCGCTCGCAGGAGCAATCTCTGTCGTCACCGATCGGCTGGCCTCGCGCAAAGTGTACGCCGGGCTGTGGGGCGGCGAGCAGTGGTTGTCGTCGCGGATGGATCTGCTGCCAACCAACGAGCTAGCGCTTGATCGCACCGCCCTGGCCTGCTATCTGGTGAACGGCGTTGTGCATAACGGCCGCACGCTGTTCGAGGGCATCAGCGCTCTGCGGCGCGCATGTGTTCACCGCCTGGCGGGCGGGCAGCTCATCGCCGAGCCTTACTGGCATTATCACTTCGACAACAGCGCCGCCGAGCGACCGGCTCCGCAGCTGCAGGCCGAGCTGGGCGACCTGCTGATCGAGAGCGTGCGGCGGCGCCTGCCCGACGGCGGCGCGACCTACCTGTCGCTGAGCGCGGGCTACGACGCGACCGGGATCCTCGGCGTGCTCGGCAAGAGCCTGAAGGTTCCCGTTGTCCACTGTCGGTCCTACAGTCTCGGCGCCCACCACGACGACGATGCCGTGGTTGCTCAGGCGATGGCTGGAGTTTATGGCTATGACCATCAGATCGTCGCGAGCTACCACGGGGACCTCGTCGGGACGATCACGCGCAACGTGGCCCGCGGACATGGGCACGCGCACTTCTGCGAGGAGGTGCAGTTCTGGGAGACGGTCGGGCCGGAGCTGCGTGCGAGCTCAGGCGCGGTCTTCGTTGGCGACGAGTGCTTCGGCATCAAGGACGCGACGCCACCAACCTCGCACGCCGAACTGCTGCGCAAGGTGCAGATCCGCAGCTATGCCGACATGCCCTGGCTGGCCGAGTATCTTACGGTGGCTGTCGTGCGCGACCTCGACGAGCGCTGGTCGGCCGAGCTGGCCGCGATTATCAGCGGCTGCCCCCAGAGCGACAGCCTCGAAGATTACCGTGACTATCTCTACCTAGACCAGCGGACGTGCAATGTGATCCTGCCGTGGCGCGAGCGCTTCGCCGGCGCTTGGAGCCCCGTGCGCATTCCGCTGCTCGACAGCGCCATCCTCGACTTCGTGCGCGGGCTGCCCGCCACACTACGTCGGGGCAAGCAGCTGTACAAGGCGACCGTAAGCAACATCTACCCGGAGCTGTTCACCGCGCAGCGCGGGCGCTCGCACTACATGCCCGCCTGGAGCGCGGAGTATGCGCGCCATGCCGGGGCGATCCTCGCGCAGCTGGACGCACAGTCGAGCCGACTCGATGCGTATCTTCCGCCTGAGGTCATCGCGCACTTGCTAGCCGACAATCAGACCGCTGTCGGCGAGGCGGGCGGCGTTGCCCAGCTGCTGCGCCACGTTTCGCACAAGGCGCTGCGACGGCTTCAGCTGACAGTAGGTTGGAAGGGTCGGGCCGGGCGCTCAGGGGCGCCTGCGGCCAACCGCGGTGCGCTGCTCAACAGGTTGCTTGTGCTGAGAGCTGCGCTTCACGCGCGCGCCTCTGATCATACTCCTGCGCCGATCTCCATTGTCAGGAGGCTCTCATGACCGTTGCGGTAGCGGCAGCGCCGCTCTTCTCTATCATCACGATCACCCTGAACAGCGCCGACAACGCCGAGCGCACCGCCCGCAGCGTGCTGGCCCAGACAGGGGCGAGCTTCGAGTATCTGGTGAAGGACGGCGAGTCGCACGACGACACGGTGGTGCGACTGGGCGCGCTCGGCGTCGAGCGGGTGGTCGTGCGGGCCGACGCGGGCATCTACGACGCGATGAACCAGGCCATCGCGCTGTGCCGGGGCCGCTACGTCTGCTTTATGAACGCGGGCGACTGCTTCGCCGCGCCGGACGTGCTGGCCAACGTGGCGCGGGCGATCACGCGCGGCGGCGAGCCCGACTTTCTCTACGGCGACATTCGCTCGCTGGTGCGTCACCCGCACATCAGCGCGGAGGCGCAGCAGGGCGGGCGGGTGATCCGCTACCCGCAGCGCCTCGGCCGCTTCTGGCTTTACCGCAAGATGATCTGCCACCAGGCCTGGTTTGTGCGGCGCGAGCTGTATGCGGCCAGGCCCTACGACACCGGCTTCCGCATCCTGGCCGACTATGTCTATCTGCTTGAGCTGATCCTGAAGCGGCGCGTGCGCTACGCCCATGTGCCGGAGATTGTCGCCATTTTTGACGGCGGAGGCCTGAGCACCAAGCATACAGCGCAGCTGCTGGCCGAGCGGCAGCGCGCCCTCGTCACGGCCTTCGCGCCCGGCGAGCGTTGGCTGTACCGTATGGCCTTCGAGCGCATGCGCTGGCTGAACCGGAGCTTTGTCTATAAGTGGATCTACCCGCTGCTGCCCGCGCGTCTGCGTGCGCGCGTCGGTGGGCTATGATGAGGAGCCTGTATGTCATCGATTGAGCTCGCATCGCCGGCCCAGCAGCATGTGCCCGCCTGCCCGCTCTGCGGCTCGACGCAGTCGGCGTACGCCTTCTCGGAGCGAGACTATCGCCTGCAGCGCTGTCAGCACTGCGATCTGTTCTACATCTGGCCCTATCCAGAGCAGATCGAGCAGCACACGCGGGTAAAGACCTACGACTACGAGAACCTGGATATCTCGACGCCCGAGACGTACCGGCGCTCACAGACCTACTACTACAATAGCCTCTTCCCGAAGCTCCGCTCCTTCTACAGCGGTGCGAAGCGCGTGCTTGATGTTGGCGTGGGCGCCGGGAACCTGCTGCAGCTGCTTGTCGAGCATGCTCCGCAGGCCGAGCTCTACGGCATCGAGCTGAATGCCGAGCGTGCGGCGTATGTGCGCCGCCAGGCTCGGGCGACCATCTACGAGCGCTCGATCCTGGACTTCGAGACACCCTTGCGCTTCGATGTGGTGTCGCTGATCAACGTCTTCTCCCACGTGCCCGTCACGCGGCTTTTCGACAAGCTGGTGGCGCTGCTGGAGCCGACCGGCTATCTGATCCTCAAGGTCTCGGAGATGCAGCCGACGGTAACACGCAGCGACTATCACGATTGGGAGATCCCCGATCATATTCAGTTTCTCGGGATGGGCACCATCGACTACCTGGCCCGGCGCTGGGGGCTGTCGGTGGCGCTGCACGAGCGGGTGCTGATCGCGGATGCGATGTTTACCCCGACGCGCTTCGCAGCTCCGGGGCGCAGCCGGCTGCGGAACGGGATGAAGCGCCTTGCCATTACGGTTCCGTTCGCCCTGCCCGCCGCCCGGATGGCCTACAAACTCTGGAAGGGGGAGCGCTTTTACACCTCTTTGGTGGTGCTGCAGCGCGGGAACTGATGAAGACGATCGCCCACATCTCGACAGTCCATCAGCCGTTCGACCAGCGCATCTTCCATCGCGAGTGCAGCAGCCTCGCCGGTGCGGGCTACGACACCCACCTGCTCGTGCAGCTGACGGAGTCGTACCGCAAGGTCAACGGGGTCCACATCCACTCGCTGGGCATGTTACAGCGCAATACCCTCGGGCTGCATGCCGGCCGGCGCATGCGTCTGCTGGCCACAGCGGCGGCCCGCGCCCGTCGGCTGCGCGCCAGCGTCTACCATCTGCACGATCCGGAGCTGATCCCACTGGGACTCTGGCTGAAGGCGACCACAGGCGCCCGCGTGATCTTCGACTGCCACGAGCACAACGCGGCGTACCTGCGGCAGAAGCGTTACCTGCACCCGCTCCTGCGGCGCGCCCTCGCCGTCGGTATGGAGTCGGCCGAGTGGCTGGCGAGCCGCAGCTTCGACGCGATCGTGACAGCCGATCGCGGTGTGGCCGAGCTCTACCGGGGCTTTGGGGCGCGCAAGGTGGTGACGATTCACAACTTCCCGCACCTCGACCTGTTCCTCAGGCAGCACGCGGGCGACGACCGCGAGCGCCCGTACGACCTGGTGTACCACGGCTCCATCCCGCGCTACCACCTTCAGGTTGCCTTTGATGTGGCCGAGGCGCTGCGGGCCCGCGGCAGGCGGGCGCGCTGGCTCTTCTTTGGGCGCTGCCCCGAGCTGGACTGGGCGCGCGACGAGGCTGCGCGACGCGGGTTTGCTGCGGATTTCACGATCGATGACAACCTGCTCCCCCACGACCAAGTGGCGGCCCGAGTGGTGCAGGGCAAGATCGGCTTCATCCCGCTGCCTGATCTGCCGAAGTTTCAACATAACATCCCGACCAAGTTGTTCGAGTTCATGGCCCTGATGATGCCGATCGTGCTGAGCGACCTGCCGCCCAGCCGACCCTTTGTAGGCGACGGCGCTTGCGCCGTGATGGTGCCGCCGGACGACCCCGGTGCCTACGCTGCGGCGATCATGCGGCTGCTGGACGATCCCGAGCTGCGCCGCACGATGGGGGCCGAGGGCCGCCGCCGGATCGAGCGCAAATACAACTGGCAGCATGAGGCGAGCCATCTGCTCGAGCTCTATGCCAATCTGGTGCGAACATGAGCCGACGCCTGATTATCACCGCCGATGACTACGGGCTGTGCGAGCCCGCGAACGCCGCCATCGAGGAGTGCCTTGAGGCAGGGGCGATGCACGCCACCTGTGTGATGACGAATATGCCCGACTACCGGGCGGTCGCCGCGCTCCGGCACCGGTTTCCCGGCGCCTCACTTGGCATCCACTGGACGCTTAGCCTGGGCCGTCCGGTGCTGCCGCCTCAGCAGGTGCCCAGCCTGGTGGGGCCAGGTGGCGAGTTCTTACACTGGGCCGAGCTACGGCGCCGCGTGCTCGCCCGCAAGATCGACTTCGCGCAGGTGCGTGCCGAGCTCTACGCCCAGGTCGAGCGCTTCCGGGAGACGGCCGGCGAGCCCGACTTCTGGAACACCCATCAGAATGTGCATGTGGCCCCCGGCCTCTTTCAGACCTGTGTCGGGCTAGCGCACGAGCTCGGGATCA
>Ga0163144_10014152_pt1 | contig 16580 bp, 20 predicted proteins | sample OliLak19BULKMAT1_FD_123175 | JGI IMG/M metagenome (GOLD analysis project Ga0163144, IMG submission 123175) | Freshwater microbial mat bacterial communities from Lake Vanda, McMurdo Dry Valleys, Antarctica - Oligotrophic Lake LV.19.BULKMAT1 | ecosystem: Environmental > Aquatic > Freshwater >... | reverse complement strand
GGTCGGCGGCAAGGTGGGCGTGAACCTGAAGGCGGGGAAGAATCTCGTCGGCGCGTTCCATCAGCCGCGCCTCGTGCTCTGCGATCTCGACACGCTCCGCACATTGCCCGAGCGCGAGTTCCGCGCCGGCCTGGCGGAGATCATCAAATACGGGATCATTTACGACGAACCGCTCTTCCGCCGGTTGGAAGCGCAGTTGCCGAAGCTGCTGAAGCTCGACGCGAAGACGTTGGCCGAGGTGGTCGCGCGTTGCTGCGAGATCAAGGCGGACGTGGTGGGGCAGGACGAGACGGAGACGGGCCTGCGGGCGATCCTGAACTTCGGCCACACCATCGGCCACGCCATCGAGAACACGGCCGGCTACGGCAAGTATCTCCACGGCGAAGCCATCTCCATCGGCCAGGTCGCCGCCGCGCATCTGTCGAAGGAGCTGCTGCAACTGCCCAGCGACGCGGTCGAGCGCATCCGCCGACTGTTCGTCGCCGCCGGATTGCCGGTGACCATTCGGCTCAACACGGTGCAGACACGGCGGATGTTCGAGGCCATGAAGCTGGACAAGAAGGTCAGCGCCGGGGAGATCAAGTTCGTCCTCGCCGAGCAGATCGGCAAAGTGCGCTGGGGCTGCAAGGTGCCGGAGGGTTTGATCCGCGAAGTGCTGGAGCGGGTGAGGTAGGCAGGCGCTCCGCATCCTATTGTCAGGAGACTACGCGTTTATGCCGAACCGCGCCTGACGCTTTGGTCCCAAGGCCACCTTGCGAACGGAACGCGCTTCCTCATCCGGAACGTAGGGTGCCAAGAACGGCGGACGTTCGGAGCGGCCGGCGCGTTGCCAGTCGCGCCAGACGGTGCGGCCGACGAGGTCGCGGTCTAGGCCGCGTTCTTCTGTGAGGAACTTGAAGACGCACTCGGCCAGCCGCGGCAGGGCGATGCCGTGTTGCCGGCCGATGGTGCGGTGGAGGTAGTCGGAGAGTTTCCAGAGGCTCCAGAAGGGACTTGGGCCCGTTGGGTGTTGGTTGTTCGATGTTGGTTGTTCGATGTTTCCCTCTTCCTGGCTCCGCCTAGTCACCTCGGCGGCTACGGGAGCCCACAGGAGCGGCGTGCTTTCCACGAAGTTCCCGCTATTGCCCACGAGGTCCCAGAACTTCGCGAAGCGCCGCAGCGCTTGCATCGTGGGAAAGTCGAGGTCGCGGTTGCAGAGGATCTCGTAGGGCGGCACGGCGCCGTAGCGCATCTGGAAGGCCGCGTCGTGCCGGATGATGGGCGTGCCGCGAAGGCGCTTGAGGATGCCGACCTGGATCTCCTGCGGCCGCAGCGCGATCAGGCGGTCGAACCCGGCGGCGAAGCTTTCCAGCGTTTCGCCCGGCAACCCCGCGATGAGGTCGGCGTGGATGTGCACGCCGGTGTGGCCGCGCAGGTAGGCGAAGTTGTCGGCCAGTTTGGCGAAGTCGTTCCGGCGGCTGATGTTCTTGGCGACCTCGGGATGGAATGTTTGAATGCCAACCTCGAACTGAAGCGAACCGGCCGGAAACTTGGCGATGATCTCGCGGAGCTGCTCGGGCAAACGGTCGGGGATCATCTCGAAGTGGACGAAGAGCCCCGGCGTCATGCGTTCGAGGAAAAACTCGAGGATGCGACGGCTGACGGCGAGGTTCAGGTTGAAGGTGCGGTCGACAAATTTGAACTGCTTCAACCCGCGATCGAGCAGGCGCTGCATCGCTTCCAGAAACGGCTCCAACGCGGCGGCGCGCACGGGGATGTCCAGCGACGACAGGCAGAACTCGCAGGTGAACGGACAACCGCGCGAAGCCTCCACATAGACGACGCGATTCCTAAGATCCTCGTCGGTGTAGAGATCGTAGGGCAGGACGAGCTGGTCGAAGGTCGGGAGTTCGGCGGGGATGATCCTGGGGAGCGGCGATGCCGGATGCCGGATGCCGGATGCCGGATCAGAGGGAGCCAACAACGTGCGACATACTTCGGCGAATTTCAGATCGGCCTCGCCGGTGATCACGTGGTCGGCCAGGCGGACGATCTCCTGCTGGTCCACTTCGTAGCTCACCTCAGGACCACCAAGGATGACGATGAGATCGGGCCGGATGCGCTTGAGCGCGGCTACGACTTCGGTCGTCTCGACCACGTTCCAGATGTAGACGCCGAGGCCGACGATGCGCGGATTCTGCGCGAGGAGGACTTCCACGATGTCGAGCGGGCGCTGGTTGATGTCGAACTCCAGCAACGCGGCGCGCGGCCGCAGCTCGCCGAGATTGGCCAGCAGGTAGCGCAGGCCGAAGGCGGCGTGGATGAACTTCGCGTTGAGCGTGCTGAGGACGATGTCCGGCATTGGGGGTGAGGCTATCCTTGGACTGCGGACCTTCCCAAGCTTGATTCCGTGCCTTGTGCAGACGCGCCAGCGTTATCGTCACGCGTTTGTCACCGATCGTCTAATTTTCGACATTGTGCTGTTGCGAGCCGGCGGTGACCCTTCAGGTGAAACGTTCGCGCAGGAGAAAACGTTTATGATCATACCTCCAAATTGGACCCTTCCCGAAGCGATCAAGAACCGTCTTGGTCAAAACACCTATGGCCGGCAACGCGCCATTACCGAAGACGGTCATGTGTTGCTGGTGCTCCATCAGCCGCCCGGAGCCGACGATTCGAAACGCGAGGGCGTGCTCTTCTGGCGGAATCCGGCAGGCGAATGGCAGGCCAGCCGTGGCGGCTCCGGTCCCGGAGCACTGAAGCGCCACATCCAGTCGTTCGCGGAACTTGAGACCAAACTCGCCGCGGAGTTCGAGAATGCCGGCGACATCAAGGTCATCTTTGACCTCGTCGAAGCGCTCACGCCGCTGGCCCGTTCCGCGCGGAACATGCAGACCGCCGTGCAGGACGCGCGCGAAGTCATCAAGGGAGATCCGTTCATCATCGAGATGCGCGACCTCGCCTACGACGCCGAACGCAACATCGACCTGCTGCTCGAGGACGTGCGGTTGGGCATCCAATACCGAACCGCCCGCGAAGAGGAGAAGCAGGCCAAGGCCGGCCAGGAAGCGCTCCGTGCCAGCCACCGCTTGAACGTGCTCGCCGCCCTGTTCCTGCCCGTCACCGCGCTCGCCAGCATCTTCGGCATGAACTTCGTCCATCCGCTCGACGACAAGAACGGGCTTCACTGGTGGCTGGTGTTGGGTGCCGGAGTTGTCCTCGGCTTTGGCGTGAAGAGCTGGGTGACGGGGAAGGGCCGCGAGTGAACGGGAATCGGCGGAGAGGTTCCAGAGGTAGGGCCAGCCGCGCTGCGGCTGGCCGGCGAGTCGCAGCGCGACTCGCCCCACCTGTGATGCCGTGAACCACCCGAGTTGCAGAGCCGCTTGGGTCCGCTAGCTTCGCGCAATCGTATGTCCAAAGAACCAATTCTGACGCTCAAGGAAGGCGACAAAGCCCCCGCCTTCACGGCTCCGACCAATGGCGGAGGCAAGCTCTCGCTCGCCGATTTCAAGGGGCAGCACGTCGTCCTCTTCTTCTATCCCAAGGACGACACACCGGGCTGCACGAAGGAGGCGTGTTCGTTCCGCGACAACTTCGCCGCGTTGAAGAAGAAGGGTGCCGTCGTCCTCGGCGTGTCCGTCGATCCGGTGAAGGCGCACGACAAGTTCGTGGAGAAGTTCAAGCTGCCCTTCACCCTCGTGTCCGATGAGGACAAGAAGATCGTCGAAGCCTACGGCGTGTGGGGCGAGAAGTTCTTCATGGGCCGCCACTACCTCGGCACCCATCGCGTGACATTTCTCATCGGCCCAGACGGGAAGATCAAAAAGATATGGCCCAAGGTGAAGCCTGAGGAGCACGTCGCCGAGGTGCTGGCGGCCCTGTGACAGAAGCGGGGCCGATACCGGATGCCAGCTGCCAGATGCCAGATCAAAAAGGCCGGTCACGGGAACCTGACATCCGGAATCCGGTATCTGGCATCCGGTATCCGCCGCCACGCTTCATTTGACGTGCCGCGAGCCGACCCCTATCTATCCCGGCGTTAAACGCAGTTCACCAAACTAACCTGACTCTTTATGGCACTGACCGTCGGAACCAAAGCCCCTGATTTCACCCTCAAGTCCAAGACCGCCTCCGGCCTCGTGGACGTCAGGCTGAGCGAGAACTTCGGCAAGAAGAACACCGTCATCCTCTTCTTCCCGCTCGCTTTCACCGGCGTCTGCACCGCCGAGATGTGCGACATCTCCAACGGCCTCAGCGCCTACTCGGCCCTCAACGCCGACGTCATCGGCATCAGCGTGGACAGCCCGTTCGCGCAGGAGGCCTGGGCCACGAAGGAGAAGATCACCGTCAAGCTCGTCGGCGACCTGAACAAGAGCGTGACCGACGCCTACCAGGTCCGCTTTCCGATGCTCGCCGGAGTGGGCGACAGCTCGGCCCGCGCCGCGTTCGTCGTCGACAAGGCCGGAGTCATCCAATACGCCGAGCAGACCCCGACGCCGAAGGATCTCCCGAACTTCACCGCCGTGAAAGAAGTGCTCGCGAAGCTCCAGTAAGCCGGAGCGAACAGAACAGTTTCAGCAGACGGGCGGACGCAAGTCCGCCCGTTTTGCTTGAGGTAGGCCGGGTGTCCTCGCCCGGCCAGGTGGTATTTCATCCACGAAGGATACGAAGAGCACCAAGGAAGGTTGAGGCACTCACCAGAACTGCCATGCACTCTTCCACACGACCCAGATGGCGAGGAGGAAGTTGGTGATGGCGTGGGCGGCGATGGCGTCGCTAATGCGGCCCTTCCAGAGCACGAGCCCCTGGTAGGCGAAAGCGCAGAGGATACCCGCGAGCCATTGGTGATGGGTGAAGCCGAAGATCAGCGCGGTGATGACGAATGCGGGCCAGTGGAACCTGCGGTGGTCGACCTTCTCGAAGTCCGGATTGACCACGTAGCGGTAGACCGCCGAGCGGTAGAAAACCTCTTCCAGCGGAGGCACGACAATGGTCGAACCCAGCGTCCGCACGATGACGAAGAGCCACGCAAGGGTGGTTCCGTCGCCGAACTGGGCGAATGGATTCCAAGCGGGCGACGCCTTGGGTTCACTGCCTATCCCGATCTTGTGGAAGAGCGCGTCCTGCATCGGGTAGTAGGGATCGATTCCCACCCACAGCACGCAGACACCGATGCCGACGACGATGGCTTCCCAGGAGAACTTCCACTTCATCTCCGTCACCAGTCCGCGCATTTCCCAGACGAGCCAGGCTCCGACGATGGTCTTCGCGAAATAGATCCAGTAGCGGCCGACCTCCCCGAACGATCCCTGGAGGGAGGTCAGCAGGACAAAGACGACGAAGGGCACCGTGCGTAACAGCAACGGCGACTGGCGGACGGATGAAGGGAGCAGGCTCATGGCACGGCGCAGAAGGTGGCGAAGGGCCGTTGGAGGTCAACTCCGCCTACTTCATTTGTAGCGGCGTTTTCCGCCCCTGCCACTCGACGATGACGGTCGTCCGTTGGATCTCGGTCACGCGAGCACCCGAAACATCGTCACCCACTTCGACGTGGTGGCCGTTGATCAACGCGCTCGGGTTTTTCATGCGGAAGACGATGGCTTGGAGCTTTAGCTCGGGCATCGGCTGGGGCTCCGGTTTCGCCTGAGTCAGTGCAGGAACGGCCGTCGATTGCGGCACCGCAATCGGTGGTGCGGGTGCTACGGGCGGCGCGGAAGTCTTGGCGGGAAGCGTCGCTTGCAGTGCCGGTTCTGGGCGAATAACCGCGGCGATCGGTGGTGCCGACTGTTTGGGGGCGGCGGGTGCTGCTGGAGTTGCGGCCTTAGCGACCGCTGGTGCGGGCGGAGGAGATTGGACGCTCGCGGCCGGTGCGGGAGCGGGTTTCATTAACGAGGCGACCTGAACGGTCTGTTGACCGGATGAGGCTTCACGCCACTTCAAGAAGAACCATCCGGCGACCACGGTGAGCGCGATCATTCCGGCAATCATGGCGATGGGAGTTGCCTGTCGTGGCTTCTCGGCGAGCGAGGCCGCGGTCACGGCCACCATGGTGGGCTCGGAGGCCGCCGCGATGGACGCTGCCGGTTTGGGACTGGTGCTGGCGCGCTTCAGCGCGTCGTTGATCAGGCTCATGCGTGGATCTCTCCTTCGAGTTCGCGGATGGCGCGGCCGACCATGCGGAAGTCTATTTTGCCCGCCTCTTCGACGAAGCCGGCGAGCAGGCATTTGTCGCCGAGGGCATTCACGAGGCGCGGGATGCCGCCGCTGTATTGATGGATGCGCCAGACGGCCGGCGCGCTGAATTGCGGCAAGCCTTTGGCGCCCGCGATGGCGAGACGGTGCGAAAGATAGCTGGCGACCTCGGTCATCGTCAGCGCGCGCAGGTGGAAGCGGACGGTAATGCGCTGGCGAAGTTGCCGGAGCGAATAGTTGTCGAGCCGTTCACGGAGCTCCGGCTGTCCCATGAGGACGATCTGGAGAAGCTTGCGCTCGTCGGTTTCGAGATTGGAAAGCAGGCGGACTTCCTCGAGCAGTTCGTTCGTCAGGTCCTGGGCCTCGTCGATGATGAGGACGGATTCGCGGCCGTGCTCGACCTGGTTGAGGAGAAATTCGTTGAGCTTGGCCAGCGTCTCCAGGCGGTCGAGGCCCTTCACGTCGATGCCGAACTCCATGGCGATGCACTTCATCAGGCCGTTGGAATCGAGGACCGGATTGAGGATGAGCGCGGTGGAGTAGTTGGGACCCAGCTCGTTGAGCAGGGCGCGGCAGAGCGTGGTCTTGCCCGCACCGACTTCGCCGGTGAGCTGGACGAAGCCCTTCCGCTCGCGGATGCCGTAGAGCAGGTGGTTGAACGCCTCGCGGTGCTTGTCGCTGAAGAACAGGAACCGTGGGTTCGGCGTAATCGTAAAGGGCGGCTCTTTGAGCCCGTAAAATTCTAGATACACGGCAGGTCAATGCCCGGGGACCGCAGCCCGTCCGGTTGCCGTGGTCCGTCTTCGCCGACCCGTTTCGTCCATGAAGCGGGCTTCGCCTTCGTCCCCACGTGGAGGACGATGGCGGCGAGGTTGTTCAACCCCGCGTTGTCATCCGGGCAATCGGATCGGGCCGTAAACGGCTTGAGACCTTCGTCGATCCCCGGACCGCAGATCCTCTGGGTGCACCGCTGCTGGCAGTGGCCTTGGTCGCACATGGTCAGTTCGTCCGGAACAGATCGTCTGTTCCCGGGGTCTTGCAGTCTTCGAATACCTGGTTGGGCCCGGCCGAACGGACCATCACGCCGTCGGAGGAGAAGTAGAACTGGATCGGCGTGCCCCACGGGTCGACGAACTCGCCCTTGGAATTCACGTCGCCCTTGCGACCCACGAGGATGAGAATGCGTTTGTCGCCTTGGCCGTTCATTGCCTTTGCGATTTCGATGTTGGAGCCCTTGGGAAAGGAGCCGATGAACTCCTTGTATTGCTGAAGCCCGACAATCAGTCCATCGGCCTGCTCGCGGAAGGCGACCAGCTTCAGATCGACCTTTGGCGCGCGTTTGGAGACGGCGAAACCCCACCCGGTGGCAGCTAGGGCGAGGAATACCAAAAGCGAAGGCCAGGATCTCATGCCTGACAATGAGCAGGCCCCCGGCCATCCGCAGGCGCGGAAAGAGTCTTTGAGGAGCCCACCTCAGTTCTTCGGCGGCTACCGACTGACTGGAATCAGACTCCCGCCAACTCGACCGTGCGGGGCTTGAAGGCGATGGGCTGCTCGGCGGTCGGTTCTTGATCGTCGAAGTTGTGTTCCCAGTTCGGATCGAGCCCGAGGTCCTTCAGCATCTGGAGATCCTTTTCGACCGACTGGTTCAAGGTCGTCAGATAGTTGCCGACCATCAACGCGCTGGCGCCCGCCGTGAAGATCATGCTCTGGAGATCGCGGAGGTTCATCGTGCGGCCGCCGGCAATCATGATTTCCTGACGCGGAAGCAGGAGGCGGAAGCAGGCGATGGTCTTGAGGATTTCCATCGGCTGGAGTGGGGCCACGTTTTCGAACGGGGTGCCCTTGACCGGGTTGAGGATGTTGATCGGGCAGACGTTGGCCGCGATCTCGCGGAGCGACAGGGCGAGGTCGCAACGGTCTTCGCGGGTCTCCCCCATGCCGATGATGCCGCCGGAGCAGATCTTGATGCCCGCCTTCTTCAAGTAGCTGATCGTCTCCAACCGGTCGTCGAAGGTGTGGGTGGAGCAGGTGTTTGGGAAAAAGCGGCGCGAGCTTTCCAGGTTGTGGCCATAGCATTCGAGGCCGGCTTCCTTGAGGCGGTCGGCGATTTTCTGGCTCTTGATGATGCCGAGCGACGCGTCGGGCCGGGTCTTGCCAGTGGCCTTGAGGTCGCGGATGCGGTCGCAGACTTCGTCGAGCAGAGGGCCTTCCTTCAGGCCTTTCCACGCTGCGACGAGGCCGACAGCGGTGACGCCGTTCTTGTTCGCTTCATCGGCGGCTTCAAGCACGGGTTCGGGATCGATGAAGCCGTATTTGGGCGAGCCGGTCTGGTGGAAGCTGGACTGGGCGCAGAAGGAGCAGTTCTCCGAGCAGTTGCCCGCCTTGGCGTTCACGATGGAACAGAGGTGGATCTTGTTCCCTTTGAAATGTTCGCGGACGCGGTTGGCCCAGGCGATCAGGTCCATGATGTCCGAGGTGGATTCCAGCCCGAACAGGAACATGGCGTCGGCCTTTTCGATCCGGCCACCGTTGAGCACGCGCTGCCCCAGCTCGGCTATCTTCTGATGATTACCCACGTCAACCGCTGTCGTCGTCATGGTTGACAGCCTAGGCGGCGCAGGGCGGGGGAGGCAACGGGGGAATGACGAAGCATGAAAGCCAAATCCCGAAAGCTGAGCCGGTGCTAATCCCTTTGAGTTCGGCCTTTGGCCTTCATGCTTCGTCATTCTCCTTTTCGTCATTCGGCTTTCCGCCCGCAGGACGGCTGCGTAGCGTCCGCTCGTGCAAGACCTAGAACGCCTTCGCTACGAGGCCCTGACGCGGGAGCATTTGATCCTGCGATCAAAGGCTTCCGGCGTTCGGCTGGTCTCGTTGGGCTTGGCGGTCTACGGATCGTGGAGGCTCGGGCTTCTGACGTTGGCCGGCGGAGGGGCGGGGATTGTGACGCCGTTCATTTTGCAGGGTCTCGCCACGCTGCTGCTGTTAGCCCTCCATCGGGCGCGGTTCTACGAAATACTGACGGCTCGGACGGAGTCGCGACTGAACCAGTTGTTGGGCCTGCAGTTGCTCGAGGAGGGCTCGATGAGTGAACGTTGGCTTCGTTCATCCACGTGGCCGAAACGAGCTCAATTCGATCCCAAGCGCGGCTCTTGGCTGTCCGTTTGGCTAGGTGGAACTTTCACCGCTGTCTGGCTGATCTGTTCGTTCATCGGATGCATGGAGGCGATGCGTTCCTTCAAGTATGAGACCGGAACGTTGATTGTGTGGGCCCTTTGCTTCATTGCCTTGACGACGTTGAACCTCGGCTTTTTCTGGCTTCATCTAACCCGTCCCGCGCCGATGCCCTCTGAGAATCCCGAAATTCCTGCTGCATGAACCCGGTCCTGATCATCATCCCGACCTACAACGAGCGCGACAATCTCCCGCAGCTCATCAAGCGCATCAACGCCCAGCCGGCGCAGGCGGACATCCTCGTCGTGGATGACAATTCGCCCGACGGAACCGGCAAACTTGCGGACGAGATCGCGTCGGTGAATCCAACGGTGAACGTGCTTCATCGCCAGGAGAAGAACGGCCTCGGCCGTGCCTACATCGCCGGCTTCCAGTGGGCCTTGGAACGGCACTACGAGTTCATCTTCGAGATGGACGGCGACTTCTCGCACAATCCCGCCGACGTGCCCGCGTTCCTCGATGTCGCGAAGAATGCTGACCTCGTGATCGGGTCGCGCTACTGGAACGGAATCCGCGTGATCAACTGGCCGCTCAACCGCCTCGTCCTGAGCCTCGGCGCGGCGCAATACGTCCGTTGGATCACCGGGATGCCCTTCACCGATCCGACCGGCGGCTACAAGTGCTTCCGTCGCGTCGCCCTCCAGGCGGTCGACCTGAACCGCGTCCGCTCCAACGGCTACAGCTTCCAGATCGAGATGACGCACAAGATCTGGCGGCAGGGCCTGCGCGTGTCCGAAGTGCCGATCATTTTCACCGACCGTTTCCAGGGCAGCTCCAAGATGTCCCGCAAGATCGTCTGGGAGGCGCTCGCGATGGTCTGGCGGCTGTGGTTCCAGAACGGCCTGCGCCGCAGTCCGCGCAAGAAAGCCTGACAACCGGACAACGCGTGGCAGCGAAGCGTCACTTCATCGGCGCGGTGGGGTTGGTTCCCGAACGTGGCACAGTGGCGTTTAGTTTCATTCGGGGTGGCAGGAGCGTCGCAGCATTCATCACCCGGATCGACGGGGCGTTCTTCGCCTATGTGAACGAGTGTCCACACGTCGGGCTGCCGCTCGACGAGGGAACGGGAATGTTCCTCAACGGTGCGCGCGGGCACTTCCTTTGCATCCATCACGGCGCCCTCTTCGAGCCGAAGACGGGGCTGTGCGTGCGTGGCCCGTGTGACGGGGACTCGTTGCGTGGGCTTCGGGTTATCGAGGACGGGACCGGGGTTTGGGTGGAGGTATGAGATATTCCTCAGGGTCGAGGTGCGTGGTGCCGATGACTGCTCTGTCACGGTTTCCCTCGGTGCCGCCACAAGCGACATCGGCTGCGAGCAAAGGACGGCACTCAGCGCAGGGATCTTTCGCAGGATGCCGAATGAGTGCCCGAGGCCTTAAGCAAAACACAATTGAATCTGCGCCTTCCGACGCGGAGCTCCAGGCGGCCCTGATCGCAGGCGAGCTTCCAGCGCGCCTGGAGTCCAAGGTTTCCAACGCCGAGGTCTTGGGTCCAATTGAGGGTGCTCCGATCTCCGGGAAATGGCTGTCCGTTGTCTCCGGCGCAAACCCGGTCCATGTGACCGATGAATCCGGGACTGCACAGGCGCGGCCTTCCACAAAGGCTGTCCGTGACAAGGAGCTTGAACTCCTCAGCCCAGAACTGATGCGGTTGTTTAAAGAACCATGAAGATACTGATGGCGGACGACAATGCGCTGGAGCGACGTGTTCTCCAGATGACGCTTGAGCGCTTCGGCTTTGCCACGCAGGTCTGCAAGGACGGCGAGGAGGCCTGGAAGTCCCTGGAGTCCGCGGATTCTCCGGTCATCGCGATCCTCGACTGGATGATGCCCGGGCTCGATGGCCTGGAGGTCTGCCGGAACGTTCGCCAGTCGCCGAATTCCAGTCTCATCTACATGGTGCTGCTCACGAGCCGTGACGGAACCCAGAATCTCGTCGACGGCCTCGATGCCGGCGCCGACGACTACATCAAGAAACCATTCAACAGCGACGAGCTCAAGGCCCGGCTCCAGGTGGGGACCCGCGTCCTCAGCCTGCAGGAGAATCTCCGCAAACGGGTCACCGAACTCGAAGATGCGTTGAAGAAGGTCAAGACCCTGCAGCGTCTTCTGCCCATCTGCAGCTACTGCAAGAAGGTCCGCAAGGACGGCAACTACTGGCAGCAGGTCGACCAATACGTCATCGAGAACTCGAACACCCGCTTCAGCCATGGGTTCTGTCCCGAGTGCTACGAGAAGCACGTCAAGGTGCAGCTCGCGGAACTGATGAAGGATCAATAAGCCCGCCCCGCGCAGCCGCGGTATCCGAGGTCAGTCTTCTGCGGATACGGGCGAAAGCTTCAGCGCCTCGTTTACGCTTCCCCGGCGGTAGCCTGCCAGATCTAGCGTCACGTGCAGATAGCCCAGCTTCTTCAGCGCTTCAGCCGCGATCACGTAGGCCCCGGATTCGATCAGCTTCGGCAGCTCGGACACTCCCAGTTCGATCCTGGCCAGATGCGCCACGCCTTCCTGCTTCGCCCCCTCGGCTGAAAGCTGGTGTCCCAGTTGGAAGGCGGCCGTCTTCAACTCGTGATGCCGCACCCGCACGTCGTAGAAACCCAGATTCTTCAGCGTGAACTCCGCTTCCTCGATCATCCGCAGCTTCTCCGGCGTGACGCGCTCGCCGTAAGGGATGCGCGAACTCAGGCAGGCCATCTGCGGCTTGTCCGCCGTGGGCAACCCCAGCTCGGCCGACAGCTCACGGATCTCCTGCTTGGTCAGGCCGGCCTCCTTCAACGGTGCCCGCACTTGGAACTCCGCTGCCGCCTTCGCGCCCGGACGATGGTCGCCGACGTCGCTGGCGTTTTCGCCGTAGACAATGACCGCGAAGCCGCCTTCACGCGCCAGCGGAACCAGCTCAGTGAACAGCTCGTGTTTGCAGAAGTAGCAACGGTTGTTCGGATTCGCGAGGTAGCTGGGATTGTTGAACTCCGCCGTCTTCACCACTCGCACCGGGATCTGGAACTTCTCCGCGAGATCCAGCGCCTCGGCCAGCTCACGCCTCGGCAGGCTGGGAGAATCCGCTATGGCTGCGAGCGATTTGTCGCCGAGAACGTCGCGGGCCACGCGCGCGAGGAACACCGAATCCACGCCGCCCGAATAGGCCACGACGCACGAGCCGTAGCCCGCGAGCAGTTCCTTCAGACGGTTGAGTTTGCTTGCCGACACGCCATCACGCTGCCATTCGCATCGGAGCATGTCGAGTGACCGTCATAGCAAGCCAGTCGTGCCGCTGCCGCTTCCTCCGTTCCTCCGCGAAACGGCCGAAGGCCTCGTCCTGACGGTGAAGGTCCAGCCGCGGGCCTCGCGGAACAAGCTGGGCGAACTCGCCGGTGCCGAATGGAAGATCTGGGTGACTGCACCACCGGTGGATTCGGCGGCGAACGAAGCCGTGATCCAGTTGCTCGCGGCGGAACTGGGCTTGCCGAAGTCGCGAGTGGAACTCGTCCGAGGCGGCACGAACCGCCACAAGACGATTCTGCTTCGCGGAACAACCTCAGCACAGTTCATGGCTGGCCTGCCTTGATTTGCTTCGCCCGTTGATCAGTTTCGGAAACCTGCTAGATCAGGCCCATGAAATTCAGCTCATTCCTCCAAGCCGCCGCCGTTGCCCTGGTTTCCTTGTCCATCGCGGTTTCCTCCCACGCCGCCGAAACAAAGACTGATTCCAAAACGGAAACCAAACCCGCCGTGAAGAACCTCAAGGTCGACGAAGCGGCCAAGCTGCTCGCTGAAAAGAAGGAAGTCTTTGTCCTCGACGTCCGCACGCCCGAAGAGTTCAACGAAGGCCACCTCAAGGGCGCGGTAAACCTCAACATCCAGAGCAAGACCTTCAAGGAGGACGTGGCCAAGCTCGACAAGTCGAAGACCTACCTCGTGAACTGCGCCGCCGGCGGCCGCAGCACCCGCGCCTGCACCGCGATGGACGGACTCGGATTCACCAACGCCTTCAACCTTCAGGGCGGATTCAACGCGTGGTCCGCCGCCGGCCAGCTGGTGGTGAAGCCGTAAGCAAGTTGTTAGGCCGCATTCGCACGCTTGTGATTTACGCCGACGCAATACTTCAGCAGCACGTCGAGCACGCAGTGGCTCTCATGACGAGTTTGCCGGACGAGCAGCGACCAGTTTGCGGGTTGTTGGATGCATGCCAGTGGTTCGGTCGGACAGAGGGCCAGGACTCGCCCAGAGCTGCTGAGGCTTTAGAGCATTTGCTCTCGGCGGAGTTGCGGCCTGCGCTGCGGAGTTGGTATCGTAACTGTGGCGTGGATATGAATCCGGCCGCGACAGAGTTCCGCGAGCACCTGAGCAAGTTGGCAGGAGAGAGATTCGAATGACACAGACCATGCGGCCTCCTGAGTAACAGGGGCCCTAAACCATTGGAGATCAACGTCACGAATCCTCCTGTTAATCCCGCGCCGGCAAAGGTTCCCCAGCCTCTTCTGCTGCTAACCATGCGCTGCAGCGCGGTCTACTGGTTTGAGAACGCCCGTTGAACCTCAGCCGGATGGTCGGTGTTGATCCAATCGAGGCCGGCCTTCCTGAAAACTTGCCACGGCTCGGGCGCGTCGGGAGAGGCCCAGAAGCGCAACCGACGGTTCTGCTGATGGGCCAGCTTGATGAAGGCGGCCAGTTTGGCGGACTCGTCGGAGGGCAGGGGGCTTTGGCCGCGCCACTTGAACTCTTTCTGCCAGCTCTCGCTGACGAGCGGAATGATGGTGGCGGGAAGGCCGTTGGTGAGGTCGGGCAGGCGGCCATCCAACGCGGCCAGCGAGGTCGGTGATTGCCGGAGCACGATGGCGGCGTCGCGGTTGCCGGAGAGGATGACGCTGATCGCGCCGGGCTTGAGCTGGTTGGTGCCGAAGCGGGTGAGAAGTTCGGCGTGTGGCTTCAGCGCGACGAGGATGGCTTCAGTCGTCGGGGCTGCGGCGGACTTCACGTCGACCAACAGCATGAAATGGGAAGCGCCCTTCTGGATGAAACCACCGTTGGTCTTCCAACGTTCATGGAGCGGTGCGAGGTAGAGGGATTCGAGCGTGCGTCCGGCGACGGCCTTGTCCTTGTCGTGGGCGACGCGGAGTTCGCCGTCGATCAGCCAGACGTCGGCTTCGACGCCACAGAAGCCGTTGTCGAGCGCGTCGGCCAGCGGGCGCTTGCGCTCGTAGTCGTTGTGGGAATGGGCGAAGGGCAGGACGGTCTGGGCGTCCGCGGCGAGGGCGAGCAGCGTTGCGAAGAGGGCCAATGTGAAGCGGAACATATTCCGAGCTTCGCGTCGGTCCTCGTTCCACGCCAGAGTGAAGGCATGACGGATGAAGCTCTCGAAGAACGGCTCCGGCGGATCGAATCGCACGCGGCGTCGCTCGAACACATGGTGGACCAGCTCAACCAGGTGATCATCGAGCAGGACAAGGCGCTGAGACGGTTGACCGCGAAGAGCGAGAGTCTTTCGCAGACGATGGAGACGATCGAGCTGGAGCGGATCAAGAGCAACAACGCCAAACCGCCACACTATTCGGCGTGATCGCGGTCAGGTGATCTTGGCGCGGATCTTCGCGTGAGCACTGGAGAAGGCGAGTGTGTGGAGCCGGGATTTGGAAACCCATTCGCCTGAAAGCTGGGTCTTCAATCCTGCGACGATTTCCGCGCGGTAGACGTCGAGGGTGATCCGGTAGCGGGTGATCGAGTGGCGGACGGTAAGAAGAGGATTTTCGGCCGCAGCGAATTGAAAGCCCTCGATGGGCGGAATGCGGGAATCTTCGGCGGCCAGTTCGACGTTGGGAAACTCCCACAGGCCGGCATTGATCACATTCGCCTGGCGCTGGCGGACGAGGAATTTCCCCTCGCGCTCGACGACGAATGCAATGAAGCGACGCTTGGTGGCGACGGCTCGTTTTCCAAGGTCAGGGATGGAGTCGGTAAGTCCTTCGGCTGAGGCAACGCAGTGTTTTCGTATCGGACAGACAAGACAGGTGGGGTTGGTCGGGAGGCAGATCGTTGCGCCCAATTCCATGAGGCTTTGATTCAGGTCGGAGCACGGTCCAGCGCTGAGGCGGGAGCCTTGTTTTGGCTGGCCTGGCAGCGTGGCGGCGGCTTGCACCAAGTGGTTTGCCAAACTCCAGAGGCGTTCGTTGGTGATCTTCTCTTTGGCGTTGTCGCGTATCCCGTGAAGCCGCGTGAGGACGCGGATCACATTGCCGTCTAGCAGGGGTTGGGCCTGCCCGAAAGCGATGCTGGCAATGGCTCCGACGGTGTAACGGCCGATGCCGGGGAGCGCGAGGATCTCACCCGGCTCGGACGGGAACTGACCGGCATGACGCGCGAGGATATCGCGTGCTGCTTTCTGAAGATTGCGGACGCGTGAGTAGTAGCCGAGGCCTTCCCAGAGTTTCAGCAGGCGCGCTTCCGAGACCTCGGCAAGGCTGCTAACCGCCGGGAGTTCTTTCATCCAGCGTTCCCAGAACGGAATGACCGTTTTGACCTGGGTTTGCTGGAGCATGATTTCGGATACCCAGACGGCATACGGATCAAGCGTCCGCCGCCACGGGAGGTCACGAGCGTTGGCGCGAAACCATTCGACCAAGGCCGACGAGACGAAGTCGGCTGGGAGGGTCGAGAGTTCGTCTTGCTTTCGAGGATGACGAGGCATCGGTTGCTGAACCTAGGCCGGATGCCTAGCGTGCGCCAAGCGTGTCGAAACCATTGAACAGTTACACGGTCGCGGTGAATGAGAAACAGGCCGCGATCCTTCGAGAGGCGGTGGATCGACGAAACTATCGTTTCTACGATGTCCCCTACGCCGATTACGGTGCCGAAGGACCTGATGTCCGAGTGGTCGTATTCAAAAGCGGCAAGGCCGTGGTTCAGGGGAAAGGGACGCGGGAATTTGTTGAGTTCGTGCTTGAGCCGGAGGTTCTTGGCGAAGCGTCGTTGGGCTACGAGGCGGTGAAGGATCCCGAGTATTACGTGCCTAGGATTGGCGTCGATGAGAGCGGTAAGGGGGATTTTTTCGGGCCGCTGTGCATCGCGGCCGTATACGTGAATCAGGGGGTGATCGAGGCTTGGAAAGATGCAGGGATTCAGGACTCAAAACGAATCGGCAGTGATCGCCGTATCGCCGAACTGGCGAAAGTCATTCGGACC
>Ga0163144_10014151_pt1 | contig 16581 bp, 14 predicted proteins | sample OliLak19BULKMAT1_FD_123175 | JGI IMG/M metagenome (GOLD analysis project Ga0163144, IMG submission 123175) | Freshwater microbial mat bacterial communities from Lake Vanda, McMurdo Dry Valleys, Antarctica - Oligotrophic Lake LV.19.BULKMAT1 | ecosystem: Environmental > Aquatic > Freshwater >... | reverse complement strand
TTCGAGGTTGGCTACATGCTGCTTCAATTCCGCGTATTGCCGCTCCAACTCGGCAATGCGAGCATCCCGCTCCAGACAACCAAGGCACGGCGACACATCCATGCTGCCATCGTAGAAAATGACGGGCCGATCAGCTGCGCTGGTTTTGGGAAAATTGGTGAACGGTTACTCGCTGACGGCGATGAGTCGCTCGTCGCTCACGCTCTCGCGATAGGCGCCACTCATGCTGTTGTCGGCATGGCCCATGATGAAGCGCGTCGCCACTGGGTCTTTCGCCTCGTCTCCCATCGTTTGAAAGGTATGACGCAGTGCATAGAAGTTGCGGCGACCACCGATTTTGAGTAAATCAAGCAGCTTGCGGGTTTCCTTCGTGATTGGATTGTCCCGATCTTTTTTTGCCCAGCTTTGGCCGTACTTTGTCAAAAAAACAGCTTCGCGTCCGCTTCGTTTTTCGGTTCGGGTCGTTTCGTCTCCAAGGTTTGACGAGAACTTTGCAGGTGTCACGGGTGTCAGTAGAATGCTGTTGGCCCATGTGCAGACTCTCCTGGAAACCCGGTTAGGCCCGAAAATTCCCTGGAAGGGCAGATTTCGCTAGTCATAGAAATCCTAACAGGTGTCAAAGAAAATCTAACCGCCAGGAGCAATGCAAAAAGGCCGTAAAAATCAAGCGCCCCCGTAGCTCAGCTGGATAGAGCAGCGGATTTCTAATCCGCCGGTCAGAGGTTCAAATCCTCTCGGGGGTATTTAAGTCCTAGCAATTAAAAGGCTTGCGTTAGGGCAAAATACGGACAATTTCTGGTAGATTCGTTGGGCAAAAAAGGGAAGGAAGAAGGGAAGGCGGCGACGGAAAATGACCCTGTTTCCGTCAAGGGCACACCGCGAGAACCAGGATTTTCCACGAAGACCACGAGAACTTGGAAGAAAACCATCGCCGCTGCCCGGGAAAGGAAACGGAACCGTCACTTCCTTTTCCCCCTTCGCCAGATCCCAGCGTTGCAGGATCCGGGAATTGCCGGGGACCACGACCAATTTCTCGAGGCCGGCGGCGAATCGGACTTCGTCGCCGGCGGCGGAAACGTAGTGGGTGACCTTCGCTTCGTTCACGTCGAAAATCGCCAGCTTCCGCGCCTTGGGGAGATACAGTTCTTGGATTTTTGCCGGGTCGTTCGAAACGACGAGGGTTGATAGCGTCTATTCCCTCGCTTCCTAACCTTCGCCCGTCGGCAACAGCGGCAACCCAAGTTCTTTCAGAAACTCATTGTGCCGGGCCGTCGCCTTCTGGATCGTTTGCTCGATCTCGACCAACTCGCGGTGCGTGGCCGCGAGGTCGATTTCGGCTTCGGCCTGGGCGGTGCTGACGTAGCGGGAAATGTTCAGGTTGTAATCGTTGGCGACGATCTCCTGCATCTCAACTCGCCGACAATACCGCTCGATTTGCTTCGGGCGTTTTTGGTATGTCCCAATGATCCGCGCGATGTGCTCGTCCGTCAGTTGGTTCTGCCGCTTCCCCTTCACGAAGTGCTCCGCGGCGTTAATGAATAGCACGTCATCCGGCTTCTTGCACTTCTTCAGCACCAGGATGCAGACCGGGATGCCTGTCGAATAGAACAGGTTCGCCGGTAGGCCGATGACCGTGTCGACGTGGCCGTCCTTGAGCAGCTTGGTGCGGATGCGTTCCTCGACGCCGCCCCGAAACAGCACGCCGTGCGGCAGGATGATGGCCATCACGCCATCGTCTTTCAGGTAGTGCAAGCCGTGCAGGAGGAACGCGAAGTCGGCTGCGCTCTTGGGGGCCACGCCGTGGGCCTTGAAGCGCATGTCCTCGCCCATCGGCTCACCCGGCTCCCAGCGGTAGCTGAAGGGGGGATTGGCGACGATGGCGTCAAAGCGAGGCATCTTCGCGGGGTTGGTCTCGCGCAGGTAATCCCAGTCGTTGGTCAGGGTGTCGCCATGGTAAATCTCGAACTCCGTGTCCTTCACCCCGTGCAGCAGCATATTCATGCGGCAGAGGTTGTACGTGGTGATATTCTTCTCCATCCCGACGATCCTGCCGATGGTCCCCTTCGACTCGGTCATGCGGTTCCGCACGTTGAGCAAGAGCGACCCCGAGCCGCAGGCAAAGTCGAACACGGCGGTCAGCTTCTTCCGCTTGCCGGTCTTGGGCTCCTGGCTGTCGAGCGCCACGATGCCGGACAGAATGCTCGAAATCTGCTGCGGCGTGTAGAACTCGCCCGCCTTTTTGCCCGACCCGGCCGCGAACTGCCCGATCAGGTACTCGTAGGCATTCCCCAGCGTATCGACATCGGTCGAAAAGAGCGCCATCCCCCGCGCGATCTCGCTGATGATGGAGCAGAGCTTGGCGTTGCGGTCCTCGTACTTGCGTCCGAGCTTGTCCGAGCCGAGGTTGATCTCCGAGAACAGCCCTTGAAAGTTGCTGGAGAACGATTCTTCCTCGATGAACTTGAACCCCTTCTGCAGCGTGTCCAGCAGCTGCCCGTCTTGAGTCCTGGCGAGGTGGACGATGCTTCCCCAGAGGTGTTCGGGCTTGACGACGTAATGCACCTTGCGGCGCATCTGCTTCTCGAACGTAGCGACGTCGCGGGGGTTGTCCGCGTACCACACCGACAGCGGCGTCTTTCCGCCGTTGCCGATCGCGTTGGGGTCGGGGTAATCCGCCCCCAGTTCCTTCTTCGCTGCCGCTTCGTAGTTGTCCGAGAGGTAGCGCAGGAACAGGAACGAGAGCATGTAATCGCGGAAGTCGTCCGCGTTCATGGCCCCGCGCAGCGTGTCGGCGATGTTCCAGAGGGTTTTGCCGAGTTGTTTTTGGTCCAGGTCGCTCATACTCAATCTGCGTTTACGTGGGCGGCTTATTGGCAGATTCGCGCAATTGCCGGCTTAACTTGATTGCCTCGTTGCGAATCTCTTTCGGAACGTAATACAGAACGTGGTCTTGTGGTGGGGATATTACCGCGCCGAGTCGTGGCAGATACTGCCCGATAGCCATCGGCTTGTCGTCGACCATCACCCGAATCGTGTTCACCGCGGACTGACTTTCGGTGTCTTTCTCCTCGCGGTAGGGCTGGCGGTACTTGCCTTTCACCCGATCCGCAAGGCAATACATTGACGACTCTTCAAAGCCGTTCACTTTCAACAACCGGTGCAATGCCGGTTCCCACTCGCCAAAATCATGCGCCTCAAGCGGATTCGGCGGCGGGGGCGGCACCACCATCGCCAAGCCGCGGCGATCCAGAAATCGACGGGCGCAATCGGCCAGAGACTTGTCGGCGTGTCCGGTCCATCGCTGGATTTGCTCCAGTACGGTAAACTCTTCCACGCTCAGGTAATCTGCGACCGCGAGATTTTCGGGATTAGGCTTGTCGGTCTTCCAGAACCGCGCGAGCACGGGGTTTGCGTTAATGTCGGTTCCGTCAAGGCGTAACGCGTCTGCTCGCTTCCACATAGCCTGCAAGAGCACTTCAAACCCCCGCGTGGTCTTGTGGAGGTACACATTCTGATACATGTAGTAGCGGGCGAAGATATACTCTTCGATCGCGAGTGCCGACTTCGCCGGCCAGACCAGGTCGGTTTCGCCGTTCAGAAACTCGATTGTCGTCAGAAGCCGGTGCCAATCGAAATGCCCGTAGCCCGCACCAGTGAAGAGACTGTCCCGGCGCAGGTAGTCGATCCGGTCCACATCCAACTGGCTCGACATCAGCGCCCGCTGCCATGCCGGGTGCGTCTTGTCGTCGGAATCGATCAGCTCGGCGACGTGGATCGGCAGATGCTTGCCTTGATCCCTGAGCACGCGGTTTACGGAGGAGTTCTCGTCGCGGATGACAGCAATCGACCACTGCTCATGATTGATGTTCAAGCACGGCTCGAACAGGTGCGAAAACGGACCGTGTCCGATATCGTGTAGGAGCGCAGTCGCAAGGAGCGCCTGACGAGCATTCTTGATCTTCTCGGCCTCGCTTACCCGTTCCAGGTGATCCAGCACGAGCTTCATCAAGTGCGTCACGCCGAGGCTGTGCGCCAGGCGCGTATGGTCCGCGCCTGGATAGGTGAAGTTGCTGACCCCCAGTTGGTGAATGCGCCGCAGCCGCTGGACTTCGGGACAGTCGAGGAGATCAATCAGCCAGCCGTCACGTTTTCGATCGAACGCGATGTAATTGTAGAGCGGATCGCGAAAGACCTTGTCGGACACCATGCCCCCCGATCGCTAGTTGCCGGCTTGTGCCTTCACCTGCTGAGCCAGCGCCAGCGCCTTGCGGATCCAATCATTTGGATCCACCTTCTTGAACGCGCATGCCTTGTTCAGCGCCTTCTCCCAATCCGGGCACTGACTGTAGAAAAGCAGGATCGTCGACCCAAGCTCCAGGAGCCAAAGTTTCTCATCGATCAGACGCTTCCCGAGTTCCTCAAACGGCTCCAAGTTGCGGTCCTGCTTGTTCGCCAGCAATGCCTGCGTCGCGGGTTTGAGCGAGTAGGCGTACTGGGTCACCCCGTTCTGCGGCTCGACCGTCTCATCGATCAATCGCGCCGCCACCATCTCATCGCACCGGTCCGCGACGTCGCGCGAGTAAGGTCCGAAGTGATGGAGCGTATACTTGCAATCGAGCGGGCAGCCTGCTTCCTGCAGAAAGAAGACGACCTTCTGAAGGCGCTTGCGTCCCTGCAATCCAGCGTCACCCGCCCATGACAGCAGGGTCGCGAGTTGAAGTCGATTCATGTTCAGTGCCTCCCGCTACTACCTACTAAGTGGGCCACCTGGCCGCACCTTATCCTAACATCGTTTCGCCTGTGTTCAAATCGTGAACGGGACCGACACAAGGGGTAGTGTACCGATTCCGCTTGGAATGCCTATTGCTTGTGATCACCGCTGGATTCCCTCCGGCGACGGGAACAACTGCTGCATCAGACCCTTCTTGTGCGTCTTGAGGGCGCCGAGCTTATCGGCCTCGGCGGCGATCCGGGCGTCGAGGGCTGAGAGGCAGTCGGCGATTCGCTGCTGCTCGGCGACGGTCGGAACGGATACGCGAAGTTCCTTTCGGAACATCGTCGGATTGATATTCGCCTGACTCACGCTCGGACGAGCCAGCATTTTGATTCTGGCCTTGTAAAGCTGCGTGTTCAGCATGGCGTTACAGAACGCCGGTAAAAGTCGGTCTTTGTCGAGGCGAAACGTGACGATGTACGACGCCGTTATGCATTCCAACTCGCGCGTGAAGATCGCTATCTTTCCAACGAGATCGAGGCTGTTGGTCCTATTGAGAAGAATATCGCCGTAATGCAGCCGGATCGACTCAAACTCTTCGCGGTCTAGATCGAGATAAACGAGGTTAAAGAAGTCCAGCCCACCGTCGACCATGTTGCCCATTCGAAGAACGGGATACCGCCCTTTAGCGGACGTCGGTTGGGACGTCCCGTAGAACGACTTCGCCACGAAGTCCTCGAACGCGTGGGTCGCCCACTCCGGCGCATCGCGGAACTCGGGGAAGCGGAGGCGCGGCAGGGTTTCGCCTTCGCGGGGGAAAAGCTGCTGCATCAGGCCTTTCTTATGAGCCTTCAGCGCCTCCACTTTCCGCCCCTGCGCCCCGATCAACTCGTCCAGCGACGTCAGACAGTCGGCGATTCGAATTTGCTCTCCCTCAGTTGGCGGCAGTGTGATCTTGAATGATCGTATTTGTCCGAAGTTCAGCCCCTGCCTATTGCCACCCGCCTGAAAGCTGTCGATTTGCTTCTGTCCGTGTTCCGAGATTAGGTACTGATTCAATAACACCGGATTCAATTCGTCTGGTTTCACACGGATGATGCAGACGTGTTGATTGACGTTGCCGCCGACGATCCTTGAATCTGCGATCGCGCTTCGCCCGATCGACGCACCGGTAATATTGAGGAGGACGTCAAGCGCCGCGATCTCGCTGGAATCGAATGACCTATGCGTCTCTTCGTCAATGTAAGCAACGTCGTCCAGTATTAAATCACTCCATCCGACGTTTTGGCTGCGGACAAACGGCCTACCGCTTGACTTGTAGTTCGCCTCGCCGCCTGTTGGCGTGATCCCGCTGCCAACCTTTCTCGTCATAGGCCCGAGTTCACGCGAACACCACCCATCCTGGTCCCGAAACTCCGGAAACCTCAGCCTCGGCGTCAGCGTTCGTCCGTCGTCCTTGCCCATCGCTTATTCCTCGTACGCCTTGAGTCCTGAGATGTCGCGTCCGCCGGCGCGTTTCTTCAGGAGGGGGACGAGGTCGGCCATCAGGGCCAGTTCCTTCTCGGTGCGGGCCCGGTAGCCAAGGCCGAGCGGGGCGAGCAGTTCGGTGAGCTGTTCGCCGTCGAAGATCATGCGGGCGAGGATGGTGTCGACGAAGGTTTGGATCGCTTCGGTCGGCAGGCCGTGCTTCTGGGCCTTTTCCGCAAGCTCGGCGGCGTGCATCTCGTCCTTGAACCGCTGGTAGCCGGCGCGGATGGCGGCCTCGTCGAGGCCTTCGCCGGCCTTGAGGCCGCGGACGTATTCGGTGATGGCGTCGCGCTCGTCGATGAACTTGGAATCGGCGGCGATCAGCCCGATGAGTTGCTCGCGGCTCATCGTCGACCTGGCCGGCCCCTGGGCCTGGAAGTCGGTTATGAGCTTCATGATGTAGTCGTAGTCGATCACTGCGCTGGCGAAGAGGACGAACTCGAAATCGAGCTGATCGAGCACAGGATTGGGCTGGTCGCCGCCGGTCTTTTTGCGATCTCTTCTCAGTTCTTCCGCGGTTTCCAGGTATTGGCCGCGGAAGGCGCGAAGCTCGTCCTTGGGCAAGATTCTCTCGATCACCTGCTTCTGCTCTGGTGTGAGGTCGGTGTACTGTTCAAGCTGGGTCTCGAGTTTCTGCACTTGCTTGAAATGCTCGATGAAGGCGGCCTTGGCGTCGTTGCCTTTGAGGTTTCCGATGTCGGCGGGCTTGCCGGTGAGGCCCTGGGACTGCATGAAGCTGTCGAGCGACGTCCTGGCGTCCTTGAGCTTGTCGATGACGACGGGGGCCTTGTCGACGAGCCAGATCGTGCGGGCCTGTTCGACCTTCACGCCGGAGAAGAGGGCGATGGCGGCATCGACGGCGTCCTGCTGATTGCGGAAGTCGAGGATGTGGCCATAGGGCTTGGTGTCGTTGAGCACGCGGTTGGTGCGACTGAAGGCCTGGATCAGCCCGTGGTGCTTGAGGTTCTTGTCGACGTAGAGCGTGTTGAGGTATTTGGAATCGAAGCCGGTGAGGAGCATGTCGACGACGATGGTGAGGTCGAGTTTTTCGCGGCCCTTCTTGGGCAGGTCGGCATTGGGGTATTGCTGGTCCTTGATGCGCTTCTGGACATCCTGGTAGTAGAGGTCGAATTCCTCGATGCGATGGTTGGTTCCGAAGCGTTCGTTGTAGTGAGCGATGATCGTCGTGAGCGCCTTCTTCTTCGCCTCGGGGTCGTGCTTGTTGTCTTCCTGTTCCTGGGGCAAGTCTTCCTGAATCTGTTTGACGTCGGGACTGATGTCGGCGGGCGGGGAGAAGACGGCGGTCAGGTTGAGCGGAACGAAAGCCGGGTCGGTGAGCTTGCGGCCGTTTTGTATTGCATCGAAGAGGGCGTAGTATTCGATGGCGTCATTGATGGACGCGGTGGCGAGGATGGCGTTGAACTTGCGTCCGCCGGTGGCGGCGTCGTGCTTGGCGAGGATGGCATCGACGACGGCGCGCTTGGCGAGCGTCTCGCCCGGTTTGATGTCCGCACCTTCGGGCTTGTAGTAATCGACGTGGAAGCGGAGGACATTGCGGTCTTCGATGGCGTGGGTGATGGTGTAGGCGTGCAGTTCGTTTTGAAAGAGGTCCTGCGTGGTCTTGAGCGTTTGTTCCTCCCCTTCGATGCGCTTGTAGCTGGCGTTTTGTTCGAAGATGGGCGTGCCGGTGAAGCCGAAGAGCTGGGCGCTTGGGAAGAACTCTTTGATGGCCTGGTGGTTGTCGCCGAACTGCGAGCGGTGGCACTCGTCGAAGATGAAGACAATGCGCTGCTTGCAAAGCGGCTGGAGGCGCTGGCGGTAATCGGATCGGGACGGGTCGAGCGCGCGGCCGAGCTTCTGGATGGTGCAGACGATGACCTTGTCGGCCTTGTTGTCGGAGAGGAGACGGCGGACGAGCGTTTCGGTATTGGTGTTTTCCTCGACGCAGCCCTCCTGAAAGCGATTAAATTCCTCGCGGGTCTGGCGGTCGAGGTCTTTGCGGTCGACGACGAAGAGGCACTTGTCGACGGCCTCGTTGTCTTTCAGGAGCGTGGAGGCTTTGAAGCTGGTGAGTGTCTTGCCGCTGCCGGTGGTGTGCCAGACGTAGCCGTTGCCGAGGTTTTTGTCGATGCACTGGACAATGTTTTTGACGGCGTAGATTTGGTAGGGTCGCATCATCAGGAGCTTTTGCTCGCTGGCGACGAGGACCATGTAGCGGTTGATCGTGTGGGCGAGCATGCACTTGGCAAGGAACGCTTCGGCAAAGTCGTCGAGGCCCCTGACCTTGGAGTTGTCGGGGTTGGCGTGCTCGTAGATGGGCAAGAAGCGCTCGTCGGCGTTGAAGGCGAAGTGGCGGGCGTTGTTGTTGGCGAAATAGTAGGTGCTGTCGCGGTTGGTGACGATGAAGAGTTGCACGAAGCAGAGGAGCGTGCGCGTGTAGCCGTTGCCGGGGTCGTTTTTGTACTCGACGATCTGCTCGATGGCGCGGCGGGGGTTGATGCCGAGGGTTTTGAGTTCGATTTGCACGGCGGGGATGCCGTTGATGAGCAGGAGGACGTCGTAGCGGTGGTGGCTGTTGTCGGTGTTGATGCGGAGCTGGCTGACGACCTCGAACGAGTTTTTGCACCAGTCGGCGATGTTGACGAGCGTGTAGTTGAGCGGGGTGCCGTCGTCTCGGGTGAAACTGTTGATGGTGCGGAGAGTGCGGGCGGCGGTGAAGACGTCCTTGCTGACGATTTCGTCCAGAATGCGCTGGAACTCGGCCTCCGTTAGACAGACACGGTTGAGCGCCTCGAACTTTTCTCGAAAGTTCTTCTCCAACGTGGCGCGGTCGCGGATGTCAGGACGGAATTCGTACTTGAGGCCGAGAAGCTTCTCGATGAGTTGTTCTTCCAGTTGGCTTTCCGGCAACGTCATTGTTGTCTCGCTATCGGCAAGGCAGTAAACGAAGCCAGCATGGAAGAAGCGGGGCGGCGTGTCATGCAAGAGAGTCTAACGGCGGCAGTAAGCAGCGGCCAGGGAAAAAACCTTTTGGCGTAGCCGCAAGCGGCCCGCTTGCCGGCTTGATTACCCGCGAACCGGCAGGCACGCAGCGCGCTTGCGAGCAGAGAGAGCTGACAAGCAGGCTGCTTGTCGCTACGACGGGGCGTGGCCGCAAGCGGCCCGCTTGCTGGCTTGATTACCAGCCAACGGCTTGACACCCCCGCCGCGATCGCCGATAAATCACTGGTCCACTTATTACAACATAAAGCGCCAGCCATGCCCCCTCTTCTCCTTCTCATCGTCTCCATTTTTCCCGGGGATAAAGACGCCTCCGGGGCTCGCTTGCCCCTCAAGATCGGCGGGGACAACTACGAATTCGCCGTGGTTGAGGCCCCTCTGGGCTCCGCACTGATTGGCAAATTCCAAGAAGGGCAGGCGGTTTCCTTTCGGGCCGACAGCATCGACTTCTTTCGGCGCGGCGAGGTGCTCGTCTACCTGGATGGGGGCAAATGGCGACGCACGCGTACCGGCACGCTTTCCGATCCGTTGCGCATCCTCATTCCCTCGGCCAAGGTCCGGGCGGTCCGATTGCCACACGAGGAGTTGGCCCAGCTTGACAAGTTTTGGAGCAACGTCCAAAAGAAGGACGTGAAGGGACTGGTCGTCTTGAGCGGAGACGTCAATGAGAAGGGAGCGAAACTCCTGGCGCGTTCCGAGAATCGGGCGGTCGCCCAATCCGCCAAGGCACAAGTTTGGCTCGACGGCAAAGGCCGGGTGACGAAGCATGGGATTGCGATACGCCTTCAAGGACGGCTGGGCGGGGCCGAGGTGGATGGCGAGTCGTCGAAACTCGTGAGCCTCCGCGGCGTGGGGACGACGCGCGTCGAGGTGCCGGCGGAGGCGAAGAAGGCTTTGGAGGGGCCTCCCACAAAGTAGCGAGCACAACAAGCACGCGGCGCGCTTGCAAGTTCGGAAAGCTGACAAGCAGGCTGCTTGTCGCTACGGCGGGGCGTTGCCGCCGCCCGCAGGTTCTCCAGCGATTTCCTTTGCTTCATGAAAAGTACGCCAACGCCTCCCCCTCCGTGGCGAAAATGTTGAAGAGTGAGTTCAAGTGGGTCGTATCAAGCACCTCTTGCGTGAAAGGGGTCAGTTCGCACAGCGCAAGTCCCCCATGAACCGCGTCCACCTTGCGGTTCAGCATCACCAACTTCCCTAGTGCCATGCTGGGCAAATACTCCACCACCTTCAAATTCAAAACCAATTGAATGCGTCCGATTCCGACGATCGTGTAAATCGGATCGAAAACATCGCGCGCGGTCTCCTCATCCAGAATTTTCGGCGTCTTGAACCGCACCACCGTTACCTTGCCGAAATCCTCCCGCTCCAACCAATGGCTCCCAGGTATGCCGGACATCGTCGCGCCTCCGTCAAGGAACATCAGAAAACCGAGTGCAGCTTACCCGAAGCGGCGGTATGCTTCAAGAATGCGAGAACATGAAACGCCACAACGCCAGGCTATCCCCATGCAACGCCGCCATTTCCTCCTCGCCCCCATCGCCGGCCTGTTCGCCTCCGACCTACGCGCCAAGGATAAACCGAAACTCCCCATCATCGACACCCACACCCATTTCTACGACCCCACCCGGCCCGAAGGCGTTCCCTGGCCCGGGCGAGCCGACAAGATCCTCTATCGCCGCGTTTTGCCCGCGGAGTATATCCGCCTCGCTCGGCCGTTGGGCGTTGTCGGCACGTTTGTCGTCGAAGCGAGCCCCTGGGTCGAGGACAATCAATGGCTTCTCGACCTGGCGGCGAAGGAGCCGTTTTTGGTCGGCATCGTCGGGCGTCTCGATCCGGCGGCCGACGATTTCGAGAAACACTTGCGCCGCTTCGCCCGCAATCCGCTCTATCGCGGCATCCGCATCGGGCATGCCGACGTGACGGCCGGGCTGAAGGGGAATCTCGTCAATCGCTGCCGGCTGCTCCTAGACCGCGATCTCGAACTCGACGTCAACGGCGGTCCCGCCGTGCCAATGGACGTCGCGCGACTGGCCGAGCAACTGCCGAAGTTGCGGATCGTCATCAACCATTGCGCCAACCTGCGCATCGATGGCCGCGAACCGCCCCGCGCCTGGCGCGAAGGCATGCAAGCCGCGGCCCGGCATCCGAACGTCTTTTGCAAGGTGTCCGCCCTCGTCGAACAAACCGCCCGCAAAGAAGCCCCGCGCGAGGTCGACTACTACCGCCCCGTTCTCGACACCCTCTGGAAACTTTTTGGCGAAGACCGCCTCATCTTCGGCAGCAATTGGCCGGTCTCGGCACGGGCGGCGCCGTTCGCGAATGTCGTGGGCATCGTTCGCGATTACTTCGCGGCCAAGGGCGAACGGGCGGCCGAGAAGTTTTTCGTGCGCAATTCGCGGACGGCGTATGGATGGCGGAAGCGCTAATCCATCGTCTCGCATCGCATGATGCATCAACGGGGAGAGGTAAATCGGCGCCCCGCTTTCGTCCCGGCAGGGACGGCGCGATAGTAGCCCAGCGATTTATCGCTGGGTTTGCATCGAACGCGTCGACCCAGTCCCGGTCGGGACGGCTGATCGGCAGAATTTGGTTCGCATCGCCGCCAACGTCCGTTTCGTTTCATCGCACCACCCCCACCCGATGTGAAATCCATTTTGAGCCGATTGACGCAACGTGTTTATTTTCAAATGTTTATTTCGTTTCACCTCGATGTGAAATCAAACGGCTAAGCGACATCTCTTACACTCTGCGGGCACGCGGTCTTCGGCGCATCCCGGCCAGGAGCAGCAGGCATCACCGTTTGCCTTTCGGCAAATCATACCGAAGATAGCAAGGCCGAAAACTGCAATCGGTAGGGAAACATCATGCCTGACGTAATTTGCGTGTCATGCGGTTTGCGCTTCCCATCCGACTGCGGAGACCGCCAAGCTTGCGAAGCATGCAGCGTGACCGTGATTGCGAAACCAAAGTTCGCGGCCCCAACGGAGCGTGGCCCTTTCTACTCCAGCGAGCACACTGTCGTGCCACGTCCCGCGCATGATAATCTCCCTTTGCTGGATAGCGACGATTCCTTGCCATCGATTGAAAAAGAGTACCATTACAGCGGCCTGTCGATCTTCGGCATGGCGCTCGTCTGGACCGCTTTGCTCATCGCGTGTTTCGGTTTCTGTTTTGGAATGTCCGGATTTTAAGTACGCGCGCCAATGCCCCATCTTTGAGGAATTGCCAATAGGACGGGAATCGTCGAAGATGCTCGCATGAAGACCATCGAGCAAATCGAATTGGATCCGGACACCCAAGCCGTCATCGAACACGCGCTGACCGGCAAGCCGCTCGATCCGGAAATCGCCAGACGAATTCGGGCGGAAGGGGAAAAAGTGCGGCAGGACATTTTTCGGAAACATGGGGTCGTCGATATTGCCGTCCCCGCCATCCGCGAACTTCGGGGCGAGCTTCCTATCGTGCCGAACACCCGCAAAAACGCCGGTTCCGCGTGATCTCCTCGTAGTCGTGCGTGGTCTCCCCGTCGGCCGAGTCGTCCGTGATCTGGATCTCATCGCGGTCATGGTCGTCGCCGTACTCGCGCGGCGGCGGCAGCGCCGGTCCGAATCTCGGGGCGACTCTCGGCGTACACGCTTGAATGATCGCCGGGACGATGGCGTTGATCTGCAGGTGGTTGCCGTATTCGTCCGGGCCGTGCAGGTGGCCCAAGCTGTGCATCATTTCGTGGGCGAAGATGCCGGCCCAGCCGATGGGGTTGTTGAGTTGTTGGCCCATGGCATAGCGATTGACATGGATGATGAACTCGCCCTGGGTGCGGCCCGTTTGACGCGTGATGTCCAGCGTGCGTACGACGCCCACATCGGCGCGGGCGGCGTAATTCTCGCGGGAGTAGTAGCCGCGAAACTGGATGCGGGGCACGTCGCGGCGTAGGTAATACGCGAGTTGGTATCCGAAGCAGGCCGCCGACCATGCCGGGGTTCGGGGCATGCCGATCGCGTGGGCGTAGGGTCCGTCCACCGAGGAATTGCGAGCCACCCGTGCCATGTCGTTAAAAACGGCATGCGAGGTGAAATGCGCCGACAACAGACGCATCGTGCGGGCGATGAAGTTAGCCTCCGACGCCGTGAAGTTACGGGCCGCCAACGAATACTGCCAGTTCGCCTGAGCTTTCGGGGCCAACACGCCCAGACCCATGACCCCCGCGGCCCCGATCCCGCACGACTTGAGAAAATGACGACGATGAATCAAGGACATGATCGACTCCCAGAGTAGAGAATTCCAATGAAGGTTCGGCTCTACCGTAGGATTGCCAAGCGCGCGGAAAGGCGGACAGAAAAAAAAGCGACGGGTGGCCGGGGTTGAGCATGGATGCGAAACCCCGGCGGCAGCGCCCATTGCCGCATGGTGCCGACCGGGGCTTGGCCAAGGAAGCTTCCATGTCGCCGACTCTTCGCCAGCCCCGGCCACCCTGCCGAAAAGGGGACGTGGGTGCGACTGCTGAAACCCCCTATCGAGGGCAAGCGGATCAGCGGAGAGGCGGGCGTCGGTGTCGGCGACCGCACCCCGGTCCAACTCCGCGGTTTGAATATCGAACGAGGATTCATCGACTTCGTTCGACGCGGAAAATCATGAGGTGATCGACGGCGGATCGAACGCAAGTGCTATTGAAGATCGATTTGCCCATTTAGTGTCCGAACCGTAGGATGAGAGCAGGAGTGAGCGTAACTCCAACGAAAATGTAATGAGATCGCCGGACGACTAGACAAACGGCACCTGAGCGTCGCTTGGGGGGCTGGTTGACGAGTAAACCGACGTGACCGAATGCCGAAGGGCATTCGGTCACGTCGGTTTTTTTTGGCCTGAGTGACATTTTCTTGGACGGAATTGCCCACATTGAGGTCCACGTAAAGCGACAGCTGTAACCAAACCATAGGAAAACCGCCATGTTCGTCTGGATTATGCTTTTCGTCCTGATCGTTGTGCTTATCGGCGCAGCGCCGACTTGGCCCCACAGTCGACGTTGGGGCTATTCCCCCACTGCGATTATCGCACTCTTGTTGGTCGTCTTCCTCTGCGCATGGATGTTCGGCGGCTTTTCCTCTTGGGGACATCACTCCTGGTGGGGAGAACATCACATGAACTCGCAGCACATGCCCCGTTGAAAGGCAAAGAGGATGGCCGTTGTCTACGCAAGATGAGAATCGAGGCACTTTTACCTGCCCGATGCATCCTAAGTGCGCGGGCGAAACCGGTCGCCTGCCCCAACGAACTGGAGCACGATCCGGCATGATTGCCCAACAAAGGAGCGCGACTTATGGAACATGACAATCATCCAGCCGAGAAATCGGCGACAACCAGAAGCGAATCTGACACCGGGCCGGCGCACGACGAGGTGGCAAAGGAGGCCTACGCCCTCTACGAGAAGGAGGGACGTCCGCAAGGGCACGATAAAAAGAACTGGCAGGAGGCCGAAGCTCAAATGTCGGGCCACGGCTCGGAAAAACATAAAGGCCACGCCGATCATCACGCGCACATGGCGGCGGACTTCCGGAATCGGTTCTGGATTTCACTGATCTTGACCCTGCCGATTCTCTTACTCTCGCCGATGCTTCAAAAGTTGGTCGGGCTGCGGGAAGCGATCGGGTTTCCCGGCGACATCTACGTTCTGTTCGGTTTCTCCTCTGCGGTCTTTTGGTATGGCGGCTGGCCATTCCTCAAAGGCTTGTTCAACGAGATAAAATCCCGGAAGCCCGGGATGATGACGCTGGTCGGTGTCGCCATCACCACGGCTTATCTTTACAGCAGCGCCGTGGTGTTCGGCCTGACCGGCAAGATGTTCTTCTGGGAGCTGGCCACCCTGGTCGACATCATGTTGCTGGGGCACTGGATCGAGATGAGGTCGGTGATGGGTGCCTCGCGGGCACTGGAGGAACTGGCCAAACTCATGCCCTCCGACGCGCATAAACTCATGCCCGACGGCAGCGTGAAGGACGTGCCGCTGAGCGAGTTGGCGGTGGATGACAAAGTCCTGATCAAACCGGGCGAGAAAATTCCCGCCGACGGCGCCATCGTGGAAGGAGAAAGCTCGGTCAATGAAGCCATGCTCACTGGGGAATCTTCCCCCGTCACCAAGAAGACCGGCGGCAAGGTCATCGGCGGCTCCATCAACGGCGAAGGCTCGCTGACCATCGAGGTCAAAGGAACCGGCAAGGATTCGTTTCTGTCGCAGGTCATCGACCTGGTCAAACAGGCCCAGGAAAGCAAATCGAAGACGCAAAACCTAGCCGACACCGCCGCGCTGTGGCTGACCGTGATTGGCCTCGGAAGCGGCGTGCTCACCCTGGTGGTCTGGCTGGTTTTCCTGAGCCATGAGTTTGCCTTCGCCATGGAGCGTGCTGTGACCGTCATGGTCATCACCTGTCCGCACGCGCTAGGGCTGGCCGTGCCGCTGGTGGTGGCAGTCTCCACCGCACTGGCCGCGAGGAACGGCCTGCTCATTCGTAATCGTGTTGCTTTCGAGGGTGCCCGAAAACTACGGGCGATTATCTTCGACAAGACCGGCACGCTGACCGAGGGCCGCTTTGGCGTCACCGACACGCTGGTACTTGCGCAGGACATCGACGAAGAGACGTTGCGCAAGTACGCGGCCTCGGTGGACGCGAATTCCGAACACCCCATCGCCAAGGCCATCGCCGCCTCTTCGGAAAAGAAGCTGCCGGTCGAGAATTTCAAAAGCATTCCCGGCAAAGGCGCCGAAGGCAAGGTTGACGGCAGAGAGGTCAAGGTGGTTAGCCCAGGCTTCCTGCGCGAACAGAACATTGATCTCACTGACAAGCGCGTCGGACCGCTGCAATCCGAAGGGAAGACGGTCGTGTTTGTCCTCGTTGACGGGAAGCTGAAAGGAGCGCTTGCCCTGGCCGACATCGTCCGACCCGAGGCGAAACAAGCCATCGATGCCCTGAAGGCGCTCGACATCCGTTGCATGATGCTCACCGGCGACAACAAAGCGACGGCCAAATGGGTCTCGGACCAGGTCGGACTGGATGAATACTTCGCCGAAGTCCTGCCCCAGGACAAAGCTGCCAAAGTGAAAGAGGTTCAAGCCCGGGGTGTGTTGGTGGCGACTGCTGAGCTTGAAGACATCACCGAGTACTGAAGGAGGGGAAGGAGAGTCGGATGAACCGAAACAAAGCGAAAACCGGAATCAAAAAACAGTATCAACAACCATCAACAAAAGAACATGACCATGAATGAATCGAAATCCGTGACCAAAGACCCCATCTGCGGCATGACCGTGGACGAAGCAACCGCTCTCCACGCCGAACGCGATGGCAAGA
>Ga0163144_10014150_pt1 | contig 16581 bp, 9 predicted proteins | sample OliLak19BULKMAT1_FD_123175 | JGI IMG/M metagenome (GOLD analysis project Ga0163144, IMG submission 123175) | Freshwater microbial mat bacterial communities from Lake Vanda, McMurdo Dry Valleys, Antarctica - Oligotrophic Lake LV.19.BULKMAT1 | ecosystem: Environmental > Aquatic > Freshwater > Lake... | reverse complement strand
CGACCCCGGCAGAGGATGTGCCAGCCCTTCAGGCTTAAATCCGTTTGGTAATGACCCTAATCAGCCCACAACAAGGAACAAAAACAGACTCTAGAGAATTTATGGAATTCCGCTCAAACTGCTGTTTGTCGCACAGCCCAGGCTCTGCCTCGCTTCACGATGCAATCGAAACACGTTTGCTTGACGATTGAGCAGGCAGAGCCGCAGAGCCTGCAAGTCAGTGGGTTCCAAGGCAGAGCCGGCAGAGCCCTGGAACCAGTCGAATCGCCCGTTTTAACGAAAACGGGGCGCAGGGGAGAACTTCACACCGGCAGCGACACCCGACAAATGGTCCCGCCCTCGGGCGACGATGTAAAGGTTATCTCACCTCCCAATCCTCGAATCACATTGCGAGTCAGAAATACACCCAAACCCATCCCCTGACCAACTTCCTTTGTCGTAAAGAATGGTTCGCCAATGCGGCGTTGCACTTCTTCCGTCATGCCAGTCCCCTCATCGGTGATAGTCAAATGCCAAATCTCAACAGACTTTTTCAGGCTCCGCTGTTTGTCCACCACAACATGAAGCGTGACAGCCTGAAACGGCTTGGACGCATCCAGGCCATTCTGTAGCAAATTCCTAAGCGCCTGGGACAACGCTTGCTTTGGCAATATCCCCAGCGAATCGGACACCGCATTGGACATTTCGATGTTGACTCGCTGTGGCTCTCGCATCGCTTGCACTGTCTCTCGCAAAATTTCGCCAAGCGAAATCGGATGCAAATTCTCCGCTGCGGCTTCCCCCGCACCACTCTTCATCCGATGAAGGATCTCTTTGCATCGATTGAGCTCCTCGCGTATCAACTCGACATCGCGACGTATGGAGGGCGTGGAATCCGTTTTTTCAAGATTCCTTGACAACTCCTTAGCTACCACCGCAATCGTTGAAAGCGGCGAAGCGAGTTCATGACCCGCTCCGGCTGCCAATGTCGCCAACGCCTCTAACCGCTGCGATCTTTCACGCTCCTTTTCAACAACGGCCAACTGCACCTCACGCTGCCGCAGCTCCATCGCAAGCATCGATACGAAATACGTGATGACACAGCAACATGTCGAGAATGCGACCAAAAATGCATACTTGGTTACGCCCCATGCTGCTTCGTGCGCCAACGGTGAACTCGCAAACACTTCCAACGAATAAGCCCGATTCAATAAGAACAGCCCGCCCAAAATCGAGGCCACCGAAATACACCAAGCCCATGTTCTCGGCAAAATCATCCCAGCAATCGCAATGTTGGCGAAGTAAAAGAAGATAAATGGATTCGCCGCTCCACCCGAAAAGTAGAGCAATGCGGTCAATGTCAATACATCGATCCCAATCAACATCCCAATCGCACGGCTTCCAATCGTGTCGTCCGAAAATCCTATCCCATCACTCACTTCACTCGGCCCAATCTTGGTTGGCAAATCGGTCTGCCGCTTTAACCGCCGAGCCCACAACCAAAGAATCAAATTACTAAGGACCGTTCCCGTCACAAGTAACAACAGCTCAATAATCGGCAACGGCACGAACAGTCCAAACCACACATACCCAATGACCAATAACTGCCCCGCAACCGCAACCCAACGAAGTTGCGTTAGCCATATCGCAGTCGACACGTGCGGCTCGGCAAAAACATGAATCCTGTGTTGGGACATCTTCGATTGTTTTAGTACGTGGTGGAGGGTATATCGCGAGTCAATCGTTAGCTACTGATCATCTCATGTTGCACCACGCCGTGAACATCCGTTAGTCGGAATCTTCTGCCTTGAAACTTATAGGTCAGCCGTTCGTGATCCACTCCCAACAGGTGCAAAATCGTGGCGTGCAAATCATGCACTTGCACCGGCTTTTCAACAACATTGTAACCGAACTCATCCGTTTGCCCGTAAACCAGCCCTGGTTTTGCACCTCCACCCGCCATCCATATGCTGAAACATCTTGGATGATGATCTCGTCCGTAGTCCGTCGCAGTCAACTTGCCCTGGCAATAATTGGTGCGACCAAACTCACCACCCCAAACAACCAACGTATCCTCAAGCAACCCGCATCGCTCCAGATCCGCAACCAAACCCGCCGATGGCTGATCCGTCTGCAAACATTCTTTTTTCAAACCAGCTGGCAACCCACCATGATGATCCCAATCCTGATGAAACAATTGCACAAACCGAACGCCGCGTTCCACCAAACGACGGGCCAGCAAACAGTTCGCTGCAAACGAACCTGGCTTCTTGACGTCCGGACCATACAGATTCAATACATCTTCCGGCTCGTCCGCCAAGTTGTTCACCTCGGGGATCGACGACTGCAATCGATAAGCCATTTCATACTGGGCAATTCTCTCGTCAATCGCCGGGTCCAGCGTTTGATCTCGCTGATATTGATCCATCTCGCGCGTCAAATCCAACATCGCTCGGCGCTGACTCCGCGAAACGCCATCAGGATCATTCAGATACAGAACGGGCTCCAAACCTGCCCGAAGTTGCACACCTTGATATCGCGATTGCAAGAACCCACTGCCCCAAAGCCGTTGGTAAAGAGGTTGGCCACCTTTGTCCTTCGTTACCAAAACCACAAACGCAGGTAAGTTTTCATTTTCTGTTCCAAGCCCATACGACATCCAGGAGCCAATAGAAGGTCTGCCCGCCATCTCGGATCCGGTTTGAAAAAAAGTGATGGCCGGGTCATGGTTGATCGCTTGCGTCGTCATCGATCGAACAATACACAGCTTGTCCACAATCTTTGCTGTGTAAGGCAGCAACTCGCTGACCCAAGCACCTGACTCCCCGTGCTGCTGAAACTCAAAAATGCTCTTTGCCAACGGCAGGATCGCTTGATTACCGCTCATCCCAGTCAGTCGTTGTCCGTTGCGAATCGAGTCGGGCAACGGCTGCCCATGCTGCTCCTCCAACAGCGGCTTGTAATCAAACAAGTCTAACTGCGATGGGCCTCCCGATTGAAACAAATAGATGACCCGTTTCGCTTTCGGTGCATGATGCAATTCGCTCAACACACCGGGAACACCTCCCGCATTATGCTCCGCGCACCAGGCTTTTTGAGAACCATCGTTTAATATGCTCGCCAGCGCGACGGATCCTAAACCCGCTGCTGAACGAGAAAAGAAATGGCGACGGAAAAGTTGGGAATTGCTCGCAGTCATAAACTTATCGCATCACCGTAAAGCCATCGGTATTCAAAATCGAATTCACGATCAGTGTAAAGGCCGCAAGCTTAACTTGCATTTCCGAATCCTTCGTTTCAATCGCTTTCCATTGCCCAACACTTAGCAGTTTGACCGCTTGCTCGGGCTGCGATCGGAAAACTTGGACCTGTTCCTCGAATCCTTTTCGCAAACGCACGAGCAACGCTTCTGGGCATTCGATCGACGTCAAATCGCCAACTACCTTCTTGATCGCCCCATCAATGTCGGTTGGTTCAAAATAGCTGGGACTGATGTCCGAACTGCTCATAATGCCAAGTGCCGCGATCGCAATCGCTCGCGACGCCTCAACGAACTGCGGATCGTTCATCAGAACAAGGGCCTGCAACGAGGTGACTGTAACCTCGCGCCTCGCAGAGCAAACCTCGCGGCCAGCCGAGTCAAATATCATCATGGACGGTGGCGGACTCGTTCGTTTCCAAATCGTATAGAGGCTGCGACGATAGAGCCCTTCGTCCTTGCTCTGAGGATACTTGAGCCCAGATTTCTCCTCCCAAAGTCCCGCTGGTTGATAGGGATAAGCTGGCTTGCCACCAAGTCGCTCAGACAAAAGCCCACCTGCCTGCAAAGCTCCATCCCGAATCTGCTCCGCCGTCAAACGTTGAACGGGATAGTGACTGAGCATCGCACCGTCGGCGTCCACACTGCGTGCCACATCATCCATCTGACTGGACTGCATAAACGCTTGTGAAGTCGCAATCATACGAAACAGCGCCTTGCGACTCCAACCATTTCGAATCAATTCCCTCGACAAGAAATCGAGCAACGCCGGATTGCTGGGCGGCTGCCCCTGTACCCCAAAGTCTTCCGCTGTGACAACCAACCCGCGACCGAACATCTGTTGCCAAATATGATTGACCGCAACTCTGGCAGTCAATGGATGATGGTCGCTCGTTAACCATCGTGCAAGCTCAAGCCGGTTCGTAGCCATCACTTCGCCAGGACTGAGCAAAGCACGATGTACACCTGGCTCGACCAGTTCCCCTGGCGCGTCGTATGCTCCTCGGTTCAGAAAATGTGTTGGATGGTTTTTCTGCGTCTCACTCATTACCATCATCTCGCTAGTTGTCTGGACAATTTCCGATAGCGACTTGAAGTAGTGTTGATAGCTTTCGTTATGGTATTTGCATTGCGGGTCGATGCGCTGCCCATAGTGCTCGCGCCAAAGTACCTTTTGTAAATCCGTGAGCTCAGACCAATTCGCCCACGGAACATCCGTTGCCAACCCCTCAATCTCAATTGCCGTAAGCGCCAAGTCATACACTTGCAAGTTGTCGACCATTCCTCCTGGCAAGCCCCGGTCTCGATTGCGTGCCCCAATGCTGAGAGACACGTCAACACGTTCGTACAAAATATCTTTATGCAACGAGTCGCGAACAATTTCCACTGGAGCTCGTTTTCCATCAATGTAGATATGGGTATCCTCCGCTCGGTTGGTCCCGCCATAAACCAAAGCGATCTGCATCCACTGGTTAAGCGGTACCGGTTCGCTGCAACGGACACGGATGGCACTCGACGGCCAATAGTGAATAATATCGAAACAGAAATGCCCATCCTCAATAATCAGTTGATAACCCCGCGAACCAGCATCGGTCCACGATTTGGACCGATGAAGTACCACGGCTCGATCAAACTGTTTAGGCACCTTCAAGTCGACGCAAATCGTAAACTCTTGCGTTCTCGAAAACACTCCGGACTTGGGAAAAACCAACGCATTGTCGCCATCCAATAGAATGCCTGAGTGCTTACCGTCCTTCTCCCATCGAATCGCCCCTTCGCAGCTACCAGGCTTATCGGCGTGGATTCGGTTAGCAATTTGATTCACTGACTCGTCGGCTGGCTTGTCGAAGGTAAACTCGGCAGAAAGCTTCGTGTCGTCAGACTCCGGCCAACCGCTCAGCGAACCATACCAATCCTCAACCGCTCGCGTTTTCTCCAATTTGCTCAACTCGGCCGCATAGGCTTTCCTTACCGAAGCCATCGCATTCTCAAGCGTTTCCACCTGCTGCTTCTTGGCCTTGTCAAGCAACAGCACCGTCGGACCTGGCATCGAATCCGTCCAATAGCTTGTGAGTCCACTTTCCTCTATGTTGTCGAACATGTCGCAAACCTGAAAGTACTCTTTTTGAGTAAGCGGATCATATTTATGATCGTGACAACGCGAGCATTGAAACGTCAGCCCCATGATGGCAGTGCCCAGCGTGTTCACTCGATCGGTCATGTATTCGACGCGAAACTCTTCTTCCGTGCTTCCACCCTCTTCGTTCTGTCGATGAAGTCGATTGAAGGCCGTCGCAAGCTTCTGCTCGTCAGTCGGGTCGGGCAGCATATCGCCAGCCAACTGCCAAGTGATAAATTGATCGTAAGGCAGGTCTTGATTGATAGCTGAAACGACCCAGTCGCGATAAGGCCATACGTCGCGATATCGATCGGTTTGATAGCCGTGCGTGTCGGCGTATCGAGACAAGTCGAGCCAATTCGTTGCCACCCTTTCACCGAATTGAGGCGAAGCCAACAAGCTATCCACGTAAGCCTCATATACGCCGGGCTCCGTAGATTGAACCAAAAGTTGCACCTGATCCGATTCCGGTAACCTGCCAGTCAACGCCAAACTTGCCCGCCTGGCAAGAATAGCTCGATCGGCAATCGACTGCATGGACAAGCTCAAAGTTGAAAGCTTGTTTCCGACAAATGCATCAATGGGGTTTCGGCTAACTTGCTCCTGACTTAGAACGGTACTCTTTGGAATCTGGACCGATGATGGCAACGCTTCGAACGACCAGTGTTTCGCTTTGTACTTCGCACCGCGTTGAATCCAATTTTTGATAAGCTCTTTCTGACTGTCGTTAAGGTCGATCTTGCTGCTGGGAGGAGGCATCACGACATCGGGGTCTGTCGAGTTGATACGTTGCCATACCTCGCTTTCGTCTAGTTTCTCTGCAACGGCGAACCTCTTTCCAGATTCGGTTTGAAAAGAGACAACGTCATCGCGATCAAGACGCATTTCACTCGTACGAGCATTATCGTCAGGGCCGTGGCAGGTATAGCAACGATCGGAAAATAAACGACGAATCGAATTAGAAATCTCAGCGTCGGTCGCTTCAGCCGCCTCGAGAGTGGCTGGTCGACTCAATCCAATGAGCGAGAACAGCATACAAACCACGGCGCAGCGAAAGGCCGAGTTGGAGATTTGATAGTTCAAATGCTTTGATCGATTCATTCCACTCATAGGTAGTTGTATTGTAACTACCAATCAATCCCGTTTTGCTTTGCAAGAGACAAAATCAGCGATTGGGTTCCGGATTGGCCATGCCCCATCGCTTGTAGGGAATCGTATGCTTTCTTTGCGTTGCTCAATCCAGGCAAATGAAGGCCAAGCTTTTCAGCTTCTTCAATGGCGATTGCAAGGTCCTTGACAAAATGGTCCACGAAGAACCCCGGTGCAAAATCACCTTTAAGAATACGCGGCGTCAAATTGCTCAGCGACCAACTGCCAGCGGCTCCGCTCGAAACCGACTTGAGCACTCGCTCGGCGTCCAGGCCAGCTTGCTTGGCATACAAAATGGCTTCACATATCCCAACCATACTGGAACCGATCAGGATCTGATTGACCATTTTTGCATGCTGACCGCATCCAGCTGGTCCATGGAAAACATACGTCGCGCCCATCAGCCCCCAAATCGGCATCAGCGCATCGAAAGCGGCTTCCACTCCGCCCACCATGATTGATAGCCTGGCCTCACGCGCTCCCACATCTCCTCCCGATACAGGAGCGTCGAGCGCCATAACGCCACGTGCCGACGATTCGTTCGCGATCCGCGCGGCTAGGCCCGGCCGGCTCGTAGTCATATCCACTACAACACTTCCTCGAGCGAGCCCCTCAAGCACGCCTTCAGGACCCAGAATGACTTCTTCGACATCACTCGGATACCCGACCATCGAAAAGACCACGTCGCTTTGCATCGCAACCTCTCGAGGGCTGGGACAAGCCACGGCCCCAAGACTCAGTAGGTCGCTGAGCTTCGAAGGCGAGCGATTGAAAACAGAAGTCTTGTAACCGGCCTTAAGCAGATGCATGCACATACTGCGTCCCATTACCCCTGTCCCGATCCAACCGATACGGGTCGACTCTGAATGTACTGTTTCCATGCGATGAAGTTACTTTCTAGCTAGCTAGTGTGTAAAAAGGACTCACTTGGTTAGCGGAACGGCGCAAGCCGTCCGGTGAGTGTCTGATAAATGCTGCAAAACCGGAGGGCTCGCCCCCTGCCGCTGCAAAATTAAAATCGAGGGAGCGGCATGGCGATAGTGCCAAAAGTCATTAGTCGCTTAGGTTTTCGCGGCTATTTGAACAAAACCAATGCTATTTCTCCCCCTCGCCCCTTTTTAGACTCTCCCCTAAAAAGGGGCGAGGGGAGCAAGCACAAAGATGTGGGTAAAGATGAGGGTTCATCCCGTAGGATCTTTACCTGCGTTAGTTATTAGCCTTGGATTCTTCACAGCTCCGACCAACGGTCGACCACCCAGTGCTTCTTGCTAATGGAGCCATCTTTCGCAATTTCTATTCGAATGGCGTGGTCTCGGGCCGTCACAAACACTTCGCGATTTTCGGATTCAAACGCTTCTAAGACCCGAGGGGACACAGCTCGAGTTGAACCGCTTATCACCACGGTCTTCGGGTTACACCATTTCAGCAACGCTTCGGATTTCGAATTCAGCGAACCATGATGCGGAGCCATCAAAACATCGACGTCCGTTGGAGTCTGCGACACCAGCATTTGCATCCCAGGTGGCTCCAAGTCCCCTGGCAGCAAAATGCGCCTACCTGCGAATTCAATCAGCACACACAAACTGTTCGCGTTATCAGTCCCTGCAACGCCTTGTTCCGGCGGATGCAACGCCAGCATACTCCAACCTTTGCCCTCATGTGAGCTTCCTGTCTGCCAAGTGTCTCGCCCTACTCCGCGGCGCTCGGCTGAAGCAAGGATTTGCCGCAAAAGTGGACTGCTATGAGAATAAACTTGACGCGTCGAAACCAATCGGTCGACCCGAAACCGTTTCGTCACCCCCTCGATGCCGTTATAATGATCGGAATCCGCGTGCGACAAAATCAGCCCGTGGATCTTGGACTGTCTCATGGCCCAAAGGGCATCGACAATCACTTGATAACTACGTTGATGGTCACCCAATCGGCCAGCGTCGTACAACCAAGCCTCGTGATCGGGCGTTTCTAGCAGAATACTCGTGCCATGTCCGACATCGATAAACGTGATCCCGAATTTGGCGTTGCCACTCGATGAATAGCTGCGCCACCAATCTGAAATCGGATCTAACGTCAGTCCAAAAGCAAACCATATCCCGAGCACAAGCCCCAGTCGATTGCGACCGGATGCCTTTTTGACTCCAACCCAAACCGTCGTGATAATCCCGAGCGTGTAAAAGCCATAAAGCCACCATGCTGGCGGCGATCTAAGCCAAAAATGGCCAAACGGAACCTGCTCGCCCAAACCGACAACCACCTGAACCATCCATAACGAAACACCGCATACAATCCCCAACGGCCAGCCAAGAACCGGAAACCATCCAAAGGCAATCAGACCCAACCCAGCCATCAATGCAAATAGCATGGGCAGCCACAAAATCAAATTGAGCGCGATGGCAATCGGGCTGATCACATGAAAAGCAGACCACACCAGAGGGGCCGTAATAAACCACACCCAGAAACTGGTCCGCAGCATTTCAAACGCCCAAATCCGAACCCTCTTTAGCCTCCGCGTTGTTGGGCTCGCTTTCGATTCGATCAAACGTTCCAGGGCCGGTACCCGCTGAATCAACGGGCTGGTAGACAAAATTAGGACCGCAACAGCCATGAACGATAGTTGCGTTCCCGTTTCAAAAACGACCGTCGTTCGATAGAAAATCAACAACACGCCTACAAACGCCAAGAAATTCAAACTGAAAAAATTCCAACCCATCAATCGGGCAAAACAAAGCCCAGTCAACATGATTGTTGCTCGAGCGACAGGCGGGTTGGCACCGCACAACAATCCATAAGCGATCACAATGACACAAATGCTGACAAGCAATAGTTTGCGAGGTATCTGAAACAGCATCCCCAACAAAAGCAGGGACAGCGCCACCATTTCGATGTGCATCCCGGAAATCGAGAGCATATGGATCGTGCCGGTCGCTAGCAGCTCCTCCTGCAATCGCCATTCAGCCTGTTCGCGTTGTCCAAGCACCAATGCCGCAGTCAACTCCGCTTGATCCAAGACTACATATCGCTCGATAGAACGAAGCGCCGTCGCAGACACCATCGCCAAGTAGCGATCCAATCGAACCCGCATTGGCTGTTCGCGCTTCTTAATCTGCTTGTGCGAGTCCGCCCGCACTTGGGCGGCATAACCGAGTTCTGCATAGCGTCGCGCTTGGTCGAATTGACCTGGATTGGACGGCTTGCTCGGCAACCGCCATTGCCCGTAGAGTTCAATTTGGTCGCCCGGAAACAGGCTGTCGATCTTTCCGTCAATACTCAAGGGCATCACAAGTGATTTCGGTTGCCACTCGCCATCAGAACGTATCTCGGTCACCTGAATCGTCGTAATGGACTGCCAATCCACCGCGTCCGGATCAGCAGTTCTACCGGGCAAAGTCGCTTTTCGAAAGCGAAAAGGGGAATCGATTATCCCACGGCAAGCGATCGGATTCCAGGAAACCGTTGCCAGCCGATCGCTTTTGGAGAACTCCTTGATGCTCTCCTCCCAACTGTCTAATCGCCGCTTGGCATCGCTTTGAGACATGGAATGATAGAAACTGAAGAAAAGAGCCATCGACAACCCAATGCAGAGCTGTGGCCAAATCCAAGTTTTTTGCGGTCGGACCCGCCATTGCAATAATGCCAGTGCGGTCGCGAGAACTAATACGACAAACAAACCGTTGCACCAAGCGTTTCCAAACGCATTCTGAGCGGCGATGGCAGCCAGGGCGATACTCAATACCGCGACCATCGGGTATCTCGCCCAAAGTCGGTAGCCACGAGTTCGTAACCAATCAAAAATCAAGTTCGGGATGTCGTTTTTCGGAATCATGTTGCGAATTACAAACGTCGGAAGTGTGGATTTCCTGCATCAAGTGAAAATGAGATCTGCGGGGCGATATTATTCGCACCAATGAATTACCAGGGTGGAACACCGTTTCGTTCGAGCTACTAATCACTCGGCACGCCGAATGCAATCTATTTATTTCATCAGTCGGAACTTGATGCGAAACCACAGCATCTGAACCCAGTTAACTTCTACGAGACGACCACCCAGCCATGACTAAGAGATTCAATTCGAAATCGAACAAATCAGCAGGCCGAAAATCAGGTTCCTCTTATCTTAGCGAAGACAACGATGCCCTGGGTGCCGAACTCGAAGGATTAGGGTTCGAGGAAGAAGAAGAAGAGGACACGGACGATGATCACTCTGCCGACGAAGAGAGCATGCTCGAAGATGAATCGGGCGACGATTTCGGCAGCGAAGAAAGCCATGAATCGGTCGACGCCACCGAAGATCCAGTTCGAATGTACCTGATGCAAATGGGTGAGATTCCTTTGCTAACTCGACAGGAAGAGGTCAGTGCTGCAAAACGCATCGAAATGACCCGAACCGACTACCGCAACTGGATGCTCGCCAGCGATTTCATGCTCCAGGGGGCAACCAAGTTGCTCGAACAAGTTCGCGACAGCAAGTTGCGATTGGATCGCACCATCGAAGTTAGCGTTACCAACGCTTCAGAAAAAATTGCGATCATGCGACGCATTGGTCCAAACATCAAAACACTTCGACACCTCTTGCTGCGAAATCATGCCGACTACTTCAGTGCAATCAACAAAAGCTTGCCAATGGTCGAACGCAATGAAGCTTGGAAACGATTGGTTTGCCGCCGCAATAAAGCGGTTCGGTTGATCGAAGAAATGAATTTGCGAACAAACCGATTGGAACCCATCTTCCAAAAACTGAACGCCATCCAAGGACAAATGGTCGCCCTGCGAACTCGAATCGAAGAAGCCATGCCAACTGGTTTCTCCGATGGAACACCTATCGCCAAGTTGCGAGCTGAATTGTTCTACCTGATGCGAATCACCTTCGAGACACCTAAGACTTTGGCTCGCCGTTGTCAAAAAGTTCAGGCCTACCGCCTTCAATACGATGCAGCCAAACGTGACTTGTCAGCTGGCAATCTACGACTCGTGGTCTCGATCGCCAAGAAATATCGCAATCGCGGCCTTAGCTTCCTCGACTTGATCCAAGAAGGTAACACGGGTTTGATGCGAGCGGTTGACAAGTTCGAGTACGAGCGAGGATTCAAGTTCTCGACGTATGCAACATGGTGGATTCGCCAAGCCATCACTCGAGCCATTGCCGACCAAAGCCGAACGATTCGCGTTCCTGTCCATATGATTGACACGATGAGCAAAGTTCGACAAGTGACACGTGACTTGACCCAAGAGTTGGGCCGCGAGCCATCGGTCGAGGAAACCGCTGAACGTGCTGGCCTGTCGCTTGACGATGCACGTGTCGTATTGAAAATGGCTCGTCAGCCGCTTTCACTCGACCAACCCGTTGGCGATCATGAAGACAGCTTCTTTGGCGAATTCCTCGAAGACTACCGTGACGATGACCCGTTGTATGAGACCAACCAAGCGACGCTCAAACAACAAATTCACGAAGCCATGCAGACCTTGAACTACCGCGAACGAGAAATCCTCAAATTGCGTTACGGCTTGGCTGACGGATACGCATACACATTGGAAGAAGTGGGCAAGATTTTCCAAGTGACACGTGAACGCGTTCGCCAAATAGAAAGCAAAGCGGTCAAGAAATTGCAACACCCACAACGAAGCAAGTCGCTAACCAGCTTCATTGATGGCTTGGACATGACCCCATACCAAGACATCGCCGCAGCAGGCTCCCCAGACCGAGTGCTGTAACTAAGAAGAGCTTTAGCCTTAGTTGCACGACGCTCCGCGTCGTGTTTCCCGCGTCGTGTTTCCTGCGACTTAACTCCTGCAACGTGATTGCGACGCGGAGCGTCGCACAACGAAAGGGCACTTACTTGGCTTCGTCAAAAAGCTGCTGCTTCAGGAACGTGTAAGCGACCGCTTGCATGAATGCGGATTGGCGGTTGTTCGCTGCACCACCGTGGCCGCCCTCGATGTTCTCGTAGTACAGCACGGAATGTCCCTGCTCCTCCATCTTGGCCATCATCTTGCGTGCGTGGCCCGGATGCACTCGGTCGTCGCGTGTCGAAGTCGTAAAGAGTACGTTCGCGTATTTCACTCCAGACTTCACGTTGTGATAAGGTGAGAACGTCTTGATGAAGTCCCATTGCGCTGGGTCATCTGGATTGCCATACTCTGCCATCCACGAAGCACCCGCCAGCAATTTGTTGTAACGTTGCATGTCCAACAGAGGCACTTGGCAAACCGCCGCTTTAAACAGTCCAGGGTACAAGGTCACCATGTTGCCCACTAACAGTCCGCCATTCGATCCACCCTGGATTCCAAGTTTATCGGATTGAGTCACTTTGCGAGCGAAAAGATCTTGAGCCACCGCAGCAAAATCTTCGTAGCAGCGCAATCGGTTTTCTTTGAGTGCCGCTTGGTGCCAGCGTGGTCCGTATTCGCCACCGCCTCGAATATTAGCGACGACGTAAACGCCCCCTTGGCTGACCCAAGATCGACCGACTGCTGGGCTGTAACCCGGTTGCATTGAAATCTCGAAGCCGCCATAACCGTATAGAAGTGTTGGATGGCTGCCATCTAGTTTCAGTCCCTCGGGAGCAACCATAAAGTACGGGACGCGAGTGCCGTCCTTGCTCGTCGCGAAGTGCTGAGAAATAGCCAGCCCCTTTGCATCGAAGAACGCCGGCATTTGCTTGAGGACAGTCGGTTCCGAGCCGACTGTGCCGAACGAGAGCGTCGTCGGTGTCAAGTAGTTCGTCGCCGTCATGAAAAAGTCATTCGACTCATCCGAGTCCACTGCCGAGATGTTAACCGTTCCAAGACTAGGTGCCCCCTTGAGCGGCTCCTTAAGCCAGCCCTTGTCCGACGGTTTCAATACGTAGATTCGGTTCTTGACATCTTCCAAAACATTGATGAACGCAAAATCTTTTGTAAAACCGAAACTGGATAACGCGGTCGTGTCCGACGGTTCGAACACCATTTCAAGATTGCGATCACCCTTGAGGAACGCATCCAGCTTCGTCATCAACAATGCCCCGGCTGGATAGATCTTGCCGCCGACCTCCCAGGCATTCCGAAGTTCAATGGCGAGAAACTCATGGAAGACGGATTTGTTAGCGCTATTCGGAGCGTCGATCTTGATCAGTTTGGAATTGTCGTCGAGCAAGTAAAGTTCGTCGTTGTAAAACGCGAGGTTTCGGTTGACGAAGTTGCGTTCAAATCCGGGCGAATCATCATGCGATGCGCTGGCCGACATGTCCTCGCTCTTGCCTTCGTAAACAACGTCTGCGGACTCAAAAGGTGTGCCACGCTTCCACTTCTTTGCGATTCGCGGATAGCCGGATTCGGTCATCGAACCTGGACCGAAGTCCGTCATGACAAAGACGTGATCCAGGTCGATCCAGCCCATGCTGCCTTTGGCTTCTGGACGCGAGAAGCCACCTTGGACGAACTCGCGTTTTTCCAAATCGAATTCTCGTGTTGTGTCTGCATCCGCACCGCCTCTCGAAAGCGTGATCAATGCTCGTTTGTAATCGGGGCGTAGAATATTTGCACCTTTCCAAACCCAGTTTTCATTTTCGGCTTTGCCAAGCGCATCCAGATCTAAAATGACTTCCCATTCTGGTTCCGCTTGTTTGTATTTTTCGAGCGTCGTCCTACGCCATAGTCCACGCTCGTTCTTCTTGTCTCGCCAGAAGTTGTAGTAAAAGTCACCCTGCTTTCCAATAAATGGAATACGCGCGTTAGAATCCAAGATGGCTAGCAAGTCCTCGCGGAGGGCATTGAACTTGGGGTCAGACTCCAATTGCGATTGGGATTTTGCGTTGCGTGCCTTGACCCAATCAATAGCTTTTTCGCCAGACACATCTTCCAACCAAAGGAATGGATCTGAGTGGGATGCCGCTGTGGTGTTCGTTTGTTGTGCCATGGTCGTATCGCTCAATGGTAGCAATCCAACGGTTAAAACCGACAGAGAGAACCAGGTTTCAAATCGAAATCGCATATCTAGCTCCTTCGCGGGCGTCCGCAAAGTAAAAAAGGTTTATAAGTTTTTGATTCTCGTTCCCTGGCTCCGCCTGGGAATGCACTGCTCCCGAGGCTCTGCCTCGCATCGCAACGAGGGCCGAGAGCGAATAATCGTATCATCGGCAGGCAGAGCCTGCAATTCAGTGACTTCCAAGGCAGAGCCCCGGAACCAGTTGGTGGCGATCGGCGAGAAGTCTCCTAATTTCTGGCAAATTATGGAGAGCAGGTAATCGCCTCTCGCCGCTATTTCGATACACTAAACTAAGTATCTCGTCTCGCGGCCCGTAGAATCTTAGATGGTATCGATTAATCCACGGAGGATCAATCATGCGTTTGGTTTTCGCTTTTTGGGTAATGGTTTTTGCGCACTTAGTGGTGGGTGGTTTTGCGTCAGTTGTGGCTGGCGATGGTACCGAACCGGATTCGGGAACGTCAAAACGCATCCAGGAATCTCTGCACTCTGGTGATAGTCGAACGGCGGTGTCTGAACTTCGTTCGCTTCCGACCGAACAGCGTCTGGAATGGCTGAGTCAATTGCATCAGTATGGCGGCGGAGAACGCAATCCGAATGGCGGTGCTGCAATGGCTGACTACACAGAGCTCATCGGTTTGATTGAAAACGTGATCGATGCGGATTGGGCCGTCAACGGTGGCTCGGCATCGTTGAACCCGTATCGCCAAGGGGTCCGGATCAACTCAAACGGATTGATTGAGCGTTTTGATCCGAGCGAAATCAAACTTACGTCGCTCAAACCGACACGCGACCACACCAAAGAAGCCAAGCCCGCGAACATCACGCTCTCGAATCTAGGTGAGTGGCAACAACCAAGTTCGTTGCGTTGGATTTCTTTGCACCAGTTAGACGAGCAGGTGGCAGAACGTCAACGGAAGCCAAAAGGATCGCGAGCATCCATCGCGATGGAATTGCTGGGCGGCCTCTATCGAATTGACTACGTTGCCTATGACAAAGAGTCGCGAGAATGGTTTATCGGCGGGCCAGCCGGCGATCTAATTACAAACGAGTCTCGCGAGTTACTGAACCTGGACACAGGCTTGCCACCGGTGCTGCTCGAAGACTTGCTTGGAATCGCCCCGCATGTCTTGAGAGGTAAAGGGGAATTCGGCTGCTCTATCGATCCAGATCCAACTCGATTGAAAGCAGCTTACGAAATGGTCCAATCCGTTTCGGCAATGCGTTCGATGCAGCGTCAACCTGAACAATGGTCCGAGCAATGGCGCCAGAAACTGGGTCGTCAAAACGCCAAGGTTATTGGGCTAAAGCAAGATTCGCCGACCGGCTACGCATTGCTGATCGCCGACGCGCATATGAAAAGACTAGGGCTTGGCCTCGAGGCCCGTCCGACTCATCTAAAGACCTACTGGCAAGAGAAAGAGGTCTTTACAAACTCAGGCAACGGAACGGACGAAAGCATGGTCCGCTGGTGGTTTTCGCTAACAGACAGCAAGATCCCAATGGATCCCGATCGCAAGATCTACCACTTTGCTTCCTCGAATGTTCGGGTGCTCAGCGAAGGGCAAATGATGAACGATAAAGGGGAACGTACCGCAACGAAGTCGCCCGACCTTGCCGCCGAAACGTTCGCGAAAAAGTTCACTCGCCACTTTGATCGATTGCAACGAGACTATCCGGTTTACGGTCGGCTACGACACATTTTCGACTTGTCCGTTGCCTTGGAAATCGTTCGCCACGAAATCGAAGCGGGTAACGGAAAGCCTTTTTTGGCGATCGACAACCCGAATGTGCAACCCCGATTGCAAGTGACGCCACGCGAATTGGATTCAGTGGCAGCGACCTACCGTCTGCAAAACGGACAGATGTCAGCCATGATTAGCGGTGGCGTTTCCATTCATTCATCGCATATCGCTAAGCGCTTGGTTGTGGACAAAACACAGACAAATAAAGTGGCAATTGAATCGTCCAATGATTCAAGCAAGTCAGCTAACGACGACGAAGTGTCTTTAGAAAAGTCAGACACAACGCTCCAACCGCGACGCGACAAACCTTTTTGGAAGTAAACGAGAGACTCACTTTCGGAGGATTGCTTTTCGTTGGCCCCCGACGAGCTTG